>Ga0082212_10001275_pt1 | contig 37174 bp, 35 predicted proteins | sample TergutNt197P3_FD_71548 | JGI IMG/M metagenome (GOLD analysis project Ga0082212, IMG submission 71548) | Neocapritermes taracua P3 segment gut microbial communities from Petit-Saut dam, French Guiana - Nt197 P3 | ecosystem: Host-associated > Arthropoda: Insects > Digestive system > Gut ...
TTCGATCATGTGAGGGAAGTCAACGAACACGCCGGAGGTTCGGTCGTTGACGTCTGCCTTGTCAATACCAACCCGGTGCCGGAAGAGGTTTTGACCCGCTATGCCGGAGAAAACGCGGGGATCGCCGACATCAGCCGGGGGCAATTCGCCGGAGCCGGGATCGAACTGCGCGAACGTCCGCTCCTGCTGCTCCGTGACGGGCAGGTGCGCCATCACCCCCTGCGGCTGGCGCACGCGCTGACCGAATTGCTGCTGGAGCAAAGGCCGCGCACAGGGCTGTATAAACAGGCCGATGAGTCATTGCTTGAATGGATGCGGGAACAGTTGGAAGAGGAAGAGAAAAGTGGAGTCCTTTAGCGCAATCGTTAAAAAAGAGTTATCACGTTTCCCGGTCAGGAAGAAGTGCTGCGCACAGGCCGAGTGTTACGGGGCATTGCTGCTGGGCAGCGCGTTTCGTGCCGGGGAACTGCGGATCGTTACGTCGCACGCCGCTTTTGCAGCCCGGCTTCCCGCCCTGTTTGCCGAAGGGTTTTCATTTACGCCTTCCGAGCCAACCGAACGCAACGGCAAATGGCTTTTTTCCGTCACCCGGCCGGAGCAGGTCAACACCGTGCGCACGGTCTTCGGTTACGGCGCGGAGGATCAGCCCGTCCTTCACCTCAACAACGCAATGTTAGAGCAAGAATGCTGTCAGGCGGCGTTTTGGCGCGGGGCTTTTTGCTCGGGCGGGACGGTGACCGACCCGGTCAAGAAATATCTGCTGGAAATCGTTACGCCGCATCATGTTTTGGCAAGGGAACTGTCCGCCCTTCTGCATGAAAGCGGGCTGGAGGCCGCCGTCGGCGAGCGTTCGGGCGTGAAGGTTTTGGCGTTGACGGTTTCGGAGGCGATCGAGGATTTTATCACATTGATGGGCGCGCCGATCGCGTCGATGGCTGTCATGCAAGCCAAGCTGGAAAAAGAGATCCGCAACAGCGTCAATCGGCGCGTCAACTGCGATACCGCCAATGTGGATAAAACGTTGGCCGCCGCCGAACGCCTGCGCAACGCCATCGCGCGGCTGGAGCATTCCGGCCGGATGGAGGGGCTGCCGGAAGCCTTGAAGGAAACGGCGCGGGTGCGGGTGCTATACCCGGAAGAGAGCCTTATCCAGCTGGCCGGAAGGCTAGGCGTGAGCAAGAGCTGCTTGAATCACAGATTGAGGAAATTGGCGGAGCTGGCGGGGCAATAAAAAGCCATATATATATTGACAAATACAGTTCGGTAGGGGTATAATGAAAGCAGACAAGGGCAAAACCTCTAACGGTTACGCCCCGTAGTTGCTAAAAAAGTAGCCTACGTTGCGAGCGGAGGGCTACTTTTTTGTATTTCGATTTACAACGATAGCAATAATGGCAACTAGCGCCATCGCAACTATGTATGCTATCTCCATACGATCACCTCCCTCATTACAGTTTGGTGATCCACCCCCTTTCCTTATGGATTGGGGGAACGTAACCGCCCGGCTTACGCCGTTTTCAATCTTGCCCTTGTTCTGACCGGATTGCTCCGGCTCCTTTATAGTACATCATGTTTCCCTATATTACAACAACTTTTTGCTTATCCGGGTTATGAAGCATTTTCCGCACGAAAGGGTTTGTTGCGTATGAAATATTTCATCCTTGTCCCCGACGGCTGCGCCGATTGGCCGGTTGCGGCTCTCGGCGGCAAGACGCCGCTGGAAGCCGCCGGGCTGACCAAACTCAACGAATGGGCGAAAGTGAGCGAGATCGGCCTTGTCAGAACCATCCCGCAAGGGGTCGAGCCGGGCAGCGAGGCGGGCAACCTCTCCATCCTCGGGTATGATCCCGCCGTCTGTCTGACGGGGCGGGCTCCGCTCGAAGCCGCCGCGATGGGACTGCCAATGAAAGAGAACGATACGGCCTTCCGCGCCAGCCTGGTGACGCTGGAAGGCAGCGGGCGGTATGAAGATTTGGTGATGAAAGACCACAGCGCGGGGGAGATTTGCGACGAAGACGCCCAAGTTTTCCTGCGGTTTATAGACACAGAACTGGGCGGCGAAGGGCTGCGGTTTGTTCCCGGCGTCAGTTACCGGGGGCTGCTGATTTCCCATAAACTGCAAGCGGCTGGAAAGATCATGGAGCCTCACAACATTTTGGGCAAGCCGATCGGCGGGGTTCTGCCCTCCGGGCAGATACTAGACCTGATGATCAAAAGCCATGAGCTGTTGAAAAACCACCCATTGAACAAAGATAGGGAAGCGCGCGGCGACAACCCGGCCAACGCCATTTGGATATGGGGGCAGGGGAAAAAGCTGACCCTTCCTTCCCTCAAAGCGAAATACGGGGTGAAAGGCTGCATGATCGCCGCCGTCAACCTCTTAAAAGGGATCGGCGTCTGCGCGGGTCTATCGGCTCCTGCCATTCCCGGCGCGACCGGGACGCTGCATACCAATTATCAGGGTAAAGCGGCGGCGGCCATCGACGCCTTTCAAAACGGCAGTGATTTTGTCTTTGTCCATGTCGAAGCCCCCGATGAATGCACCCATATCGGTGATATGGACGGTAAGTTGCAATCGTTGCGCCAAATCGACCAAAAGGTGTTTCAGCCGGTCGCGGAATATTTGCAAGATACGGGCGAGCCTTATCGGATACTGGTTCTTCCCGATCACAAAACCCTGCTGGAAACCCAAACGCACAACGCCGAGCCGGTGCCGTTCATGCTGTTCGACAGTGAAAACCCCCAGCCCGCCGACGAAAGCAAAACTTTCAGCGAAACCTGCGGGGCGAAGGGGCGTCTTTTTGAAAGCGGCGGAGAATTAACCGATCGGTTTTTTGGTGAAAGGATTGACATTACGTAATATTAAGCGTATAATATAAGTTGAAAAGAGTGAATGCCGTGAGACCCAGTGAATTTATTCGGCTCGTTAAGAAAAATGGTTATAGATTTGACCACCACGGAACAAATCATGATTTTTATAAAGACAGTCATGGGAATATGGTCATGGTGGAACGTCATAACAAAGAAATTAACAAAAAACACTGGACAGAATGATGAAAGACGCAGGGTTGAAGTAATATTGCAATCATTTAAGGAGGGTTTTCCATGTATGTGTATCCCGTAGTGTTTTCCCCTCTTGATGAGGAAGGCTATTGCGTATTCGCGCCGGATTTTAAGGGTTGTATAACAGAAGCTGTTGATTACGCGGAGGGAATCATTAAAATTCGTGACGGTTTATGCGGTATGCTGTATATGTTAGAGCAGGATAAAAAACCAATTCCAAAGCCCACAGATGTTTTCAATGTCCAACATGACCAAGGAGAGTTTGTTACCCTTGTAGATGCACCGCTTGACGAATACCGCCGCCGGGTTGGCTCAAAGGCAGTACGCCGGACAATCAGCATACCGGAATGGCTGGATGAATTGGCTGTGCAATCGGATGTCAGCCTTTCTCAGGTAACGCAAGAAGCATTGAGGAAACGATTAAGCGTATAAGATAAATCGTCAGGAGGCAAACAGATGCCGTGGTGTCCTGAATGCGGGGAAGAATACCGCGAGGGGTTTTCCCTTTGCGCCGACTGCGGCCGCCCGCTGGCCGAAACCATGCCGGATGATGACGATTGGTTTGACGAAACCGATGAAATCGGCGAGATCATGAGCAATTACAACGCCGAACAAGCTGAAAACGCGATGCCGCAAATCGTTTGTCCCCGCTGTAAAGAACTGTTTGACATGGATTATCCCAAATGCCCGTATTGCAAATTGACTGTAATGGAGCTGGAAGACTGATGCGGCGGATGGCGTTGGCATTGGTTCTGTTGATATGTTTGGCCGCTTGTGCGGAGGCCGACCCCGGCACACCCGCTCCCGCCGAGGTCTCAACAGAACCTGAACCGTCAATGATAACCGAACTCCCGTCACCCACATCGGAGAAGGTTGAGCAACATGTCTCCCGATTCCTTGACGAAGCCGTCATGAGGGAAGCCGAAAGGATTTTGGAAAAACCGGAGATACTGTGGACGGCGGAGGACTTTGAAACGCTGGCGTTTTTGACCTATCTTGAAATCCGTGACGGGGAGATCACCACGCTGGACGATCTTCCGGCGTTTTTTCCCAGCCTGCGCGGCATCTCCGTCTATTCAAGCGGGCTGGAATCGCTGGAGCCCATCCGTTCGCTGGACTATATATGTATCCGATATACCGAGGACGCAACGAAGGACAGCAACCTCGGCGAATTGTCGCTATTGGGGGAAGAGTTTATCCAAAGCCGCCTGACCGGGTCAATCAAGGAGGTTGTCCGCGTGACCGAAGACGGCAGGGCATATGAATTGTTTGTCACCGATCACCACAACCCGGGGGAGGAAATTCACTTTTATTACGAAGCAAAATTGATTGTTTCAGAGATAATTGACGGAGAAATCCTCTTTATAGATAGTTTTAATGTGCCGGAAAGAATGGCCATCGCGTCCGGCGGCCTGATCCTGGCCGACGTTAATTTCGACGGGCAAACCGATATTTTGGTCAAGCAGGGGCATTGGGGCAGCCGGGGGGTGGTCACCTACGCCTGTTTTTTACGAAGCGGCCATACATATAAGCTCAACAGCAGTTTTTCCGACATAAGCAATCCGTCTATTGACGTGAACAACAAAAGGATTCTCAGCACAGTAAATTCCCAAGACTGGGTGATTTACGCTTACTCGAGGAATTACTTCATCATGACGGATTACCTGACAGTCGAACCTGACCCGAATTCGGACGGGGACTTGATCTACACCGCCATGAAACCCGACCTCCGGGAGACGGTGTACCGCACCAAAGACTATACCGAAGAAGAACTCAACGAGCTGCTTTTCAACGACGGCAGCTTTTGGGAGCTGAACAACGATAAATGGCATAGCCTGGAAAGCCAAACCAAAGGAGGTAACCCATGACCCCGTTCACACACCTCCATGTCCATACCGAATACAGCCTGCTCGACGGCATGTGCCGCATCGGCGGGCTGATGGAGCGCGTGAAAGAACTGGGGCAAACTTCTGTCGCCGTCACTGATCACGGCTCGATGTTCGGCGTGATCGAATTTTACAAAGCCGCCAAGAAAGCCGGGGTCAAGCCCATCATCGGCTGTGAGGTTTACGTCGCGCCGCGAACCCGGACGGACAAAGAGCACGCCTTCGATACCGAACCCTACCATTTGGTGCTGCTCTGCGAGAACGAAACGGGCTATAAAAACCTCTGCCGCCTTGTCTCCCGCGCCAACACCGAAGGGTTTTACAACAAACCGAGGGTCGACCGCCAGTTGCTGGAGGAGTATCACGAGGGACTGATTGCCCTATCGGCTTGCCTCGCCGGGGAGATACCGCGCCGCCTCGCGGCGGGGGAAAAGGAAAAGGCGGCCGAAGCGGCGCGTTATTACGCCGAATTGTTCGGCAAAGATAGATTTTACCTTGAATTGCAGGATCACGGCATCCCGGAGCAAAAGAATATCTGCCGCGCCCTGCTCCGGCTGTCGGAGGAAACGGGCGTCCCTCTCGTCTGCACCAACGACGCCCATTACCTCACCCGCGAAGATTCTGAGGCGCAGGATGTGCTGATGTGCATTCAAACGCAGGTGACCGTCGACACGCGGGATCGGTTGAAATTTGAAACCGACGAGTTCTATATCAAAAGCGGCGAGGAGATGGCGCGCCTCTTCCCGAGCCAAGCTGTGGAAAACACCGTCAAAATCGCGGAGATGTGCGGCCTCACCATTGAATTTGGCCAATACCGTCTGCCGAAATTCACCCTTCCCGGCGGCGAGGATGACGCCGAAATCTATCTCCGCCGCCTCTGCGCCGAAGGTTTCCATGTACGTTACCCCGATGACCCGGACGGATATAGAAATAGGTTACACTTTGAGCTGGACATGATCGTCAAAATGGGGTTTGTCGATTACTTCCTGATCGTCGCCGATTTCGTCCGTTACGCCCGGGACAAAGACATCCCGGTCGGCCCCGGGCGCGGCAGCGGCGCGGGGTCGATGGTGGGCTACAGCCTCGGCATCACCGACGTCGATCCCATCAAATACAATCTGTTGTTTGAACGGTTCTTGAATCCTGAACGTATAACCATGCCCGACTTCGACATCGACTTCTGCGTCCGGCGGCGGCAGGAGGTCATCGACTACGTGGTGGAAAAATACGGGCATGTCGCGCAGATCGTTACCTTTGGCTCAATGAAAGCCAAAGCGGTGGTGCGCGACACGGCGCGGGCTATGGGCTGGACATACGCCGAAGCCGACGCCGTCGCCAAAGCCGTGCCGTTCGCCCTGCACATGACGCTGGACAAAGCACTGGACGTCTCCCCCCCGCTAAAAGAGGGCTATCAAAACGACGAACGGACGCGCAGCCTGATCAATATGGCCAAGAAGCTGGAAGGGATGCCCCGCCACGCTTCCACCCACGCCGCCGGCGTCGTTGTCACGGCCGAACCGATCAGCGAGTATGTCCCGCTGGCCAAGATCGACGAATCGGTTGTCACACAGTACCCGATGACCCAGCTGGAAGAACTGGGTCTGCTGAAAATGGATTTTCTCGGCCTGCGCAACCTGACCGTCCTCAAAGAAGCCGAAGAACTGGTCAAAAAGCGGCAGCGTGACGCTGCACCCGATGTCCGCTTCGCGGGGACGGGGGAAAGCGTAATAATTCCCGAAGATGATGCGGCGACCTTCGAGATGCTCTCGCAGGGGAAAACGGCGGGCGTTTTCCAGCTGGAGAGCGCGGGTATGACGGGCGTTTGCACACGCCTGCGCCCGCAGTCGATTGAGGACATCACCGCCGTGGTCGCCCTCTTCCGCCCAGGGCCGATGGAATCCATCCCCCGTTTTATCGACAGCAAGCATCACCCCGCCAAAACGACCTATAAACACCCGATGCTCAAGCCGATTTTGGAAGTCACCTACGGCTGTATCGTCTATCAGGAGCAGGTTTTAGAGATATTGCAGCAACTCGCCGGGTTTTCGCTCGGCCACGCCGACGTCGTGCGCCGCGCCATGAGCAAGAAGAAACACGACGTTTTGGAAGCCGAGCGGCAGTCCTTTTTGGAGGGCTGCGCCGGAAACGGCATCTCCCACAACATCGCAAGCAGTATTTTCAACGAGATCATGGCGTTCGCCGAATACGCCTTCAATAAATCCCACGCCGTTTGCTACGCCGTCATCGCTTACCGGACGGCGTATTACAAACGCCACTATCCCGCCGAATACATGGCGGCCTTGCTGTCGAGCGTTCAGGGGAGCGCGGACAAGGTCGGGGAATACATTGAGGAATGCCGGGAGCAGAACATTTCGGTGCTGCCGCCCGACGTCAACACGTCAAACGATGGGTTTACAGTTGTTGACGCCGAAGGCGGAGACGCGGATGCCCGCAGCATCAGGTTCGGGCTGGGAGCCATCAAGAATCTGGGGCACGGGTTTATCGCCGCGCTGCGTCAAGAGCGGGCTAAACAGCCTTTCACGGGGTTTGAGGATTTCTGCCGCCGGATGCACAAGCATGATATGAACCGCCGCGCGCTGGAATGTATGATCCAGTGCGGCGTTTTTGATTCGTTCGGAGCCAAGCGGCGGGCATTGTATGAAATCGCCGGGCCGCTGATGGACGATTTATCCGGCGGGCGGACGATTGAAGGGCAGACCGACCTCTTTTCGATGGGCGGAGCCAAAACGGAGATGCCCATCCCCGACGTCGAGGAATGGCCGCTCAAAGACAAACTCCAGCTTGAACGTTCGCTGACCGGGCTTTACCTGTCCGGCCACCCGATCGACGCTTACGCCGCCGAGATACGCCGCTGCGGGGCTTCGTCCATCCTCTCGGTCACCGAAGGGCTGGAGAACGGCGGCGCGGAAGACGGGTCGCAAGTCAAATTGGCGGGGCTTTTAACCGGCGTCAGGACAAAGACGACGCGCAATGGGTCTTTGATGGCGTACGCGACGCTGGAAGACCGCGCCGGGGCGATTGAGCTGCTGATTTTTTCGTCTGTCCTCAACCGTCACGGCGGGCATATCAAAAACGACGGAGCCGTTTTTGTGGCGGGGAAGGTCAGCGTCCGCGACGACCGCCCGGCGCAGATATTGGTTGACGACGTCAAGCCGCTGGGAGAATGGGAACCCATCCCCCCGCCGACGGCCGAAGAGGAAGGGTTAGCCAAACGGAAACTCTTCCTGAAACTTCCGTCGGCCGAAGGGCGCGAAGCGGGGCGCATCCTGGCCATGATGCAGCTTTTTCCGGGGCATACCCCCGTTGTGATGGTCTGCGCCGCCAACGGAAAACGCCTCGGCGGGGAATGTGGGCTGGACGAACGGTTATTGCGGGAATGCCGGGATTTGCTCGGGGATGAAAATGTTGTCTTGAAGGATTGAAAAAAATATGATATAATCACCGTGATTTTCCTAAAGAAGGAGATGGTTTCATGGAGATCAACCGGATCGGGCTGCTCACCTCCGGCGGCGACGCGCCCGGCATGAATTCGGCCATCCGCGCCGTTGTGCGCACGGCTTGCATCAACAAACTCGAAACACTGGGTATCCGGCGCGGGTACAACGGCCTCATCAACGGCGACGTGACCGAGATGGGTTACAGAGACGTCCGGGGGCTCAACCATATGGGCGGCACCATCCTCTATACCGCCCGCTCCCCTGAGTTCCAAACCGAGGAAGGGGTGGCGAAAGCCGCCAAGACCTGCAAGTATTTAGGCATCGACGCCATCATCTGCATCGGCGGCGACGGCACCTTCCGGGGAGCCCTTGACTTGGCCAAGCACGGCATCCCGTCGGTCGGTATCCCCGCCACCATCGACAACGACATCGCCTGCACCAACTATACCATCGGCTTCGATACCGCCTGCAACACCGCCATCGAGGCCATTGACAAGCTGCGCGACACCATGCACTCCCACGAACGCTGTTCGCTGGTTGAAGTGATGGGGCACCGGGCTGGGCATCTTGCCGTTTATGTGGGTATTTCGGTAGGCGCCAACGCCATTCTTGTCCCCGAACGCCCATACGATTTTGAAAAAGACATTGCCGACCGGATCCGCAAATCCCGTATTCAGGGGCGCACCCACTTTGACATCATCGTGGCCGAAGGGGTGGGCGACATCCATCAGATCGCCAATCACATCCGCGAAGAAACGGGCTTAGACCCCCGGGTCACCATCCTCGGGCATGTCCAGCGCGGCGGGACGCCCACCGCCCGTGACCGCGTGACCGCCGCCCGGATGGGACGGCACGCCGTTGAACTTTTGCTCGAAGGCCGTTTCAACCGCGTTGTCTCCATCAAAGACGGCCATTTGCAGGATTTTGACATCGAAGAGGCTCTGTCGATGAAAAAAGACCTTCAGGAAACGATGGTTGAAACAGCGCGCATCCTCTCGACCGGTTGATAAATGCTTTAAGGAAGCGTAGAAAGGATTCTATACTATGGTCAATATCGCAATACTCGGTTACGGCATCGTTGGTTCGGGCGTAGCTGAAGTCATTCAGGAGACGGCCGCGCTGATTGACGCGCGCACAGGGTTCAAACTGTCTGTCAAGACCATATTGGATATACGGCAGTTCCCGGGCGACCCGTTCGCCAAACATTTTGTTTCCGACTTTTCAGTCATCGAACGAGACCCGTCCATCCAAATCGTCGCCGAATGTATCGGCGGCGTAGGGGCGGCGTATGAATTCACCAAACGCGCCTTACATGCGGGAAAGCATGTGGTGACGTCCAATAAGGAGTTGGTCGCCGAACACGGAGCCGAACTGCTGACGCTGGCGCGGGCAAATCGGACGCATTACCTCTTTGAGGCGGCCGTTGGCGGCGGTATCCCGCTCATCCATCCGATGGCGCAATGCCTTTCGGCCAACAGCATTTCCGATATAGCCGGTATCTTGAACGGGACATGCAATTACATCCTCACCCGAATGAGGGACAACAGCTTTACCTTTGACGAAGCCTTGTTGGAAGCGCAAAAGCTCGGGTATGCCGAATCCGACCCGACCGATGATATTATGGGGCATGACAGCGCGCGCAAAATCTGTATTTTGGCTTCGCTGATCTTCGGGCGGCACGTCTTCCCCGGCCGCGTGCAGACCGGGGGCATTCAAAATATCACCCTCGAACAGCTGAAAGAAGCGGCGGCGAACGGTTTTACCATCAAACTGCTGGGACGGGCGCAGGGGGTTCAGAGCGGCGAGCCGCCCACGGTTTATGTCGCGCCGCACCTCGTCCCGCAAGGCAATCCGCTGTATACCGTAGACGATGTATACAACGGCATCCTTCTGAGCGGCGACATCGTGGGCGACGTTCTCTTCTATGGAAGAGGAGCCGGAAAACGCCCCACCGCGTCGGCCATTGTAAGCGATATGCTTGACTGCTTGCGCGGCGGCGACCCGCTTGGCGGCCTCACCTGGGACGATATTCCGGTGAATGTGACGTCCCCCGGCAGTATCAAAGAAGGCGAACACTACGTTTTCGCCGACGGCACAGCCATGCGTATATTGAGTTGACCAAAGGAGTGAACCCATGTCCCTGATCGTCAAAAAGTTCGGCGGGTCATCGGTGGCGGATAATGATAAACTCCGCAATGTGGCACAGGTTGTCACCCAAAGCCATGCGGCGGGGCATCAAGTCGTTGTTGTTGTCTCGGCGCAGGGCGATACCACCGACGACCTTTTGGAAAAAGCGGCCGGATTGAACCCGGGCGCGTCGCGCCGTGAAATGGACATGCTGCTCGTCTGCGGGGAGCAGATGTCGGCGTCGCTGCTGGCCATAGCCATTGAAAAACTGGGGTTCCCGGTCATTTCGCTGACCGGCTGGCAAGCGGGGATGCAAACCGATTCCAACCATTCGGCGGCGCGGATCAAAAAGATAGACCCCGAACGGGTGCGGGTTGAGCTGGATCGGCACAACATCGTCGTCATCGCGGGGTTTCAGGGCATCAATAAATTCGGCGACGTTACCACCATAGGGCGCGGCGGCTCCGATACGACCGCCGTTGCGTTCGCGGCGTCGCTGAACGCCGAGCTTTGCCAAATCTATACCGATGTGGACGGCGTTTACACAGCCGACCCGCGTGTGGTTTCAACAGCCAAAAAGCTGAATGAGATCAGCTTTGACGAGATGCTGGAGCTGGCGTCGCTGGGCGCGCAGGTGCTGGCTTCCAGGTCGGTTGAAATGGCCAAACGGCTGCGTGTCAATCTAGAAGTTTTGTCCAGCTTTCGGAATGTGCCGGGAACGATCGTCAAGGAGGTTGTAAAGATGGAAAATATGCAGGTTTCGGGCGTCGCCCGTGATAATAACGTCGCGCGGATCGCGCTGGTCGGGCTGCGGGACATGCCCGGCGTCGCGGCGAAAATATTCTCCCTGCTGGCGCAGGCCAAGATCAACGTCGACATCATCCTGCAATCCATCGGGCGGCACGATACCAAAGACATCAGTTTTACCATCGCCAAAAACTATTTGGATGAAGCCCGCTCGCTGCTGGAAGAGCACAGGGAGTCGCTGGCCTATGAATCCCTTGTGGTCAGCGATCAAATCAGCAAAGTCTCGGCGGTTGGCGCGGGAATGGTCAACAATCCGGGCGTGGCGTCGCGGATGTTTGAAGCCTTGGCGTCGGCGGGGATCAACATTCAAATGATTTCGACAAGCGAGATCAAGGTGAGCGTGCTGATCGACCTGAACGATTCCGACAGAGCGGTGCAGGTCATCCATCAGGAGTTTTTCGGGTAGGGAGAACTATGAAGCACACAGAGGAAAAAAGAGAATTTACAGAGCTTCTCAATGATTTTGCAAAATCATTGGGTTCTTTTATAACGCAAGACGGTGAATGGACGATAAAAGGATTCATAGATATTTTCAAAAACATATATACCATATCAACAGACACAAAGGTCTTATCGAAGATACTCGAGCTGCATCTATTTCCGCATTTTCTCGGATTTGCGGACAGGATTGGGTATAGGATCGAGCTGTCATCATTTCAAAACTGGTATCCTGATTTAACGTTTATTAAGAAAAAAGACGAGGCCATAAAATTCGCGGTTGACTTGAAAACAACCTATCTTCTTGATGATTATCCAGGGTTTTGCAATGGGTTTACATTAGGATCGCACGGAGAGTATTTTATCAATCGGGACAGCACAAAAAATATACAATATCCATATAATCAATACGGCGGTCACTTTTGCCTAGGCATTATCTATTCCCGGTCTAAACTGCCGAAAGATTTTGAGATTCAAAGCTATCCGATGGAAAAACTTACTGATATTCCGTCTGTAATCAATAATTTCATATTTTTTGCCGCAGAAAAATGGAAAATCGCAAGTGACAAGAGAGGCAGCGGCAACACCGCGAATATTGGGAGTATCCAACTGATTAACGACATTCTTGTCGGCAACGGAACATTCGCAAAGGCCGGAGAAGAACTTTTTGACGATTATTGGGCTAACTACGGAAAAATTCAAATTGAAACGGCAGCGGGAAAACGTAAGGCGTTATCTTCCTTTGAGGAATATATTACATATCGCGGATTATCCTGTGATATATTAAATCCCCGCCCTTCCAAAAGGAAGGTGAAGTAGTATGAACGGCGAAAAAGTCCATGTTCCGCCGTTTAAGACGCAGGGGATCAAAACAAAGCTCGTTCCTCTTATAAAAGAGCATATCAATATGGATGATTCAACCTTGTGGATTGAGCCGTTTATGGGATCTGCCGTTGTTGGTTTGAACATTGCGCCAAAGAAAGCCATTTTCGCGGACATCAATCCGCATATCATAAATTTCTATAACATGCTAAAAAACAAGCAGTTAAATGCGCAAGTCGTCATGGAATACCTTTATAAACAAGGCGCATCCTTATCTGAAAAGGGAGAGACTTATTATTATTATATACGTGAGAGATTTAATGAGACGCATGACCCCTTAGATTTTCTTTTTCTAAACCGTTCTTGCTTTAACGGTATGATTCGTTTCAATAAAAGCAATCACTACAATGTACCATACGGGCATAAGCCTCAGCGTTTCGCAAAGGCATATATAACAAAAATCGTAAATCAAGTTAAGCATTTTGAAAGAATGCTGGCAGATAACGAGTGGACTTTTTTATGTCAGCCATTTGAAGAAACCTTGTCTTTAGCGGATGAAAAGACTTTTATCTACTGTGATCCGCCATACATCGGCAGGCATGTGGACTATTATGATCGTTGGGACGAGGTTAGCGAAACCCGGCTATGTCAATGCCTATTTGAAACAGGAGCGCGATTTATGCTTTCTACATGGGATCACAACCAATACCGGGAAAACCATTATATTGACCATATTTGGAAATCGTGCGGCAAGGTAACAAAAGACCATTATTACCATATAGGGGCAAAAGAGAAAAATAGAAATGTTATGACGGAAGCATTGTTAATGAACTATAAGGCAGTTAATAATAATGTGGCATTAACCAACCAACCTGAGCATGAACAGCTCTCATTGGCTCTTTGATATGTGTATGAAAAAACCATACCTCATCCTCATAACCGCCGCCCTCCTCTTAGCCGCCATACTGGGCGTATGGCTCCTATGGCACCATAAAAACGCCGCCCCGGACGACGGGGACGGCGTTGTTCTCATATTGCTTTATCATACCTTCACCGACGGCGAAGTCACCGACGGGAGCGTTTTTACCACGGCGGAAAAGTTTGAACGCGACATTCAAACACTGCTGGACGTCGGTTTGACGTCTTTGTCACTGGTTGACTACGCAGCGGGGGACTACGACCGGGACAAGCGGTATTTCGCCGTTACCTTCGACGACGGCTACCTGACCAACTACGAAACGGCTTTCCCCATCCTGCAAAAACTCGGCGTAAAAGCCGATATTTTCATCAACACCGATAACGAGTTCATGGAGCATCACTTTTCCTACGAACAGGCGCGTGAAATGGAAACAAGCGGTCTGATTGCCGTCCATTCGCATTTTCCCGTCCATGAACCGGCGTCTTCATACCCGGTCGATGAATTTACTAGGCTGCTGGAAAACTCGTTTGAAACCCTTGAACGCGAGCTCGGCGTCCGGCCATATAAACTCTTCGCCTATGTCGCCGGAGACTATACCCGCGAGACCTACGACGCGGCGGTCGGCGCGGGCGTCGATCTGCAATTCGTGCAGAAGAAACTCTTCGACGCGCCGGGTCTTACATTGCGCATCAATGTGGCATACGATACCGATATGACGAAATTATTAGCGTCTTTTGCCCAATAAACGCAGGATTTTCAGGAAGAGGTTGATGAAGTCGAGGTAGAGCGACAACGCGCCGATCACCGAAATCTTCCGAACCGCTTCCTCCTGACCGGCTTCCACAGCCGAGGCCAGCATTTTCTTCGTCCGCTGGGTATCATACGCCGTCAGGCCGACAAAGATCAGGATACCGGCATAGCAGACGAGGTAATCGAGCATCTCGGACTGTAAGAAGAAGTTGACCAAACTGGCGGCGATCAGCCCGATAAGAGCCATAAACAACAAACTGCCGACGCTCGAAAGGTCTTTTTTCGTCACCGCGCCGAACCCCGCCATGACGGCGAACATGACCGCGCAAATGCCGAAGGCGGCATAAATGGTTCCCAGTTCGTAGACGATGAAAACGACCGACAGCGTCAGCCCGTTTACGGCGGCATAGACAAAAAACAATGCAGCGGCCGCCCCGCTTGATAACTTGTTCATCCCGGCCGAGATCCCAAAAACCAATCCTATCTCAACAATGAGCAGCCCGTAGAAAATGACCGGATTGCCGAAGACTAAAACTGTAAGCGCGTTGGAATTGGCAACGATCAGTGCGGTGAATCCCGTGACGACCAACGCCGCGAACATCCACATGAAAACCCGCGTCAGGCAAGCCGACAACGCCCTTCGCATATTTTCAGCCTGTTCCCATGCCATCGGGCGTCCGCTCGTCTCATTCCCGTTATAATCCATCATGCTTCCTCCCCGTGTATAACCATTAGACTTTATACTGCCCTGTGAGCGAGAAAATCACCCATTCGGCCACATTGGTCGCGTGGTCGCCGATCCGCTCAAAATATTTGGCGATCATGATCAGATCGATGGCCTGGTCACCGTTGTTCACATCTTTGCTGATCAATTCCAGCGAATCCTTCTTGACCGTTTTGAACAAATCGTCCACCCTGTCGTCGCAGGCGATCACTTCATTGGCCAACGCCTGATCTTTTTTCACAAAGGAATCAATGCTCTTAACAACCATCTCCATGGTCACCTCGGCCATTTGCGATATATGTTCTAAATTCTTTCGGTACTTGGTGTCGGCGAGGTGGAGGGTGATCTCGGAAATATCGGAAGCGTGGTCGCCGATCCGTTCCAAATCGGAAACGGTTTTCAATACCGAGGAAATAAGCCATAAATCACGCGCCACAGGCTGCTGCTGCATGATGATTTTCAAGCAGAGCTTCTCAATCTCCCGTTCTTTTTGGTCGATCTCATCGTCGGAGGCAATCACCTTTTTGGCCAGCTCGGTGTCTTTCTCGATCAAGGCTTTGTCGGCATTGGAGATGGCCTCCTTGACCATGTTGCCCATGTTGATCAGGGAATCGTTGAGCTTTGCCAGCTGTTCCTCGAATTTGATCCGCATTAACCAAACCTCCCCGTAATATAGTCGTTCGTCCTCTGATCCTTCGGAGATGAAAACACCTCCGAGTTTTTCCCGTCTTCGATCAGTTTTCCCATCAGCATAAAGGCCACCCGGTCGGATACACGCCCGGCCTGCTGAACATTGTGCGGAGCTAAAACGACGGTGAACTGCTTTTTGAGCTGCACCAGCGAATCTTCGATCTTCGCCGTTGAAATCGGGTCAAGACCCGAACAAGACCGGTCGAGCATGATGACTTCAGGGCGTAAAGCCAGCACCCGGGCGATGCACAAACGCTGCTGCTGCCCGCCTGACAATTTGAACGCCGGCATTTTCAGCCGGTCTTTCGTTTCGTCCCATAACGCCGCCAACCGCAAAGACTCTTCGGCGACGTCCATCAGTTTTTGCCTGTTTTTCGTCCCTTTCAAGCGCGGGCCATAGGCAATGTTGTCAAAAATCGACATCGGGAGGGGTGCCGGTATTTCAAAAACCATCCCCACTTTGCGGCGCAGTTCGGTCACGCTGACCTCTTCGTCAAAGATGCTCTCCCCGTCAAGCAGGATGCTCCCTTCCACACGGCAGCCGGGGGTCAGATCAACGAGGCGGTTGAGCGAACGGAGGAGGGTCGTGACCCCGCTGTTGGCCGGGCCGATGATAGACAGAATCTCATTTCTCGGGATTTGCAGGCTCAAATCCTGAATGACTTGCTTCTCTCCATAGTATACGTTTAGGTTTTGAATTTCAATCTTCATTTTATTTTCCCTTTGCCATCGCCTTGTTGACAAAGGCATTGGCGCCGACGTTGATGATGAATACCAAAATAATCAGCAGGGCGGCGGTGCCGTAGGCGTTGTCCATCGAAATGCCTTCCATCGCCAGCAGATAGAAGTGAACGGCCATCGTCCGGGTGGGGGCGAGGATGGACGTCGCCATGTGCAGGGTCATACCGGCTGTCAGGAAGACGGCGGCTGTTTCGGCGACACAGCGGCCGAGGGAGAGAATGATACCGTTGGCGATCCCTTGAATGGCCGAGGGGAGGACTGATTTGCGTATCGTCTGCCATTTGGTGCCGCCCAGCGAAAAGCTGGTTTCGCGGTAAGACTGCGGCACGGCGAGGATGGCTTCCTCCGAGGTGCGGATGATGGTCGGCAGGATCATAAAGGCCAGCGTCAGCCCGCCCGCCAGGATGGAAAGCCCGATGTGCAGGGAGATGACAAAGAAACTCAGCCCGAACAAACCGTATACGATGGAGGGGATGGCCGCCAGCGATTCGGCGGAAAAGCGGATAAAACGGGTGACCATCGTTTCGCGGGTGTATTCGGCCAAATAGAAGGCTGTGCCGATCCCGAACGGAACGGCGATGATGATGGCCACAAAGGATACCAGCAGGGTGCCGACAATGGTGGAGGCGATGCCGCCTTCGCGCCCCATGCTGCGCGGTATCTCGGTCAAAAAGCTCCAGCTGATGTGCGGCAGCCCTTTGAGTAAAATATATACGAGTATGGCAACCAAAACCACCAAGACCGAAAGGGCGGCTGTCCAAATCAAGGTTTTGGCGATCTTCTCGCTTGTCTGCGGCTTCATCCTCATTCAAAAAGACCTCTTCCGCGTAAAGTATTGAGCAGAAGCGTTCAGGATCATGATGATGATAAACAATACGATGCCGGTGGCGAACAGAGCCTTCTCGTGCAAGCCGGAGGCGTAGTTCATCTCAAGACCGATGTTGGTCGTCAGCGTCCTCACCGGGTCAAGGATGGAGCGCGGCATGGCGGGGGCGTTGCCCACGATCATGATGACCGCCATCGTTTCGCCGACTGCCCGCCCGATGCCCAAGATCACGGCGGCGACGATGCCCGACTTGGCCGACGGCAGGATGACCGACCGAATGGTCTGCCAATGGGTCAGCCCCAACGCCAGCGCGCCTTCTTTATACTGGCGCGGCAGGGCGAGGATGGAGACTTCGGAAATGCTGATGACCGTCGGCAGGATCATGATACCCAAAATAATGGAAGCCGCCAAAATGCCGACGCCGGGGCCGCCGAAATGGTTCATGATGAAGGGGACGATGAAAACCAACCCCCAAAACCCGTAAACCACCGAGGGGATACCGGCCAATAGCTGGATGGCGGGGCGGAAAAGATTCCGAAGCCAAGCCGGGGCGATTTCGGCAAGGAAGACGGCACAGCAAAGGGCGATGGGGATGCCGATCAGCGCGGCTCCGAAGGTTACGATGAAGGTTCCGGCGATCATCGGCAGAATGCCGTATTCACCGTGGTCGGGTGCCCAAGAAGAGCCGAATAGGAAATTGAACAAACCCACTTCGGCAATAAACGGGACGCCTTTGATAAAGATGAAAACGGTGATCAACGCCAGCGCGGAGATCGAGGAAAGAGCTAAGATGAAAAAGATGCGTCCTGATAAATTCTCCTTGAACTTTCTCATCCGGCCGCCCCTCCGATCAACCCTTCGTGCAACAGATGACGCTGACCGTCGGGCGAAAGCACATAGTCAATGAATTCCTTGACCGAACCTTCGGGCTCGGCTTTGGTGACAAACAAAAAGGAGCGGAATAAGCCGTAGCTCCCGTTGGCCACATTCTCCGCCGTAGCCGCCGCGCCTTCAATGGCAATGGCTTTCACTGGCTTTTCCCCTTCGTCAACCATTCCCAGCGAGATAAAACCGATCGAGCTTGGGTTGCCGGAAACCAGCTGCCGAACCGCCCCGTTGGAGCTTTGGATAATGGCTCTGGGCGTGATCCGGCTTCCGGCCATGACCAGTTCCTCAAACGCGCTCCTGGTGCCCGAACCGTCTTCCCGGGCGATGATATGTATCGCCTTATCCGCCCCGCCCACCTGACTCCAGTTGGTGATTTCGGCGGCGTATATGCCGCGGATCTGATCTTTGGTGAGATTATCAACAGAATTGCTGGGGTGGAGGATGATGGCCAGCCCGTCTTTGGCGATCTCGATCTGCCACAAATGCTGTTCATTTTCTTTTAAGCTGCGGGAAGACATGCCGATGTCGGCGATGCCGTTTTCCACCTGCATGATCCCGGCCGAAGATCCGCCGCCCTGCACGTCTACCATCATCCCGTGCGGCAGGCGGTAATACTCCTCGGCCAGCAGTTCGGCATACGGATGCACCGACGTTGAGCCGGCAATGATGACCGAAGCCGAGTTCTCGCGGCCGCAGGCTGAAAGCAGCATGATCAGCGCGGCGGAAAGTATCGTTAGGCGTTTACTCCTCATTTAACCGAACCGTCCCGTTATATAATCTTCGGTCAGTTTGTCTCTCGGGTTGAGAAACATTTCGTCGGTTTTTGAATACTCGTGCAGCCGCCCGACATGATGTTCGTCAATCATCATAAAGGCCGACATGTCGGAAACCCGCGCCGCTTGCTCCATGTTGTGGGTGACGGTGATGATGGTGTGTTTTTGCGCAAGTTCCACCATCAGCTCCTCGATCTTCATGGTCGATTCCGGGTCGAGAGCCGAGCAGGATTCATCCATCAGCAGGACTTCGGGTTCCACAGCGAGCGCGCGGGCGATGCAAAGCCGCTGCTGCTGCCCGGTTGCGATCGACTGGCCGGGCTTTTTCAGCATGTCTTTGACTTCATCCCACATGGCCACCTGCCGCAGGCTCCGCTCCACGATCTCCATCAGCTTGCCTTTGTTTTTCACACCCTGATGCCGCGGCCCCATGACGATGTTATCGTAAATGCTCATCGGGAAGACATTGGGCTTTTGAAAGACCATGCCCACCTTTTGACGCAGGGCGACGACGTCGGTATCCGCCCGGTTGACCGGCTCCCCGTTGAGAAAGACCTCACCCTCCACCCGGCAGATGGGGATCAGGTCGTTCATACGGTTGAAAACACGCAGCAGGGTGGATTTCCCGCAGCCCGAAGGGCCGATGATGGCGGTGATGGCGTGAGCCGGGATGTCAAAGGTTATATCGCCTAAGGCATGAAAATCGCCGTAGAATAGGTTGAGGGATTGTGTTTTGATCTTGGCGTCCATCCGCTTCCGTTCACCGCCTGTTAGTTTTAGTCGAATTTTGCCCACTATGGCACACTATAGCACAACAGACTTGTGAAAGCAAGTGTTTTCTCTGTTGAGAGCTAACCTTCTTCGATCATCCCGTAACCGCCGCCGGAGCGTTTGTAAACAACGGAAAAGGCTCCGCCTTCGACGTTTCGGAAGACAAAAAACTCATGATGAAGGAGGTTCATCTGCAAAATGGCCTCCTCAGCCGTCATCGGCTTAAAGTTGAAACGCTTGACGCGCACGATCTCAAACTCTTTTTCCTCGGTGACTTCGGAGCTTGTGAAGTTGGCGTCGCGCAGGATGCCGTGATGCAGGCTCTTTTCCAGCCGGGTTTTGTTTTTGCGGATTTGACGCTCAATGGCGGCCACGGCTTTGTCGATCATAGCAAAGCGGTCGTCGCCCATTTCGCGCGCGCGGAAAAACATACCGTCATGGCTGACGGTGATCTCAACCGTTTGGCGGTTGCCTTCGCCCGCCACCGTGATCTGCGCGTCACTCTCGTGCTTGAAGAATTTCTCCAGTTTGCCGACCTTTTTCTCGGCATACTCCTTGAGTTTGTCGGATACGTTTGCGTGTTTTCCCAAATAGCTGAACTTCATTGTTCCGCCCCTTCCTTCCTATGTGGTTAATGATTCCTCACGGTTAACGCTTCTATCCGCTTGAAAACCGTCCGGGTATCGTTTGCGCAGTTTTTCAATGTTTCCGGCGGCGATTTCGTCCAAACCGACGCCCAGTCCGGCCGCGGCGGCGGCAAGATACCAAAGGCAGTCGCCCGCCTCGTCGATGATCTTGTCCCTGTCCAGGTCATGACCTTGAAAGAGGTGTTTCTTCACCACGTCGATACATTCGCCCGCTTCGCCGCACAGACCCATAACGCCGTTGAGCAGGAGCCTGTCCTTTGCGGTGTGCGCCGCCGACCGCAGCGCGAGTCTTTGATACTCGTGAAAATCCATATTTTCTCCTAAACCGCTATGTCTATGTATTGCCCGCGCAGCCCGGAATCAATGTTTGTGTAGCCGGGTTTTTCCACCGTCTTTGTCTCCGCCTGACCGCCTGATATGTACATCCTCCCGCATTCGGAGCAACAGGAGGAGAAGAGACGGACGGTCGAATATGCCACGCGGTGCCCCAGTTTTTCTGCATTCACCGCCGCGTTGGTCAAGTGTTCCCGTTCATGCGATCGGACAACCGACGCCGCGTTTTCCGGCGCGATGTGCTGCGGGGAGTTGAAGGATACGCCGGAATCATGCCCCCCGTCTTGGTACTTGCGGGTTTTGCACAATTCGCAGCTCTCGCCGCCCATGGCTTTTTCCACCGCTTCGGCGCGTGTTTTGGGCTGTTTGCCGTAATTCGAGCCGAAATAGATGGTTTCGTGTTCCCCCCTCGCGCTGTAAAGGGTCAGGCGCGGGACGGCTCCGTTTTCTTCCAGTTTTGGGGAAGTGAAACGAAACCCGTCGTCGGAAATAGACGGCAGCTTGGCATTTCTGATGGCGGGATCCTCCGCCACAATGTGGCGCGGCATGACCCGCCCGTCACGGAAAAAGGTAAATCCTATCGGTTGGATACGCATCACCCCTGCCTCCCTGCTTTCATTATGAAGGGTGCAGCCGGCTCACAGGGAATGGAAATTCATTTTTCATTCCCGCTCGTGAGCTGTGCGAAACCTGACACCCCTATTTCACAGCGTCCTTTAACGCGTCAACGCGGTCAATCTTTTCCCACGGCGTTCCGGCGCGCCCGAAGTGGCCGTAAGACGCGAGAGGTTTGTATATCGGACGGCGCAGATCGAGGGTTTTGATGATCTCGGCCGGGCGGAAATCGAAAACGTCGTTGACGGCGTCGGCCAGTTTCCCGTCGGGGACAACGCCGGTGCCGAAGGTATCCACCAAAATACTCATCGGTTTTGCCACGCCGATGGCATAGGCCAGCTCGATCTCGCATTTGCTGCAAAGCCCTGCCGCCACCAGGTTTTTTGCGGCGTAACGAGCCATATAGGCGGCCGAACGGTCTACCTTGGTCGGGTCTTTGCCGGAGAAACAGCCGCCGCCGTGGCGTCCGTAGCCGCCATAGGTGTCCACGATGATCTTGCGCCCGGTCAGGCCGCTGTCGCCCTGCGGGCCGCCGACGACAAACCGCCCGGTCGGGTTGATGTAATAGAGCGTGTCTTCATCAATCAGCTCTTTGGGAAGTACCTTATTGATCACCCGCTCACGGATCCCTTTGCGTAAAACGTCAATATCCATATCGTCGTGCTGGCTGCTCACAACCACAGCTTGGATGCGCTCGACTTTGCCGTTGTCGCCGTACTGCACGGTGACCTGCGCCTTGCCGTCGGGACGGAGGAAGGGGAGGGAGCGGTCGCGCCGCGCCGCCGCGAGTTCGCGGCATAAGGCGTGGGAATAGGTGATGGCGGCCGGCATCAGTTCGCTCGTTTCATCACAGGCATAGCCGAACATCATACCCTGATCGCCCGCGCCTTCGCGGTCAACGCCCATGGCGATGTCGGGGCTTTGCTCGTCAATGGAGGTCAGCACGGCGCAGGAACGGGCGTCAAACCCGTGCGCCGGCTCGTCGTAACCGATTTCGGCGATGGTATCGCGCACAATGTTGGGAATGTCGGCGTAATGGGTGGTGCTGATTTCGCCCATCACCAATGCCATGCCGGTGGTAACAATGGTCTCGCAAGCGACGCGCGCCGCGGGGTCGTTGGCGAGGATGGCGTCCAGCACCGCGTCGGAGATTTGGTCGCATACCTTGTCGGGATGGCCTTCGGTGACCGATTCGGATGTAAAATGTTTTTTCATTGGTTACAACGCCTCCATATACTTCTTCTGCGCTTCGGTCAGTTGGTCTATTTTCATCCCCATCGAGAGGAGCTTCAGCTCGCTCACCCGCGCGTCGATGCCGTATTCGACTGGATAGACGCCCGGAGCCAGCGATTTCCCGTGGTTCATCATATGCTCCAGCGCGAGAGCCTGCACGGCGAAACTCATATCCATGATCTCCACCGGGTGACCGTTTCCGGCGGCGAGGTTGCACAGCCTGCCTTCGGCTATTACGTTAATAAACCTTCCGTCTTGCTGCTTATACGCGACTATGCCGTCTCGGCGGGGTATAGCCTCAGCTGAAGTATCCCTAAGAAATTTCACGTCCACTTCAACATCGAAATGCCCGGCGTTGGCGAGGATGACGCCGTCTTTCATCTTGGGAAAATGACGGTCAACAATGACGTCTTTGCATCCGGTGACGGTGATAAAGAAATCGCCGCGCGCCGCCGCTTCGTCCATCGTCATCACGGTGTGCCCGTCATTGACGGCTTCAATGGCTTTCACCGCGTCGATCTCGGTGACGATGACCCGGGCTCCCAATCCAGCCGCCCGCATGGCGACGCCGCGTCCGCACCAGCCGTAACCGGCGACGACAACAGTCTTGCCGCTCACTTGAAGGTTGGTGGTGTGCATCAGGGCGTCCCAAGTCGATTGCCCGGTGCCGTAGCGGTTGTCGAAAAGGTGCTTCATCTCGGCGTCGTTGACCGCCGTAATGGGAAAACGGAGCAGTCCGGCTTCCTGCCGCAAACGGGCGCGGTGGACGCCGGTGGTCGTTTCTTCGGTTAGTCCGATCAAGTTGGAGGCAAAATCCGCCGCCGAACCGTGAAGGAGTTCGGTCAAATCCCCGCCGTCGTCGAGGACGAGGTGGGGGCGGCAAGCCAGCGCGGCCGTGAGGTGCTCGATATATTCCGCGTCGGTGCAGCCGTGGACGGCATAGGCTTCCACGCCCATCCCGGCCAGCGCGGCCGCCACGTCGTCCTGCGTGGAGAGCGGGTTGCAGCCGGTGGAATGCACTTCGGCACCGCCCTGAGCCAGTGTGAGGGCAAGGCAGGCCGTCTTGGCTTCTAGATGGACGCTGGTGGTTATTTTGATCCCTTTGAACGGTTTCCGCCAGGCGAAATCCTCGCCGATGGCGTTCAGCACGGGCATATAGGCGCGCGCCCAGGCGATCTTGCGCCGCCCGGATTCAGCAAGGGAAGGGTCGCGTAGTATCGACAAACAGAACACAACCTTTACAACGTGCTGATGATATGATAACATAACATGGAGTTTATTTCAACACCAAATTATATGGGGTTCCCGACTGCATACGAAAGAGGAGAATTGTCATGTCAAAAGTAACCTTCCTGTCAGGAGAAAACATCCCGCTCGAAATGCACAAAGTGCGCATGGTTCAGAAGGTCAACCTGCTCCCTGTGGAAGAACGGCTCCAAAGTATGAGGGAGGCCGGGTTCAATACCTTCCTGCTGAAAAACCGCGACGTCTTTATGGATATGCTCACCGACAGCGGGGTCAACGCCATGAGCCAAAACCAATACGCCGCTATGATGCAGGCCGACGACAGCTACGCCGGGTCGGAAACCTACTATCGCCTGGAAGCGGTGCTGCAAGACATTTTTGGGATGAAGCATTTCCTTCCCGCCCATCAGGGCCGCGCCTGCGAGCATATCATCGCGAAAACACTGGTGACGCCGGGTTCGGTCGCGCTGATGAATTATCATTTCACCACAACAAAGGCGCATATCACGCTGACCGGCGGCAGCCTCGAAGAGCTGATCGGCGACGAAGGGTTTAAGATCAACAGCGACGAGCCGTTCAAAGGCGATATTGACATCGGCAAGCTGAACGAGGCCATCAAACGGCACGGCAAAGACAAAATCAGCTTTGTGCGGATCGAAGCCGGCACCAACCTGATCGGCGGCCAGCCGGTGTCGATGGCCAATATGCGCGAAGTTTCCCGCATCTGCCGGAGCGGGGGGATCAAGCTGGTTTATGACGCCAGCCTGCTGAGCGACAACCTCTATTTCATCAAAACGCGCGACCCGGGCTATCAAGACGCCGACATAAAGAGCATTGTGCGCGAGATCGCGTCGCTGATGGACATCGTTTACTTTTCGGCGCGCAAGCTGGGTTCGGCGCGCGGCGGCGGCATCCTTGTCTCCGACGACGAACTCTTCCTCAAAATGCGCGAACTGGTGCCGCTGTATGAAGGCTTCCTCACTTACGGCGGCATGTCGGTGCGCGAAATGGAAGCGTTGTCGGTCGGGCTTCAGGAGACGATGGACATTGACGTCATCAGCCAAACGCCCATCATCGTGGAAGCGTTATGTAATGAATTGCTGGCCAAAGGCGTCCCGGTCGTGACCCCTCCCGGCGGGCTGGGCTGCCATGTGGACGCCATGCAGTTCTGCTCGCATATCCCGCAAGATCAATACCCGGCGGGCGCGCTGGCGGCGGCCATCTTCATCGCAAGCGGCGTCCGCTGCATGGAGCGCGGCACCATGAGCGAACAGCGCAACGAAGACGGCAGCGAACGGATGGCTGAAATGGAGCTGGCGCGGCTGGCCGTGCCGAGGCGGGTTTTCACCCTGTCGCAAGTCAAATATACCGCCGACCGCATCGCGTGGCTGTATCAAAACCGCCGTTTGATCGGCGGGCTGGAGTTTACCGAAGAACCCAAAGTCCTGCGCTTCTTCTTCGGCCGCTTGCAGCCGATCGGCGGCTGGGCGGAACAGTTGGCGGAGCAATTCCGCAAAGACTTCGGGGACAGCTTATAATATAAATGTAAGGGGCTGAACAAGATGGAAGAGTTGAGGCAAGTGGCGGCGCGGATCCGCGAACTGCGCGATATATGCGGTTTTTCAGCCTCCGAGGTGGCCGAAAAGCTCGAAATCCCGGAAGCGGACTATATACGGTATGAGGCGGACGGGAACGACATCCCGATCAACGTCCTCTTCCGGCTGGCGGCGGTGCTGGGGGTTGACCTCAACGAACTGCTGACCGGGCGGGCTCCGCATTTGGAATCCTATTGCCTGGTCAAGCGGGGCAAAGGGCTGAACATCGACCGGTACCCCGGTTATATGTATCAGTCTTTGGCCTACACATACAAACACCGGGTGATGGAGCCCCTTTTGGTCACGGTGGAGCCGGACGAGCAGGAAGCCGCCCCGGTATCGCACGGGGGGCAGGAGTTCAACATCTGTTTGGAAGGGACGATGGAACTGCTTTTCGACGGCAAAACCATCCGGCTGGAAGAGGGCGACAGCGTCTACTTCAACCCCTCCCGCCCGCACGGCCAGCGCGCCGTCGGCGGCAGAGCGCGGTTTTTAACCGTTATTACACTATAACTCCCCCACCCGCTTTTAGCGGGAGCCCCCTCTAAGAGGGGGCCAAGGGGTGTCAAAGGCCCTCCTCACGCCAAGCGTACGCTAGGCGACAGAGGAGGGTGCCGGCAAAGCCGGCGGGAGGAGGAGCATGGGACTATTAGAGAGATTTTTACCCCGCGTTGAATTTGATTCATACGAAGATTTTATCCAAAATTATCAACTGAACGTACCCGAACGCTTCAACTTCGGCTATGATGTGGTAGACGAATGGGCAAAGCTGGAGCCGGAGAAAAAGGCTTTGGTTTGGTGCGACGACCACGGCGGCGAGAAAACCATAACCTTCGCCGAAATGAGCAAGTTATCCAACCAGGCGGCCAACTGGTTCCGCGCGAAAGGGATCGGCAAGGGCGACGCCGTGCTGCTCATCCTGCGCCGCCGCTGGGAATACTGGGTCTGCGCCGTCGCGCTGCACAAACTGGGGGCGGTTTTGATCCCCGGCTCGACGCAGCTGACGCAAAAGGATATAGACTACCGTGTCGAAGCCGCGAACATCAAATTCGTCTTAACGGTTGAGGGCTTGAAAGACTTCAATATCGAAGACTATGCCGATATACTGGAGCGTGTGGACACCCGCAGCGAAGACGCCATGCTGGTTTATTTCTCCTCCGGCACGACCGGGATGCCCAAGATGGTCAAGCATGACTTCATCCACCCGCTGGGGCAGATCGTCACGGCCAAATATTGGCAGCAGGTCAAAGAGAACACCCTGCACATGTCGGTCTCCGACAGCGGCTGGGCAAAGTTCGGCTGGGGCAAGATTTACGGCCAGTGGATTTGCGGAGCCTGCATTTTCGCTTACGATATGGATAAATTCGTGCCGAAAAACCTCTTGCAAAAAATGCAGGATTATAAGCTGACCACCTTTTGCGCCCCGCCGACCATGTACCGCTTCATGCTTCAGGAGGATATAGAATCCTATGATCTATCCTCTATCGAACGATATTGCAACGCCGGGGAACCGCTCAATCCCGAGGTCTTCGACCGTATGGAGAAAATCACCGGGATCAAACTGGCCGAAGGGTTTGGGCAGAGCGAATCGAGCGTTTTGATCGCCGCTTTTCAATGGCTGACGCCCAAACAGGGCAGCATGGGCAAACCGGCACCGCTGTACGGGATCGACATTGTGGATGAAAACGGCGATTCCTGCCAAGCGGGCGAGGAAGGCGAGATCGTCGTCCGCGGTCTGCAAAACCCCAGCGGGCTGTTCAAGGAATACCTGAACGATACGGAAGCCAACGCCAAAGCCTTCCGCGGCGGCGTCTACTACACCGGCGACGTGGCTTGGCGGGACGACGAAGGGTATTATTGGTTTGTCGGGCGGAACGACGACGTCATCAAGTGCTCGGGCTACCGCATCGGCCCCTTTGAAGTCGAGAGCGCGCTGATCCAGCATCAAGCCGTTTTGGAATGCGCCGTCACCGCCGCGCCCGACCCTGTGCGCGGTCAGGTGGTCAAGGCAACGGTGGTGCTCAAGCGGGGGGTTGATCCTTCCGATAAACTGGCCAAGGAGCTTCAGGAGCATGTCAAACGCGTCACCGCGCCGTATAAATACCCGCGTATCATAGAGTTTACGGAAGAATTGCCCAAAACGGCGAGCGGAAAAATCAAACGTGCCGAGATCCGAAAAAAGAACGGCTAGTTTTTCACCCCTCTTGCTAAAGTTTCTTGTCGAATGCACGATATAGGTTTTAAGGAGTGTTTGCCCGGTTTACGCCGGGCCGGAAACGGAGGGAACCGAAATGAACGTCGCATCCATCAGCGGAGCAGGAGCGGTACATACAGCTTCGCAGCTGCAAGCAAGGGAGCAAACCTCCCAAGTCCTTGCCGCGCCGGAGCAAGCCAACGGACGGAAAGCCGATACGGTGGAAATCAGCTCCAGCCGCGCCAACCGCAGCGGTATGCAGCGCGACAACGCGGTCAGAACGGTCAATATGCAGGCGCAAATGCTGCGCCGTATGGCGGAACGCATCATCAAAGAACAATATTCCAAAGGCAACCATCTCTTCATGCTGCTCTACGGCAACAAAGCTCTGGAACTCGATCCAACCCTGCGCCCCGATGGGATGAAAGTCGAGCTGGCCGACCCGCAGCAGCAGGCGGCGGTCGCCAACGCGGTCGAGTATTTCTCCCCGCCCTCAACGGCCAGCCGCATCCTAGATGTGGCCGAAGATGTGGCCGGAGGCGTAGACGTCCTCACCGGAAACCCGGCTATGATCGATATTTTCCGCAACGCCGTGGGCGCGGCCTTCTTGGCTGTACAAACCGAAGCCGGCGGAAATCTGCCCGACCGTACCCAGCGTACCTACGAAATTGCCATGCAGGGCTTTTCCGATTGGAAAGCCGCGGCAAACGAGTTTTCTGAGTAGATAAAATGAAAATGGGCGGATTTCCGCCCATTTTTGTGTTGTCTGTTTTCTATCGATCGTTATAGAGCGCGAGAAAGGCTTTATACGTCTCCCAGCAGTCGATTTTGGCCACAACCTCCATCGGCGCGTGCATATTCAATACAGGCACGCCGATGTCCACCGTTTCGATGTTGCGCATGGCCAAAAACTTAGCGACCGTCCCGCCGCCGCCCTGGTCGACCTTGCCCATTTCCCCCATATGCCAGCATACACCCGCGCCGTCGAGCAGACGGCGCGTTTTGCCGACCGTTTCGGCGGAGGCGTCGGACGAGCCGCTTTTTCCGCCCCGCCCAGTGGCTTTCATCACGCAGGGGCCGTGACCCATCCGGGCGTTGTTCTGCGGGTCGGAGATGTCGGCGAAGTTGGGGTCATACGCGTTGGCCACATCGCCGGAGAAGCAGAAACTGTTGGCGTAGCACGTACGCAGCGTCGTTTGTTCCGCCGCGCAAAGCTCTTCGGCGGCGGCGTCAAAAAACGCGCTCTGCATCCCGGTGATCCCCTCCGAACCGATCTCTTCTTTGTCGGCCAGCACGCAAACGGCGGTGTACTCCGGGTCGCAGTCAAACAGGGCGCGCATGGCGGCGTAAGAGCAGGAACGGTCGTCGTGGCCGTAGCCGCCGATCATCGACCCGTCCAGCCCGGCGTCCCGCGCGCTGCCCGCCGGGACGAGGCAAAGCTCCGCCGACTGGAAATCATGCTCGGTCATACCGTATTTTTGGTGCAGGAGGGAGAGAACGGCCAGCTTTACGCGGTCGTCGCCCTCTTTCTCCTCCGTGTCGGGGATGCTGCCAGCGGTGACGTTCAGATTATCCCCGGGGAAGGCTTCGATGACGGTTTTCTTCTCCTGATCCTTGCCCAAATGCGGCAAAACGTCGCTGATAAACAGCACCGGCTCGTCGGTACCCGGCGCGATGGTCACAACCGTCCCGTCGCGCAGGATGACAACGCCGCGCAGCTCCAGCGGGTGCGCCAGCCAGTGGTATTTCTTAATGCCGCCGTAGTAATGCGTCTTGAGCAGGGCGAATCCTTCTTTTTCATAGAGCGGATAAGGTTTGAGGTCGATCCGCGGCGAGTCGATGTGCGCCGCGACGATGCGCAGCCCATCCGAAAGGGGGCGTTTGCCCCGCCGGATCAGCATAACGGCCTTGTTGTGGCGGGTATAGGCCGGAACGCCGTGCCGCTCCGCTTGCCTCAGTGCCTCGGCAACGCATTCGCGTTCAGTCTTCCCGGCGTTGAGGAAAGACTTATACTCCTCCGCGAAGGTTAAAACTTTTTTCCATTCGCCGTCTTTCAGCTTTCCGTATGCCGGGGCGGGTTTGCGCATCAGGGTTTCACGTTTGCTTTCCATAGGTTATCCACCTTTTCGGTCAATTCAGGGGTTCCCTTGTTGTTTTCCAAGTCAATATCACAGTTGGCGGTATAGTATTCGTCACTTTTTTGGTTTTGTATCCGTTTGAGTGTATCTTCCCGGCTCAACCCGTCCCGCTCCATGATCCGCCGCACCCGTTCCTCAAAGGGCGCGGTAACAGCGACTTTGACCGAGCAAAGCCCTTCCAGCCCGCTCCCGATCAGCGCGATGGCCTCAATGGCGACAGGGGTTTCGTTGTTTTGCAGAAAAACGGACGCCATCACCCGGCGGATTTCCGAAACCACATGCGGGTGGGTGATGCGGTTGAGGTCGGCCAAGGCCTGAGGATCGCTAAAAGCCAAACGGCGCATGACGGTGCGGTCAAAAGACCCTCCGGGAATGGGGAAGGCGTCGATAAACCGGTCGCGCAGTTTCTCCAGCAACCCTTCATCCGACCGCAGCAGCTTGTGATAAATGTCGTCGGCGCGGATGACCGCCGCCCCCAATTCTTCGAGCCTATCCATCACAACGCTTTTCCCGGCTCCGCTGCCGCCCGTGACGCCGATCACCGCCGCGCTGTGGCGCAGCAGTTCGGGCGGGTCTTTGGTGACGTCGAGGATGGCCGACGGCCTGCCGACGGCGCATTCGCCGCCGTCCACAATGCCGCCCAACCCGGTCAGGGTGATCTGCGATGCCGACAGGGGAGGCGGTTTTCCTGAAAGGTTGGCCGAAGTGAGAGCCAGCGGAACCCCGGCATGGCGCAGCACTTCCAACGCCGCCGGATGAGCAGGGCAGCGGCAGGCGATTGTGCCGCCGGATGTCGGCAGCACTAAAGTCAGCGGCCCCGGCCAATGGGCGGCGATCAACTCCCGGGCAATGCCCGGTATGTGGCTGCACAGCGTTTCCGCGCCTTCCAGCCCGGCAACCAAAACAGGGAGCGGTTTGTTGTCCGGCCGCCCTTTGATCGCGTAAATTCGCGCGACGGCGGCGGGGCTGGAGGCGTCGGCCGCAAGCCCGTAAACCGTCTCGGTTGGGATGGCCAAAACTTCGCCGCCGCGTAACAAAACACCGGCCTCACGGAGGTCGGCGTCATTGAACCCGTCGAAAATACGCATCTATTTGCCGCTCAACGCCCGGTCGAGCCAAATCGCGCCCACATCGAGCGCGGAATATAAACCGTTCTTTTCACCCTTTTTCAGCACGCGGTCGCGGCTTTTGAGGTCGGGGTCGGTCAGCTGCAACTGAAGCGAGACGCGGGTCGGCACAGCCACCCCGTCTTTGTCGGCCGATTCAAGGATTTGGAGCATGACAATATACTTTTGCGCCATGCTGCCGTAATACACCAGCGTATCCTTGCGGCGCAGGGGGTGTCCTTTATATGTGAACCCTTCGGTCTTTTTTTTGGCCGTCGCCAATGCAAGCCACCCCATTTTGAAGTATTTTGGTTAGTATACCACCTTTTTACAGAGCCTGTCAAGAAAAGAAAAATCAAAGCGCACCTTTTTTTGCAAAACGCTTGAAAAACTTTTCCTTATTTGATATACTACGTCCGGCTAAAGAACAAAAACGGAGGAGTTATCATGGAGTATAACAAAAAAAACATCGAAAATGTCAATGTAGCGAATAAAAAAGTGCTGGTGCGCTGTGACTTTAACGTGCCGCAGGATGATACGGGCGAAATCACCGCCGATCAGCGTATCGTCGAATCGCTGCCCACCTTGAAATACCTGCTCCAGCATGGGGCGGCGGTCATCGCCTGCTCCCATTTGGGACGCCCGAAAGGGACATTCAACGAAAAATATTCCTTAAAGCCCGTGGCCGTCCGGCTGGGCGAGCTCCTTCATATGAACGTCTCTATGGCGTCCGACGTCATCGGCGAAGACGCCAAAGCCAAAGCCGCCGCTTTGCAGCCCGGTCAAATCATGCTTTTGGAAAATGTGCGTTTCCACGCCGAGGAAGAGAAAAACGACCCGGCGTTTGCCAAACAGCTCTCCGGGTTGGCGGAACTCTTTGTCAACGACGCCTTCGGCACGGCGCACCGCGCCCACGCCTCCACCGCCGGGGTGGCCGACTACCTCCCCTCGGTTTGCGGCTACCTCATCCAAAAAGAGATCAATGTCATCGGCAAAGCCCTGTTCAGCCCCCGCCGCCCATTTGTGGCCGTGCTGGGCGGAGCCAAAGTCAGCGATAAGATCGGCGTCATTGACAACCTCATCAACATCTGCGACACCATCATTGTCGGCGGTGCCATGGCCTATACCTTCAAAAAAGCCTGCAACCGCCCCATCGGCATCTCCCGGTGCGAGGAGGATAAGCTCGAACTGGCCAAAGAGCTGATGCTCAAAGCCGTCGGGCTGGGCGTCCATTTCTATCTGCCGGGCGACCATATCGTAGGCGACCACTTTGCTTCCGACGCCAGGCCGTATATCATGCAGCACATCGCCGACGGCATGATGGGCATGGACATCGGCCCCTCCACCATCGCGCGGTATGTCAAAGAGATCAAATTTGCCGGAACGGTTATTTGGAACGGCCCGATGGGCGTGTTCGAGTTCCCCTCGTTCGCCGAAGGAACCAAAGCCGTTGCTAGGGCAATGGCCAAGACCGACGCCATCAGCATCGTCGGCGGCGGGGACAGCGCGGCGGCCGCCGAAAAATTCGGCTTCGCCGACCGGATGGATCACGTTTCCACAGGCGGCGGCGCGTCGCTGGAGTTTATGGAAGGGCTTGCCCTCCCGGGAATCGCTTGCTTAGAGGACTATTAAATAAAATAGGGTTAGGAACAGGAAAGGAGCACCACCATGAACAGGAGATACCGCAAGACCATCATCGCCGGAAACTGGAAGATGAACATGACCCCCACCGAGGCTCGCGCCCTGCTGGACGCCGTGAAATCACAATGCGCCAAAGCCAAATGGTGCGAAGTCGTCGTCTGTGTCCCGTACATCGACATCCCGCTGGCCGTGCGTGTGCTGAAAGACTGCCGCGTTTCGGTCGGCGCGCAAAACCTCCATCAAGAAACCAACGGAGCCTTCACAGGCGAGATTTCGGCCAATATGCTCAAAGACGCCGGGGTGAAATATGTCATCATCGGCCACAGCGAGCGGCGGCAGTATTTCGGCGAAACCGACGCGCTGGTATCGCAGAAGGTCGGCCGCGCCCTGGACGCCGAACTCCGCCCCATCATCTGCGTGGGCGAAACATTGCAGCAGCGCGACATGGGCGTCACCCTTGAAATCGTCGGGGCTCAGGTCAAGGCGGCGTTAAGCGGCGTAACGGCCGACAAACTGCGCCGCGTCGTTTTTGCTTACGAACCGGTTTGGGCCATCGGCACGGGGCGTACCGCCTCCACCGAACAGGCCGCCGAGGTCTGCAACCATATCCGCACCCTCATCCGTAAAATATACGGCGCGCGGGCGTCCCGCGGCGTCACCATCCAATACGGCGGCTCGATGAACGACGCCAACGCCAAGGAGCTGCTGAGCGAATTGGACATCGACGGCGGCCTGATCGGCGGCGCGTCGCTGAAAGCCGAAGCATTTGCCGCGATCGTGAACGCGGCGAACCAGTAAACTCCCCCACCCGCCTGCGGCGGGAGCCCCCTCCTAGAGGGGGCCATACCTAGCCTCCCTCACGCCTAGCGTACGCTAGGCGGACAGAGGGAGGTGGCACGAAGTGCCGGAGGGAGCTTCCCATATGAAGAAACCATTCGTCCTCACCATCCTCGACGGTTACGGCTTGGCTTCGCCAAGCCCGGCCAACGCCATTTCGCGCGTTTCCACCCCGGTGCTGGACAAACTCTTTGCCGAATGCCCCCACACCGCCCTGTCGGCGTCCGGGCTGGACGTCGGGCTGCCCGAAGGGCAGATGGGCAACAGCGAGGTCGGGCATACCAACATCGGAGCCGGACGGGTGGTTTTTCAAGACCTGCCCCGCATCACCAAAGACATACAGGACGGCGGATTTTTCCAAAACGCCGCCTTCAACGCCGCGATTGACAACTGCCTCAATAAAGGGACGGCTCTCCACCTGATGGGGCTGATGAGTGACGGCGGGGTACACAGCCACAACACCCATGTTTGGGCGTTCTTAGAGCTGTGCAAACGGCGCGGGCTGGACAGGGTTTACTTACACTGCTTCCTCGACGGGCGCGACGTGCCGCCGAAATCGGGACGAGGCTTTGTCGCCGAGGCGGTTGAAAAGTGCAAGGAGTTTACCGGGCAGGTCGCCACCGTCATGGGGCGTTTTTACGCGATGGATCGTGACAACCGCTGGGAACGGGTCGAACGCGCCTATCGAGCGTTAGTTTTGGCCGAAGCCCCGTTTAACGCCGACGCGGCAGGCTCGGTACAAGCCAGTTATGACAATGGCGTGACCGATGAGTTTATGGAGCCCATCGTTTGCGTCAAAGACGCGGGGGTCAAAGAGAATGACTCTATCATCTTCTACAATTTCCGTCCCGACCGCGCGCGGGAGATTTCGAGAACCTTTGTAGACCCCGATTTCAACGGGTTTGAGCGGGATTATTTTCCTGTCCATTACGTCTGCACCACCGAGTACGACGCCCTGATGCCCAATGTGACGGTGGCCTACCCGCCCCACGCCCTGACGCATATTTTCGGCGAGTTTTTGGGAAGCCTCGGCCTGACCCAGCTGCGCATCGCCGAAACGGAGAAATACGCGCATGTGACCTTCTTCTTCAACGGCGGCGAAGAAAAAACCTTCCCCGGGGAAGACCGGGTGCTCATCCCGTCGCCCAAAGTACCGACCTATGACCTCCAGCCGGAGATGAGCGCGGTTCTTGTCACCGACGCGGTGATCGAACAAATCAAAAGCGGGAAGTACGACGTCATCATCCTCAATTTCGCCAACTGCGATATGGTGGGGCATACCGGCATCATGGAAGCGGCGGAGAAAGCCGTTGCCGCCGTTGACGAATGCCTCGGCCGGGTCTTGGAGGCCGTGAAGGAAGCGGGCGGGCGGGCTCTCGTCACCGCCGACCACGGCAACGCCGATTGTATGCTCGAACCGGACGGGGAAACGCCGTTCACCGCGCACACCACCAACCCGGTGCCGTTTATCTTAGTGGGTACCGAAGCCAAACTGCGCGAAGGCGGCAAACTGTGCGACATCTGCCCTACGATGTTAGACCTGATGGGCTTGGAGAAGCCGAACGAAATGAGCGGTCAATCACTAATCATATAAAGGAGCGAGAACCATGAAAAAAATGCTGGAAATCGTAGACGTCATCGGGCGCGAGATCATTGACAGCCGCGGGAATCCGACCGTCGAGGTCGAAGTCGTCGCCGAAGACGAAAACGGGATGCACGTCGGCCGCGCCGCCGTCCCCTCGGGTGCGTCAACAGGCGTACATGAAGCTCACGAATTGCGCGACGGCGACAAAAAACGTTATTTGGGCAAAGGCGTCCTGAAAGCTGTCGAGGCTGTCAACGGTGAAATCGCCGACGCCATCATCGGCTTCAATGCACTCGATCAGGTCGAGCTTGACCGCACCATGATCGAGCTGGACGGAACCGCCAACAAGTCACGCCTGGGTGCCAACGCCATCCTCGGTGTATCTTTGGCCGTCGCCAAAGTGGCTGCCGAAGCCCTTGGTCTCCCGCTCTATCAATACATCGGCGGCGTCAACGCCAAAACCCTGCCTGTGCCGATGATGAACATCATCAACGGCGGCGAGCACGCCTCCAACAATGTCGATATTCAGGAGTTCATGGTCATGCCGGTCGGCGCGCCCAGCTGGGCCGAAGCCCTGCGGATGTGCACCGAGGTCTTCCATGTATTGAAAACCGTTTTGAAAGAAAACGGCACCGCCGCCGCGGGCGTCGGCGACGAGGGCGGCTACGCCCCCAACCTGAAAAAAGATGAAGACGCGCTTAAAGTCATCGTCAAAGCCATCGAGGCCGCCGGATACAAACCGGGTGACGATTTCCGCATTGCCATCGACGCCGCCGTCAGCGAGTGGTATGACGCCGACAGGCAGGTCTATGTCCTGCCCAAAGCAAAGAAAACCATGACCCGCCAGCAAATGGTGAAAATGTGGAAGAACTTTGCCGATAAATATCCCATCATCTCCCTTGAAGACGGCATGGCCGAAGACGATTGGGAAGGCTGGGCGATGCTGACCAAAGCTCTCGGCAAACAGATCCAGCTGGTCGGCGACGACCTCTTCGTCACCAACGTTGAACGTTTGAAAAAGGGTATCAATCTCGGCGTCGCCAACTCTATCCTGATCAAAGTTAACCAAATCGGTTCACTGACCGAAACGCTGGACGCTATCCAAATGGCCAACCGTGCCGGATACACCGCCGTTACCAGTCACCGTTCGGGCGAAACCGAAGACGCCACCATCGCCGACATCGCCGTCGCCACGAACTCCGGGCAGATCAAAACAGGCGCGCCCAGCCGCACCGACCGCGTTGCCAAATACAATCAGCTCCTCCGCATTGAGGAAGAACTGGATGATTCGGCGAAATATCTGGGGATTGACGCCTTTTTCAACTTGAAGTAAGAAACAGGTTAGCCCTCGTCCGCAAGGCCGGGCGAGGGCTACCTATTGAGGTGATTGCTTTGACGTACACAATAAAGCCGTGGATGGATATGATTACGGCTCCTAAACATCTTAATAATAAGATATATGTGGAAAAAGCTAATGGCATTAATCATTTTACGATTGATTTAAGGGATAGTTTACGGACATACCCCAATATTTGCGTGCCTATTGCCGCAATTATTGATTATTATAAAACCACTGGAACCGAGTTTACATTTCTTCATCAGCAAGAAAAGAAAGATTATATACAGCATACTATGCTTCATACCCCCTTGATCGCTGAAGAACAGATGGAGAGCAGTGAAATAAACTTTCCATTGGATAAAGTATGGAGATTCGGTACATCTGAAGGTATAGGTGCTCTTGTCAATGCGTTTATCCGAGTCATTCGTGAAGCTGATGAGTTAGCGCAAGGCGTATTAAATGGTATAGAATGGTGTATAAATGAGACTATGGATAATGTATTAAATCATTCGGAAGCACCATATGGATTTATAATGTCTCAGCTTCAAAAAGAAAGTAAAAGATTGACGATATGTATTTTTGATTGGGGAATGGGGATATATAATTCACTAAAATACTCAAAGCATAATCCATCTTCAGCTCTTGACGCTATCACGCTTGCTCTGCAAGAACGTATAACAAGAGATGACAAATTCGGTCAAGGGAAAGGGATGTGGGGTTTATCAGAGATCATCAAAGAGAATCAAGGAATAATCAGGATAAGTTCCTGCGGTGCGTCTTATAGCAATAATAGCGGTCAAATTGAGACCAACCCCAATGGGAATATAAATTTTGGACAATCTCATGGCTCTACTTGCATAGATTTTCAGTTGGATTACAAAACCCCAATAAATATTAGCAAAGCATTGGGCGGACATGAACCGGCGGATTTATGGCTAGAAGATAAGGAGCTTGAAAACGGCGAATATAACGTACTTGTTTCA
>Ga0082212_10001276_pt1 | contig 37159 bp, 32 predicted proteins | sample TergutNt197P3_FD_71548 | JGI IMG/M metagenome (GOLD analysis project Ga0082212, IMG submission 71548) | Neocapritermes taracua P3 segment gut microbial communities from Petit-Saut dam, French Guiana - Nt197 P3 | ecosystem: Host-associated > Arthropoda: Insects > Digestive system > Gut ...
GGGAGAGAGGGGGACGGTTGGGACAGGGGGACGGTACTGTTTGGGTGGGACAGGGGGACGGTTCTAAGGACAGAAGGGGACGGTTCTATTTTGGCCTTTTCAAGGCCAAAATAGAACCGTCCCCTTCTGTCCTTAGAACCGTCCCCTTCTGTCCTTTATACCAACACGCAGCTGCAGAAGGCAAGCGTGTCCTTGCCGTGGTAGTAAGGGACACCCGCAAGCTCGCAGACCTCGCTGACCAGCAAACCGGTCGCCTCCATGGAGACAAGCATCCTATCGGGATGACAGCAGGGCGCTTCTGGGTAGGTACAGCGCTCGCAAAGCATGCAGGCTCCAGCACCCAACAGCAAGACGTCGCAATCCGCTGACTGGAGGCGGTCCTGAAGCACGACAAGCCGCTGGGCGTGTTCCTTACCACCGCGCTCGATGGCAGCGTAGTCAAAGGCGTCTTCCATCTGGACAACCGTCTGAAACAGGTAGCCGGTGGTAAAACATCCAAGCTCTTCGCGATAGTGGGCAACGCTTCCACAGGCGGGCGGGCAGGACCAGTTCTTATCGTAGGAGTGGCAGGTATCGACCGCACACATGGCGCGGACATCCTCCCTGAACTCCAGGCGAGAGACGTCAAAGCGCCCGATAAAGGGAAAGCCGGCATCTTGTATCAGGGTTTCGAGGTCCATGTCCTCAAGTGTAGCATGAAAGCCGAAGCGGCTTCGTTACCACCGTGTGGGATTGGTGAGCACGAAGCCGCTTCGCTTGTTTCGCCGAGTCAATAGAGGGGAGAATCTAGACCAGCGGAGGCGCGGGACACATGAGGAAGTCGAGACGGAAGACAGGAAAGAAAGGATAATGGGATGAATCACAAGGAGGAAGAACCAACCCAGGGACACGCTGCCTTCCGACTCGACTTCTCTGTAAGAAGTTGAACAGCACTTCCTTCCCACGTACACCATGCTACCGTCTTGCTATCCGCTTGCAGTCAGACAGATGTCAGAAAGTTGTAAAAAGCAGAAACCGCAGGAAAAAGGCTAATCTGACAGCAATAAGTTGAAGCCGATGCAGCGGAGATTGATTGGTTCGATGTACAGGATAAGGCGTTCGCCAGTGGGGAGGTTGTAGCTGTAGAGGAGGTATTCGCTCGTTGTGATGACTTGGGGATAAAGCGGGGTATAGGTGATGGGGGGCAGCGCCTCCTCCTCTGAGGACTGAAGCGGCAGCAGCTGGGTATAGGGATAGCCGTAGCGGGTCTCATAATAGAACTCGAGTTGCCTGAAGGACTGGAAGAGCGCCTGCTGGCCGATGAGCTGTGCCTCGCGCGAGGTCGCATAGGAGAAGGACCAGATGTTCTCGTCATCCTCAACAGGGAGGTGCTCGATTATCGGATTCTCCTCATCGGGTTCGGTGGCGCTCCCATTGGGGTCCTCCTGGGTGTTGTCAGGGTTGTCCTGATCCTCGGGCTCTTCCTCAGCACCGGGCGGGTTCTCCAGTTCCGCTACGCCGGTTCCGGTTTGGGGCTCCTCCTCCTTTGGCTCTTCTCCGGCAGGGGTCTGCCCGGATGGATCCTCATCATCGGAAATCGCGACAGGCAGACCGATGGGGGATTCGATGGTGACAAGCTCCCAGGCACTGGAGAGGAAACGCAGGTCGATGATGGTGCCGTCCAGATCAACGGCGCAGACAAAATCGGGAATCGAGTCCTCATCGATGTCCAGGTCGACAAGGACATAGCAGCCGGGGTCATCGTCTTCTGTGGGCGCAAGGTAGTTGAAGGAGTTGATGATGAGCAGATAGTAGTAGAACTCGGTCTTTCCCTGGTCCACGGCCATTTCAAAGCCGTGGTTGCACATGGTTGCCAAAAGGAATCTGGGGATGCCCTGGGCCTCAAGGAACTCGCGTTGTTGGGAGGTGAGGGGCTGCAGCGACTGCTCGCTGTAGATGTTCCAGGGGTAAAGGACTATGGGGTTTGGGAAGATGGTCGGTTGCTCAGAGGGCTCGACCAGCTGAATGGGGTCGTTGTGGTAGAAATCGAGGTAGGGGTACAGGATAGTTGGCAACATGAAGCCCCCGGCTATGATGAGGGCTGTCAACAACAGGGTTATCAGGTTACCCAGTATGCCAAAACGGCGCTCGCGCTTCCCTGGTTTATCGCTCGCTGGCGGTTTGCCCCATGACTTGCCCTTCAGGCCCGCCTTCTTGGTCTCGTTAGTCATGGTTTGCCACCTCATCCAACGTGATGCTGACGCTGGTGCCCTTGCCAGGCTTGCTGCTTATCTGCAGTTGCGACCCATGGACCTGCGCGATCTCCGAGCAGAGCGCCAGCCCCAGGCCTGCGCCGCCGTGCTTTCTGGTCCGCGCCTTATCGAGCATGTAGAAGGGCTCGGTGAGCAGGGGTATCTGGTCCTCAGGTATGCCAACACCCTCGTCGGTGACCATGATGGTCACGCGCTCCTGCTCAGAAGTCACGGTGAGCCGGATAGAGCCTGGTGGGCTGGAAGCCTTGATGCTGTTGTCGATGAGGTTGAAGACCAGCGACTTGATGAGCTCCTGGTCCACGTTGATGAAGACCGCCCTGTCAGGGAGCCTGACGATAAGCTCCATTTCATAGATGTGCATGATGGGGGTAAGCGTGGCAACCAGTTCGCTGAAGAGCTTGTGAACCTCGGTCTTTGCCGTGACTATGTGGAGGTTCCCCAGGGCAAGCAGCTCCATCAGCTTCCCTGAGAGCCCCTGGAGCCGCTTGGTCTCGCTGACTATGACGTTTGCGTAGTTGATGCGGTCGTCATCTGAGACCTCACGCTTAACGCGCAGGATGTCCGCAAAGCCGAGGATTGAGGTCAAAGGCGTCTTCATCTCGTGGGCCAGGTTGCCGATGAAGATCCTGCGTGATTCGGCGAGGTTCTCCAGCTCGGTGACATTGTGTTCAATGGAGTCGGCCATGGTGTTGAAGTCGCGGGCGACCTCGGCGACCTCGTCATGGCCAGAGATCATCACACGGTTGTCAAGGTCTCCCTGCGCGATCTTGCGCGTAGTATTGCTCAGGTTGCGTAGCGGGGTCAGAAGGCTGCGTACCAGCATCTGGAGGAAACCGGCGATCACCAGGGCTGAGGCGATGCCGATGATCTTCACCTGGTCGAAGCCCGCCTTGAAGAGGTCGTAGGAGGAGCTGATATCGGTTGCGCTGACCAGCTGATAGGTTCGGTCGTTGAGCATGGCTGTCGAGACGATGAGCAGGTAGGTGCTATCGCCCTCATCGATGATGAGCGAAGTGTAGTCAGGTTGGCGGAGCAGGTCGATCTCCGCCCTCAGCGGTTCGCCGCGCCCGGAGTAGACCAGGGTGCCATCCCTGAAGAGCGTCACCCTTATCGTGGCGTCGCTGTCCCGCCGCTCGACGATCTCAGAGGCGGCTGAAAGCGTCTCCTCATCCGTCATGAAGATACGCTCGACCGTCTGGGTGAGGACGATCTCGTTTTGCAGGTCATGGGTGAGATAGCTGTGACGTGACAGGGCGCTCTGCTGCTCGCGCTCAATGGCAAGGCGATGGTTGGCTGAGAGCAGGGCGAGCGAGGTGGTGTTGACCACCACGATAACGAGGGCAAGCGTGAGCAGGAATATCTTCTGCCAGAGCTTCAAAGGACCTTCTGACTCTCCAGACGATAACCCAGGCGGGGGATGGTGAGCAGTGAGTCATGCAGCTCGAGTTTCTTGCGGATCTGCTGGACATGGGTGTCCACCGTGCGGGTCTCTCCGCTGAAACTGTAGCCCCAGACCGCCGAGAGCAGCCGCTCGCGCGTCAAGGCGATGTCGATGTTCTTGATGAAGAACAGCAGCAGGTCGAACTCCTTAGGCGTGAGGATGATGGACTCCCCGTTAAGCGTGACCTCATGCTTCTCAACCTCGACAACGATATTCTGGTAGGTGAAGACGGTCTCCTCCGGGTGGCTCCTGCGGAGCACCACCTCGATACGCGCGAGCAGCTCAACCGCCTCAAAGGGCTTGACGATATAGTCCTCGGCCCCCATGCGCAGGCCTTTCACCTTGCTGGGCACATCGGCCATGGCCGTGAGGAAGATGACCGGCGTGGTGTTCTCACCTTTGCCCTCAAAGACCTGGAACCCATCGAGCTTGGGAAGCATGACGTCAAGCAGCACCAGGTCATAGGCGCCACTCAGTATCTCGACAACCGCGCTTGTGCCATCGCTGCAAACCGCACTGGTGTAGCCGCCAATGGAAAGGGTGGCCTCGATCATGTGGGCGATATTCTCGTCATCTTCTACGATAAGTATGTGCGCTGCCATGGTTCCTCTATCTCTGGGCCCTGCCTGTCCGCTATTGTAGCATTGGGCGTCGCCGGGATGGCGTCTGCTTACCCACTTGTTGTCTCATAGGGCCAACTGTTGATGCCGCCCAGGTCATATACGTTGGTGTACCCCAGTCCCACCAGCGTCTGAGCTGCGCTTGCGCTCCTTCCTCCGCTGCGACAGTAGACAAAGATGAGCTGGTCCTTGTCTGGGAGTTCACCTGGGGCGCGACTTGCTACCTCGTCAACGGGCAGCAGGGTGGCGCCTATCAGATGTTTCTCCAGGTATTCGCTTTCTGTGCGCACGTCAAGGATGATGAAGTCCGTGGATTCAGCCATCATCTGCTGCGCCTTTTGGGGGGAGGCCTTTTGGTAGCTTGCCTTCTTGCTGGCAGAGTCTGCCCCTGTGCTGCCATTGGTGCCTGCGGAGCCGCTACCGTTGCCTGAGGAGCCCTGGTTTCCGCCGCATCCTGCCAGCACGGCCGCCAGCACGGCTGCCAGCAACAGTGTTGCAACGAGGGTAAGTAATGAGAACCTCTTCATTCTTGACTCCTTCACATGCGGGAAACGCAGGAAACCCAGCAAACCAAGCAAACCCAGCAAACCCGGTAAATGCGGGAAACGCTATTATCGCAGATACTGCAGCGCCTAGGCTTCGAAGTTGTCCTTGGCGATGGAGATCATCAACTTGATGCGGTTGAGCTGGTTGACCTCGCTGGCGCCGGGGTCGTAGTCCACGGCTACTATGTTGGACTTGGGGTTGAGCTGACGCAGCGCCTTGATGACGCCTTTGCCGGTCACGTGGTTGGGCAGGCAGGCGAAGGGCTGCGTGCAGACTATGTTTGGCGTGCCGGTGTGGATGAGTTCGAGCATCTCGGCGGTCAGAAGCCAGCCCTCGCCCATGGAGTTACAGAGGCTTAAGACCTCGCGCGCGTAGTCTGCCAGCTCATAGATGGTTGCCGGCGGATCGAAGCGCTCGCTTCTGCGCATGGCCTTGATGATGGGCTGGCGCATGCGATTGAGCAGGGCCAACGTGATGCGGGAACCCATGGCGGACTTGGCGGTCTTGACCAGCTCGCGCCGCTGCCAGATGGCGTTCGAGATGCCAAAGAGGAAGAACTCCGTCAGTCCGGGCACCACCACTTCGCAGCCTTCCGCCTCCACCACGTCGACAATGCCGTTGTTGGCGGTGGGGTGGAATTTGACGAGGATCTCGCCCACGATGCCAACCCGTGGCTTGGAGCGGTCATCGACCAGCTCCAGGGTGTCGAACTCCCGGATGATCTGGCGTGCGGTGCGGCGGTAGATGCCGTAGCTGATCTTACCCAGTATCTGGCCGTCGCAGACATCCATCCACTTACGGAAGAGCGCGTACGCTGAGCCCTTGACCTTCTCGTAGGGCCGTGTTCGGTAGAGGCAGGCCATGAGCAGGTCACCGTAGTAGAAGGAATAGATGGCGCGCAGCAGCATGATGGGCTTGATCTTGAAGCCGGGGTTGTTCTCGCCACCTATGTTGTGGAAGCTCAGCGCGATGACCGGCACCTGCGGATACCCTGCCTCGCGCAGGGCCTTGCGGATGAGACCGATGTAGTTGGTTGCACGGCAACCACCGCCGGTCTGGGTGATGATGACCGCGGTGCGGTTGACGTCGTAGCGACCCGAGGTGATGGCCTCCATGATCTGGCCGGTGACCAGGATGGAGGGGTAGCAGATGTCGTTGTTGGTGTAGCGCAGGCCGGCTTCAACAGCCTCGGGATCCACGCTGGGCAGGATGTTGAGGTTGAAGCCGTACCGCTCAAAGACCCTGCTGAGCAGCTCAAAATGGATGGGCGCCATCTGTGGGCTGAGGATGGTGTAGCCCTGCTCCTTCATCTCCTTGGTATAGGGCGGCTTGTTGATGGCCGTGGTGGTGAGGTTCGGCTTGGACATAAAGGGGACGGATGTGACAGAGGGGACGGATGTGACAGAGGGGACGGACGATGTGACAAAAGGGACCGCCCCCTTTGTCACATCGTCCGTCCCCTCTGTGTCCTCTATGTCCTGTTGCCGGGCTTCTTCCTGCTCCTTGAGGGCGGCCAGCAGCGAACGCACGCGGATGCGGGCAGCGCCCAGGTTGCTTACCTCGTCTATCTTGAGCACGGTGTAGATCTTGCCGGCCGGCTCCAGTATCTCCTGCACCTGGTCGGTGGTGATGGCATCAAGGCCGCAGCCAAAGCTGTTGAGCTGTATGAGGTCGAGGTCGTCGCGCAGCGTGCAGTACTTCGCCGCGGCGTAGAGGCGTGAGTGGAACATCCACTGGTCCACCACGCGCAGCGGGCGCTCGGGCTTGATGATGTGCGCGATGCTGTCCTCGGTGAGCACCGCCAGGCCAAAGCTGGCGAGCAGTTCGGGGATGGCGTGGTTGATCTCCGGGTCTATGTGGTAGGGGCGCCCGGCCAGGACTATGCCGTGCGTCTTGGTCTCCTCCATCCAGCGTAGCGCGTCCTCACCGGCGCGGCGGATGTCGCTTTTGAAGGCCTCGTCCTCTGCCCAGGCCTTCTGTGTTGCCGCGGTCACCTCTGCCATGGTGGGGGCTGTGCCCTTTGCCTGGGGATGGGTATCGAAGTACTTCTTGAGCTCCTCATGGGAGCGCTCGATGAAGCGCTGCACGTTGTCATAGGGCAAGAAGGGGTTGAGGAAGGCGACCTCGCCGCTTTGCAGCTCCTCCACGTTGAGCTTGATGACCTCGGGGTAGCTGACCACAACCGGGCAGTTGAAGTGGTTGGGTGAGCCTTCGTCCTCTTGGCGCTCATAGCGGATGCAGGGCATGAAGATGAAGTCGATGGGGGATTCAGCGGACATAAAGGGGACGGATGTGACAAAGGGGACGGATGTGACAAAAGGGACCGTCCCCTTTGTCACATCCGTCCCCTTTGTCACATCCAAGTCGATGGAGATACTGCGTTGGGCGATGCAGCCCAGGTTGACTGCCACCGGCAGCGCGGCGATGTGGCAGGGCGCCGTGAGCACATGCACGGCCAAGGCGGTGGCGCTGCCGCCAAAGCCGCCTGCGCCTATACCCAGGGCGTTTATCTCGGTGAGCAGCTCCTGCTCCAAAGATGTGGTGTCAGAACAGTACCGTCCCCCTGACACCTTTTCTGACACCTTTTGCTGCCTGACCTCGCGCAGCAAGGCGCGCTTAGCCAGACTGCCCACCTTGTCAAAGGTGCCGCCTACGCCAATGCCCACAAGCAGGGGCGGGCAGGCGTTCGCGCCTTTCTCCGCCACCGCCTCCAGCACTACGCGCTTGACCCCTTCCACACCCTCGCCAGGCGCAAGCATGACCACGCGCGAGGCGTTGTCGGAGCCGCCGCCCTTGAGCATGACGTGCAGCGTGGCGCCCTTCTTTTGGGGGTTGAGGTACAGCTCGCAGAAGGCCGGTGTGTTGTTATAGGAGTTGGTACGGTCAGAAAGCGCGTCGCGCGTCAGGCTCATGCGCAGGGCGCCATGCCTATACGCGCGCGTAACGGCCCTGTCTACCAGCGAGAACACGTTGGCCGGCACGGTTATGGGGCGGCCGTTTGCGTACTTCTCCCCCACCTCCAGCAACACCCAGACGTACCCGGTGTCCTGGCAGAGTGGAACCTGCTTCTCAGCGGCGATATACGCGTTGTCGACCAGCTGCTGCAGGATGACCTGCTCCCGCTCATCAGCTGCCTGCCCACATGCGTGCTCCAGCGCCTCAAGCACATCAGGGCGCAGCCCACAGGCAATCTGCGGGATCGCCTGCTCAACAATCTGGGCAAGCGTCTCTGCGGTCAACATGTACTGCAACATTTTCATTCTTCCATTATAGATGCAGTCTGTGCGCTGTGTTAACGTCACTCATCCCAAACCGCTGCCGTGGATTGCCACGTCGCTCGCGGAGTTTACTCCTCGCAATGACGAGAGTCTTTTGGACGACAACCGCTGCCATTCAGCAACCGCTGGGGTAGGCCCCGGGTCAAGCCCGGGGTGACAAGTATCACTCGCAATGACGAGAGTCTTATGCAAAAAGAGAAGCGCCACAAACCTGTTCCTCCTCTCCCCACTCGAGAATTTCTTATCGTTTATCAATAAATTTTTGTTGATTATCAAAATGAATTCTGCTATCCTCTTCTTCAGAAGGACGTCTTTGGTCATACTCAGCGGAGTAGGCGCCAGGCACATGCTAGCAAGTGACCCGCGCAGCCGTCTCCGCTCAGTATGACAAGACTCTAGCCACCGGAAAGGATCCCACATGCTGTGGAACAGGGACAGATCGGTCATCCTCTCGCAGGTCAGCACCCGTATCATCATGGCGCTTGGCGTCGTTCTCGCTGCCCTCCTCCCCTTCCTCTGCACCGGCGGTTTCTTCCACGGCCGCGCCTTCATCGACGCACAGAACATCCCGCTCATCATGCCCGCTTACTACGCCTTCTGCGTGCCAGCCTACGTCGCGCTTATCTCACTTGACCGCCTGCTCGCTGCCGTCAAACGCAACGAGGTCTTCACCGCAAAGAACGTCCGCCTGCTACGCATCATCTCCTGGGCCTCCTTCGCTGCGGCCGCCGTGCTGGCCATCAGCAGCTACGTCTCCATCACCTTCTTCGCGCTGGCCATCATCGCGACCTTCTTTGGCATCATCCTGCGAGCCATGAAGAACCTCTTCGCTGCAGCCGTCGAGCTGCAGGAAGAGAGCAAGCTCACCATCTAGGGCGCCGCGACCATGGGAATCAGACTGCACATAGACGTGATGATGGCAAAGCGCAAGATCAGCGCCGGTGATCTGGCCGCGCGCATCGGCATCACCCCGGCTAACCTCTCCATCCTTAAAAACGATAAAGCCAAGGCCATCCGCTTCTCCACCCTGGAGGCCCTGTGCCGCGAGCTCGATTGCCAGCCCGGAGACATTCTGGAGTTCACCGACACCAACTGAAGCCAGCCACAACCACCGCGATTGAAAGGACCATCATGGAAACATCCCCTGGTCAGGGCGCCGCCATGCCCAATTCAGCCCCATTCCATAACGAGGAGGACGCTCTCCAACCACCCCTGCCCGCGCCCACCGTCGCCGACCTCATCCTCGCCCTCGCCCTGCTCGTTATTGGCTTCCTCTTCTGGGACTGGGATCTCATCCTCACGCTGTACGCGGGCTTTGGCACCACGGTGATCTTCCTGGCAACCATAGCCATAAGCTTTGCCTTCCTGCAGGTCAAGGGCATCAAGCAGAACGGCAGGAGTCTGCTGTTGCTCGCAGTGGCAGTGGCGGGCGCGCTGCCCTTTGCCCTTAACGGCGAACGCTTCATGGTCAACTTCCTACTCATACTCTTTGAGATTGCTGCCTGCCTGCTCTGGCTTGCCTACAGCTGCCGCAGCCAGCTTTCCCAAAGGATTACGGCGGTCATCATCGGCGACCTCTTCAACCAGTTCATCATCGTCCCCTTTGCGAACTTCCTGCGCTTCTTCTCGCGCCCGTTCCTGCTACTGAGAAACGGTGGCAGGAATAGCGGCCCCAACACCACCAGCACTGACGTCACACGTACCAAGAAACCCTGGGTCCCCCTCCTCTTCGCCATCCTCGGGCTCATCGCCTGCATCCCCGTCTTCGCCCTGGTGATCTCCCTGCTCAGCAGCGCTGACGACGGCTTCTACTTCTTCATCAAAGACCTCTCGGGCTACCTCGAGAGGCTCGACCTCGCCAAATACACACTCCAGCTCATCCTTGGCATCCCTATCACCGCCTACATCTTTGGCGCGCTTATCGGCAACACCTTCCAGCGTCACACCGCCCACCTCAGCGAACAGGGCCTCCTCCAAACCTTCCACAAAGCACACGCCCTGCCAAAAGCCGCCATTTACCTGCCGCTTTCGCTCTTCGCCCTGCTCTACATCGTCTTCTTCATCACCCTGGGCAACTACCTCTTCCTTGGCCTTCAAGGCCAGCTCCCCGTCACCTACACCTACGCCGAATACGCCCGCGACGGCTTCTTCCAACTCTGCGGTGTTGCCACCATCAACCTCGTCATCTTGGCCCTCACCTGGCTCTTGGCCAAACGCAGCCCCCGCAGCTACCCCCTGCCGCTGCGCCTGCTCTCCGGCCTGCTCGCCCTGCTCACCTGCCTGCTCATCGTCACCGCCGCCAGCAAACTGCTGCTCTACATCCAGGTCTACAGCCTCACCCCGCTACGCCTCTACGTCTCCTGGTTTTTGCTGCTCATGCTGCTGGTCTTCGCGCTGCTTGTCGCCTGGCACATCCGCCCCTTCAACGTCGCGCGCCCCATCATCGCGCTGATCTTCGCCTTCACGCTGACCCTGGGCTTGGCGAACACCAACGGCATCATCGCCAACTACAACGCCGACCGTTACCTCAGCGCTCAGACCGACAGGATAGATGTCTACCTGTATGAGGACTTGGGTGACGCAGGGGTAGACGCCCTTTACCGATTGGAGCAGAACGCTCCAGAAAAGGATGTACGAGAAAAAGCGGGCTTTATCCTCAGTTGCAACCGCTACAACCACGAGTGTTTTGTGGAAGCGCACGACACCGGCCTCACAACCTTACAGGGTTGGCAGGCGAAAAGCCTCCAACACCTCCGCGCCCAGCAGCTCCACTCCCAACACTCCTGACCACAGTGACAAGTGGGCAAGGAGGCACGCTGCCCTCCTACGTGACGCGTGCATGACAGAGGGGACGGTCCCTTTTGTCATGCTATCGCAGACAGCATGACAAAAGGGACCGTCCCCTCTGTCATGTGAAAGGAATTGTCCCCTCTGTCATGCTCCAGGTCCTTTATCAGATGAGGATTGCGGGCCAATACGGGGAGGCAAGGGCGTTCACGTGCATGTGCACAGCAAGCACTTCCTTGTAGCAGATACCATCCCGCCCGTCCTTGATGCCCTTGCCACGGGTTTTGGTGAAGGCCAACCTGCATCTGGGATCCAGGTTGGTGATCTGGGCGTGGTGGTGCTCATGGCCGGTGAAGACGATTCCGGCTGGCAACCCGGGAAGCGTGTCGCTTGATTCCATCACGGCGTAGCCATGGGCCTGCCGCTGCTTGTGGATGACGGTGTCCAACGGCAATGCGCCGACCATCTCAAAGACACCGCCCTGGTAGGTGAGCGTACGACCCAGGAAGTGCAGACCGCCGCCCTCTGCATAGACCGACAGGTCAGCTTCTATGCGCTCTTTCAGTGACGCGCGGAAGGCTGTGTTAGCCTGCAGCTGCGCGGCGAAGACCTCCGGGAAGCCGCCGCCAATGTAGAGCGCACGGATGTCCTTGGGGAGGGCGCTGTCCTCCAGGCTGTTGACGAACACCAGCTCAGCGCCCTGCTTTTGTAGCGCCTGCAGGTTCTCCTCATAGTAGAAACAGAAGGCCGCATCACGGATGACCGCGATGCGTGGGGCGGATGTGACAAAGGGGACGGGGCGTTTTGGCACAACTGGGGGCGCTTCAGCCATCGCGCCCAACTCTGCGACCTGGTCGGCTAGGTTGCCACGCTCCGGCTTCGCCTCCGCTCGCAATGACGGGGAGGTAGATACAGGTTGAGCCTCCGCTCGCAATGACGGGGAGGTGGATGCGGGCTGAGGCGCAGCTCGCAATGACTGGGAGGTGGATGCGGGCTGAGGCGCAGCTCGCAATGACGCAGGTATCAGGGGAGCCGTGTCCTCCACTGTCGCCAACGTGAGGATGGCGTCGAGGTCGATGTGTTCACAGACGCAATCAGCAATCCCATCCAGCAGTTCTTCTCGTGCCGGGGCTTCCTCACTGGAGAGCAGGCCCAGGTGACGGTCCGGGATATGCAGGCGGTCATCAACGGGCAGGGCGCCCACCACAGGGATACCGCAGGTGGCCTCGATGGCCTCGCGGATGAGCTCGACGTGGCGGCTCCCACGCACGTGGTTGAGGATGACCCCCACAATCTGAAGCTCTGGGTAAAAACGCTGACAGCCCAAAACAAGGGCGGCCGTTGTGCGGGTCATCCGCGTGGTGTTCATGACAAGGAGGACGGGCGTCTGGGTTATCTTGGCGATCTCAGCCGAGGAGCAGCTGCCTTGGCTGTCCAGGCCATCGAACAGCCCCATCGCCGCCTCTATGATGCTCAGGTCGCTGCCGTCTGAGCACTCCTCAAAGACGGCACAGATCTGCTCAGGGCTCATGAAGAAGCGGTCGAGGTTGCGACTTGTCCGTCCACAGGCAACGCTGTGCCAGCCCGGGTCGATGAAGTCCGGCCCCTTTTTGAAGGGCTGGACCACCATCCCCCGCCGGGTGAGCGCACGCAGCAGCCCCAGGGTGATGACGGTTTTGCCGCTTCTCCCAGAGGGCGCCGCGATCATGATGCGCGCTGGCGCTCCAGGGACAGAAGGTGTGGACATAAGGCTCCTCGCTGTGACAGTCGCCCAACAATGAAAGCGCTACCGTAGATTGCCACGCCCCGCCTGTGGGCGGGGCTCGCAATGACGGAGGTTGGTACCAGGCCGAATCGCTCGCAATGACGGAAGCTGTGGAGGGCTGGTGAGTCAGGCGTAACTACGGGATCAGACGCAGCCGGTTGGTTTCATCAGGCCGGCGATCTTGCAGGCACCCTTACCGGGGCCGCTGGGGAAGAGCTCGTAGATCTCGGCGTTGGACTTGCCGGTGTCCTTGAGCAACCTGCGGACCATGGGCGCCACGTTGAACTCCGCATAGTAGTTGCGCAGGTAGTTGATGATCTCCCAGTGCTCGTCGGTGAGCTCCACCTCTTCTGTCTCGGCCAGTTTGTGGGCGACTTCCTCATCCCACTCGGTGGCGTCTTCCAGGAAACCATCGTCGTCGAGCAGGATGACGCGATCTCCAACTTTCAGTTCTGGCATTTCAAGCCTCCTTCTATCATGAATCCGTTTTGGATAGTTCTTCCTCATTGGTTGTGCGGACTGCTATGACTATTTTATAGAGGATCGTCAGGATGAAAAGACCCAGGGCGTAGACGCCGCAGATGATGAGCAGCTCGTTTGCGGTGGGCAGGTAGTCGGTCACGCGGCCAAAGGCGTTGGGGACAAAGCCGCCCAGCACCAGTCCCACCCCCTTGTCAAGCCAGCAGGCCACAAAGATGGCGACCAGTGACACGGGCAACAGCCTGAGGTTGCGGCGCAGCCTGGGCACCAGCAACAACGTGATGCCAGCCAGCGCAAGCACGGCGGCCACCCACATCAGCGGCACCAGGCCCCCGGAGCCGTCAAGGCCCACAAAGAGGTAGCGCAAGCTGGCCTGGTGGCTGGGGATCGCGCTATAGAACGAGGTGAACACCTCAAGCAGGAAGAAGAACACGTTGGCGATCATCGCATAGCAGACGATCTTGACCAGGGCGTCAACCGCGAGGTCCGTCACCTTGAAGCTGGTGAAACGCCTGATGATCAGGCTGAGGATGATGAGCAGCGCCGGCCCCGACGCAAAGGCGGACGCGAGGAAACGCGCAGCCATGATAGCCGAGAGCCAGTACGCCTTTCCCGGCAGGCCGGCGTAGAGGAATGCGGTGACGGTGTGGATGCTGATCGCTAAAGGTATCGATAGTATCGTTAAGATCCTTGTCCATCGGGGCGGGGGGAAGCCTTTCTTCTCGGCGCCCAACACTGCCCAGCCGATGACGATGTTGACCAGCAGGTAGGCGCCCAGCACGCAGATGTCCCAGAACATGATGGAGTGGGGTGTGGGGTGGAGCAGGACGTTGAGGACGCGGGTGGGTTGGCCGAGGTCGACGAAGACGAAGAGGATGGCCATGATGACCGCCGCGACCGCCAGGAATTCGCCGAGGATGACCATGCGGCCAAACGCGCGGAAGTTGTGCAGGTAGTGCGGGATGACCACCATGACGCCGGACGCGGCGACGCCCACCAGGAAGGTGAATTGCGCGATGTAGAGGCCCCAGGGCACGTCGCGGCTCATGCCGGTCAGGCCCAGGCCGTAGGTGAGCTGGCGGGTGTAGGCCGCGGCGCCGACGGCGATGAGGACGGCGAGGATGGCCAGCCAGAGGTAGTAGCGTTTGGAGCCACGCAGGGCTTTCTCAAGCATGCGGCTCACCGCCTTTGGGCGCGTCTGTGGGGCTTTCTGCCCCTCTGAGCAGGTAGTACACGCTGGGCTCGGTGCCCAGCTCGGGGCGGCGGCGGATCGACAAGCTGCCCGCCAGCGCCTGCCGCACCTCTGAGGCGGGGTCGTCGAGGTCGCCGTAGAGGATGGCGCCCTGGCTGGCCTCAACGCAATGCGGCGGCAGGCCCTGCGCCAGGCGTTCCACGCAGAAGTTGCACTTCTCCACCACCCCGCGCATCCGCGTGGGGTAGCCAGGATCCACCTGGGCGATGTAGGGCTGCGGGTCGCAGAAATTCAAGCTGCGGGCACCATAAGGGCACGAGGTCATGCAGAACCGGCAACCGATGCAGCGGTGGTAATCCATGTCCACAATGCCGTCGTCGCGCTTGAACGTAGCCTGCGTGGGACAGACGCGCACGCACACCGGGTTTTCGCAGTGGTTGCACAGCACGGGGAACTGCAGCTCCCTGAGGGCGGCAGGCAGATAGGCGCTGTCCATCTCCTCAAAACAATGCGCGAAATCATCCTGCCAGATCCACTTGACCTCGGTCTTGGGGTCGCTTATCTGCGGGACGTTGTGGTGGCTGTGGCAGGCCTGGGCAACGGCGTTGAAGGCCTGGGTTTTAACGAGGAGGGCGGGGTCGATGACCAGCCCCCAGCGTTGGGCAGCTGGCGCCGCGGGGGCGGCGGTGGCGGTGGTGGCCGCGGGGGCGGTGGCCGCAGGGGCCGCAACCTTGCTGCAGCCAACCAGCGTACCAAGCGCACCCAAGCTGCCTAGGGCGCCCAGCCCCAGCAGCCCGGCGGCAAACCCCTGCCGGATGAACTCGCGGCGTTCCAAGGACATAAAGGGGACGTATGTGACAAAGGGGACGGTCCCTTTTGTCACATACGTCCCCTTTATGTCCTTCTGTGTTCTTCTCAACTCGCTCATCTACCCGTCACGCCTTCCTCGCCGTTGTGGCAGCTCCAACAGTTCGGCTCTGCAGCCACATACGCATGGCAGGAATCGCAGAACTCCGCCCGGTTGTCATGGCAGCCAAGACAGCTGTCCTCCAGGCTCATCGCATACACCCGCCCGGCGCTGCTAGTGTACGTTGTGGCGCCGTCGCGCACAACCGCGGTGCGCCAGCTGTCAAGCAGCAGCATGTGCTCGGCACGCATGTACGCCGCCGACTCCACGCACTGCCGCTCCTCCAGGGCGTTGATCGCCTGCGTATCCAGGGATGGCGCCGGCACTGCGGCGACCCGCCCCTGGTTGAGCCATACCGGCGCAAGCACCAGGCCCAATATAACAAGAAGGAAGGCGACTATCCGCACCGGCTTATACATCAGCTGGCCTCCTCCCCTACCCTCAGCGACAGGTCCGCAAGGCGGAGGTCCAGGCGGCGGTCGATCTCGCCGTCCATGACCAAGGCGTTGCCCAGCAGCTCGTGGACGCCGGCCACGCGCACGCCGGGCACCCAGTAGTCCATCAGCGCAGGCAGCGATGCGCGGTCCAGCGCGCAGATGTTGGCCAGCGTGTTGACGCCATGCCGCTCGCGCACACCGCGCACGGCGTTCGCGCGCGGGAAGCCCCCGCGCAGCCGCAGCTCCATGTTCTCGCCGGCATTGAGCCCCGCGCCGCTCCCGCAGCACAGCGTGTGCTCCCGGATGGTATCCTCCGGCATCTCGAAGAACTGCCGACAGACCCTCTGGATGATGTAGCGCGGCTCCTCCAAAAGCCCCATCGCCCGCGCCGTGTTGCAGGAATCATGGAAGGTGACCACCAGTTCATCGTTGCGAGCGGGGTCCACCTTGATCTTATCGTGATACAGTAAATCGGCTGTGAACTCGGTAATATGCACCATTTTTGTGGAAGCGGCGTTCTCAAAACGCGTGCCCGTGATGGGCGAGACGGGCAACTCCATGAAGTCGACCGGCCCGTTGAACGTGTCCATGTACTGGTTGACCAGCCGCCACATGTGGCCGCATTCGCCCCCGAGCATCCACCTCACACCCAGGCGTCGGGCCTCGGCGTAGAGCTTCGCGTTGAGGCGTTTTGCCATCTCGTGCGAGGTGAAGAAGCCAAAATTGCCGCCTTCTGAGGCGTAGGTGCTCAGCGTGTAGTCCAGCCCCAGCTGCTCGAGGAGCATGAGGTAGCCCATGAAGGTGTAGGTGCCCGGCTCCGCGTACAGGTCGCCCGAGGGCACCACAAAGAGTATCTCCGCGCCCTTGCGGTTGAAGCTGGGCTCAATGTGCCTACCGGTGATGGTCTCGATGTCCTCCAGCAAGAACTCGACGTTGTCCACCACGGTCTGCGGCTCGAGCCCCACGTGGTTGCCCTTGCGGTAGCAGTTCGCCACGGGCCCCGCGATCCACTCGGTGTTCAGCCCCACCAGATTCAGCAGCTCACGCCCCATGAGCGTGATCTCCGCCTGGTCGATGCCGTAGGGGCAATACACCGAGCACCGCCGGCACTCGGTGCACTGGTAGAAGTAGTACCACCACTGTTTGAGCACGTCGATGGTGAGGTCGCGCGCGCCAACTAGCGGGCCGAACAGCCGCCCGGCAACGGTGAAATAGCGCCGGTACACAGAGCGCAGCAGCTCCGCGCGCTGCACCGGCATGTTGAGCGGATCGCCCGAGCCCAGATGGAAGTGGCACTTGTCCGCGCAGGCCCCGCAGCGCACGCAGACGTCCATGAACAGCCTGAACGAGCGGTACTTGTCCAGCCGCTCCTCCATGCCTTTGACGATAAGGGCGACCCAATCCTCGGGCAGCTTCCAGTCTTCCTCAGCCGGTGAGAAGTCGCGGGCGTTGGGCATTCCAACCGCCTCCAGGCTCCTGGCCTTGGCGCCGTAGCAGTACATGCCCGGCTTGAATTCTGTGGCCGCGCCCAGCCAGTCTGTCGCGGATGCTGGGGGCTGGTAGCTGAAGTCGAGCAGCGTGTCCTTGTCTGGCAGCTTCACCATGACTCAGGCCAACCTCCCGTCATTGCGAGCGCTGACGGCCTGCACACAACTCCCGTCATTGCGAGCGGAGCGCCCGATGGGCGCGCAGCGTGGCAACCTAGCCGACACGTGTGCAGTTTTGGGGGTGATGGCTGAAGTATGCCCTCCGTCATTGCGAGCGCTGACTGTGTCGCGCGGGTAAAGAGCAAACCCGCGCTTGTCGCCAGCTCCGCTGGCTCCGTATTGGTAGGAAGTGCAGATGACGCAACGGCTGGCTAGGGTATAAACACTCCCGTCATTGCGAGCGGAGCCGCCAAAGGCGGCGCAGCGTGGCAATCTACGGAAGCGGTCAGGGATGTGTGGCGTTGACACAGCGCATAGACTCGCATTGCCTAAGGAAGAAGAGCGGGCAAAGAAGAGTGGCAGCGTGTGCCCTGTTGCTGCACTTTTGTTGGCACGCCTGTGGGTTTCTGCTTGGGATGCGGGTGCTGTCGTCTGTTTCTCTTCGCCCTTTGCGCCAATAAGCGCAGCCCAAGGCGTAGCATTGGGCTGCGTAACACTGCTTTCACTTGCTCCGTGACGGAAATCCGGGAGTTCCTGCCGCAAAAGTGGCGTAATGTACGATTTCCCAGCTGCCTCTTCAGAGCTATTTGCTACTTCATATCTAAACCTGCTGGTAGGTGGATTGCAGGTTGAGTAGGCTATTCTAGAGCCCTGTGATGAACCGTACATTACGCCACTTTTGCGGCAGGAACTCCCGGATTTGTGGCAAGCGGCTTCTTTTCTGCCTACGAGAAGGACAATGCCGGCGATAGTGGCGGCCTGACTGCCGCCTACGCCTTGCTTCCCCTTCACTGCCGTCTCTTCTTCCTTCAGCAACGCAAGACTGTGCGCTGTGACAGGCTGCCGATAATGAGAGCGCTTCCGTAGATTGCCACGTCGTTCGCTACGCTCGCTCCTCGCAATGACGGGGAGGTAGACTGAATCGCAGGTGGATGCGTCAACTGTACGATAGAGGTAGACTTCAGCCGCCCTGCCCAAAACCGCAACTTGATGCCCTAGGTTGCCACGCTGCGCCGCCTTCGGCGGCTGCGCTCGCAATGACGGAGGTCTTGTGTGGGCTGTCGCTCCTCGCAATGACGGAGGGTAGACTTCAGCCGCCCTGCCCAAAACCGCAACTTGATGCCCTAGGTTGCCACGCTGCGCCGCCTTCGGCGGCTGCGCTCGCAATGACGGAAGTTTTGCACGAGTTGTCACTGCGCTCGCAATGACGGAGTGGCTGTGCGTCATGGGGCAACCGCCTCCTCTGCCTCATCGACTAGGCGTTCTACGGGCAGGCCTACTTTGAGCATCTTCTCGCGGAACTCGTCCTCATAGGCAGCGTAGGAGTGGGTCTCCACCTGTGGGTTCCAGGGGTTTATGTGGCGCTTTGCCCTGCTGTTGTTGGGGAGATTACGGGTGGGCGCCAAGAAGAACCCACCGGCATGCATGAGCTTGCTCCAGGGGAAATAGGCGGCAAGCGAGGACACCAGGAAGAGGTGGATGTAGAAGATGGGCCCCAGCGCCGTGGCGGGCTGGATAGCCGGGTGCAGCGTGACCAGGCCCATGGTCAGCTCCTTGACGGCTACCATGTCAACCTTGAAGAAGTACCGCATCAACACGCCTGTCAGTGCGACCCCGATGAGCAGGAAAAGGGCGAAGTAGTCAGCCGACAAAGAGATATACCTGATGCGCGGCGCCACCACGCGCCGCAAGAACAGAAAGGTCAGCGCGCCCAGCAGCAGGACGTCAGTGAGATACAGCAGCGGGACGCCTACCTGCAAAAAGCTGTCGGCGGCGCCCAGGCCTAACACAAAGCCCGGCACCGGCTCAAAGAACAGGCGCAGGTGCCGCAGCGCAACAACAAGCAGCGACCAGTGGAAGGCCAGCGCCCCCAGCCACAGCCACTTCGCCGAGCCAAAGCCCAGCGCCTCCCCGCGCTTCTCGGCACGGGTGTTATAGAACAGCGACCTGAAGAACAGCAGTTCAAGCGCCATTTTGCCCACAACGCCCGCCACCGTGCTGGGGTTGCCGATGCGGTTGTGCCGTATCCAGGGCAGGGACTTCTGTTGGCCGCCGGTGGTGGGGATGCGAAACGGCACCGCCGCCCTCCCCCAGCGGATGACGCGGTAGGTAAAGCCCACCAGGAAGAGCACAAAGGCGACGTAGGGGATGACAACGCCAAAGACCAGCTCAAGGCGCAAAAGCCCTGCTCCCAGCCAGGCAAGCGCCACCAGGGCCACCACCCCGCACAGTGCATAAAGCAGTTTCATCAGCGGCTCGTCAGTCCATCAGTCCATCAGCTCATCAACAGTCCATCAGCTCATCAGCGGGCCGTCAGTACTTGAAGGCCGCCGTGGTGCGAAAACTCTCGCGTGAGAAGATGTAGTCGTCGATGTGCTTGTCGGTGAAGGGAATCCCCGTCAGCGTGAAGAAGCGCTCCCAACCGATCCGCTCCACCCATTCGCCCACGCGCTCACCCTCGCGCGCGTGCTCCAGCCAGACCTCGACGATCTGGCGGACCGCCGCCACGGTCTCCGGCCAGCGCGGCGGGGTGTTGGGCAGAAACGGGATGACCATGCGCGAGAAGCTCGGCGCGGTGCGTGCGTTGGAGACCTTCCCGCCAATGAGGATGGCGATGCCGTCGTTGCGCGCGTCCATGATCTCCATGCCCGGTGACATGGTGAAACAGTTGCCGCAGTACATGCAACGCTCCTCCACCACCGTGACGCTCTTGTTCTTGGGGTCAGGGCGAATCGCCGCGGTGGGGCAACAGGCGATAAGCGAGGGGATCTCGGAGGTCTTGCGGATCACGTCGTGGTTCAGGCGCGGCACGGTGCGGTGCACGCCCAGAATAGCGATATCGCTGCAATGGACCGCCCCGCACATGTTCAGGCAGCAGGCCATGGCGATGGTCAGCTTGTTGGGCAGGTCGTCGCGGCCAAAATACTCGTAGAGGTCGTCCATGACCGCCTTGACAATGCCCGAGGCATCCGTCGCAGGCGTATGGCAATGGATCCACCCCTGCGTATGGACAATATTGCTCATGGAATTCCCCGTGCCGCCCACCGGCAGGCCCCGCGCCGTGCAGGCCGCGATAAGCGGGTCGACGTTCTCAGCATGCGGTGTGAGGAACTCGATGTTGTTGCGGCTGGTGAAGCGCAGATAGCCGTCGCAGAACTCGTCGGCCAGGTCGCAGACCTCGCGGATGAAATCGACGCTCACCAGACGCGGCGATCCCACGCGGATGCTGAAGAGCTCGCCGGCGGGTCCATAGTGTACGAGCACACCGGGTTTCACGTGGCTGTGATCTTCCCATTTCCCATAGTTTTCCTTAATGATGGGCGGAAGGAAGTCGCGGTAGTTCGGCGGGCCGTTGTCTATCTTTGTCATGGGGCCACCACCTCACTCTTCTCGTCACCCTCTTGCTCGATCTCCTCCTTCTGCCAAAAGACGTAGGGGTTCGCGCGCGGGCGGAAGACCATTTGCGGCACCGGCGGCAGGCCCACGCCGCGTAAGAAGTTGCCCATGCCCAGGCGGTAGATGAGCTCGCCGATGCGTTCGCGCGTCTTTGCGTGCTCGTCCCACCAGTCCCAGATGCGTTCGAGCAGGTCCTTGAACTCGGTGTAGGGGGCCTCCATGCGCATAAAGGGCACAATGACCCAGCTGAGGAAGGCGGATTTCACAATGGTGGATTTGGCGCCGATGAGGATGGTGGCGCCCCGCTCGCTGCCCTGCTTGATGGCATGGTGCATGGTGTTGACGCAGTGCATGCAGCGCGAGCAGTCGGCGCCGTCAACGGTAAGTTCGCAGGTCAGCGCGTTAAAATGCAGGCAGCGCGTGGGGCAGCGGTCGCAGACCAGCGTCTGCACGTCGAGCCCGTCTTCCACGTACTTGCGCACGGCATCCTGGTCGATGCTGATGGTGTCGCGCCAGGTGCCTATTACGGAGCAGTCGGCGCGGGCGATGGCGGCGACGCAGTCGTTGGCACAGCCGGACATCTTGATCTTGAACTTGTAGGGCCACATGGGGCGGTGCATCTCGTCGAGGTACGCGTGCGTGATGTCATAGCAGAGGTCCAGCGTGTCATAGCAGGCGTACTCGCAGCGGCCGGGGCCCACGCAGCAGCTGGGCGAGCGCAGGGCCGAGCCGGAGCCGCCCAGGTCGAAGCCGGCCTCGCTGAGGTCGTCGAAGGAGGGTTGCAGTTTGTCGGTGGTGGTGCCCAACAGGATGACGTCGCCGGTGGAGCCGTGCATGTTGGTCAGCCCGCTGCCGTGCTCCTCCCAGATGTCGCACATGCTGCGCAGGGCCTTGGTGTTGTAGAACCAGCCGCTGGGTGACGAGACACGCACGGTGTGGAACTCCTTGACGTTTGGGAACTCCTCCGGCAGGTCGGTGTAGCGGCCGATGACACCGCCGCCGTAGCCCTTGACGCCCACGATGCCGCCGTGCTTCCAGTGGCCGATCTTGTCCTCAAAGGAGCGCTCGAGCAGGCCCAGCAGGTCGGTGGCCATGGGGCTCTTCTCGCCGGCGCGCTTGATCTCGGTGACAAAGCTGGGCCAGGGGCCCTGCTCCAGGTCGTCGAGCTGGGGGGTGGGGGTGGTTGGGCTAGTCGGCCCATTCTCCAGTTTGTCTGTCATGTCTCACACCTCCATGATGCTGATGGCCCCGGTCTCGCAGAGTAGGACGCAGGCCTCGCAGCCCATGCAGTCAGCCTCATCCCCCGAGACAAAAGCCTTGCCGTTGAAATCCAGGATCTCAGCCGGGCACCCGGCCGCGCAAGAGTTGCAACCGTTGCACAGATCCTCATCGATCGAGACAAAGAACATCCTCAGTACCTCCCAACAAACGGTTTGCGCCGCCCCCACACATAGACGCGCGGGACGGCCCAGGATACTGCTCTTTCATGTGCCTCTATTCAACACCTCAACAGGGACTTTGTAAAATTGTTTAAGCTTATCCAGCCATCAGCAATGCCTATAGCGCCCTACTTGCCTCGTTCTCGTTTTGCTTCCCCTCAAACTTATCCCAGAAATACTTGAGAGATGTTTAGGAAAGTAGTACTATGACACTATATGTAGTGTCATAGTTAGGAGCGCTGTGGTCTATCGGGAAAAGCTGCTGGAGAGGTTCAGGAACAATCCAAAAGCGGTCAGCTTTGAAAAGTTGGTCAGCCTTTTGGAATCATACGGATTCGAGGTTAAGAACTACTCCGGTGGTAGCCATTATTCTGTATCGCATCCAGACTACAGCATTATTGATGTCAGGGAACCAAACAGCATTCCGATGCACAAACCACATGTTCTACCCGTCTATGTCAAGCGGGCGATAGTCTGGATAGACCGCATTGAACAGGCAGAAAAAGAAAAGGCGAAGAAAGCAGAAAGGAAGGGGGCCAATAACGATGGACAGTAGGAGAACAGATTGCGAATACCCCTTTGCGGTAACTCCATTTATTGATGATGACTTTGAGGGTTATAGGGCATTTCTCATTGATATTCCCGCCGTTGAGTCTTTAGGTGCAACGCCCGAGGAAGCGGTGGCGGATTTGGTTGATGTAAAAGAGGAATGGTTTGCCTATGCGCGAGCCAAAGGTATCCATATCCCCAACCCTGATATCGCCTTCAGCCAGCGCATTGACTACAACGGTCGAGTGACGCTGCGGATGCCCCGGAGCCTTCACCAGCAAGTCGCGCAAAGAGCTGCGCTGGAGGGCATCTCGCTTAATTCATACCTCAATTCTGCTATCGAACGAGCCGTACTCGCCTGATAGACGATACGGAGTAGATGTGACAAGAGAGGCAGGATGAAGTGGAGTAAAGGATCAAAGATAGTTTTATGAGATTTTGGCGGAAGGATAAGGATGTATAGGGGTGAGGTAAAATGGAATCGGTTTTAAGCATAGTAGGTGTGTCTGCAGGTGTTTTAGCATTTATTATCAGTATTCTTGGTGTTATCAATAATAGGTTCCAGGCAGTATCCAACTATTATTCTATTGATAGAGATATGAGTTTCTTTGAAGCACGAAAGAAAGTATATAACCTGAAGGAGTCTGAAGTTTCAGAAGACATTGAGTTGGCATACGTTATAAGCTACTTTCATTTTTGGGGGTTAATGGTAAAGAAAAGGTATCTTCCTTTTTATGTATTCAAGTCTGCCTCGGGTATTTCAATAATGGAGCTTTATGAGCATCTAATACCAACGATACTAGCACGACGAAACCGTGAAGAAGGCCGAAACCAGTATTACGCTGAATACTTTGAATGGCTCTATTACAAAACAAAGAAGTATCATGATCGTAGAAAACCAAACGAAACAAAAGAGGCGTTACAAGTTGTTCCACCCAATGACAACCACTTATAAACTAAGGGAATAGGGCGTTTGTCACAATGCCCTCAGACTTGCGTCTGTCATCCCGGGCTTGCCAAAAGCTCTGACAGGGTCGACGGGGCCTCTTGCCGGCTTGCTGGTTACCTGGTTGTTCTTTCTTGCCGTTTCCTTCTCCACATAAGCAGACAAAACGCTCCAAGTGCGGATGCTGTAAGCGCGGCGCCCCATAAGGGCATGCTGCTGTCACCGGTCTGTGGGGTTGAGCCGGGCGTGGTGCCAGGTGTGGTGCCAGGCGTGGTGCCAGGCGTGGTATCAGGGCTTTTCACATCGACACGGAGTGTTACGAAGGCATAGCCGTCTGTGAACTCCGCCTTGAAGGTATAGGTGCCGTTTGTAAGGGTCTTCAGGTAGCTTTCTGTCAGTGTGATGATCGTACTGCCATCGGTTATGGTGTAGTTTCCTGGATCCACCTCACTGCCGTCTAATGTGAGCCTTAAGAACTTGTCCGCTATGGCGTCTATCTTCGCTGAGGATGTCCCGTCACCGGTAAATGTCAGGAAGGCGGACAGTTGGGCATACTCGGTGTCCTCAGCAAACCCCGGTGTCAATACCACGGCTCCTGCAGGCATGGTAAACGACTGGGTCAGATCCGTTGGGTCGACAAGCGTTGTCCCGGTTGCCGTCCAGGAGGTGAAGCGGTAGCCGGTATCTGGAGCGGCTGTCACGCTGATCGTGGTTCCTGCCGTGTAGCTTCCGGAAGATGTGCCTGACGTTGTGCCTCCTGTCACTGCATCTATAGTCAAAGCATAGGTCACCGCACCACTGTCCCTGGTGACGGCTATGGTGTAGGTCTTGGTCGTGGTCCCATCCTCTGCGGTCACGACGATATCAAAGGGGTTCGCACCGACGCTTAAGGCTTTTGTCCCTGTGCCTGCGGCCGATGCGTAGCTATCGTTGACTGTCGCGCTGATATCGATGCTTGAGGCGCTGTTAGGGACGGTCACGGAATAGTTTGTCACGGCGGGATCGAATGCAGGTGTAAGGGTGCCCGTATTGACAGAGAGCGCGGAAAGGGTGGCGTCGTCGTTTGAGAGCACTATAATTACAACCCCGCCTCCGCCGATCTTCGGATGTATGCCACTGAAATCGACGGGAGCCATAAGGCCTATGTCTACTCTTGTCTCGTTGTGGCCAACAGTCAATAACCCACTTGCAGAGATAGACGAATCTGTACCAACAGCGCCGGCTCTGTCATCGCTTACATACAACCAGTCTTTCCAATCAATAATATCTATATAGCTCTCGGGATAGACCTTTGTGGCTAGTTGGAGGGACTGTCCCTTTCTTACGGTAGGCTGCCCATATTCTTGCCCGACAACGTACGAGATTGCCGAGCACTCATAGGCATCTATAGCACTGTAGGCATACACCCCCGGATCGCCTTTCGGGGTAGCGATGATGATAAACCCTTCGTAATACACCACCGGAAGCGGATAATCCACAACCAATATCCCAGGATAACCGGAATCAGTTGCAGATATCAAAGTACTAGGCGATATCGTTTCGCTGTAGAAATCCAATTCATCCGCGGGCAGATCCCTGTTTGTGCCGTCAGAGTAAAACGCTGTAACTGTGACTTTTACCGGTTCCCCTTTTATATAACTCAATACACCGAGCGCCTCATAAGGTGTGAATAAATGGTTCATAGATAACTGGAGGGCGATGATCTCTGGCTCATCCGCCCTTGCAGGAGGTGCTACAACCGGCAAGAAGGCCAGTAGCATGGCTGTTGCGATCAACACAGATAAGAATCTTTTCATCCTTCTCATTTCAGTGCTCCTCACCCAGATTATTGTTAAGAGAGAATCTAACATATATACGTACGCAGAACCACTACCCTCTCGGCGATTGGGCTTGCTGTCCCCTAAGTCGGTCTATAGGGTAGAAGTGGGACAAGGGGGACGGTACGTTTCTACCCTATAACAACTCCGCATATAACGAGGAGAGCAGGGTCTCTGCCTGCTGCAACCTTCCCTGTCTCACCAGGCTGTAGACCTCCGTATCGGCAACGGCCTGCCAAAAGGCTGCGCGCTGCTGGGCGGGCAGCTCGGCCAGCGCCTTCTCGCGCCAGCGGCGCAGCAGCTCCACAAACGTGTCAACCTCAGGGCCCATCACCCCCTCAAGTTCCTCGCGGATGAGCCGTGCGGCTAAAGGCGAGCTGCCGTCGGTGGACACCGCGATGCTTAAGGCATCCCTGCGCAGCACGGATGGCAGGTAGAAGCTGCAGAGCTCGGGGCAGTCCGCAACGTTGACGGGCAACCCCAACTGGGTGGCATCCGCGGCAATACGGGTGTTGGTCTCATAATCGTCGGTGCAGGCGAACACCAGGCTGGCTCCTCTTAGGTCGCCGCTTTCATAAGGTCTTTGCAGCAGCCGGCAGCAGCCGCCTTTGCCAGCAGCAAGACCTGCGAGCTCAGGGCACAGCTCAGGCGCGACCACCGTGATGCGGGCGCCGCATTCCAGCAGGCCCACAACCTTGCGGAGCGCCACCGCGCCGCCACCGATGACCACCACGTCCTTATCGTGCAACACCAAGGCTATAGGATACGTTTGCGCCGCAGCCATCAAGCCCCTCACGCTTCTTCGCTGTGGAGCTCTTGGAACTTCTCGCGGATGATGCTTAGGAAGTCCTCTTTCATGGGCGACATGGGCTCTTTTTTGTAGAGCATGCAGACAATGAGCGACGCGCCTCTGATCTTCAGCGTGTCGATCTCGCCTTTTTTGAAGATGATCTCCTGGTCAAGCCCCGTCTTTGTGGCGAAACCTGCCGCCAGGCCCTCCTGGATCATCTTCTTGTACACGTGGACGTCAACGCGGTAGACCAGCGGGTTCTTGACTTGGATCATCTCAAAGGTCTCCATGGCCCAGTCGTAGAGGTTCTCGAAGACCACCAGCGGGACGCGTTTCTCAAAGAGCTCCTGGATGGTGTAGCTGCGGTGCGGGTACTTCAGTTTCTTGCTGACGCAGAAGTAGAGTTGGTCCTGCGAGAGCTTCTCCTGCTCCAGCCCGGGGGTGTCAAGCAGCTCCACCCGCCGCGGGAGCTCCTCCTTGCGCAGGTACATGAAGCCCACGTCAGCGGTGCCTTCATGCAGGTCAGCGATGATGTCGGCCGGCGCGCGCTCGGTGGTTTTGATGCTGATTGCCGGGTTGCGACGGTAGAAGTCGACGATCATCTCGGGGAGGGCGATGTAGGGGACCAGCTCCACGCGCAGCTCCCCGGTCAGCTGTTTCTCGGCGGTCTGCCCTATCGACTTGAGGTCGCGGACGCGCTCCAGGATCTCCTCGGCCTTGATGAGCGCCTCTATGCCCTGGGGGGTCAGGACCACCCCGTGGTGCGTGCGCTCGAACAGTTGGAAGCCGAGTTCGGCCTCGAGCTTGGCGATGGCCGTACTGACGTTTTGCTGTGACATGAAGAGGTGTGAGGCTGCATGGGAGAATGAGCGGCTGCGACTGACTTCCACAAAGAAGTCGAGCTGTTCCAGGCGCATGGCCCTCTCCTTCCGCCTTGGTCGCTTGTGTCGTGTTGACTGCCAACGCGCGGCCCCTCGCGCGGCCACTTGCGCGGGCACACGCGCATCCGTGTTGACTGCCAGCGCATCTGGCCACAAACAATATTTGTAGCTAGCCCCTCTTCCGCAATTATAAACTGTTTTCTTTTTCCCTCACAACCCTCTATAACAGGAGGTACAAATAAACAGCCTGGTAACAGTCGGAGAGTGTTGTGCTGAAGACGGGAGTGAGACAGGGTGATAGTGGTGTGCGACGGGGAGGGCGCCATCCTATCTCCTTGTCCCACTCCCGTCTTTGCATAACTGAAGAATGGAGGAACACATGAAAGTAGCCGTTATCGGCGCCGGTGTCATGGGCCCCGGCATCGCCCAGACCTTCGCCACAGGGGGGCATGACGCAGTCCTTATCGACATCGTCCCCGAGGCCCTGGAGAAGGGCCTGAAAGAGGCCGAGAAGTGCCTCAAACTCCTGGAGGACATGGAGATCATCGAAGGCGCCGCCGAGAAGTTCGCACGCATCTCAGGCGCCACCTCACTTGAGGCCGCCGCAGACGCCGACCTCATCATCGAGGCCGTCCCCGAGCGGCCAGACATCAAAAAGAGCGTCTATGACCAGCTCGACCCCATCTGCAAGCCCGACGCGGTCTTCACCAGCAACACCTCGTCCTTCCCCATCTCAGAGATGTACCCGGAGTTCCGCCCCGGTAACTTCTTTGTCACCCACTTCTTCAACCCACCCGCCATCAACCCGCTCATCGAGATAGTGCACGGCCCAGACGCCAACCCAGAAAAGGTGCAATGGGTCCGCAACCTGCTTGAGGAATGCGGTAAGAAACCCGTTGTCCTCAAGGAGTACCTCATGGGCTTTCTGCTCAACCGCATGCAGATGGCCATGCTGCGCGAAGGCCTCTACATCACGGAGCAGGGCTACGTCACCCCCGAGGACATGGACACCGCAACCAAGGTGGGCCTTGGCTTCAAAACCGCCTGGCAGGGCATGTTCGAGACCATGGACTATATCGGCCTGGACACGGTCAGCTTTGCGCAGGCCGTGCTGCTCCCCTGCCTCTACGCCAGCACCGACCCGTCCAGCCTTGTCTCGGACAAGGTCGCAGAGGGCAAGCTCGGCCTCAAGACCGGCGAGGGTTTCATCAAATATGAAGACCCAGAGGCCACGCAGGACCTCCGCTTCATGATGCTGGCCGATCAGCTCAAGCTCTACAAGAAGTACGGCATCTGACAAAGGGCTGGCTGACAAGCGACCACCTGACAAGTAAAACAACCCTCACGATAAATACGGGTCTAGTAATAGAAAGGAGAGATAACATGGCGAAAACCAAAAAGGAAAAGACCAAGATGACCAAACGGCAGTTGCACCTGTTCATGATCATCATCCTCGGCTCCTTCTTCGAGGGGCTCGACGACTCCCTCGTCAACATCGCCCTGCCCTACATCGGCCTGACCTTCGGCTTCTCTGAGTACGGCTCACGGCTTGGCGCTGACGGCACCATGGTCAACGAGATCATCGTCAACCCAACGGTCTCCACCTACCTGCTTGCCATCATCGGCATCGGCACCGTGGTTGCCTTCCTCATGTCGCGCCTGGCAGACCGAGTCGGCCGCCGCCCGGTGTTCCTCTGGTGCGTCTATGGCTACTCCATCTGCACCTTCCTCACCGCAGTCATCTCGATGCCCTTCTTCGTCAACCCTGAGACCGGCCTGCTCGGCCAGACGGCAGGGTTGTTCGCCTTTGGCTTCTTCCAGTTCACGGCGCGCATCTTCTTGATAGGCAGCTGGTCGCTTGGCTACGTCATCCTCACCGAGGAGTTCGCCGCCAAGGACCGCGGCTTCGCAACCGGCCGCTTCCAGCTGGCAGCGGTGTTCGGCGGCCTTCTGGTAGGCATCCTCATCATGTTCTTCATCCCCAAGGACACCATCGACGGCTTTGGCTGGCAGTGGCTCTACATGATAGGCGCCATCCCGCTCATCCCCGTCTTCTTCCTGCGCAAATGGCTGCCCGAGACCGAGGCGTTCCTGCAACGCAAGCGGGCCCTTGACGCGGGCACGGCCGAGAAGGACACCAGCTTCATGGAAGCCTGGAAGAAACCGCACCGCAAGTACCTCATCATCATGTCCGTAGTCTGGTTCTTCTTCTACTTTGGCATCAAAGGCCAGCTCAACCTCTTCTCAACGCGCGTGGTGGAAGACCTGCACTGGGTGCCCAGCGACATCACCATAGCCGTCGCCTCGGCCACGGTCATCGGCATCTTCATCATCGCCCTCAACGGCAAACTGCTGGACATCCTCGGACGCAAGAAGGCCGCGCTCATCATCATCCTCGTGGGTGTCGCCATGAGCTTCGCCACCTTCATGTCCAAGGATTTCGTCGCGATCATCGTCTTCAACGTGGTCGCCACGGGCTGCCTGAACTCCTTCCTGATGATCGGCTCCACCATCACCAACGAGCTCTTCCCCACCAAGATCCGCGCCAGCGCCATGGCTTGGGCCAACAACATCTTCGGCCGCGTCGGCCAGATCGGCGTCCCGCTCTTTGTGGGGGCCATCGTAGCCGGCACCGCGCTGAGCTGGGGCAACGCCCTGGCCATCGCCATGCTCCTGCCGCTCATCTCGCTCGTTTTGATCATGGTGTTCATCCCCGAGACCAGCAAGCGTTCGATCGAGGAGATAGACGGCCTGGACACGGAGGCAGCCCCTGCCGCCCTCGAGTCCTAAGTCTGGTTTTTAACGATAACAGATCAGGTTCCTGAAGTAGTAAGACGCTCAACAATGTGAGAAAGGATCGATATCATGACACAAGTCAAAGCAGGGTCACTGGCTGGCGAACTCCTCAAGAACGCCGGCGTGTCCTACCTCTTCGGCATCCCCGGCGGCCATGTCTACCCGCTCATGGAAGGCTGCAAGGAGGCCGGCATCCCCTTCATCGGGGTGCGTAACGAGATGAACGCGGCCTTCGCGGCTGAAGGCTGGGCGCTGACCACCGGCAAGCTCGGCGCCTGCACGGGTACGGCCGGCCCCGGTGTGACCAATCTCATCACCGGTATGGGCAATGCCAAATGCGGCGGCTACCCCGTCCTCTACCTGGGAGGACGCGCCAAGCTTGCCGAGTTCGACGTCAACCAGCTGCAGGATTTCGAGACGCTCCCGGTTGTCTCCAGCATCTGCAAGTACTCCAAGGCCGTCTACGACCCAGCGCGCCTTCCCGAGTATATGCAACGCTGCGCGACCATGGCGATCTCCGGTCGCCCGGGCCCCGTCTACTTTGAGATGGCGCGCAACTACATGGAGGGCGAAATCGAGACCGACGAGCTTCCCAAGCTCCTCCCCATCCTGGCCCAGGGCGAAGGCCGCACCAAGGCCGACCCGGCTGCCGTAGCCAAGGCTGTCGAGCTGATCGACAAGGCCGAGCGCCCCATAGTGATGGCCGGCGGCGGCGCCTGGTGGTCGCAGGCCCAGGATGCCCTCAAGGCGTTCGTCGAGAAGACCGGCGTCCCCTTCTACACACGCAACGCGGCGCGCGGCATGATCTCCGACTTCCATCCGCTGTACGGCGGGTTGGCCTATAACCATCCCGTGCTGCTCAACACCCTGCCCATGGTCGATCTTATCGTCATAGTAGGGACCCGCCCAGGATATACGCTGCATCCGCAGCACCTGGCGACCGGCGTGCCGATCATCCGCATCGATATTGACCCCGCCGAGATCACCAGCATGGTGGATGTCACCGTGCCGCTGGTGGGCGACGCGCGCGCCGTGCTGGAGCAGCTGACCGAGGGCTGCGCCGAGGCCAAGCGCGACACGTGGCTCGCAGCGGTCAACGAGGTCAAGAGCAATGTGATGATGAGCGCGATGCCGGGCTTGATGTGCGAGGACACGCCCATCCATCCCATGCGGCTGCTGTTCGAGCTGTATCAATACGCGGCGATCAACAACGACACCATCTTCTGCATTGACGGTGGCGACGCTGCTACCTGGGGCTCTGCCGTTCTGCCGGCAACCGGCCCAGGCCAGCACCTCAGCCTGGGGGCTACCTGCTTTGGCCCGCTAGGCGTGGGTATGGGTTATGCCATGGCGTCCAAGCTGGCGCATCCCGAGAAGACCGTCATCATGTTCACCGGCGACGGCGCCTTTGGCTACAACGTCATGGAGTATGACACCTGCATCCGTTATGGGATCAACATCATCACCGTCATCCTCAACGACAAGCAGTGGGGCATGATCCTGCGCTCCGAGGCGAAGAAGACCGAGGGGCTCGACCCCATTGGCCTGCAGCTGCGTGAGACCCATTACGAGGAGATCGTCACGGCCCTGGGTGGCTATGGCGAGTTTGTGACGGATCCCAATGAGATCGGCCCGGCGCTCCAGCGTGCCATCGAGTCCGGCGTTCCCGCCTGCATCAACGTCATGACCGACCCCCAATACGGCCCCAACTTCTGATTGGAGAAACAGTATGAGTAAAGTGAAGATGACGCCCAGCGAGGCCATGTGCGAGACGCTGCTGGCGGAGGGCGTGACCCATGTGACAGGCATTGTGGGCAGCGCCTTCATGGACCTGCTGGACCTGTTCCCCACGGCGGGGATCAAGTTCATCCCGGTGCGGCACGAGCAGAGCGCGGGGCACATGGAGGACGCGTATTGCCGCATCACCGGTAAGTGCGGGGTCATCACCGGGCAGAACGGCCCCGGCATCACCAACATGGTGACCTCGGTGGCGGCGGCCAACATGGCGCACACGCCGCTGGTGGTGATCTGCCCCTCTGCCGGCTCCACCTCGGTGGGTTGGGACGGCTTCCAAGAGGCCGACACCGTGCAGATCTTCAAGGCTATCACCAAGGCCGCCATCCGGGTGCCGCACCCCTCGCGCGCGGCGGACTGCCTGCGCAACGCCTTCCGCATTGCCTACGCTGAGCGCGGTGCGGTGCTATTGGACATCCCGCGCGACTATTTCTACGGTGAGCTGGAAGAGCGCATACTGCAACCGCACCAGTACCGCGTGGACAAGCGCGGCTGCGGCGATCCGCAGGACCTCGCAAAGGCCATCGAGCTGCTCTCTGGCGCCAAGAACCCGGTCATCATCTCTGGCCGCGGCGTGGTGGACACGCAGGCCTGGGGGCCCGTTGCCAGTATTGCCGAGAAGCTCACGGCCCCCGTTGTCTGCACCTATCTGCACAACGACGCCTTCCCGGCGGACCACCCGCTGTGGATGGGACCCATTGGCTACATGGGCTCCAAGGCCGCCATGAAGACCCTGTCCGAGGCTGACGTCATGCTGGCCATCGGCACGCGGCTGAGTGTCTTTGGTACCCTGCCGCAGTACGACATCAACTACTTCCCCGAGGAAGCCAAGATCATCCAGATCGACATCAACCCGCGCCACATAGGCCGCACCCACCCGGTAGAGCTGGGCATGATAGCCGACGCGCTGGAGGCCACCAAGGCCATCGACGCGGGGCTGGCTGCGCAGCCGGTCAACGAGGAGCGCATGGCTGTTGTGCGGGCACGACAGGCCGAGTGGGACCAGGAGATCTATGACCTGGCCATGGTGGATGGCGTGCCGATGAACCCGCGCCGCGCCCTGCTCGAGATCTGCAAGGTGCTGCCAGAAAACGCCATTGTCGCAACGGACATAGGCAACGTCTCCTCCACAGCTAACAGCTATCTGCGCTTCAAAGGCGAGGGGCGCCACGTTGCAGCCCTGACCTTTGGTAACACCGGCTTTGCCTATCCCGCGGCCCTGGGTGCGCAGCTCGCCAAGCCCGACGCGCCGGTGGTGGCCATCATAGGCGACGGCGCCTGGGGTATGAGCCTGCATGAGGTGAGCACGGCTGTGGAGCACAACCTGCCGGTGGTCGCTATTGTGTTCAGGAACATGGCCTGGTGTGCCGAGAAGAAGAACCAGATCGACTTCTTCAACAACCGCTTCATCGGCTGCGAGATCCCCAATCCCAAGACCTTCGCCCCGGTGGCTGAGGCCATGGAGGCCGTGGGCGTGAGCGTCTCCGATCCGGAGCAGGTGGGGCCTGCCTTGGCTGCCGCCCTGGCATCCCGTAAGCCCACCGTGCTGGAGATCTGCTGCGACGGCACCCAGCTGGCGCCGCCCTTCCGGAAGGACGCATTCAAGATGCCCACCCGCCTTCTGCCCAAGTACGCCCACCTGGACGTGCGCAACTGGGACATGCACGATTAAGCGCGACTGAGCGCGACAAAGCGCGACTAACTGACATAAAGGGGAGGGTCCCTCGAGAAGGGCGGTGGTCTGCAGACCACCGCCCTTCCCACATGAAATGTGGTACAATCCGGTGTAGCAGCGCCCGCCTACTTGTGAAGCTTGCGACGGGTGCGCTTGGGATTTTGGAAGCGGTCTGACTAGGGCCGCTTCTCTTTATCTTTGCGCATCTTGCGCCAGATCCTGCACACCGCCCCAGCTAGAGCTACCAGCGCCGTAACTATCGTCGCCACAGCTGCCGCTGCGTTGAGTGTGTCCATGGGTATCACCTCCTTTCGCAAGGGGCGCACCCGTCTGGCGAACACTGCTACGCTTGGGAGGATAGCAGGACGGTCTGAATTTCTTCTAAACGGTACCTTACACAAAGTGTAAGCTGGATGACAAAGGGGACGGTCCCTTTTGTCATGTCCACTGGCGCCTACATGACAAAAGGGACCGTCCCCTTTGTCATGTCCCCTTTGTCACGTCCCTTTTGTCACATCTAAGGGCTGCTGCGAAGCGGCAAATGTGATTTCAACCAAAGTTTTTCAGGTTTGGCCACCAGTCACGACAATCCAAGCCCTGTTTTTATCGTATGATGGAGGCACCAGTTCCAAGTTAATAAAAATAACGGCAAACGCAAGTAATCACCAAGCAATCAGCAACTCACCAAACAAACGGATAGTGACAGAAAGGAGAATCACATGGTCAAAAGTGTAGATGTCCTTGTGGTTGGCGCGGGGAATGCCGGGTTGTCGGCTGCCGCGACGGCCGCGAAGATGGGGTTGAGCACCCTGCTTGTGGAGCGGCACAACCTGCCCGGTGGCAGCGCTTCCAGCTTCAGGCGGGGGCGCTTCGAGTTTGAGCCGTCTTTGCATGAGATGGCGAACTTCGGCCCACCGGAGAACCCGGGCGATTCACGGGAGCTCTTCGAATGGCTTGGCCTCAATGTGAAGATGCTGCCGGTGGAGCACGCCTTCCGCACCATTGTGACCGGCCCGGACGGCTACGACGTCACCATGCCCATTGGCGTTGAGAACTTCATTGGCAAGCTGGCCCAGGAGGTGCCCGGCAGCGCCCCCAGCGTGGCGGCTTTCTTCCAACTAGCCGCTGACGTGGGACGCGCTTTTGGCTACCTGGCGCAGGGGCCGCCAGACCCCATGGTGCTCATGGAACAGCATTCCAACTTCATGAAGGTCTCGAACCAGCCGGTGGGCGTGGTCCTCGATGAGCTGAAGATGCCGCAAAAGGCACAGAACATCCTTTTGACCTATTGGCCCTACATGGGCACGCCGCGCAGCCAGTTCGCCTTCATCATGTATGCGCTGATCACCGCCCTCTATGTGAGCAAGGGCGCCTATATCCCCACGGACCGCTCCCATGAGCTGAGCCTTGCGATGGACCAATCGATCCGCGACAACGGCGGCGAGGTCTGGTACAACACCGAGATAAGCCGGCTCCTGGTGAAGGACGGGGTCTGCCACGGCGCCGTGACAAAGGACGGGACCGAGATCCAGGCAAAGGCCGTCATCGCGAACTTCTTCCCCAGCAGGGCCTTTGGCGGCATGGTTGACGGAGCCGAGGTACCGGCGTCAGAGGTCAAGCGCGCCAACGCGCGGCGTATTGGCATGTCGGCCTTCTGCGTGTGGATGGGCGTCAGCAAGTCCCCCGAGGAGCTGGGCATCAAGGACTACAGCGTGTTCCTTGCGGACTCGCCGGATTCCGAGGTGCTGTTCGAGGGCATGCACACGCTGGATGACAACAACTTCTCCATCATGAACTGCCTGAACATCGACAACCCCGGCGCCAGCCCGGAGGGCACCTCGCTTCTGTGGTCCACGCAGCTTTTCGCCCCCGGTGTCTGGGACAACGTGCGGCCGCAGGACTACAAGGCGCTCAAGAACCGCCTGGCACAAAAGGTCATCAAGCAGTACGAGGACGCCACGGGCGTCATCATCTCGGACTGCATCGAGGAGATCTCCGTAGGCACGCCGCTGACCTTCGCCCGCTACCTCAACCACCCCCAGGGCTCGATCTACGGCTACCACACCGCCAACTGGGACTCCATGCTGCCGCGCATCATGGCCAAGGACATGGAACAGCCCGTTAAGGGCCTGTACTTCGCCGGCGGTCACGGCATGCGCACGCTGGGCTACAGCTCCACCTATGTCAACGGAAAGCAGTCCGCCCAAATGGCCGCCGCGTACCTGAAGGAGGGCTGATGAGATGGCTAACGAAGTCGAACTGAACCTGGACCCCATGAACCTGATGTACATCATCCCCGAGCGCGTGGACAAGATCGAGGCGGCGCCGGACACCCCACTGCCCGCAGAGTACCCCACCAACGCGCTGATGCTCTCGCTGCATCCCGAGTGGCAGTACGCGAAGATAGTGGCCATAAAGGAGCACGGAACGGACGCCAAGAGCTATGTTTTGACTCCCGATAAGGACAAAGGCACAACCAGCTTCGCCTATTTCAACGCCGGACAATATGTCTGCGTGCTGCTCGCCATTGGCGGCTCGCGCCTGCTGCGGCCCTACTCCATCCGCTCCGCCCCGGTCGAAGCGCTGGGCGGCGGCGCTGCGGGCGTTGCGGGCTTAGGTAGCACTTACGTGCTCACCATCAAGCGCGCGGCCGACGGCTTCGCCTCGGACTACATCCTCGACACCTGGGCCGTGGGCGACGCGGTCACCCTCACCGGCCCCGAGGGCAACTTCTGCTATGAGCCGCTGCGCGACAACGCCCACATACTTGGCATCGCCGGCGGCAGCGGCATCACGCCCTTCCACTCCCTGGCCAGCGCCATCGCAGACGGCACGGAGGACTGCTCGCTGACCCTGCTCTACGGCAGCCGCCTGGCAGACGACATCCTCCTGCGCGCTGAGCTGGACGTACTGGCGGCAAAAACCGACAAGTTCAAGGTCATCCATGTGCTCAGCGACGAGCAGGTCGAGGGCTATGAGCACGGCTTCATCACCACGGAACTCATCTCAAAGTACGCCCCGCCAGAGGGCTACAGCCTCTTCTTATGCGGGCCACAGGTCATGTACACCTTCTGTGACGAGCAGATCGAGCCCCTGGGGCTTGCACCCCGCCTCATCCGCCACGAGCTCTTTGGCGAGTGCAAGGCCCCTGCCGCCCAGCCGGACTTCCCCGGCTTGTCAGACGCAGCCGCCGCAGCCTACACCTGCACGGTGATCTGTCGCGACCAGAAGCAGGAGATCCCCTGCGCTGTGGGTGAGAGCCTGCTTGTGGCGCTGGAGCGTGCGGGCATCGCTGCCCCCTCCCGCTGCCGCAGCGGTGAGTGCGGCTTCTGCCACACCAAGCTGCTGGACGGCGAGGTCTTCACCCCCGCCGCCTTTGACAAGCGCCGCCTGGCCGACGTCACCTTCAACTGCATCCACCCCTGCGTGACCTTCCCGCTGGGCGACGTCACCATCGACCTTCCCATCAAGGAGGTCTGACACTCATTGACGTGGTGGGTCTTGGTCACCCCTACCAGGATCCATTCGCCATCAAGGGGGGCTCTGAAAAGTTTGTCACCCCGGGCCTGGCCCGGGGTGACGGCTATCTGAGGACAGAATGGGGACGGCAGAATGGGGACGTGACAAAAGGGACGGTTCTGAGGACAGAAGGGGACGGTTCTATTTTGGCCTTGAAAAGGCCAAAATAGAACCGTCCCCTTCTGTCCTCAGAACCGTCCCTTTTG
>Ga0082212_10001277_pt1 | contig 37143 bp, 20 predicted proteins | sample TergutNt197P3_FD_71548 | JGI IMG/M metagenome (GOLD analysis project Ga0082212, IMG submission 71548) | Neocapritermes taracua P3 segment gut microbial communities from Petit-Saut dam, French Guiana - Nt197 P3 | ecosystem: Host-associated > Arthropoda: Insects > Digestive system > Gut ...
TATATCTGGAATTGCCCGGTTTTAACAAACCGGTAGAAGATTTGAAGACGAACGTTGAACGGTGGATGTATGTGCTCAAACACCTGTCGAAACTGAAAGACAGACCGGCTGCCCTGAACGACAGGATTTTCAAAAAGTTTTTTGAGCAGGCTAAAATTGCCAACATGACGCCGGAAGAAAAAAAGGAATATGACTATTCACTTGGTTATTGAGCTTGTCGAAATATAAAAATTATAGAGATATGTACACGATAGTAGATGAATACAAAAGCATAGTAAATGAATACAAAGGCGAGATTGCAACCATGAGAAAAACGTATTCTCAAGAAATTGCAACCATGAGTAAAGCGTATAACCAAGCGCTTGCAACGAAGGATAAAGTGCTTGCAACGAAGGATAAAGCGCTTGCAACGAAGGATAAAGCGCTTCAAAAAGCTTTAGCAGAAAATGAAAAATTGCGGCGCCAATTTGGAATAAACAGCCAAATCATCGAAACAGATAATTAGCAAAGATCGTGAGCCTTTTTTTACGTCCAATGCCGTTGTCTTCGACCGATATTACCGTGATACCATGCTGTGGGTAAATACGGATGATAATCCCGCCGGGTTTGTTCGATAAACCGTGCCTGATCGCATTTTTAGGACGGAAAGGATAACAAACCCGGTTACTTTGCAGTCGATTGAAATTTTGTACTGTTCACTTTAAATTTTTTAGGAGATGAAAATAAATATTTTTGCTAAAAAAACCATGCCATTTTTTTTCGTCCTTGCCATCGCACTAACGACCGCTTGCTCGCAAGGAAATAAAACGAAATGTGAAGCGGTCGGAAACGGGGAATCCCTCTTGTTGAAATTCGATAACGCCGACTTTTATGCAGGCGGTAAGTTTAATGAGGAAGCGGCCAAGGATGCCGTTCTCAGGTTGATGCGGTATTACCAATATCCGGTTACCGAAAATACCAGGTCGCAACTCTGGGTGAGCGATTATGGTGCCGGACGGTTTACGGAACTCGGACTGGCTGCCATCATGTACGTCAACGATACGGACGACCTGTACATGTTGCAGGACATGTTTCTTCTTCCCAACCAGATGCTGCCGGAGCACTGGCACGAGAAGCCGGAATCATTTCCCGCCAAGATGGAAGGATGGTTCGTGCGTAATGGCATGAGTTATATTGTCGGTGAGGGCGACGATAACCTGCGCTCATTTCCCGACATCCGTGTGCCGGCCTGTCATGCAGGCGGCGTGACCGTCAGGCATGCCGTCAAGACGCTTCCCGGCGAATTTGTTCCCCTTTCGCGGATGTATTCGCATCATTGGCAGTTTGCCGGACAACAAGGCGCCATCATCACCGAAGTAGCCAACGTACATGCCAATGAGATGGTAAGGCATCAGGTTAAATCCATCAACGATCACTTTCTGGGGAAATAGGGCATGATGATATGAAATACTTTTTGTATTTGATTTTCTTATCGTTCGGCATCGTTGCGTTTGGACATTTTGTTCGCGTGAATCAACCGTTGGCCGCCGGTACTGCCATCTATCAGCCCGACAAGGAGGAAAAAGTTGCTTGGGACAAGCTGCTGGCACGGGGCATAGATGAAATTGTGTTTGTGAAACGTTTCACCTACAACGCCAACCATTACTATACGGAATATATCAATTCGAGTTGGAAGCCGGGCGGAAATATCTGCCTTCTTTCGCTTCGTACCGGCGAAGTGAAGGACCTGGTGCCATCGCTGAAGGGTGGCGTGTTCGGTGCGTTCGATGTTTCGTTCGACGCCAAACGGATTGTTTTTGCCTACAAGGCATCGAAGGACGCGGGCTACCGGCTGTATGAAGTGGGCGTCGACGGTTCCGGATTGCGTCAATTGACCTTTTCGCCCGACGATGAAGATGAAATAGTTGAAATATACAAAGTCAACGGTTATCATCACGGTACGGAAGACCTTGATCCGTGCTACCTGCCCGATGGCGGGATCGTGTTTGTTTCGACCAGATGCCATTTTGGCATTCTGTGTGATGCCCCCGACGAATTCACGACGACCGTCTTGTACCGTATCGACGGCAACGGGGGCAACATGCGCAAGCTGTCCAACAGTTCCGTTTCCGAAAATACGCCGTCTATTTTGCCCGACGGACGTGTCCTCTATACCCGCTGGGAATATGTCGATAAAGGGGCTGTTTCGGTCAAATGTCTCTGGGCGATGAACCCCGACGGGTCGGGCTCCATGGAGATATTCGGGAACGACGTTCAGGCGCCGACGACCATGATCATGGCCAGGCATATCGCTGGAAGTGCGAATGAATATGTGTTTACCGGCACGCCGCATTGCTGTCCGCAGAATTGTGTGGGAACCATCGTGCGCGTGGATATCTCCAAAGACATTCGTACCTGCGCACCGATGACCTACATGACGCCCTACACCGAGGTGCGTTACGAGACAGGCATTTCATTTCGCGACCCGAACGACACGACGCGCTGGTATCACGACGCCAACGGCAATGGCCCCCTGTTCCGTGAAAGTTACCCGCTGACGCGTTCCGAATTTCTTGTTTCGCACAAACCGTCGGGCAGCCCGTGGAACAATGAGAAAGGCTACCAGCTCTACCTGCTGCACGAAGGCGGCAGCGTGGAGCCCCTCTATTCCGATCCTGCCATTTCTTCTTTCCGTCCTGTCCCGTTGGTCGCACGCGCGACACCCCCTGTCATACCGGAAAGACGGGATCGGAGTCTGGCTGACAAAAATCTCGCCAAATGTATTGTGACCGATGTATACAAGGGGATGGAACATGTTGCGCCGGGCGAGATCAAATACCTGCGGGTACTCGAACAGGTGCCGCGTCCCTGGGGCGCCCGTCGCCACTACAAGCCCAACTACAAGCAGGATGAATACGACCAGCAACATGCGGTCGTATCGAAAGACACGCATCTGGGGTTGAAGGTACAGCACGGGGTTGTCACGGTTGAGGCCGACGGCTCAGCGTATTTCCTGGTTCCAGCCGGACGAAACATCTTTTTTCAGGCATTGGATGCCAGCTACAGGGCTGTTCAGACGGAACGTACGTATGTGAATTACATGCCAGGTGAGACGAGAAGCTGCATCGGCTGTCACGAATCCGTACCGCAGGCGCCGGAAGCGCGTAGACACGCCACGCCGATGGCGCTGCGACGCGAAGCCGAAATGCCATTTGCACAGGCAGGCGAGGCGACAGCGCAGAAAACGCTGAGTTATGCCGGCCACGTACAGCCTGTTTGGGACAGGCATTGCATCCGCTGCCACAATGCTCGGAACGCCGAAGGCAACCTAAGTCTTTCGGGCAAAGAGACGCGCCTGTTCAACGAATCGTACGAAAATCTTGTTCCCGAACGCCGGAAGATCGGCGGGGGAAAAGTTGAAAACCTGACGGTAGCGCAACTGTCGGTAGCGGGCAACGAACACTATATCGATGCGGTCGGCGACTATTTTTCCGTGCCTTTGCAATGCTCGGACAAGTACACCACCGAAGGGAACGGGTTCTACGTCAACTCCGACGGAAGGAATTTCACCAAACAGTTCGATCGCGGACTACTGGGCCCGGTTATCGGCGAGAACCACCCCAAGAACGGCAATGTTATTTATCTGCCGGCCAAGGCGTTAGGCTCTCATACGTCCGTTCTGGCGGCCATGCTGTCGCCCGCTATTCAATTGGAAAATCCTGAAATGCGGGAACGGGCGAAACGGTTGGCCAAAACACACGAAGCAATCACGCTGTCGCCCGTTGAGTTATTGCAGATCACCAACTGGATCGATACCAACTGCCAGTATTACGGCACTTATTACGGGCGGCGCGACAGTATTTTCAAGCATCATCCCGACTACCGTACCGAATACGACCTGTCAACAGCCGTCAGTCAGCAGCCACCGGTACCGTATAAGTAATACTCATCTTTTGCTTCGACAAGGGGATGATTTTTAATGGACCGAACAATCCTGATTCCAGTTTTTCGCTTTCACGCGAGATGCTTCCATCGTGCCACCACCGCGAATCGTTGTCGTTGATGTTGTCATCGAGAATGTTCCAGTTTGCCTGATTGATCAGCAAGTTGGCCACCACCACCGTGACGGTATTGTCGCCCGGTTTCACATAATCGGTGACGTCGGCGTTGAAAGGCCCCCACGGATAATAACGGACCAATTGACCATTGACCCATATTTCCGCAAAATAATTCACCTTCCCAAGGTCAAGCATCAACCGGGTAGCAGGCTGAACATACCTTGCTGGAATATGCACGTTTTTCGTATAGACGGCCCGTCCCGAATACCAGTTCAATCCCATTTCATTCCAGCTGATCAGCGGCTGGGATGACTTCCCGCACAGTACTTGCAACGGTTGGAGGAGTCCGCAGGTCTCGTCGCCGGCAACAGCCTTGACGGCAATCACGTTATTGTTTTTCTTCAACAAATGCCTGAAGTCAATCACCCCTCCCTCTTTCACCGGCTTCACGAGCGTTCCGTTGACAAACAAGTCGTATGTTCCTTTGATGGAGGGCGCGCAAACAGCGGTTACGCCGGGTGGTAACTGTTGTCGGTACCAGACCGTTACCGGATATTTCAGTTCCTGTAGCGGGTTACGGATGCGGCCCCATGGCCCCATGTTCGGTAGAGCAAAGCAAAGTGCGTTGCGCCAGTCGGTTTGGCCGGAGGCGACTAACCAACTGTCGTCCGAACGGACGGGTATCGTTTTTCCATTTTTCAAGCGGATGGTACCCTGAAAAAGAACGCCATTCGTATGGTTGGTCTTGACCTCCACGATGTTTGCTCCCGGCTGGAGGTAGCCGGCAATGTCGACCGTTTCCACTGTTTCCCATTGCCGACCGGCACATGCCAATCGGCCATTCACGAAAAGTTCGTATGCCTTATCGGCGGTGATGGCGACGACAGCCTCCTTCGCCTTGTCGGGCAGCTGAAATTCTTTTCTGAAAACATAATCACCGGCAGGTAGCGGGCGCAGGTGGATGGTGTTGTCGTAATACCTTATCCACCAGGCATCCCATCCGCTGAGGTAACGCTGTACGCCCGGTTTTTTGTTGTAGACGTCGAAAATCTTGACGGTGTTCCACCGTGAATCGTCGAAGTCGGCGTCAAACCATCGCTCCTTCCGTCCCTGGTCGGGCGTCCGTTCGGCGTGGAACTGCATGACCGGGAGTTCGAGCGTGTCGTTTTCCAGCGAGCTGTCCCACCGGTAATCAAGCGCGTGAGGCGCCAGCTGAAATTGAAATTCGCCGTCAATGGCCAGTTCGGGAAGCGTTTGTTCGTTTGTAAGGTGTTTTGCAAGATGCTGTTCGCCACAGATGTAAGCTACCGTATCCTGTGATTTTGCGACGCGCCAGCCCTCGACCACCATCCGGTCGGGCATTTTTTCTATCTGCATGTCTTCCCATCCGGCATCGTCTATCAGTCCGTCGTAATTGTTTGACAGGCCGGATTCAAGCACTAAAAAGTAACTTTCACGGGGTTTGAACGAAAGCAGCATTTCCATCCGGTCTTCATTCATCCGGTAGTTGTAAAAAGGCTTGACCTCGCCGGTTTCCGGATGCCAGGTGGCGGGTGCTCCCGCGTTCTGGAGCGAGATGTGGTATGTCTCTTCGCGGTTTCTGTCGTTCACGAACAGAAAGACGTCTTTGCCGTCGATTTTGCGGTGATGAAATTGCAGGAAATAACGATTGTCGGTTTTCACTAAGATGTCGGGCGTCACGACGTCATGGATTATACCGGGCAACTGGTCGAGGAATCGGGTGAAGACAGCCGTCCCGTGCTGTTGGTTAGTTTTGGATGTATACTGGTTGGCCTGTTCCTTATCCCAGTGATAATATTCGCCGGGGCGAAGCGCATGAGGCGGGAACCCGAACAGGCGTTCCATCATCACGGCGACCCGTTCGTCCTGCGGCGGGCCCGTCTCCGACAGGGCGGGAATGGTTCTAAGCGCGATCACCTTGCCGCCGTTTTCAACGAACGCGGTGATACGGTCGGCAACATCGGTTCTGATATATTGCAGGGCAGGTAGTATCAACACGCTGTAGGCGCCCTTTCCTTTTCTGATCTTGCCGTCCGCGACGGTAGCCCCGGCAAGCGATTCGGGGTCGATGATGTTGAAATTGATGAGTTCCTTCAGCAGCAAATTTTGCACTTCCTTATAAAAAATATCGTCGATATGGTCGGGATAGCCGCCTTCCCACAGGTCGGTCAACGGGTAGAGGATGGCCACATCGCACACTTCCGTTCCCTGCGCAATCATGTACGACAGGCGGTTGCCCAACACGGCCAGCGGCTTGAAGTATTTCCAGTAAGGATTTTCGAAAAACCAGCTTGGGGGCCAGTCGGACTGGCTTCCCGGCGAATCGGTTGCATAATGGAAGAGGTGCGGTACCAGCATGTTGCCGCCGAAAGCACCCAGCATGGAGAATCCATACCGGTATTCATCGAGCGGGATGCCGTATCCACCGCTTCCCAGCGCTTCGACCATCACCCGCTTTCTGTCGAAAATATTTCCGATAGAGCTGATTTGCTTGATGTTGTACCAATCGACAAAACGGGGGAAGCCATACCGGTAATCTTCGTTGTCGGTTCCGGGAACCTGCAGTTGCCCGATGGTGGCAAAATAGTCGGCCTCGCGTTTATAGTGCAACAGTTTCTCGGCTGTATGCCCTGTGGCCCAGATATGATGCGCTTCACACCAGTCGGCATACTGTTTGAACCAGGCCTTGACATACAAATCTTTCACTACATCAAAATAGTCATACCGCACTTTCGACGATTTTTGAGGGTCTTTGAAGATGATCAACGGCAGTAATTCATCCAGATCGTATCCTTTGATTTTTTTGAACTGTTGCAGGAAGTCGTCAGTCCAGAAAATATTGTTGTCCAATTTGGAAGAGTTGGCATAAATCTCGTCGAAAAAAATGCCGGGGATGGTCGTTCCAAAATGGCTGCCATAGCGTTTGAAATACGCTTCGTGCGTTATCTCGATGAATTTTGCGACGGCGGCAGAGTCGAGATAGTCAATTTGTTCGTGCGGGTCTTTTACCACCATGAACGTGATGATCGCCCAGCGTCCTTCGGGCGCCTCCCATGTGTTCCCCGACAAGTGGGTGAGGTTCACCTGCGTCGCGTAATTGTAAACCCCCTTGTCGGATATCTGGCCAGCAAATATCGACTGGGGCGAATCGTGCATGTTGAGTTGAACGGTTTGCGGCCCCACCACTTCCATTTTGGAATAGAAGAGCGATTTTTTTATAAATTCATCGGGATTGGCGGCGACGGTTCTTCCGCCGGCGCTTCCGCTCGGCCATTTGTCTTCGTCGTAGAGGCAGGCTTGAAACCCTGTTGCGGCGCTATGGCTGACCGCAGCATCAAAGGCTTTCCAGTAGCCTTCCGAAAAATAGGGCGTTTCGCTTTCGTCAAGACCGGATCGGGGGTGCAGGAAAGCGCCCTTGACGCCTTTTTCCAGCATCTGGTCGATCTGCCAGGTTATTTTTGAAGGCGTCAGCGTGCCGTTCCACGACCAGAAAGGCAGCAGACTGTAAGCAGCCGGCGGATTGACGAAGTTCTTTTCCAGGTCATCCGGCTTTGTATATTGCTCGGCGCCTACCTCCCGGATGTATTCCATTAACAATTGTTCCAGTTCCGCGACCTTTCCGGGCATGGCGGATGCCAGATCAGCACGTTCGCCCAGATCGTTTTTCAGGTTGTACAATTCGGTCTTTCCTGTTTTCCAGAACTTGACAAGCTTGTAATCGCCAGCCCTGAAGGCCGAATGTGAATTGCCGAAATAATGGAACACCAGCCCTTTCGCCTTACGTTGTATTTCGTCAGCGGCGCCGGCGAGGAGTGGTCGTATGCTTTCACCATCGACCGTGTCGGGCAATTTGCCTTTATATCCCGCCAGGTCGCTTAGCGTGGGCAACAGGTCCCAGCCGGCTATCGGCACGTCGCACTGGCGTCCGCCTTTAATTCCCGGCCCTGCCACAATAAACGGCACCCTGATACCTCCTTCGTAAAGCGTCCATTTCCCTGCCCTTAAAGGGAAATTCAGCGAAGGAGGCAGTTGCGACGGGTGAGCGAATTTATTCTTGATTTGCGGAATAGCCTCCACGCCCCCATTGTCTGACATCAGGATGACGTATGTATGGTCAGCTATCCCCAGCGAATCGAGTGCATCCAGCACCCTGCCTATTCCTTCATCAAGATTTTCGAGCATGGCAGCCCAGCCGGCATGCTGGTGGATGGCGCCTTTCTCTTTGTTCAGGTATTTCCGGTAAGTGGCTTCGCGCGTTTGGATGTCAACGTGCACGGCATAGTGAGATATTTGCAGGTAGAACGGATGGCCTGACTCGACATTTCGTTGCATGAAGCCAACGGCCCGATCCGTTAGGGTCTCGATACGTTTGGGGTCATCGTTCAGGAACACATCCGTAAATTTGGACGATTTATCCGTAAAAACGTTGCCGTTACCGTTACCGGTATTCCCGTCGCTCTCATCATACCCCAGTTCTTCGGGCGAGACGCCTGTTCGGATGTCCCACTTTCCAAAATGTGCGGTGTTGTAAGCCGGATCGGCAGATTTGAGCATTGCCGGTATGGTCAGCTGATGGCTGTCCGGTCGATAGTGCTCCTTGAAGTGCTGGTCGTCGCCCTGCCGCATGGGTGTCTGCCCGTAAAGGATGCCTCGTCGGGTGGGGCACGACAAGGCGCAAGGCGCATACGCATTGCTGAAACATACGCCATTGCTGGCAAGTCGGGCCATGTTCTTCGTTTCGTAATAATCGCTTGAAGCGTGCGTCACCTGCTTGTCCATCCCGATGGATGCGCTGCTCCAGCCCTGGTCGTCGGTCAAAATGAATATGAAATTAGGTTTTTGGGGCTTGTCGGCAACGACCTGCATGGCAGGCCACAACAGGAACGATAACGAGATTTTTTTTAATGTATTCATCTTATTTTTTATTATTTGTTTACAGGTTGTACGCCCACTTCTTTCTCCCATTCCGCATATTGGCGCTTCATCCGTCCCAGCACGGCGGGCTGTTCGTCCGCCAGGTTGTGCAACTCTGTCGGGTCGTTTGCCAACTGGTAAAGTTCCCATTGGGCGCCTTTTGACTGCACAATTTTCCATTCGCCGTCGATCATGGCCTTTTCGCCGGCATATTCCCAAAACATGGGCGCGTCGCGTGGCGAGACTTTTCCGCTCAAGGCCGGCAAGAGGCTCATGCCCCTCAGGGGCTTCACGGGATGTCGGCGATAGGATTCAGGGTAGGTGGCGCCGGCTGCATCGAGGCAGGTAGCCATGATGTCGGTGATATGTCCTGTCTGGGCGCTGATGGTGTTTTCACGGTATATATTACCTGGCCAGCACATAATAAACGGTGTACGTACGCCACCTTCATACAGCCAGTTCTTATAAAACCTGAAAGGTGTATTGGATACATTCGCCCACGGTTCCAGGTACGAATCGTACGAACCTTTTTCGCCAACGGGAATATCGGGTATGGCCAGGTTTCTTGTGGAGGCCACCTCGGCGCACCCGCCATTGTCGGAAAGAAACAGGATCAAGGTATTGTCGGCCACTCCCGTTTTTTCAAGTTCGTCGATGAGGCGACCAATCCCCTGGTCCATGCAGTCGATCATGGCGGCATATACCTGCATCCTCCTTTCCCAAAGGTCTTTCGCTTCGGTTTCATTCCAGGCGGCAACCTGCGGCGAACGCGGACTTAACTGATAGTCAGGCTCAATAATCCCCAATCTCAACATGTTCCGATACCGTTCTTGTCTTATTTCATCCCATCCCGGGCTGTATACATGATTATATTTTTGAATATCCTTCTCCAGCGCATGGAGTGGCCAATGGGGCGATGTATAGGCTACATAGAGGAAAAACGGGTTCTGCGCATCCGATTTCAGGTGTGACGCGACAAAAGAAACGGCGGAATCCGAAATGGCATCGGTCATGTAGAACCCATCGGCTGGGGGCGTCCACGACTCATTGTCATAAGCCATTGTCCGCATGCGCGGTTCCTTGATGATTTCGAAATAGCTGCTTGCACCGCTGATCAGACCGAAATACTTATCGAATCCGCGCTGCAGGGGCCAGTGTTCCTTCCGCTCCCCAAGGTGCCATTTGCCCGACAGGTAGGTTGCATAGCCAGCCTCCCCGAGCGCTTCGGCAATCGTGATGCAGTTGTTGTTCAGGAAGCCCTGATAGGGACCCGGTTCGATGTTCCTGTCGGCCAAAACGACCATATTGCCCATGCCCGCTTCGTGATTATACAAGCCCGTCAACAGCGATGCACGTGTAGGGCACGATTTGGCATTGTTGTAAAAAGTGCGGAACCGCATCCCCCTTGCTGCCAACTTGTCGATATGGGGCGTCTGAATCTCGCCACCGTAACAGCCAATATCCGAGAACCCCATGTCGTCGGCCATGATGATGATGATGTTCGGTTGTGCGGTTTTTGTTTTTTCGGCAGCGCAAGGCTGATTGTTCATCCATGCCACACAAGGCAGGAACGAATAAAACGTGCATTGAAGACCGGAAAGTACCGGTCGCATGAATTGATTTTTCATAATGGTTGATAAGTTTATTCTTCCGATTGTTCTTTCTTTTGCATGGTAAAGTAGTCGTTGATGTCGTAAGCCGACTTTTTCGACCACAATGCATCCTGTGCGGGTATGTTTTTTCCGAGTTTTTTCTTGATGGAATTATTTTTGGGCATTCCAGCGATGTTGTTCCATTCGTAGCGGTCGACCCGGTGGTCATACAGTTCTTCCGATAAATCTTCATAGCGAATATAGCGGTAGTGGCCCGAAACGACGGCATGGTTGTTGCGCCCCCAAGTGGTCACGGCGCTGTTTGAGGCCTTTTGTCGGTCATCCATTAGAAAAGGTTTCAGGCTTTTCCCCTCGTTTTTCGGATTTGCGGGCAGGGCACACAAGTCAGCAAGCGTGGGGTAGATGTCGAGCAGCTCCACCGGTTCGTTGCATGCAAGCCGACTTTTCATTCCCGGACAGGAAACTATCAAGGGAACCCGCGTAGCCTCCTGCCACAGGCAATGTTTGGCAAAGACGCCCTTCTGTCCCATCCTGTATCCGTTATCGGAAAAGAGAACCACGACGGTGTTATCCCCATACCCGCTATTGTCGAGCGCTTCAAGCACTTCTCCGATGCAATGGTCGACGAAGCTGACACATGCCAGGTACGCCTGTACCATGTACTTCCATTGTCCGGAGTTAATGGCCCATTCCGTTGTAGGCATCATGTCCCAACGGTCCATTTCGAGTGCAATGTCAGGAATATCATTTTTATCGTCCACCTTGCAGGGAGGCAAGGCGATCGTTTCGATGGGATACAGGTCAAACCATTTCTGCGGAACATACCACGGCACATGCGGACGGATAAATCCTACGGCAAGAAAAAAAGGCTGGTCGAATTGCCTGTTCAGCTGTTTGACGGCCCATTGCGCCGACTGATAATCGGGCATCTCTTCGTCCGTCGCGGGGAAAGCGCCCCAGTCGGTTTGCGTGCCCGGCCTGTTCCAGTGGAATCTTTTGCCGGACGGAGGATGAGGTCCGAAACCTTTTACCCGTCCGCCCGATTCCCTGAAAACACCTGCAGGAGCATGTTCGTGGAAAATTTTCCCGACACCCAGGGTGTGGTACCCGTATTTTTCAAAATATTCGGGAAGGAACAGGATGTCGTGGGTTGTTCGGGATGCCATGCGTATGTCCGCATCATTGATCTGTCCGTAGATACCCGTAGTGGACGGTCGTAATCCAGTCATCAGCGATGCCCTTGACGGCCCGCTCAGGGGTGCCTGGCAATGGGCGTTCGTAAACAAGACGCCCCGTGAAGCCAGTCTATCGATATGAGGCGTTTTTGCCGAGGGGATGTTGCCCATACATCCAATCCAGTCGTTCAAGTCGTCCACGCAGATCATCAGCACATTGGGTCTGGCTTCTTTTTCCTTTCCGAGCGTCTGGCATGGGGCGAGCAGCGACAGTGCAGCGATCCCTGCAAGCGGATTGGATAGCTGAAGATGATGCGTACGATGCATTTTTTTAAATTTCATCACTTCCTTGTTTTTTGATACAACAATACATTGGCCATTGCATGGGGGATGGAATCGGCCATTTCGCGTACAACGATGCTGCCGTACTGTTCGTAAACCATCATGGAGGCATTGGGCAGCGTACTTTTTATTTTCTTTCCGGCCAACGCCGTTTCTTCGGGATAAATAGAGAAAGCGGCTGTTCGGGATTTGTTACGGACGATTAGTCCGGGTGGTTGTGAACTATTCAACATCGCCGAGACGTCCCAATTTTCGTATGAAATCCGTACAATTCCCTTGTCGTCGGCAGATGCTTGCAGCGTCTCGCGGCGGTTTTCGGGTCGCACGCATATCAGGGTCAGGAAGCGTGTTGCGTGGTGTTTGCCGGAAGTATTCACTTTCAGGTGCCATTGTGGCGCGTCGTAAGATTTCAGTTGTCCGTCGGTATCCCTGCTTTCCCTCCAGTTGACAGCGCTGACGTCGCACGTATCCGCGAGTTGCCATTGAAGGCCGCCAGCATGAAACACCCTGCCGGTAGCCATTACGTCGTCGAGCGCCACTGCAAATGTTTGCCGGACGGTGTCGATCTTCATTTCGTCCAAGCTATGGATAAGCCACGACCACTGTACTTCCCTGTTCGCCTCCAGTTCGTCGTAAATCAGCACGAGGTCATCTCTCAGCAAGATGATGTGCCGAAGCATTTTTGTGACGCCAAGGTCGGTTGCGGGCTTAAAACACTTGTAGGCATTGGTGGCATCACCTTTCACGTATGCTATTTCATCGCAGTCCATGAATCGTGCCATCCATCCAAAAGCCTCGCTACCATAAGGTTGGCTTTCTCCGTCGACGAGCACGCCATTCTGGCTTTTGGTCGTACGGTACCAGCCGGTTCGGTGCGGGTCGTCCATCGTCACTTTATAGCCGGTACGGAAGAAGAGTCTTTTCCCGGCATACAGGATGTTGAAGACATTCTGGTCGCAGAGTAGATGTCCGTAGGAGCCAAAAGGCGATGATTTGAACATCACAGCCAGGTCGTGCGGCGTGTCGGCGATACGGGTATGCATGGATGCCAATCCCAGGTCATGGAAGACGGCCATCATGGGAAGCATCGGGTCAGGCTTCGCATCGGGTATTTCCTTGCCGGTCGTTTTTGCGAGTCTTATCCACCGGAGTAATTTGGTTTTCGACAGGTCGGGCGATTCATATCTGCGACATTGCTGTGCATACCATCCCGCCAACGGATTTGCAGTGAGCCGGGCTATTACTTCGGCGTATGCGATATATGCTCCGTCGGGGCTCTCCACCTCTTCTGAATTATCGCCAAAGCCATCAGCCGACGAACCGGGCGGGATGTGGTAAATCATCCATCGGATGTTTTCGCGATACCAGGGATGGGTGTTGATAAAATCGAATCCCGTAAACTTTTGGATGATAAGCGGGATGTCAATCATCGTCTCCATGTTCATCCTGAAATAAGATACGCCTTCGACCCATCCGCCATCGAATCCGCCCAAAACGGGTGCTCTTGCCAGAAACAGTTCGTAGGCATAACGGAGCCATCGATCGGCATTTGGCGTTTCGCCCTGCATGGCCACCGCCGTCTGAAAAAAGTAGTGCAGGATGTGCTGCCACACATGTCCGCTTAGTATTTTCGATTCGATATTGTTAAGCCAGGACAGATAAAAACGGTCGGCCCGCCGTGAAATGGCATCTCTCAGTTTTGTCTTGCACGACGGGTCGAGCATGTCGTGAAAAGTATCGTAGACTAATGCCATGGCCAGCATGCAACGGGCATCGCCAAAGTCCGACAGGCAGGTAATCCCGTCCGCATGCCAGGAACTCACCTCCATTGCTATTTGGATGGCTTTCTGCGCAAACGAAGCGTTTGCGGAAAGAACGTATGCCTGCGATAGGGCGAGAACCTGATCGTATACGGCGCTCGACAAGTCCTGGCTTGCGTCCATGTCGATCTTTCGCTGTTGCGATGGGTCGCTTAGCTTGCGGGTAGCGTAGGCGTCAGCTTCCTTTGGGATTGGCAAACGCAGACAGTCATTAGCTTCCCGCAAAATCTCGTCAGCATCGGCATTGTCATCCTGCGATGACCCTGCACTGTCGAAGGTAAGAATGCGGGGATGCGTTTTTGGAATGGACGATATAAATACTTCTGCATCAGGCGATACGACAGGTACGGCATCAGGTGTGACCGCGAAAGCATATTTTTCTGAAAACTCGCCCCCTTTTTTTCTGTATTGCCAGTACCAATTTCCGTTTGGTATCCGTTGGTGCGGGTTATAGACGGCCATCTCCGTGCTTGCAGTCAGCACGTCGTCGCGGAAAGTTGAATCTTGCGACAGTCGGATTTCATATCCGGCACATCCTTCGATTTTGGGCCACCGCAGCACGGGTGGATTCTGTCTTGCTTCAATACCGGCGGAAGGAACGGCCATGTTCAGGTACATGGGATGAATCACGCTTGCGATTGGGGGTTCCATGCGCGAATTATTGTTCGACGGTTTGCTGTTACAGCCTGTCAGGCAAAGAATCCCGACGAAAAGGAGGATGTTTTTTTTCATCAGTTTTTGTAGTTGGTTCGTAAGATGGATTTGTCATCGTCAAAAGGCAACCTCAGTTGGGAAATCGATTCGCCGGAAGTGTTGTTGAGGACGATGACGGGTGTTTCGATGGTCGAAGGTATGGTTACGCCGAGCAGTTCAAAGTTCGTTACATCGTCGAAGACCATTGCCGGGCGGAAATCATGTTGTTTGAAAGTAAAGGTCACATGCTTCATTTTCAATCCTTCGGCATGCCGCACGTAAAATGCCCACGAAGGTAATTCGCCAAACATTGAAAATTCGGGGTAGTTCGCCTCGTTTTCAGGCACGGAAGTTATCCTGTTCAACGGGATGCACGCGATACTTTTATCAGCCCTGCCGGCATACGTTATTTCGATGTTTTCGAGGAACACATCCTGAACGGGGTTGCCCGGTAGTCCGGTTATGGATGAAGGCACGAGGTTGTAGGGCAAAAAAGGATGGCCAAAGATGTGAAAATGCGATGGGCGTACCGGCATTTTATCTTCGCCCGGTTTCAAGTGGTCGGGAGGGCCTTCAATCGGATATCCCTGGTCGGGCTTGTACAAGGGTATCTCTGCTTTTACGTTGGAAATGTGCACATTCCGTAAAACACCCACATCGCCGTCGGTGTTGCGGCGGCCCCGACGAATGAAAATGGCATTGCCGGTATTGCGGGCTGTCACATGGCTGACATCGATATTTTCGAGCGTTCCACCGTCAACCATTTCGATGGCGATGGCCGATCGGTAGGTGTCGAATACTTCCAGGTTCCTGACCGTAATATCCTTGAAGCCTCCGTGGGAGGCTGTCCCCAGCTTGAATCCGTTGGCGCTGGAGCGCACGGTACAACTGTCGATCAGGATATTTTGGCACCATGATGTGCTGTTTTCCGACTTCAGGCAGATGGCATCGTCCGACGCGTTGATAAAACACTTGGTAATACGCACGTTACGGCAATCGGTAATATCCAAACCGTCGTTGTTCCAGTAGGCAGTACTCTGCACGTTAATGCGGGTAATGAGAATATTTTCACATTCGGTATAGTTCTGCACCCAATTGGTTGCATTTTTCAGGGTAACATCTGCAACGACGATACCGTTGCACGATTCAAATTCGATCAGTTTGACTCGTCCGTTGCTGGGTCGTTTCACGAGCCATAGGGTATCGTTCTGCACCAATTCGCCGCTCCTGATCTTTTGAAAGATATCGAGCATTAGCTCCTGTCCGCGTCCGTCAATCACGCCTTTTCCCGTAATGGAAATATTTTTCACGTTTGTAGCCATGATCAGCGCCGGTCTTTTCGCCTGCACGTAATCGGAGCGGTTGACAGACCCCAGCAGGCAAGCCCCTGCCTCGAGATGAAGTTCAACACCTGTTTTCAGAAAAATGGTTCCGGTCACGAAGTTGCCGGGAGGAACAATCACCCTGCCACCCCCCGAACTGGCTACCTCGTCGATATTTTGCTGGATAGATACTGCATTATTGGTCATGCCGTCGGCAACGGCGCCATAACTGAGGATGTTCGTTTCCTTTGCCTGATAACAGCCATTGAGCGCCAGCAGGATGCATGATAGGGTGATGAATGGGTATTTCATTGGAAAATAATTATGTATTATAAATTTCTTGGCTGTTTGTCCGGTTTTATGGGAAGACTTACTTTAAGGCCGTTCCATGGTCAAGTTTGAAAAATAGGCAGTTTCCAGCACAGCATTATCGTGGGAACAGACGTACAGGCCAAGGAAAGATTTGGAAGGCAATGCGAGCGTAAGTTCCGCATCCGCCTGTTCGGGCATTTGACCGTCGGCGCGCCATGTCTTCATCGTAAAGGTATTGCCTTTGCGTGAGAGCTGGATGCGTGTCGGCGCCTTGTTCTTTGAAACGATCTCTTTGGTCGTTTCTCCTTTCTTTTCGCGATACTGCAAACTGGTCAGTCCGTCGCCATGAATGGCAACATAAACGCATGGCGCATCGGGGTCGAGGCTTTCACTGAGCCGAATGCCTATTTTACGGTGCGCATTAACACCGTTGCCTTCGAATGCGACATCGGTAGTAAGTGTAAAGTCGCCCTGATGTTCTGTATATGCGTACTGGAAAGCGTCGATGATTCCCCACATGTTGGCGCCCGATCCGGTGATGGCATATCGACCGTTCGTTTGGTCATACGCGGTTTTCCCGGCGAGGCCGCAAGCGCCAATATCGCCTGTTCGATTGAATGATTGTTCGATATTCAACTGATAACTGACAAAAGCAAGCCTGCGGCTGTCGGGCGCCCACGAATTGACGTTGATGGTGCCCTGTCCGCCAAACAGTTTTGTCAGGAGGCGTGATTCGCCTCCTGCAGTCGGCATGAGCCTCAATTCCACGTTTTTGTTGGGTGGATGTGCGCCTGGATTTACATCTCCTTTTTGATAGCAGATATAAACCGCCTGCTTTCCGTCGGGAGAGATATGCGGGAACCAGCTGTTGAGGTCTTCGTGGAAAGTCATCTGCGTCTGGTCGGTTCCGTCGGCGTTCATTCGCCATACTTGCATCAAGCCGGTGCGTACCGAGTTGAACCAGATGTATTTGCCATCGGGAGAATATTCAGGCCCGTCGTCGAGGCCTTCGGCGTCGGTAAGCCTTATTTCAACCCCTCCCGTGGCAGGCACGATATAGACGTCGTAGTTATTGTCGCGATTCGCGCAATAGGCAAGAAATTTCTTGTCGGGGCTCCATCCGTGAAGATAGCTTGGCCCCAACGGCGTTATCAGCGTCGGGTTTCCACCCTTCAAAGGCAGCGTATAGATACGCGACTTGCGGTCTTCTTTCGTCCCATGACTGATGGCTATTTGTTTTCCATCGGACGAGAGTACGTGGTCGTTGTTGCAGGAGGTAGCAAAACCGGTATTGATTTCCTGTGGATCGCCCGGTTTGTCGGGCGATATCTTGTAGAGCTTCCCCCGGCTGTTGTATACCAACCATTTGCCGTCGGGCGTCCAGTTTGGCGCTTCGATTATATAGGGGAACTCCTTGATTATTTTGCGATGGCCGGTTGCAATGTCAATGACTTCCAACAGGCTTGAGCCGGTTCGCTGGGCCACTGATGACGAGAGGGCGCAACAGAGGCAGATGGTGGATAGGGTTAGTTTGTGCATTAGTTAAGAATTGAGAATTGAGAATTGAGAATTGAGAATTGAGAAACGACGACAAACCGAGCACAGAGGCAAACTTGTTTGACTATGTCGAGGTGCGAAGGAGTTCTTTTTACGAAGTGAAAAAATTGAGAATTAGGGGGGAATTTAGTTGGGTTGGGGGAAATCGTTGATTCCGCTGTATCTGATGTATGATTCGAAGATTTCCTTGTCGGGTCCTACTACTCTCGGATCGCTGGATTTTTGCAGTTCGGCCAGCAATACGGATTTTAATTCCGATTCGACGGATGCGTATTCGGGATTTCCTGAAAGATTGATCAAGCAATACGGATCATTTACCACGTCGTACAGTTCAAATTCGGGACGTTTCTGGAATGCTAAATCGAAATACGGGCGGATATCGGGGTTTTGGTAATTTTCTATCACGAACGATTTCGACGGCCCCCCATCCACATCGTTAAATACCCCTCCGGCAAATTTTCCGTTTTCATCCACGCCGTACATGGGGAGTAGCTCGTTTGTTCCCGGTCTGAGTCCTTGCGGATCGCCTGCCGGCCAAAGTTCGGGTTTCATGTTCCATATCAAAACGTTTTCGACTGTTCTGACGGCACGTTGCGGATAGCCTAAGTTGTTCCAGCGCGAAGATGAATGACGTTCGCGTCCGGAGAACACATATTTTTTGTCAGGGTCTACCGTACCTGATTTTTTGGATTTGAGAATATTCACGATGCTTCTCCCCGATATCGGCAACATGCCGTCGGGCTTTAACCCGGTCATTTCCAGAAGTGTTGGCACGATATCCACAAAACTGACAGGGTCGTTCACCCGTCTGTTGCCGGGGAAAGCTGCCGGAAAACTGATGGCTAACGGCACATGCACGCCATATTCGAAACAGTTGGCTTTGGCTCTCGGAAAAGGCATGCCGTTGTCGGCGGTAACGATTACAATCGTATTGTCGAGTTCGCCGATGGAATCCAAAAAATGTAACATTTTGGTCAAGTGCAGTTCGAACCATTCGATTTCGACGGCATAGTCGAGCATGTCGCCTCTGATTTCAGGGTCGTCGGGCAGGAATCCGGGTACGTCGACACTATCCAGCGTTTTCCCGTTGCGTTTCCAGGAATCTTTTTCATACACGCGATGCGGTTCATTGGCTCCATACCAGAAATAGAAAGGCTGATTGTCTTTTCGTTGCCGCATGAAGTCGCGGAAGTTGGCATAATAGTCGACCAAGCCGATGCCATCAGCCGTTCTGGGGTCGGCAGGGCTTCCTTTTTCATACTTGTACTTATCGTACAGCTTGCCTGCTGCATTTTCTTTCCGCCACAACGAATCAAGCTCGTTTCTTGCATATCGAAACGGTTCTACGCCCTTTCCCGTAAAGCCAGTCAAGTATCCGCCGGCTTCCAAAACATCTACAATCGGAACATGTTTTTTCATCCAGGAGGAGAAGTGTTGTCCCGATTGTTCGTTTTGCCAGTGGTATCGCCCTGTTACTAACGAACTGCGCGAGGGAGCACTGCCGGGAGAGCCCGCATGGCAATTATTGAAATAGACGCCTGAACGAGCTATCCGGTCGAAGCCGGGGGTATTGACAAACCGGCAGCCGGCAAATCCGGTGTGGGCGTACGACTGATCGTCGGCAATGGCTATCAGGATGTTGGGCTGTTTTTTAACAACTTCTTGTTTCTGCTGGCAGGCCTGAAGTACAAGACCGCCGGTCATCGAAAAGAACAGGGCTTTAGACATTGGTTTCATATTATTGGTTTCATATTATTGGTTTCATATTATTGATATTACCGAATTGTTTGTATCATTTGTCGATCCATTTTCAGATTCTCGTCTTTCACGTCTTTCAGGATCACCTGCGGACCGGTATCATCTTCCACGACGGTAATCTGTTCCATCGAAAGCGATTCCACATCGTCGAATACAAAGGCAGGCCTGTAGTCTCTGTGCTCGGCTTTTACCGTGACGTTCTTAAAACGGAGCCCTTTCACGTGACGCACATAAAATCCCCAAGCCGGTAATTCGCCGAACATCGAAAATTCCGGGTAATCGGCTTCCTGTTCGGGAATGTGATTCAGGCGGCTCACCGGACTGTATGCCAGGCCATCATTGCCTTTTCCCGGAAAGGTGATTTCGATATTTTCGAGCAGTACATTTTCGACCCGATGTCCGGGTATACCCGCAATGGTCGATGGGAAAGTATTGTGAAAAAAGGAAGGCTCCGGCCCTCTGACTTCATAATTGATGTCAGGGCGGTCGAAAGCCACCTGCACCTTCACGTTTTTGATCGTCACATTTTTCAGATAGCCTACATCCCCTTCCGCGTTGCGATGTCCGAGACGGATAAAAATGGCATTTCCCGTATTGACAGCATCAATCCCGTCCACAAGGATGTTTTCGAGTTCGCCCCCATCGACCGATTCGATGGCGATGGCCGACCGGAACGTGTCGTACACTTTGATGTTCCTGATGGTTACATTTTTGAACCCGCCGCGAGAGGCTGTTCCAAACTTGATGGCGCTGGCACTTGATCTGACCGTACAGTTTTCTATCAGCACGTTTTCGTTCCATGTGCCCTTGACGTGCGACTTCAGGCAAATACCGTCATCGGCTGCATTGACGACGCAGTTGGATACCCGCACGTCTTTACAGTCGCTGATGTCGAACCCGTCATTGTTCCAATAAGCGTCGCTGTCGACGTGAACTTGGTCGAAAGTGAGGTTCTCGCAATGATGGTAGGTCTGAACCCAGCTGGCTGCATTCCTGATGGTTATGCCTTGTATCAGCACGTTCTTGCACTTCGCCATTTCGATGTCTTGCGGTCGAACGCTTTCATTGGGTCGCTTGCGTCGCAAGGTATACTTTGACGAGTCTAATTCGCCTGCATAAAACAGGCTGTCGATATTTAGCGCCAGCCGGCGTCCTTGTCCGTCAATCGTTCCCTGTCCTGTGATGGAGATGTTCTCCTGTCCGTCGGCTAAGATGAGCGCCGGCCAGCGGTTCAGCCGTTTATAATTTTCAGGATTCGTGCTCCCCAGCAAAACCGCGTCTTTTTCGAGACGCAGATGGACATTTGATTTCAAGATGATACTGCCTGTGAGAAAACGGCCTTGCGGGACAACGACTGTCCCACCCGCTATGGCCGCCGCATCGATGGCCTTTTGAATCGCTTCCGTGTTGAGCGTTTTTCCGTCAGGTTTTGCCCCGTAGTTCACAATGTCAAACTCTTTTTCGGTTGCATTGACAGTAGCCATCGCGGGAAGAAAGAAAAAAAGCAACAAGGTTGTCAACAAGTTATTGGATTGCATCATTTTTGTTTTGTAAATATTTGAAGACGAATGGGAGAGGCTGTCATGAAAGTCTGGAAACAAACTTGTCGACAGCCTCTCGCCATTTTTTTAAATTAATAACCGGGATTTTGTTTTACCGGCACGGAGGAGCGGTCTATCTCATGTTGAGGAATCGGACGCACCAGATGAAATTCCTTGATCTGGTTGATCGTTTTTGTCCACGGGTTCATCACCATGGTACGTTCAATCAGCTTGTTTGTTCGTTTCAAATCAAACCAGCGGTTATATTCGCCCATCAGTTCGCGGGCGCTCTCGTCAAGGATCATATCAATGGTAATGTTTGCGGACGTAGCCCTGTATGAAACAGTTTCCATGGAAGCAATATCGGCGGGATATTTGGCGCATTGCGGGTCGACGCCGGCGCCGACGGCACGGTCGAGCACCTTGTTGTAATATACATCGGCGCCCCCCAATCTACCGCCGGTAGCGCCTTTCACGATAGCTTCGGCGGCCAGCAGGTAGGCTTCGGCCGAACGGAACAATGCGAAATCGCAAGTACCGTGACCGTCGCCATATACGATATTCGGTTCCCAGAACTTCCATATTCCCATCATCTTGCCGTTCAGGCGGGAAGTTCGCGCACCCCCAAACTGGTCGATATTGATCACGGTATATTTGTGCGGGCCGCCTTCGTCTATTCCTTTCTGTTCCTGCGTGGCAGGCTTATTCCATGGCGGGAAATACAAAACGGTATCACCCCTTGAATAGGATACCGTCAAACTGGGATCATCCAAGCTGTATGGCGTATTGGGCGCATCTTGAATGGCATAGTACACCTCCAGGAAATTGGCATCGTAACGTTTGTCCAATTCCGGATCGTACAACCGGAACAGGGAAGGTGCCACATCGCAGACCGACTGATACCGGTTATAATCGCTTGTTCGGCCCGGACTGCCCGGCAGGTCATCGCCATTGCCCTGAAATCGCGAGTGATACCAGTTGCCCGGTTCGCCTGCACCGCTGGCATTGTCAAGGATGACATTGTCGTTCACGTTCGTCAGCACATTGTTGCTGTATTGCACGGCAAAGATTACTTCCGGGCTTTTTACATTTTGGGAACCGGAATATTGACTGAGCGGATTTTTGGTTTTCCTTGGAAAGAGCGAACTGTAATCGTCAGCAAGCGGATATGCCTCGATCACCCTGTCGAGCCAGGAAAGTGCAGTTTGGAAGTCGGCGTTACTGCCGCCAAGTGCATTGTTGTAGTTCCAGCCGCGGGTCAGGTAAACTTTCCCAAGCAGAAACTGGGCGGCGCCCTTGGTGATGCGTCCTTCATCCGTAGCGGTTACGGGAAGTCGCGCTTCGGCCTCGGTCAGGTCGCGAATGATTTGTTCGTAAACAGCCGCCTGCGGTTCTCTTACCACGGCCTTGTCGGCAGTGACGGTTTCGCTTGTCCGCAAGGGAATATCACCCCATTTCTGCACGAGGAAGAAATAGCTCAATGCCCGCAGAAATTTGGCTTCGCTGACGCGCACCTCCTTGAGGTCGGGATTTGCAAAAGTCACATTATCGGCGCGTGAAATGACCGTATTGGTGCGGCTTATTTCCATGTACAGCCAGTCCCACAGGTCGTTTAAGGTGCCTCCCATACTGGAGTTCAACCTGTTGTCGTAGGTGTTCAGCGGGTCGCCAACGCCGGTAGGGTTCCTGAAACCACCTCCGGTAAAAATATCCGTACCGTTAACCACTATTTCCAGCGTCTTGTTGGTAATGTTGCGGTACAGCGGATAGCAGGATTTGACGAGTTCTTCGAATCCTTTTTCGGTAGAATAATAGGAATCGGACGTTGCGTTGGATATTGATTTTTCCTTAAACAGATCGGCACATCCCATTCCAGTCAAAATGAGCGAGATAACAAGCAAGCGGTTGAAAATATGATATTTTTTCATTATCTGATATTTTTATGATTTAACAATAATTTTAAAACGACATGCTGATACCAAACATGTAAGTAGCAAAAGGCACATCATCCTGATAAGTGCCCGAATTGAACTCCGGGTCCATCCAGTGATCCTTGTTTTTCATGAATATGAAAGGATTGCTTGCCTGCAAATAGCATCTCAGATTGTTGAAGTGCATGCGCGAGAGCAACGACTGCGGGAGACTGTATCCAAGCGTAATGTTCGAAATGCGCACAAAGTTTGCATATTCATACTGGATGGCCTCCCTGTAGGGATTGGCCTGCCACACGCCAAAGTAATCATTGGTCGGGTTCGTCTCCGTCCAGTAGTTCAGGTTCAGCCGGTTGTAGCGGTTACTCCCCAATTCGCCCATGGTACCCTGCAAAAGTGCATTTCTGAACATGACGCCAATGCGGGCGTAGGCAAAGATCGACAAGTCCCAGTTCTTATAGTTGAACGTATTGCCCATGCCTGCAAGCCATTTGGGCAACGAATTGCCGAGAACCATACGGTCGTCTTCGTCCACATTGCTTGATATTTTGCCGTCATTATTTTTGTCTACCACCTTCACTTCGCCGGGGCGGGCATTGTATTTGGTAGCTTCATTGGCTTCGTTCAGTTGCCATATCCCGTCAAATTTGTAGTAATAGAGCGATCGGATTGATTCTCCGACGAAGAGTCTGTTGTCAATATCCCTCGTTATCTCGCCTCCGTAGAGTTCCAGAATTTCATTCCGGTTAGCCGAGAAATTGATGGATGTAGTCCAGTTAAAGTCGCGGTTCTTGACATTGACGGTACGCAACGAAATCTCTACGCCCGAATTTCTCAGTTTTCCGACATTGTCGACAGTCGTCAAGAAACCGGTAGATGGAGGCAATTTCATTCGTTGAATCAATGATTTTGTTGTTTTGTTGTACAGTTCTACGTCCGCATAGATTCTGTTTTGCAGGAATCCCATGTTGAAACCGAGGTTATATTCGCTACTCCTTTCCCATTCTAATTTGGAATTGCCCAGCGTACGGGGTGCGAAGCCGTAGGCTGCCGTTCCGCCAAAATTATAGGCCGTCCGGAGGATGAGCGCCTGCGTGCTGTAGGGCGCGACAACATCGTTGCCCACCTCGCCATAGCTCAAGCGTATTTTCAAGTCGGAAAAGACGTTGAGGTTCTTTATGAAGTCTTCATCGCCGGCGCGCCATGCAATAGCGACAGATGGAAAGAAAGCCCATTGATTGCCTGGAGCAAGCACCGACGAACGGTCAGCGCGACCGGTAAAGGTAAACAAATACTTGTTGTTGAATGTATAGTTGAACCTTCCCATATACGAGAGCAATGCCCTCGTACTCATGTTGCTGCTGGGAGAATTGATTTTGGCAGCCGTTTGTACGGCATGCCAGTCGGAGTCGAATGGCAGGTCTTCGACGTTTATCATGGAGTTTTCCAGTCGTTCGAAGAAAAGACTCTGCGCCATCGTCAGGTTGACGTCATGTTTCGCAATCGACTTCTTGTAGTTCAAGATGTTATCCAGCGTATACGAACCGTTGATTCGATTTTCCAGATTGGCTGACGGCAGCTGGTTGATTCTGTTTTTCGAATCGGCGCCTACGAAGACACCTTTTCTGCTGGTGAAGACCGAAGCCGACAGCGACGATCTGAACGACAAGCCTTTCAGCGGATTAAGTTCGATATAGGCATTTCCCAACAGGTTTGATACGCGTGTTTCATCCTTGTAGGCGTTTGGTTTCACTTCAAGGATAGGATTTTGCACCTGCGTATCCTTGATTCCCATCCAATAGGCATATCCGTCAATGTTCCTGTCGTTTGTCTCCGTCGGATTCAGCAAATCGTCGAAATAGACGGAGCCTGTAGGACGAACCCTGTATGCGCCGCGCAATACTTCGTTGGAGCCAAGGTTCAGGATGCTGTATGTGTAGTACGAGGTAATGCCCACTTTTACAATCTTGCTCAATTCACTGTCGATACTTGCTTTCAGGTTATACCTGACATATCCCGTATTCAACAGGTTACCGGGTTCGTTCAAATAGCTTGCCGAGAAAAAATTGGAGGTATTTTCGTTGCCTCCCGACAAGGAGATGGCATGGCTTGTTTGAAAAGAGGGGGCGGTCACTTCCTTCACCCAGTCAACCGTCTTGCCTTGCTGTACATTCCTCAGTTCGGTGGTTGTCCATGTTGTCGGGGAGTAGCCTTCGGGTCTTTCAGCTTTCCATACTTCCTCGTAAGCACGATAAAACTGTTGTGCGTTCATTAAATTGGGCAGGTGGGTGGGCGTCTTTACGCCGGCATAGCCGTCATAGCTTACCCTGGGCTTGCCGAATTTCCCTTTCTTGGTAGTGACAATAATCACCCCGTTTCCACCCCGCGACCCGTAGATGGCTGTTGCCGAGGCGTCTTTTAGTACATCGATGGCTTCAATGTCCGACGGGTTGAGTGTGTTGAGGTTTCCTCCCATCACGCCGTCGATCACCACAAGCGGTTCGTTGCTGTAATCGAAGGTATGCACGCCGCGGATGTCAATCGTATAATCCGAACCGGGACGTGAATTTCGCTTGTTGATGCTGACGCCGGATACTTGGCCCTGCAATGCCTGTGCCGGCTGAACCGGATTGGCATGTGCAATCTCTTTCGCCTGCAACGATGATACCGACCCCGTGACGTCGCGTCTTTTTGCGACGCCATAACCAATGACCACCACCTCATCCAGCTGGAGGGCGTCGTCGTTTAAGGTGATGTTGATCGTGCGTCGGTTGCCGACCGTTATCTCCTGCGTCGCAAATCCGATATACGAAAATTCCAGGATGGCGTTTTCATTTGGGATCTGCAAGGAAAAGGCGCCATTGACGTCGGTTGCCGTGCCCTGTGTGGTTCCTTTGATCAAAACAGACACGCCGGGGAGCGGTTCGCCCTCGACGTCGGTCACCGTGCCCGCGACCGTAATGCTCTGCAGAATGGCCATCGTCGTGTACGGGTCTTCTTTCGAGATGATGATATGATTTCCGAACAGGGCAAAAAAGACGTCCTGGTCTTCCAGCGTTCGCGTCAGCACGGATTTTACGGATTCGTTGTCGACATCCAGCGAAACGCGTCGCTCTACGTCTACCTCCTTGACGTCAAACCAAAAAGAGTAGTTGGTTTGCTTCTTGATGGCTGCAAAGACCTCGTTTACCGACATGTCCTGCTCCTGGATAGAAATTTTAGCATCTTGAGAATAGACGGAAGCCGATATTGACAAGACACCGACAAAAAGAAACAAGATACTGATTCTCATGACATTAAAAATTTTTTTTTCATTCAACCTGTTTTTTTGTGGACATAATTGTCCATGATACTTAATTTTTTTATACATTTGTTACGGATTTAAAGTGAAACATTCAATGATTTTAAATTCAATTTCGAACCGGAACATGTGGCCGCATTTTCCGGTTTTTTTTTAAATAAATGACTACTACTGCTTTATACTCATAGGCAAACTGATTTATTGTTGTTGTTTTGCATGTTTGTTTTTTCGCGTTTCCTAAGATAAGACAAGCGAAAATGATTTTAGGGTAAATATGGAATGAAAAAAAATGACGGTTGTTCAGGGTACATTCGACTTTCGTCGAGGGTGGTTATCCAGTTCAGGGTCGTACGTTTCCACGCCGGATGGAACTGACAGGCGGTTGTTTCAGCAGATTGAGCGCCGTACGCCACGCTACATCCTGCAGGGCCTTGTCGGTCAGGCCCAGCTTCAGCATGAACCGGGCATGACACAGAAAACTTTGTACGGCAAGCTCGTCGATATTGTCAGGTCTCATTTCGGCGTCCGTACCGAAGACGATGCGTTCCGACCATTTTTCGATAAAGTCGCGCAGCAGCAGGCGGTCATCTTCAATGAACTCGTCGGCCCAGCGCAGGTACATGCCGCAACTCGAATCGATGTAAAGGTTTTCGTATTCCTGGAATAGTTTTTGCAAGCGTTCCGGTCCGACATGGAACTGGTGCGCCCCGATGATTTTAAGTTTTGGAAAGCGTCGCATGAGCGCCAGCATGTCCTGTAGCAAGTCTTCGTTGGTGAAGTCAACGCCCTGCTCCCAGCCTTTCTGCCAGTAGGCGTTCAGTCCGCCGCCATGATAGGGAGAGTACCCGACCCGCTGCGTGACATGCCAGAGTATCGGCAGACCGTTCGATTCGGCAAAGGCGAATATTTCCTGCCATGCCTGTTCCTGCCAGACGGTTCGCGGTGTCGTGCCCTCCATCAGCAGGTTGTTGTGCAGTTTGAGTCCGCAGGCCCCATTTTGCACGGCTTTGCGCACCAGCGACAAGGGCGGGGTGATGTATCTTGGCCAATATATCCAGGCGAGGCGCGGATTCTTTCCCATCACCTCGCCGAGCGTCTCGAACAGTTCTTCATTATCCGTAATTGCCACCACCTTGCCAAGTCTGAACGCGTCGAGGCGTGCAAACCAGTCGTCGAGCAGTTGCCTCAAGCCGTCGGCATCCGTGACGCCGCCCAGGTGCGTGTGCGTATCAACCCAATATTCCTCACTTGGCATGAAGTGGGGCATCCAGCCTTCAGAAAAACCGTTGTCAAGCGTGTCGCGCTGTTGCAGATACGGCGAGTGCGGGCGTGATGCATGCTTGTCGTCTGTATTATGCGCTTCCTGAGCGAGCGCGTTACAGGCAAAGAGGAGCCCCACGATTAATGTTAAAATGTTAGATTTCATGTCTTTGTTGCTTAGGCTACATACTTAGGATGTCGCGTTGGTATTCTTTTTGCGCTTGCGGTTGAAGGGTGGTCAGATCGTTGATATTCACCACTTGTCCTGAAGCGATACTGTTGCGTGCAGCGATTCCTATCAGGCAGGAAAAAGCCCCGTCGCGCGTTCCGGCGCATTGCTTGTAAGGGTCGGGCGTGCCGGGTATGAAAATCTGGTCGCGCAGCAGGTTGTCGCTCCCGCCGTGCGCTGTCGAGTTGGCCGGAATCTGTATGTACTGACGCTTGGAGAAGTTCTTGAAGAGAACGATTTCGTTGTAGTCGACATCCTGCGCGGGGTTCGAGCTCTGAATCCAGGCGTCGATACGTCCTTTGGTACCGTTGAAAGCGATACGGTAGCCCTCGTACGGCGAATAGGCGGTGAGCGAATAGGCCACGTGCACGCCGTTTGCATAGTTGATGGAGGCAGTCATCTTGTCGAAGATGTTGATGTCGTTTTTGAAGACACATCCATCGCGCAGGTAGCCGTCGTATTTCTCGCAGTCGAGATACAGCCTTTTGTACGGGCTTATCTTCGTTTGCACCGTTACGCCTGCTGCATCCCGCATTTCTGCCGACAGGGTAGGGCGTTCGATGTCGAAGTAGAACTTACATTGGGCGGTATGCTGGCAGGTGCGACAGTTTTCGGCGCGGAAGGGCCCGTTTTTACCGTAGAAATCCAGCGATCCCAGCGCGTAAACCGATTTAGGGTCACTATCTATCAGCCAGTTAAGCAAATCGAAATGGTGGCTGGCCTTGTGCAGCAGCAGCGAGCCGCCTTTTTCCATCAGTCTGTGCCAGCGCCTGAAATAATCCGCACCATGCGAGGTATCCAGGTACCAGTTCAGGTTGGCCGAAGTGATCTCGCCAATTTCGCCTGCGCGCAGCAGTTCCCACATTTTGGTGCAATAGGGTGTATAGCGGGCATTGTGTCCTACGCGTGTCTTCATGCCGGTTTTCTTTTCCGTGTCTAAGATTTTTTGTATCTTCTGTTCGTCGGTTGTCATTGGTTTCTCGGTCAGCACGTTCACACCAAGCTCCATGCTCCGCACGATATATTCGTGGTGGGTAGCGTCGACGGTCGTTACGATCACCAAATCCGGTTTCGTCTCGGCCATCATCTTTTCGAAAGCTGCCATCGGATTGTGGAGGTCGCTGTAGGTGCGACAGTCTGTCCCGATGATCGCCTTGCCGGCTTCCACGCGACCGGGGTTCAGGTCGCACAGCCCCACAAACGTCATGCGGTCAGGGTATCGAGCCATCAGGTCGCGGCCCCACATGCTGGTACCGCGACCGCCTGTACCGACCATGGCTAATTTTAGTTTTTGGGCGGGGCGGGCCATTGGAGCAGTTGAAGCCTGTACATCAGCAAAAGGATGGATGAATGCGCTTCCCGCAAGCGCCACGCCGGATGTTGCAAGAAAATTGCGTCTTGAAATCAATTTTTGAGTATTCATTAGGATTATTTATTAATGGTAGAAAAAGTTATGGAAAGTTATTCTCGGGTAGAGCCATTCCTGGCATGGTTTCCAAATAGACGCGGATAGCGTTCGCCATATCATAACCAAGTTCACGTGCTGAATTTGCATCAACCACAACGCCGCAGGCGTTTGCAAAGGGGATTTCGATGGATGATGCAAAAATGGCATTGGGAAGGGTCACGCCCCAGCCGCTTGCGGACTGCAAGTCGGACGTTTTAACGTTGGAAGCCGTGTTCCAAGCTACTCCGTAAGGGAGATTGAATGACGCTTTATAGGGGATTGGCCCTTTTCCGACCGTTTCCAAAATGGTTGCGAACCGGTTCAATTTTTCCCCTAGGTTTAACGAATCGCTGGCCGGATTGCCACCGACAAAATAGGTGTATTCGTTCGTTCCTTTCTCCGGGTCGTCAGGGTCGCTGCCCCCGCGAAGCCATGGACAGTGCATGTCGAGAAAAAACAGCGGTTTACCTTCCGACCATGCGGGAACCTGTTCGGTGATGGCACGAATTTCGGGATATATCCGCAGCTTATAGTCGCGGTTGTGATCATGCGGGCGACGGTTTTTGCCTTGATCGCCGTCTTCTACCCCGTCCTTGTCAACAAACGGCACGATAAAAAAATCCCCATGTTCCCGAAACCAGCGACCTGTTTCCGTTTCTGCCAAGACCGTTTCGATGATCCCTTCCAAAGTGCGTGTTGCCATCATTTCACCGCAGTGATGGCGCGAAGAAAGAAAAATTTTAAAATCGGGCGTTATACCGGTTTTGTGGATGCGAAGCAGTTCCACATCACGTCCTTTTCGCGAAGTACAAAGCGTTTCGACATGAAGGTCGGGATGATTTTCATACCGGTCGAGAAATCGTTGCAGGTCTTTCGCCGTATAGTTCATTCCCTGACCGAAATACACCTCATTTTCTTTTTCGCCAAAAGTATATTGAAAAGTGGTGATGGAAAAGCCAAGATCGCCAAGCCACCGCCATGATGAACCGCCGTCCGTGCTAATGGCAGGACCTCTCGCGCCAATCACTCCATTCGTAAAATTGAAATGCAATGTTCTGCCTGCTGCTCCCTGCACGCGAAATGCCCAGTAAAACCATTGACCTTCCGTATCGCGAATGTCATGCTGCAATTGAATGGAATCGCCATTGACGTTGACAACAACGATGTTTCCGCCCGGAAAGTCGGCGTCAATCTGGAAAGTTGAGGGCGTGCAACGACACATCATGCTACATATCGCGCTACACATCACCGTCAATAGCAGACTTTTAAGTAAAATGGATTTCATAACTTTTCATACGAATCATACACGCAAAGACCCAGCTATAAATCCTTAATCCTCAGATTGCGGAACACGACGTACGAGCCATGTCCGAGGAAGCCGATGTGTCCGCCTTTATTGGACAGGCCCGGATGATCCTTTCCATCCATGGTCTGGGTGAAGTTACGGCTTGCTTCGGCTAAGTCGCCATCGAGGATCACGGTACCGTTGAGCGTCACCTTGATGTGGTTGCCGTCGGCCATGATTTCCTGCGTGTTCCATTCGCCCGGCGGGTTCAGGAAGCCGCGTTTGGCAGGGATCACCCCATACACCGAGCCATGAAGCTGGTAGGGTTGAATGTTTTTGTATTTCTCGTCTTCATTGTCGAGCACCTGTATCTCCATGCCCAACGACGATACGCCGCCCTGGAGCGAACTGAGTGGCGCCCTGATGCCGATACCGTTGTTGGCGCCGGGTGTCAGCAGGAAGTCAAAACGCATGATGAAGTTGGCATATTCCTTGTCGGTAAAGAGGTTGCCTTTGCCGCCACGCGACGGGTCGCATACAATCGTCCCGTTGATCGCGAAATAATCCTTCAAGTTCCCTGTCCAGCCCGACATGTCGGCACCGTTGAACAGGGGCGCGAAGCCTTCTGCTCGCTCGGCATCCGACACCTGATAAGGTTTGGAGCTGTTAAAATCGGCGAATAATCCGTTCAAATCACCGTCGGAAGCAAAGCCATTTGTTTTAACGACGATCAGGTGCCGGAAAGTCGTTGAATAGCCGGGGTTCAAGACAAGGTCTAGTATGGGGACGTCCGGTTCGAACGCGTGCGATCCCATGTTGTTGGTGGAAAACAATCCGTAACCTCTTGCGTGCGAGTGAGCGGGATAGCCGTGATTGTTTGGATGGTCGATGATGGCAACGGAAATTTTTTCGCCGTCTTTTTCAGCCGACAGGCAAACCCATTTGGCGGGCTTACCCCACACGTCACCTTTTTCAAATCCTTCGCTGTTGCGGTACACGCCGTTCACGCCCTCGTTGTATACCACTTTCTCTTTTGTACGTTGGCCATTGGCGTCCAAGTACAGTTCGGGCTGGGTCGACGGTTCCTCAAAGGCGCGGTCCATGCGGATGGCAATCATCCCTTCCTTGTTATCGGCAAAGACAATGGTATCATGCTGGGCGGTGAGTCGGGTGATACGTTCGATGATGCGCCAGTCGCCCTCACCGCTGAAGATGAATTTGGTTTCTTCCTTCAGCATGATTTCGCCGGCATGATTCACCCAGTCGGCTGCAACCGTCAATATTCCTTTGTCGGCGCCGTTTTGCGCCTCCACGATGCTACGGTGACGTATCCAGCCACATTTCAGCCTCCTTTCGGCGGAAAAGTCGGTTGAATTACCCCAGAAATCTATTCCGTTCACATCGCCGAAGTTAAACCAGGCGCCTACATGGTGCAGATGGTCAACGCGTTCGAAGGGGCGCGGGGCGAGCGGGTAGCCGCGGGTGATGTCCGTTCCGTTGGACGTAAAGATCGGATACAAGACCGGTTTTTCGAGGTCGGCAGGGTAAATGTACGACGTGAACAGTTTTCCGTCATACAGGATATCCACTTTCCGCTGGGCCTCGTCGGGGACTATTTCAATGCCCTTTGGGGCTTTTCCGCAGGCGGTTATGCCGCCGACAAGCAGGAATAGGGCAACTGTTCTTAATGATAAATGCATCTGTTTGTTTTTAAGAGTGTGAAACACAGTGATTAATTTTTTCGGTTTATGATTTTTCGGTTTATGAGTTCTCGGTTCCTATATTTTATCCGGCATGCTAAATGGGGCTCTATATTCGCGCGACAGCATGTTGTTGGCATCGTCGTTGCCGATAAATCTTTCGGCGACGGGATCGAAATTCAGCTGGCAGCCCAGCCGGCACGAGATATTGCCCAGATGTGCCAGCGCTGCCGACAGATGCGCCGTTTCCACTGGCCCGTTTTGGATACGCATATCCCTTGCCTTGATAGCGTCGACCCAATTCCTGAAGTGATCGCCGCTGCCCCCTCCCTCGCGACCGGGTCCTTTTTCCCGCTTGTCGCCCAGATAGGTTTGATAGGAGCTGCCGCCGTTGACGACCATGTATCCCTTGTCGCCGTAAAAAATGTTTCCGACAGCCACGCCGTCCTCTAAGTTGGTACACCAGTGGCGCACTTCGAACTGGATGATTTTCTTTTCACGGGGGTAATGATAAATGGAAGTCTGTACCTCCGGCGCTTCCTTACAGTCGTCCCACAGGAACTTTCCGCCCATGGAGGTGATACGTTCGGGAAGTCCCACGTTCAAGCCCCACAAACAGAGGTCGGTTTGGTGAATACCCTGGTTCCCTACGTCGCCGTTGCCATAGTTCCAGTGCCAGTGCCAGTTGTAATGAACCAGATTTTCGGTGAAAGGCGCCAGCGGCGCCGGGCCGCACCACAAGTCGTAGTCCAGTTCTTTGGGAACATTGGAAATCCCCTTGTTGCCTATGTCGGCGCGTCTTTTCAAGCACAGCCCGCGTGCCATATAAACCTTGCCAATCAGCCCGTTGTGCAAATGGTCGACCGCTTCCCTGATGAGGTCGGTACTGCGCATTTGAACGCCGTTTTGCACGATGCGGTTATATCTGTAGGCTGCTTCGATCAATTTTCGACCTTCAAAGATGTTGTGTGTAGCCGGTTTCTCGACATACACGTCCTTACCTGCCTGACAGGCATAGATAGCCAGCAGCGCATGCCAGTGGTTTGGTGATGCGATGGATACCGCATCGATGTTCTTGTCGTCGTATATCCTGCGGAAATCCTGTTCCGTGCGTACCTTCTTTTGGTACGACTGCTCAAATTCTTTGGCACGTCTTGCTGCAACACGCATGTCGGGGTCGCACAGTGCGACCACTTCCGCATCTTTCAGCGCCATGATACTATTCACATGACTGTATCCACGACCGTTTATGCCCAGTGTGGCGATACGGACACGGTCGTTGGCGCCAAACGCCTCCTTGGGAATGACGGTTGGCTTCGATACGGTCGGCTCCGGTTGTTCACCGGAAAAAGCCGCCGGCACCACGACCGTCGCCACAGCGCCCGAAACGGCAGTGGCAATAAATTTTCTACGTGTTTGATTTTTTTCCATACGATTGAGTTATTAAAGGGTTGGTTATTCAGGTTGAAGTCTTCGTTGTGGGTAAGATGTTTTATGCAAGCAACTCCGACATGGAATTCAAGACTTCCGTGTTCGGATAATCCAATGAAAGTTCATCAATAATTCCCGTGCGTACAGTCAGGTAACCGTTTTGATATAAAAAGCCTGCAGGCGAGGTTACGTCCATATCGCCTGGATTGTTGAGAAAGTTATAGGAAACCCAAAAATTACGGAATTGTTCAACCGTCAGATTCTTGTCTTTCAGGAAGTCGACAATGAATTTGGTGGTCGCTGTCTGAAACCAGAAATTGGAAAATGTTTTATGCGAAAAAAACTGTAAAATAGCGTATGGATTATAAAGACTGGCTTTCGCTTTATCATCGAATGAAAAACCATTGTAATAGTGGCGCATCCTCCCGATCAGTTCGTCTGTGGAAATTTGCATCTCGCCAGCCGTATCTTCTAAATAATCGGGGAAGTATTGAATGATTTCCTCCTCCGTATAGCCGCATATTCCGGCATATTCGGGCATCATGGAAATCTCGTCGAGGTTTAAGGTAGAGAACGCGCTGAGACCTGAATACTTTGAAATGCCGGTGAGAAAAACAAAACGTGTGTGACTATCGTTGGCTTTGATTTGCAAATAAATGTTTCGTAAGGCAATACGTACATTTTCAGCCATTTCCGGGTTGTTCATGAAGTCGGTATAGGGCTTGTCGTATTCGTCCACCAGTACGACCACTTTTTGATTGTATTGCTTTGCAGTACGCATGATCAGGTCATTCAGCAAGTAACCGGGCAAATGGCTGTCGGACAAGTCGACATTTAATTCGTTGGCAATATCCCTGACCTGTTTGGCGATCGTGTTTTCTATTCCATCCATGCCTTCATCCGTTATGACCTTACTCATATCCAGCCGAATAACCGGACTTGGCTGAAAGCCGGGCCGTGTCAGGAACTCCTCCGCATCCAGTCCTTCGAAAAGGTCTTTTCTGCCTGAGAACAGCGCTTCGAAAGTCGAAATGATAAGCGACTTGCCAAAGCAACGTGGTCGCGCGAGCAAGTAATAACAGCCTTGGTCGATTAAATCGACTAAGTATTTTGTTTTGTCGACATAGACAAAACCTTCAGTTCGCAGTGTCTCAAATGTCTGCATGCCTATCGGCAATTTTAATCGTTCCATATCCATATTATATTAAATTAATGTTTGTCGTCGCTTGTAAAAAAATCTCGTAATGAATTTTTTTTTGCAAATATAGATGAAATTTTTGATATAACACGCAGACGGGTAAAAATTTCTGGATTGCTTCGTTCCTACCAATGACGGGCGACTATCCGTCATTGCGAGCTTGCGAAGCAATCCAGAACATGCATGTCACAAAAAATCCCCCGATCCAATCGGCGAGAGAGTTTATTTTTTCAATTCAACTACGGCGCTAATAGGCAGGTGGTCAGATAGTTGAACCTGATAGACCGTAGCTTCCACGCTTTCCCATTTATCTTGCGGATAGCAGAAGACATAATCAATTTTACTTCTGGGATTTTTGGCAGGCGAAGTCGGTTCCAGCTTGCATACCCTTTTCCAGTCGTTCATGCCTTCGCTGATTGATTTTGAATCGGGTCGGGCGTTGAAGTCGCCGGCCAAAATCACCGGATGGGTTTTTGCCTGTAAAATCTCATTCAATTTTGCTACCTGCACCTGATTTTGCTCGGCGTTCGAAAAATCCAAATGGGTACAGGCAAAGGTAAAATACTGATTTTCTTCGTATTCTACATCAACCACCAACAAAGCCCGCTGTTCGCTTTCGGGAATGATTTTCGGGAGGTAAATCCGTTCCACAGAAGCAAAAGGGTACTTTGACAAAATCCCGACGCCGTAGTAACCACCTTTATAGGGAATGGCTTTGCCATAAGCCGTTAGCATACCCGTATGATACCCCAGTTCGGTAACGAAATCCAATCCGTTTTGTTTCGGTGCAAGCTCGCGGTAGGTACGGCAATCGACCTCCTGTAAAGCTACCACATCAGGATTCTGTTCCTTGATGAACGCAGCAAGTTCTTCTAGGGAAGCCAGTTCGCCAAAACGCAGATTGTAACAAAGTACTTTCAGGCGAACCGGTTTTTCCTGCGAATGAGCTATACCGTAAGAATCATGACAATGGATTAAGGCCGTACTCAGGATAGTCAGGACAAACAGCGAAATCAATCTAATGTGTTTCATAGCGCTTACTTTCCATCATTGGTTGCGCCGTTTTCCCATCCCGGATTTTGTTTCAGATTCGGATTAAGATTCAAAGCATTTACCGGGATAGGATAGAAATATTGTTTGGGTCCCCATACTTTCAGATGATCGCTTTGCGTCATCCATGTCAAATGATAACCTACCCCATTGCCTGCGGGATGTACCTGAATAATAGAGGCGGTAGGGTCTGTACTTACTAGCACTCTATACGAAGACGGATTATTGGAAAGCGCTTCGGCAGCCTCCAGCCCTGCTTCGTCAGTATAGTATATCACATCGTGGATACCGTCATGGTCAACATCTAACGGAATATTGATACCGGAAATATACATGCCTGTCCAACTCATCCTGATCAAGTCGCCGTGTTTCCAACGCCGGATGTCGTCGAAACGGAACCCTTCGAACAACAGTTCAACGGCCCTTTCACGACGGATTTCCAGTATTGCAGGGTCGGAAATATCCGGATAATAAGTTTCTTTCAGATAATTGTCAACGACGGTCGGTTTGGCGGTGAGGTCTCCACCTGTGATGCCAGCGCGCCGGCGAAGTGCGCCAACGGTAATATTCCAATCTGCGTCTGTAAGTGTACCCTGTTCTGCTTTTGCTTCGGCATAGTTGAGTAAGACTTCGGCATAGCGCATCAACTGCACGGCATGTGTGCTTAACGGCTGATTGTCGCCGAATGTGGCGTCGACGCAAAGCTTGATCGGCTGGTAGCCCAGACGGGCATAACCGCCAAATACCGGCAGGGTCAGATTGCCTTCCCGCGTATAGCCGGGAAAACGAAGCGTTGCATTCAATCGTCCGTCGCGATTTTGAAATTCTTCATAGAAATCCTCATACTCCCATCCCGGTCGATCGGTGTAGGGTGTACCGTCTTTTTGCAGATACGTGCAGAGAAAGGGACGGATCATGTTTAAGGCCGAACCCATCGTTTCCGAGTGCCAATACCAGTTGGCGCTGTGCCGTACACTCAAACTTTCGCTTGAACCGATGGCTAACAGTGTTTCGTTGGCTGGCGGGTTGATGCTGGTAAATAGGTCGCGGTAACTACCGTTCAGGGATTTTCCGGCATTTTGCATTACTTCGTTAGCTGCATCTTCTGCCCGTTTGAGCCAGACAGAAGCCGATGTAGCGAGATTCAGATTGTGATATTTTCGGAAAGTTCCTTCGAACAAACACACACGCGAAGCAAAGGCGTAT
>Ga0082212_10001278_pt1 | contig 37137 bp, 34 predicted proteins | sample TergutNt197P3_FD_71548 | JGI IMG/M metagenome (GOLD analysis project Ga0082212, IMG submission 71548) | Neocapritermes taracua P3 segment gut microbial communities from Petit-Saut dam, French Guiana - Nt197 P3 | ecosystem: Host-associated > Arthropoda: Insects > Digestive system > Gut ...
GGCTTTGATAAGCCCCAGATTGCCCTCCTGAATGAGGTCAAGGAACAGCATCCCCCGGCCGACGTAACGCTTGGCGATCGACACGACAAGACGGAGGTTGGCCTCGGCCAGCTTGGCCTTGGCTTCCTCGTCGTCGTCCTCAAACATGGCGCGGGCCAGCCTTATCTCCTCGTCGGCGGTCAGCAGCGGCACCTTGCCGATCTCTTTGAGGTATGTGCGCACGGGGTCGTCGATGTTGAAGCCCTCGGCCAGCGCTTCGGGGTCGGCCAATTCCTCGGGGGGTATCTCCTCGATCTCTTCTATATCAGGCAAGGCGTCGGCGGGCAGGTCTTCGGGGTATTCATCAACTTGGATCTCTATCTCCATGCTCTCCAGCTGATCGTAGATGCGGTCGATCTGATCGGAATCGATCTCCATCTCCTCCAGCGCGTCGTTGAGTTCCTTGGCCGATATTTTGCCGCGCTTGCGCCAAGCCTCCATGATTTCGCCCAAGTCAAAGGTCTTCTCTTCCATGCTCACGGCCCCTCCCCCTCATCTTTAGAAATGGGTTTTCTCTAATAGTTGGCATATTTCGCCCTCGGGTTTTTGATCCGCTTCTCGCAATCCGCCAGCGCGTGGACGGCGTTCGGCATCTCTTCATACCGCGCCAGCAACCCGGCGTAAAGCGGCGCCGCGTCCCCGTTCAGCGGGCTGAACCGGCTTTCAAACAGCAGCCTGTGCGCTTCCGTCTCGAAGTCCTCCGCCGTCAGCGACGTTTCCAACTCCGGCATCCGCAGCAGCAGCGCCAGCGCCTGTTCCTCCGCGGCCTTCCTGGCCGTGACCTGGTCCCGCGCGCCCGGACGGACCACCTTCGCCTCAAACGCTTTATCCGCGGCTTTCCCGCGCCTGCGGCCCGCGGCCTCCACGTCCCTCGACACGGCTTTGCCGTCGATGCCCAGCCTGGCCGCCACCCGCGCGGCGTAGATCTCGCGTTCCCCCCGGGTCGGCAGTTCGGCCAACAGACGGGTCGCTTCCCGCAGATACTCCAGCTTTTCCGCGTCGCTGCCGGCCGGGAACCGGGTTTCCAGCAGCGACAGCCGGTACTCGATATGGTTCTGCGACTCCGAGATCAGCTTTTCAAACCCTCCGGGGCCATAGGCCCGGATAAACTCATCCGGATCTTTCGCGCCGCGCATATGCAGGACCCGTACCCGCATTCCGGCGGCCTCCAGCATCCCCACCGCTTTCTCCGTGGCGTTCTGCCCCGCCGCGTCCGCGTCGTAAGCGATATACAACTCCTTGACATGGCGGGCCGCCAGCCTGGCCTGCGTATCGGTCAGCGCCGTGCCGCAGGTGGCGACGGCGTTGTCAAACCCCGCCTGATGCAACATGAAGACGTCCACATTCCCCTCGCAGAGGATCCAGTATGGCCGTTCGGATTTGCGCGCGATATGCGCTCCGTATAGAACGCTTCGCTTTTGGTAGACCGGGGATTCCGCGCTGTTTTTATATTTTGGCGTACCGTCGCCCAGCGCGCGGCCCGAGAAGGCGGTCACCTGTCCGCGCCAATTGAAGATGGGGAACATCAGCCGGTCGCGGAACGCGTCGTACAGGCCGCCGCGCTGGTTGCGCGATACCAGCCCCGCCACGGACAGTTCGTCCGCCGAGACGCCGGCCTCCGTCATCGCGGCCAGCAACCCGTCCCAGCGGTCGGGCGCGTACCCCAGCCCGAAGCGCCGGGCCATGTCCGGCCGCATCCCCCGCGAACGCATATACGCCGCGCAGAGTTGTCCCTCGCCGCTTCCCAGCGTTTCGTAAAACCAGCGGGCCGCCATGCGGTTGACTTCGATCAGCCGCTCCCGCTTCACCCGCAGACCCGGCTCTTCGCTTCCCTCCGGCACCGCCAAACCCAACCGTTCCGCCAGATAGCGCACCGCGTCGGCAAACTCCAGATTTTCGGCCCTCATGACAAATTGTACCGGCCCGCCCCCGGCTTGACAGCCAAAGCAATAGAAGAGCCCGCTCTCCGGCGTGACGGTGAACGACGGCGTCTTTTCACTGTGGAACGGACACCGGGCAAACCACCGCGTACCGCGCCGGACAGGCTGCGTGTACTGCGAAACGAGCGAAACCATGTCGGTTTTGACCGTCAACTCATCCAAAAACGCGCCGGGAAAGGCCATTTTCACCGCTCCATGATATATTTACCATAACCTTTGCAGGCTATACGCGCTTCCATCCCTGTGGTATGAACGCTTCCATCAATTTTGCCTCAAAAAACCGGTCGGTCATCCCCGCTATGTAGTCGCAGACGGCGCGTTCCTTCCCCTCGCCGTCCTCTTCGGCAACGCGCCGCAGGGTTTGCGGCACTTCCTCGTACCGTTCGAGGAAATGGCGGAAGAGCAGCCCGACGCTTTCCGGCACTTTTTCCTCTTCGCTCTTGGCGCGGGGGTTGAAATAGACGTTGTCAAACATAAAGGCCCGCAACGCGTCGACCGATTCCTTCTTTTCCGGCGAAAACCGCACTTCCCCGCCCCGGCTTGAATCCACAAGGTCGTTGACCAATGTGTTGATGCGCTCCTTCGGCGTATCGCCCAACTCCCTGCGCAGCGCAACGGGGACGTCGGTCAGGAGGAGCAGGCCGCCGCGCACCGCGTCGTCCATGTCGTGGCTCAGATAGGCAATGCGGTCGGCGTGGCGCACCAATTGCCCCTCGCCCGACCGGGACGGCTCGTCGCCTGTGTGGCGCAAGATCCCCTCGCGCACCTCTTCGGAGAGATTCAGCCCCGTCCCGTCCTTTTCCAGCCGTTCCACCACGCGCAGGCTCTGCCGGTTATGCGAGAACCCTCCGGGCATAATGCCGTCCAGCGCCCGCTCGCCCGCGTGGCCGAACGGAGGATGCCCCAAATCATGCCCCAGCGCGATCGCCTCCGTGAGGTCTTCATCCAGCGACAGCGCCCGCGCCATCGTCCGCGCGATCCGCGATACCTCCAGCGCGTGGGTCATCCGGGTGCGGTAATGGTCGCCCTCGGGCATCAAAAACATCTGCGTCTTATGTATCAGCCGCCGGAACGATTTGGCGTGGACGATCCGGTCTGCGTCGCGCTGATAGCGGCTGCGGAGGTCAGGCATAAAAATCACCCGACCCCACCGGCTCCGCGCTCCCCGCCGACAACTCCCGCAACGCCTTGACCACAGCGGCCCAATCCTCCTCCGGCAACGTAAACCGTACCGTTACATCGGCCCCAAAATCCGGCTTGACGTCTTGACCGCCCATCGCGGCCAGCAACCGCGCCGTCTGTTCATACAGCGGATAAGATACCGTCACCGCCCCTTCGCGCCACGGGCGCATTTCCCTGATCCCCGCCGCGTCCAGCGCGGCGGCCGCCGTTTTGGCGTACGCTCGGACCAGGCCGCCCGCGCCCAGTAGTGTGCCGCCGAAATAGCGCGTCACGGCGATCACGGCGTCGGTCACCTCTCCGCGGGCCAGCGCCTCCAATAACGGAGACCCCGCCGTGCCGGACGGCTCGCCGCCGTCGCTTTGGCGGCAGACGCCGTCCCTGAGGCGGTAGGCGTAGACATGGTGCGACGCGTTGGGGTGTTGACGCCGTACCGACGCGACGAACGCTTTCGCCTTATCCTCGCCGGATACCGGGGCGCACACGCCGATAAAGCGGCTTCCCCGTTCGGTCAGTTCCGACTCGCCCGGTTTCGCCGGGGAACGGTAAGAATAACCCGCCTCGGAATGTTTCCGCTGCGGGCCGGGCTTAGGTTCTCCCAAATTTGCGGTTGAAGCGGTCAACACGCCCGCCGGTGTCCACCAGCTTTTGCTTCCCTGTGAAGAAAGGATGGCACTTCGAACAGATCTCGACCCGGATGTTTTCCCGCGTGGAACCTGTCTCAATCACCTCGCCGCAGGCGCAGCGGATCGTGGTTTGCGCGTACTTAGGATGGATCCCGTCTTTCATGGCGTTTCACCTCCACAAATAAACTATGAGCGTTACAGCTTATCATACCACAACGCGAACGCAAATGCAATCATTTTTTTAGATTTTATCGTTTTTGAAACGTTCGCGCTAAAAACGTTCCGCGATATACAGATCTTTGCGCCAAAACAGCGCCCGCAGCGGCGCGCCGTCGCCATAAATCACCGTGCCGCGTTTCATCCGCGCCTCGTCCGGGGTCAAGAACCCCGTGACCAATTGCGTCAGCGTTTGAATGTCTGTCTCCAGATCGGCCTCTTTTCCGGACGGCTTGACCGAGGACACCGCGCCGTTTTCCCATTCGACGGCATACGCGCCGTCGTTGGACGGCAGCGTTTTGTCGGTCACGCGGATGACCGCGCGCCCCGGCTGTTCGGGGGCTTTCAGCAGTTCCAGCGCGCGGCGGACGTTTACCACTCGGTTCATGCCGCCGGGAACGAGACAGGCTTTTATGTCAAATCCATCCGCAAAGAGCGGGGGCAGGTTAACGCCGCCCGGCGCGTCCCACTGACAATTTTCAAATTCCGGCGCAAGCCCGCCGATGAATCCGAAGAGCGCGTGAAGTCCGGCGGGGGAAACCCACGCCATCTCACGGACACGGAGGGTCCTGCCGCCGCCGTCGTCATCGTCCGTGTTGAACAGAATATAAGCGTCCGGCCCGCCGTCTATAGGCCGGTGCAGATAAGCGTAATGCTTTGTCATATACGGGTCCTTGTCCGCCCTCTCCCGCATGGCCTCCGCGTCCCGTACGACGGAAAGGTTTTTATCCCGGATAAACGCTTCGTATACCGTCAGAAACTCCGAAATGTCGCCGCCGGGGAAATGCTGGACGACGCCGCCGGGGAACGGGTATTCCCGGAAGCAGTCCATCGGGACGGTGACGCGGACGGGCATATGGCACAACTCATATCCGAACTTCCGGTAAAATTCATAGGAAAACGGATACAGGAAGGAAAACACCTTCCCTTCTTCCCGCATTACGGGCAGTATTTTTTCAAATGTCTTGCGGACATACCCGCCGTTGCGCGCTTCCGGCAGCGTTCCGACCCCGGCGACCCCGCCCATTGCCACCGTATGCCCGTCGAAGCGCGTTTGAAAGCCGAGGACGCTTGTAAGGGAACACATTTTGCCCCCGTCGTCAAACGCCGCCCACACATTTTCATACCCGCCGCTGTGTTCCAGCGGGTTTTTCAGCCGGTCCTTGTAATCCTCCGGCTGCTCCATCAGATAAACGACCGTCGAAAGCAACGACGCCGCGACCATTTCATCGGGTTTGATCTTTCTGATCTCCATATGCCCTATCTCACATTCATCAAGCAGCCGGCCAGTATCGTCTCCCGTTCATCCGCCGTCAAACCCGGCAGACGGAGCGTGATCTCTTTCGGCACACCCCCGTGCGTCCAAACGGCGGCCATTTCTTTCGCGCCTTTTTCGACGGTGGCCCGGAGCCCTTTTATGGCGAACGTGTCTCCGATCGCGGGCCTTTCGTCCGCCAGCGCCGGCCATTCAAACGGCAGCATCCCCCAGTTTATCAGGTTGGAACGGTACCGCTTGGTGGCGTACTCCAGCGCGATGTTGGCAACGCCGCCCAGCACCCGCTGGCATGACGCCGCCTGTTCCCGCGCCGATCCGTCGCCGGGCCGGAGCGCGACGACCGCGCTTCCGTAGCCAAGCGAACGGCAGCGTTCCACATAGCCGGGGTCCCGGCGCGACAGCGTAAAGGAGGCAAGTTTTATCGGATTGGAACGGTAAGACGAGGTCTCGCCGGAGGGGATCAGTTCGTCGGTGGTCGTGACCGGGTCATACAACGCCGAAGCGACGGTCAGGGTAAGGTCGTCCGGCAGCGGGGCCATCTCCGGCCAGTCGGCGATGTTGGGGCCCATAACCAGCGCCGTCTCCGGCTTCGGTTTACCAACGCCATAGTAAACCCGTGAAGCATAAGGCGAACCGTCAAAACCGGGGCGCGGCATTTCGCCGTCCGCCTCTGTCGCCGCGGTCAAAAGCCCCCCGTTCGCCGCCGTGGCGGCGATCGACCGCGCGTCCATCAGCGCGACAAAAGCGCTCTGCCCCTCGCCCGGCTTGGAACCTTCGCGGTTGATGAAGTTGCGGGTAACATGGCGGAGGGAAAAACTGCCTGAGGACGGCACATCGCCCGCGCCGAAACAAGGGCCGCAGAAAGCCGAACGCACCGATACGCCGGAGGCCATCAGATCGGCCAGCGTGCCGTCGCGGGTCAGTTCCAGCATCATCGGCTGCGACGCGGGATAGACCGACAGCGGGAAATGCCCCAAAGGCTTCCCGCTCAGAATCGGGCGCATGGCGTGTATGTTCTGCGACAGACCTCCCGCGCATCCCGCCACGACCCCCTGATCGGCCCGCAGCCGTCCGTTTACCAGTTTGCTAGTAAGGTCTGTAACAAGTCCCCACTGTTCTTTCGCTGTTTTGGAGATTTCGTTCAGCAGTTCGGCGGCGTTTTGGCCAAATTCACGGATCGTATACGCGTTGCTCGGGTGGAAGGGAAGCGCGATCATAGGCTCCACAGCGGATAGGTCGATTTCCACAGCGCCGTCATACCGGGCGCCCTCGTCCGGAACCAGTTCCTGATAATCATCGGGACGGCCCAGCGCGGCCAGCGCGGCCTTCGCAACCCCGTCAGTCGTCCAAACGCTTGAGAGACAAGCGGTTTCGGTTGTCATCACGTCAATGCCGCTGCGGAAGTCCATGGGCAGCGAAGCGACGCCGGGGCCGATAAACTCAAGTATCTTATTTTTGACAAACCCGTTACCAAACGTGGCTTTCACCAGTGCCAGCGCCACATCCTGCGGCCCGACGCCGGGGCGCGGCGTCCCGGTCAGATAAACCGCCGCCACCTCCGGGCGCGGCAGGTCCCACGTTTTGCCCAACAGCTGCTTGACCAGTTCCGGACCGCCCTCGCCGACGGCCAGCGTGCCGTACGGCCCGTAACGGGTGTGGCTGTCGGAACAGAGGATCATCCGCCCGCCGCCCGCGTAGCGCTCGCGCATATACTGGTGTATCACGGCCTGATGCGCCGGTACATACTCTCCTCCGTACTTGACGGCGGCGGAGAGGCCAAAGGCGTGATCGTCCTCGTTGATGGTGCCGCCGACGGCGCAGAGGGAGTTGTGGCAGTTGGTCAGCACATAAGGCAGCGGGAAAGCGGTCATACCGCTGGCCCGCGCCGTCTGAACGACGGCTACGTAGGTAATGTCGTGCGACGCCATCGCGTCGAACTTGACGCGCATCAGACCGTCACCGCCGCCCTGATGATGCGCCGACAAAATCTTCCACGCGATCGTGCCGTCGCGCGAACCCGCGGGCGCCGCTGGCCCTCCCTCCGCAAGGGGGACAAGCGAACCGTTTTGGAACCGCATGGCTTCCGGTTTTATTGTTACCATAGCGCACCCTCCATAAAAAACGGGGCGGCTTTTGGGCCGTCCCCGGAAATAACAAGGCCGCGGTTACTTATTGCCCACATACAGAAAGGATATATCAGCCCTCTGCCGGTAACGCTCCGCGCCGCCCGAAACCGGGTCGGCCATCAGGCGTATCATCGAGTCGGACAGCCCCAGGTCCGTCAGCATACTGAATACCGTTTCAGCACGAAGCGCCGCCAGATTCTCGGCGGTCTCATCGGAAGCCGTATAGGCGGTGACGACGACCAGATACCCCGACAACTCGCTAACCGGCGGGAGAAACTCGGCCAGGTCGGCATAATACTGCTCCGGCTCCAGCATATCGGCGCTGTCGAACCCAAACATGACGGACACCCTGTCGGCGACCCAAGCGGGAGGGGCGTCCGACGGCGCCGGCTGGACAGGCGTCGGAACCGCCGGGCCGGGCGTCTCGGGCGAGGGTTCCACAGGCGTCGGTTCAAGCGTCGGCTCCGGCGTCGGCTCCTTGGGGACCGGCGAAGACGGTGGCGCTTCAGACGGCGCCAGCGGCGGGGGCGACGCGGGCGGCACCGGAGTGACCTCCGGCGTAGGTTCCGGGGTCGGCGTCGGTTCCAACGAGGGAACAGGCGAAGGCTCCTCCGGCGGCTCGGATGTTACCGGCGGGATAACGGGCGGCGTAGGCTCGGCAGACGGCGTCACCCCGGCAAGCCCCGGGCCGCCGGAAGGAGTCTCCTCAGGCGGATCGCCGTTAAAGGCAAGCGATACAAGCGCGTAAGTACACACAAAGAGGAGCGCCGCGAAAACCACCGCCAGCGCCCATCCCCGGCCCGTCAGCTTATACCTGCCCATACCGTCTCCTTACTTTGTGATGAAATCCAAGACATCCTTTAAGCGCTGGGCCTCACTCTCGATCGTGAGGAACTGGCGCTTATGTAGATTCTTGCGCTCGTTGATCGCCTCGCGGATCTGCTGGATCTGGCGTTCCAACGCATCAATCTCCACATTGTGGCGTTCCACTATTTCTTCCGTGCGGGAAGCGAATCTGGCGGAATATTCGTTGAGCTGTGACACGCGGTCGATGCCGTCGTTGAGAAGATGGTCGAAATCAAACCCGGACGCGGCGATGATCTTGAGGATGATCGAGCGCCGCAGTTCGGCCGGAAGCGTCTCGGGAAGGGTGCTGATATAAGACTCGATCAAATATATGGTATCGACGCCTTCCGTCTTCATATGGAAGACGCTGTACAGCTGGCCTATATCGAGATATTGATCGGTACTCACGCCGCTTTGGGGAGACTCGTCCCAAAAAAGGCTATGGTCTTCACCCGAAATGCCATACGGCGTTTCGGGCATGGGCTTATAGACCGGAGGAGGAGGCGCGGGCGGCATGACCTCCGCCGCCGGTTCCTGCTCCGGAACCTCGGCTTCGGGAGCGTCAAACTCCAGATCCGTCTCTTCGTCCGTTTTTTTAATGACGCGCATCTTTTCCAGCACGTCCAGCACTTTGTTGCCGTCTTTTCTCTGCGACACTGCTAAGACCTCCCCGCGGGTTCCCTCCCCGCTTTCAAGGTGTACCGACTTTATTCTATCCAATTTTCATGAACTTGTCAAATGTTTTTCATAAATATTTCATCAAACTCTATACAGAGCGGTTTTTTTGCGGTAATATAAGGTATGCCATTTGTTCAACGGAAGGGATGATTCAGGTGCTTTGCTCGAATTGCGGGCTGGTCATGCTGACCGGCTTCAAGTTCTGTCACCACTGCGGCACTCCGATCAGCGTCGTCCCGGCGGCGCCGGAACTGACGAAGGCGTCCGTGTCGGAGCGGGCGGAGGAACCCCTTGCGCCCGAAGCGTCTGAAGACGCCGTCTTGGATGTGTCGACGTTTGCCGGGATACCGGCCGAAAGCGGCGTTTCGGCGGGCAGGATGTTTATACTAGACCTGCTGTGCTATATCCCGGTCCTCAATCTCATCCTGCTGGCCGTCATGTCGGCGTCAGGGCGCGGCTCCCCTATGCGGGAAATCGCGCGGGGAAAACTGCTGGCGATGATAACGGCGCTGCTGGTCTTTCTGTTCGCCGTTTTGATTCTGGTCCTGCTGATGTACTTGGAGGTCATCGAACCTATCTATCTGGGACGCTGGAGAACGTAGGGGGCGGACGCCATATCCGCCCGTAATCCGCCCGCGCAACGGCCCCGACGAAACAAACCGCTCCGGAAGGAGCGGTTTGCTGTTTATCAGCGTTACCCCGCTGTGACCGTGCGAACCCGTTTATAACCTGCACGACTCGGCAGGTGGGCAACCTCTCCGCCGCATTACTGCTTCCAACATCCGGCGGCGTGACCGCTGCCGGGAGGCCTGCAAACCGCGGCGGAAGACGGAATCCCGTTGTGGAAATGTGGGTTTAAAAAGGCCCGTCACGCGAAAAGCAGGGAACTGGACGTATTATATCACACAAACGGCGGCTAGGCAATAGGAAACTGCTAGAAAAAGTCAGGTCCTCGATTTGGTAAAGACCATGCCAAACCAATGCCGCTTATACGCCAGCCCTTCGGTCAGCCCTTCCCGGTGTTCCTGATACTGCTCGTTGTCCATGGCGCTCCTCACATTGACTTTCCATACGGGATCGTTTTGCCCGCTGAAAAACATGATGTGATACCCGTATTCCGTCTCCACAATGCCGGTGTCGCCGGGACGGCGGGCCGGGTCAAGATACCACTCCTTAAACGGCTCTACAAAACTGGTAGAGGAATTGAGGTTTTCATAAAGGCCGCCGTTGGTGTTGGAGCCGCCGTCGGTGGAAAACTCGTTTGCCAGTTCGGCAAAATACGCCTCGTTCGCGGCGCCTTCTTTCCATTGCCGCAGCAATTCCTCGGCGCGCGCTTCCGCCTCCTCCGCGCTTCCGTAATCGTCAAACGGCACCAGCAAATGCCGCACGTCGCAGGTTTTCTCCTCGTCGCGGTATCTCTTCAGGAAAAGCAGGACGATGAAATCATCCCCATCCTCCACAACGGCCTTGTCTCCCGCTTTACGGCCGTCGGCCAGCAGGAACTCCGCGGTGGTGGTCTCCCCCAGCGAGCTTACGGCGTATTTCTCCACGAGGGTGCCGTCGGTCTCATCTTCATGATCGTGGTCATCGTCGTCATCGCTGTCATTGCTGTCGTCATCACCGCCGTCGCCGTCGTCGCTGTTATCTCCCTCTTCTGTATACTCGCGGCTCAACGCCCAAAACGACTCCGAGACAGTGACGCGGGAAAGCATCTCGTCCGCCCTTTCTCTTTGCGCCGCGCGGTAAGACTCCAACTCCTCGTCGGTATAGCCTTCCTCGCTTTCCGAAGGCTCCGGCGGGAACCCGCCGATCTTAAACGTGTGGTAGTCTATATAATCGTACCGTTCGCGGTTGTCCTCATAATAGCTCTCCAGTTCCGCATCGCTCCTGTCATACGACGCCAGCGTGGCCGTCACGTAACGGTCGGACAGGACGGCGCGTTCAAGGATGGCGCGGTAGCTATCGAGCGTGATGCCGCGTCCGTAACTGTCGCGCAGCAGACGGTCGGGCTTAAGGCCGTTCTGGGCGGCCGACGCTTCAATCGCGGCGACGGCGTCGTCGATATTGGCCAGATCCTCCTGCGTCAGCGCGATCCCTTCTCGTTTGGCCGCTTCGCTCTGCGCGACAATGACCGTCAGCGCCTGTACGGCTTCATCCTCAAAATACTCGGCCCACGTCTCGTCTCCCCCGAAAGCGCTCTGCCGGTTAAACGGCCTGTTGGGGTCCAGGCCCAGATACTCCAGCATTCCGTACATCTCATACATACTGTATGTTTCATAAAACTGACGGAAATAATGGAAATCAAACTCAGCGCCGCTGATCGGCACATCACCGATGGTCAATGCTTTCATATTGGCCTGCATGATCCCCGAGCCGGACACGATCAAAATGACCAGCGCAAACAGCACCACCGCCGAGACGGTAATCGCGACGGCGCGGCGGAATGCGTCCTGCCGCTCCTGCTTTTTCTTCGCGGACAAATTCGGCCCGCCTGTCTGCGCCTCTTTGCGCAGCCTTTTTTCCCTTGATGCGCTCATGGATGAATCTCTCCTCTAAAATGATGAACGATCGATACGCGGGATTGTCCCGCCCAAAGCCTTGCTTATTGTATACGATAGCCGGACAAATTACAAGACGTTTTTACAAGCGTTCAAAAAGCGTTCATTTTTCTTGCATTTATTGGATAATTTCGCATTTTTTATAGTTTATTAGTAAATTGGCATTGTCTTGAGAAACCATTTTCGCCAAAGACGATACTGTATAGTATTCACAACATGTTTCTCATTCATATAGGGAGTATTTCAGAACATTTCGCCTTCCCATTTCCGGCGCGGGCGACCAAAAACGCACTGTTTCATCCTATTTCATGGTTTTATTTCCCATTTTCAAGGATAGTTGGTATAGTACCTGGCCGATATACTTTTTTGCCTTCATTTTCTCTTGCCAAACACGCCCGCTTGTGTTAAAATAGCCGTGCGAAAGGGGTCGAAGGATGGAACCTCGTTTGATCGTCCCGGGGGTGTGCCTGTCCGGCTCCGTCCGGCTCCCGCCCGAGGAGGAGCGGCATATCTTTTCCGCGCTTAGGATGCGCGCGGGTGATAGGCTTATCCTCTGTGACGGAAACGGCTGGGAGGCGTTGTGCGTTTGTACCGCCAACCATGAAGCTACGGTGCTGGAAACCTTTGTCTCGCAAGGGGAACCGGACGTCCCTGTACACCTCTATCCGTCGCTGGCCAAAGGGGAGCGGTTTGCGTGGATGCTGCAAAAGGCGGCGGAGTTGGGCGCGGTTTCGGTCACGCCGGTCTTGTCCCGGCGGTGTGTGAGCGGTCTGCCATCGGCCGAAAAACGGACCCGATACCAACGAATCTTACGGAGCGCGGCGGAGCAGAGCGGCCGGGGATATGTGCCGGAATTGCGAAGCGTACTGTCATTTCAAGAAGCAGTGAATGCCGCGCGGGGTTTGCGACTTTTCTGCTACGAAGAGGAACGGACCGTTACCCTGAAAACGGCCTTGCGCGGGCAGGCAACGGAAATCTCTGTATTAACAGGTCCCGAAGGGGGCTACGCGCCGGAGGAAGCGGCACTGGCGGCGCAAAACGGCTGGCGGCCTGTCTCGCTCGGCAATACGGTCTTACGCTGCGAGACGGCGCCGCTGATGGTTTTGTCGGCGGTCAGGCTTATCTATATGCGGTAATTTTATTCTCTGTCGGGAAATTGGATTTGGAGGGCGGATATGCCGAAAAGAGACTTATCAGAATTGAGAACAAAGCGCAAGGAAGAGCAACGCCGTGCCGACGACCGGTTTACCTGGCGGGTGCTGGGTGTAATGCTCTTTCTGGGGGTATGGACGTTTTTCCTGTACCGTTTCGATTGGCCCACCTACCTTTATGCCCTGCCCTCGGGCGCGGCGGTCCTCTATCTGCTGGCCTATATCTACCCTAAAGATTTCACCGCGCTGGCGGTTCTGGTCTCGGGCGGCGCGTCGGGGCTTTGGTTGCTGACGGTGCTTTATCCTCGTTCGGGACGGTGGGATATGCTCGCGCATTTTCTTTTCGCCGCCGCCATCGCCGGCGCGGCCCTGCTGCTCTGGGTTTTGCGGAAAAAAGGCGGCGTCATTACCGTTGGCAATAAAACTTTCGGCCTCATGCCGCGCAAGGGCCGGTACAGTTTCCTCTTTATCGCCTGCGCGGCGCTGGCGGTTTCGCTGGCCGCGGCGATCCTCTTCGGGCGTTCCGCCGCGCTGTACGCGATGATCGCCATGTTCTGCTATCTGTTCATCGCGGCGGTCTATTATACCGTCAAGCTGATTTAGCGGCATAAGGGGTTCCCATGAAACGCTTTTTCTGGGTTTTCCTCTTTATATTCTCCTTCTTAGACGGCTACACCGTGGAAAGGATCGCCGTATACATGGCGTATGGTCAAGGCCCGGGGGCGAAAACCCCCGGGCCTTGTATTTTCCGCCAAGTGCGGCGGCGCTGTTTGGGCTGTTACACGGACCTCACGGTCTGTGTGAAACGGTATGGTTTTTATTATAGTCGCTAAATGTGAAGAAGGGGTTTCCAGATTGTTAACAGTCTGTTACACTTCACGCCGCCCGTCCAGCGCCCGCAAAAGGGTCAACTCGTCCGCGTGTTCTACATGCCCGCCCATCGGCAGACCGTAGGCGAGGCGGGTGACCTTTACCTCATACAGGCGCAGCATCCGCGCGATATAGAGGGCGGTCGTATCGCCGTCGGTATCGGGGTTGGTGGCAAGGATCACTTCGCCGAAGGAACCGCCGCCGACCCGTTCCAGCAACTCCTTGAGCCGGATGTCGTCGGGGCTTTTCTGCCTGGTCGGCGAGATGACCCCGTGCAGGACATGGTATAGGCCCTTATACTCACGGCAGCGTTCGATCGCGGCCACATCGCGCGGCTCGGCGACGACGCAGAGTACCGACCGGTCGCGTCCCGCGCCGGAGCAGAGCGGGCAAAGATCATTCTCAGAAAGGTTTTGGCACTCGCGGCAAAAAACGGTATTCTCCCGGGCCGCGATCATCGCCCCCGCAAATGAACGGACGTCGCTATCACTCCGTTCCAGCAGATGAAAGACCAGCCGCGCCGCCCCTTTGCGCCCGATGCCGGGCAGACGCGCGAAATGGTCTATCAGTTCCTCGACCGGACGTGGGTAGAGAGACATACTAAAACGGCAATTTCATGCCGCCGGTAAACCGGGACATTTCCTTCTGCGCCGTTTCATCGGCTTCACGCATAGCCCCGTTGACCGCAGCGATGACAAGATCGGTCAGCATGTCAATGTCATCCGGGTCCACAACATCGGGCGAGAGGGTGAGCGAAAGGATCTCATGCTTGCCGTTGACGGTTGCCGATACCGCGCCGCCGCCGGACGCGGAGGTATACGCCTTCTCCTCCAGCATCTCTTGGGCGCGCAGCATCTCCTCCTGCATCTTCTGCACCTGTTTGAGCATATTGCCCCCGCCAAATCCTTGGGGCAGACCGTGTTTTGGCACAACTGACTCCTCCTTTATACTATTCCTCTATTACCAAATCGCCGGCCGACGCAATCAGCGCGTCCAGCGCGCTGTTGGTCTCCTTCGTCCCCGCCGGGCGGACATTGTGCCCGGGGAAAAGCGCCAGGATCTGCTTTTCCGCCTGCTTTATAACGCCTTGTATAAACGGGTCGTCCGTCTGTATCACCAACCGGTCCCCGTCCACCTTCGCGCCGGATTTCGACAGCGCGTCCCGCAGCAGGGGATTGTTTACCGAGTTCAGCAGCGCCGGCCAGCGGGGATCGCGTTCCGCGTCGGCCATGTCGGCGGAGGCGGGTTTCCCTTCCGCCAACGGCTCTATTGCCGCCGCGGGCTTTGATTTTACAGCAGGTTCCGGCGACGGAGGCGATAGAGCCGCTGGCGCAGTTTTTGTCAAGGGTTGGCTCATTATAGGCGCTTCTATCGTCTCCAAACAGGCCAAGCGGATCAGGCAGAGTTCCGCTTCCAGTTTTTTGCTGCCGCTGCGCGACAGGCGCGTCTCCGCGAATCTATCCAGCGCCCACAGGATCCGTTCTCTCGGCCATTGTGCCGACAGCCTCTCCGCTTCGCCGGACGGCAGGCGCGTGACCGACAGATCGCCCAGCATCTGCCCCATCAGCAGATCGCGCAGCAGGGAGGACAGCTGCCCCAAAATGGCGGTGACGTCCATGCCCGCCTGATATAAGGCGTCCAAATGTCCTATCGATTTGGCAAGGTCGTCCGCTTCACACAGCCACAGGGCCAGCCCGCTCAATCCGGCAAGCCCTGCCGTCTCGCGGACCGACGCTTCGGTAAGGCTCCCCGCGCCCGCGCCGGAACATTGGTCCAAAAGACTCAGGGCGTCGCGCAGAGAGCCGTCGGCCATCTGGGCGAGCAACGCCAGCGCCGCCGGTTCGGCGGATATATGTTCGTTTTCGCATACATGACGAAGCCTTTCATATATTACGTCTTTCGCAATTCTCCGAAACGCGAAACGCTGGCAACGGGAGACGATCGTGGCCGGAACCTTATGCGTTTCTGTCGTCGCCAGAATGAACAGTACATGCGGCGGCGGTTCCTCCAGCGTCTTCAGCAGCGCGTTGAAGGCGCCGGCCGAAAGCATATGGACCTCGTCGATGATATAGACCCGGCGGTTGGACGCGACCGGCGAGTAGACCAATTCCTCCCGCAGGGCGCGGATGTTGTCCACGCCGGAGTTCGACGCGGCGTCGATCTCGTTTACATCGGGTACGCTGCCGTTCAGGATGCCCAGACAGGACTCGCACCGGTTGCAAGGCTCCCCGTCCCACGCGCCGGGCGCGGCGTCAAACTGCCGCCGGCAGTTTGCGGCGCGGGCCAGAATTTTCGCGCAGGTCGTTTTGCCTGTCCCCCGAGAGCCGGTAAAGAGATAGGCGTGAGCCAGCCGCCCCGCCCGGAGCTGCGCGAGCAGCGTCTTCGTGATATGCGGCTGCCCGCAGATGTCGGAAAAGAGACCGGGCCTCCATTTGTTGTATAACACCTATCGTAACTCCTTATGCCGTTTCGGTCGCCGGGACTTCCTCTTTTTCCTCCTCGGAAGGCGGCTCTTCCCCGTCCTCTATAGCGGTCATCGGCGGGGGGTCATACGGCGGCTGCACCGTGACATGCACGACGCTGTAGAAATACAGAAACATGACGATCACAAAAACGGAAATCATGATGTTCAGCAGGCTGAAAACCGACGACAGTTCCGAAAACCATACCGCCAGCATCGAGAATACAAAAGTGACCGCATAGACATGCCCCGTCACGTCGCAAAGATTAGAGAGATTCTCCTGCCCGTGCAGCTGGCCGAACTGGCCGACGCCGTCGGCGACGGTGATGACCAGCAGCACCGTCAGAAACATATACAAAAGGTTTAGAAAATTCACGACAGGGGCTGCAACGGTAAGCTGGAAAATGCGCACCACTTCCAGAAAGAGCATAACGGCGGAGACGACGGCCGCCCTTGCGAACCGTCCGGCGCGGTCGGTCATCAGAACGGCGCAGAAGAACAGTACCGAAAGGCCGGCGACGTCCGGCAGGAACTGATAGCCGAACAGGTTTACGTCGATCAGCGTGATTGCCATCGCGATCGCGATCACGCGCAGCATATTGACCCGCATGGACACCCTTCTCTCTAAAACAACTTCCTGTGGCCGCCCCGCACCTTCCTCCGAACGCGCACCTATGCCCGCTGTCCCGGCAGCCTGCTCGGAAACGGCTGCCCCGCGGCACACGTTTGACACCGCTTAATGCTGCTCGGTTCCCCGCCTGACATGATTCGCGGGCAGCCGTTGCGCGGGACCGGTTCGTCATCACCGCTTACCGGGGGCAAGACGGCACAGATGCGGCCCTCGGGCCGGACTTCATTCCTGCTGTAGCGGGTTGCAGGTTACAGGGCACCGCTGACTCCCCAACTAGCGGGACGGCCACAGAACGCTGTTTTGTTCTATTGTCCAGTATACGCCATAGAACAGGATTTATCAAGAGGAGATTTTTGCGGAACTGTTGCGTTTGACAAGCGCCGCCAATAGAGGTATAATGTTTCCATGGATTTCGGAAAGGGTGGCGCGTGGTTTGAAAAAGGGTTTCCGCACCAGTATCGGGGGGCAGGCGCTGATGGAGGGCGTGATGATGCGCGGCCCGGCTAAATACGCGGCCGTCGTCCGCGCGCCGGACGGCTTGAAGGTCAAGGAAGCGCCCGCCCCGTTTCTCAAAGAGAAAAACCGTATCCTGGGCTGGGTGTTCATCCGCGGCGTCTGCAACTTTGTCCAGTCGATGGCGATCGGCATGAAGGCCCTGTTTTGGTCGGCAGATCAAGTTGAGATAGAGGAAGCGACGGAGGAAAAGCCCGCCCAGAAAGGCATTGGCAAAGGCTGGTTTGCCGTCTCCGGGCTGCTCGCGCTGGTGCTGGTGGTCGGCCTGTTTACCGTGCTGCCCACATTCATCGGCGGGCTGCTCAGTCAATGGGTGGACTGGATCGGAGAAAAGAGTTTTCTGCGGAATCTCGCCGAAACGCTGCTTCGGCTGGTCATTCTGCTGACATATATGATCCTCGTTTCCCAAACCAAAGACATCAAGCGCACGTTTGCCTATCACGGCGCGGAACATAAGTGCATCGCCGCCTACGAAGCCGGGAGCGAGTTGACGGTGGAGGGCGCCCGGCCGTTTTCGCGCTTTCATCCCCGCTGCGGCACCAGTTTCCTGCTCACCGTAGTGCTGGTCAGCATGATCGCGTTTCTGCTTGTGTCGCTTCCTTTGCAATCGCTGGAGATCGGCAACCAACTGGGCGGCAACCTCCTGCGCGTGGGGATCCGCCTCGCGCTGCTGCCTTTTGTCGTCGCGATCAGCTATGAGATCAACCGCTTGGTGGGGCGTACCGACAATATCCTCTCGAAGATCATCCGCGCCCCGGGACTTGCGATGCAGCGCATCACCACCCGCGAGCCGGACGACGGGATGCTGGAGGTCGCGCTGGACGCGCTGATCCGGGTCCTCCCGGAGGAGAAAGGCAAAGACGCGTGGGGGACGGAGTAGGGGCGGACTGTGTTCGCCCGCAATGTATGCAACCCGCGGGTGAACACAGTTCGCCCCTACAAGAGACGGCGGGTGAAATGCCGTTAGCCTATGCTTTGGGCGAGTGGGATTTCTATAACATAACGCTGAAAGTCACCCCAGACGTTCTGATCCCCCGCCCCGATACTGAACATTTGGTGGATATTGCGCTGGAATTTCTGAAAAACCGTCCCGGGGAACAGCGCGTCCTCGACTTGTGCTGCGGGTCGGGCTGTATAGGATTGGCAATCGCGGCAAACGCCCCCGGCGTGCAGGTCGCCTATGGCGATATATCCGAAGCGGCGCTGGCGGTGGCGCAAAGCAACGGCTGTGAGGATGTCCGGCTGCTGGACGCTTTGCGGCCTCCGCCGCCGGACGTAGGATTTTGGGACGTACTGGTCTGCAACCCGCCGTATGTCGCGCCGGGCGACGGCGCGCTGGACGCGTCGGTGCGGGACTGGGAACCGCCGATCGCCCTGTACGGCGGAAGGGACGGGCTGGATTTTTACCGTTCCCTCCTTCCCGGTTGGCTTGCCGTCCTCAGGCCGGGCGGGCTTTTCGCCGCCGAGGTGGGGTATAATCAGGCGGGCGCGGTATCGGGCATGATGCGGGAAGCGGGGCTGGACCGCGTGACGGCGCGCAAAGACTACGCGGGACAGGAGCGCGTGGTTTTCGGGTATACACTATAAGAGAAGGTGGCAGTCATGGACAAAAAAGGCAAGAGCAAAGCCCCCTCAAAGGCCCCGGTGGCCCGCGATATGCAGGAAAAGCAAAAGAAGGAAGCCCTGCAAACCGTCCTTGACCGTTTGGAAAAGGACTTTGGACGCGGCGCGGTGATGCGTCTGGGCGAGGTGACCCATATGCAGATCAGCGCCATCCCCACCGGGTCGGCGGCGCTGGACATCGCGCTGGGGGTCGGCGGCGTGCCGCGCGGACGGATCGTGGAGATCTACGGCCCCGAATCCTCCGGCAAGACGACATTGGCGCTGCACATCCTGGCCGAGGCGCAGAAGGGCGGCGGCGAGGTTGCGTTCATCGACGCCGAACACGCGCTTGACCCGGTCTATGCCCGCGCGCTGGGCGTGGACATCGACAACCTCCTGGTCAGCCAGCCGGACAGCGGCGAACAGGCTTTGGAGATCGCCGACGCGCTGGTGCGCAGCGGCGCGGTCGAGGCGCTGGTGGTGGACTCTGTCGCGGCGCTGGTACCCCGGAGCGAGTTGGACGGAGATATGGGGGAATCGGTCGTCGGGCTACACGCCCGCCTGATGAGCCAGGCCATGCGCAAACTGGCCGGGTCTGTATCAAAGACCAACACCACCATCATCTTCATCAACCAGCTGCGGGAAAAGGTCGGCGTCACCTACGGCAACCCCGAGGTCACGACCGGCGGCCGGGCGCTGAAGTTTTACGCCTCGGTACGGCTCGACGTGCGGCGGATCGAGACGCTGAAGTCGGGCAGCGAGATGATCGGTAACCGCACCCGCTGCCGCGTCGTCAAGAACAAGGTCGCCCCGCCGTTCCGCGAGGCGGAGTTTGACATCATCTACGGCGAGGGCATCTCTCGCACCGGCGAACTGATCGACCTCGGGCTGCAATTGGACGCCGTCCAGAAGAGCGGCTCATGGTTTTCGATGGGCGAGACGCGTTTGGGGCAGGGGCGCGACGGCGCGCGGCAATACTTAAAAGAGCATCCCGAGACGATGGCCGAGTTGGAGGAGTTTATCAAGCAGCACGCCGACGAACTGCAAAGCAAAGGAAAGAAAACGTCCGCGCCGTCCGCCCGCGGGGGGGGGAAGCCTGTGGCGATAGAAGCGGATGACATCGAAGAGTAAGCCGGTCAAGACGGCGGCGCTGACCTTGCTGGCGCGGCAGCCGTATACGGCGAAGCGGCTTGCGCAAAAACTCCTGGAAAAGGGGTATCCGCAACAAGAGACCGGGGAGATCATAGAATGGTGTATCGAAGAGGACTATCTGAACGACGCGGCTTGGGCGGCGCGAAAAGCGGAGCAAAAGGCCGCCAAGGGCTGGGAAAAGCGCAAGATCGCCGAATACCTGCGCTATTACGGCATATCGCGCGGTGACATAACAAGCGCCTTAGAGGCGTTGGAAACGGATGAATATGAATAATCCTACAAAAGTCGCCCTGATCGCGATGGGCTGCGAGAAAAATGTCATCAACAGCGAGCAGATGCTTTATCTGCTTGACCGGGCGGGATTCATCACCGTAAGCGATCCCGAAGACGCCGACGTGACGGTCATCAACACCTGCGCGTTTATCGAGAGCGCCCGGCAGGAAGCGCTGGAGCAGATCGCGGAAGTCATGGAGACGGATTCCAAGATCATACTGGCGGGGTGCCTCCCCGAACGGCACCGTCAAAAGCCCGTCAAGGGCTTGCCGCCTATCGGCGGTTTTGTCGGCGCGGGCCGGTTCGACGACGTCGCGGACGCCGTACGGGCTGTGACCGACGGGCAAACCCCTGTCTATTTTGGGGGATTGGACGCGGCCGTCAGCGAAACGCCGCGGATCCATACCGGCCCGGCGCATACCGCGCACCTTAAAATCGCCGAAGGCTGCGGCAACCTCTGTTCGTACTGCGTTATCCCCTCTTTGCGCGGCCCTTACCGCGCCCGTCCGCCCGAAGCGGTTTTAGGCGAGGCGAAAGCGCTTGTGCAAAACGGCGTCACGGAGTTGATCCTGGTAGCGCAGGATGTGACGCGCTACCCGTCCCTGCCGGCGCTGCTGAACGATCTGTGCGGGCTTCGCCGGCTGCGCCGGCTGCGGCTGCATTATCTCTACCCCGATCTGATCACCGACGAGCTGATCGAAACCGTCGCGGCGCAGCCAAAGATCGCGCGGTATCTGGATATTCCGATGCAGCACGCCTCCGACCGCATCCTCTCGGCGATGAACCGCCGGTATACCCGGGCCGATCTGGAGCGCCTGATCGGGAAACTGCGGGAAACGATACCGGGCGTTGTTTTGCGCACTTCGATCATCGCCGGCTTCCCCGGCGAGACGAAGGAGGATTTTGGCGAGCTGCTGGATTTTCTGCAATGGGCGCGGATCCCCCGCGCGGGGATTTTCACCTATTCGCGCGAAGAGGGTACGGCGGCGGCGGAACTGCCGTTGCAGGTGACCGAAAAGGTCAAAAAACAGCGTCAAAAATTGGCCGAAGTGCTGCAAAGCCGCATCATCGACGCGTTTAACCGCGAGCGCGAAGGCAGCGTCGCCGAGGTGCTGGCCGAAGGCTACGACGCTTACGCCAAGCTGTATTTCGGCCGGAGCGAGGCCGAGTCGCCGGACGTGGACGGCGTGGTGTTCTTTACCTCGGAGGGGCCTGTCGGGGCCGGCGAATGGGTCAAAGTGCTGCTTACAGGCGCCATCGATGGAGACGGAAGGGGGCGGAGGGTGTGACGGTGCCGAATCTCATCACAATCATGCGCATCGCGCTGATACCCGTCTTCATGGCCTGCATGAGCAGCGGGTGGCGGGTGGCCGCGCTGGTGATCTTTTCCGTCGCCTCCGCGACCGATTTCATCGACGGCTACCTCGCGCGCAGGATGGGACAGATCACCACCTTCGGCAAAATCATCGACCCGCTGGCCGACAAGCTGTTGGTGCTGGCCGCGCTGGCTTATTTCATCCGGGAGGAAACGGTCGCGGTGTGGGTGGTCGTCGTGGTGCTGGCGCGGGAATTTATCATCAGTTCGCTGCGGACCGTCGCCGCGTCGGCGGGGACGGTGCTGGCCGCCGGACTCTCCGGCAAGATCAAGACCGCCGTGCAGATCGGGTGCGTCATCACCATCTTAACGCCCTGGCATATGACCGAACTATGGCCGTCGTTTCCCCTGTTTTCCCTGGCCTCCTGGCTGATGGCCGCCGTCACGGTCTGGTCGGGACTGGATTATCTGATCCGCCACAGGACGCTGTTTAAGGCGATCAAAAGGGAGAGCAAGATATGACGCTGTATAACACGCTGACCCGTCAAAAAGAAGCGTTTGTGCCGCTGAACGGCCATACCGTGAGGATGTATGCCTGCGGGCCGACGGTATATGATACCGCGCACATCGGCAACTTGCGCACCTATCTTTTTGTAGACTGGCTGCGCCGCGCCCTGCTGTTTGCGGGGTATGTACCGAAGCATGTGATGAATATCACCGACGTCGGCCATCTGACCGACGACGCCGACGAGGGAGAGGACAAGTTTGCCAAGGCGGCGCAGGAGCGGAAGACCGATCCTTGGGAGATTTCCCGCGCCGTGACGGAGCGTTTCTTCCGTGATACCGGCGCGCTGAACATCCAGCGGCCGGACATCCTCTGCAAGGCGACCGAGCATATCCCGCAAATGATTATGTTTACCTCGCAACTGATTGATAACGGCCACGCTTATCAGACGCCGGACGGGATATACTTCGATATATCCACCTTCCCCGGCTACGGAAAACTCTCGCGGCTGGATTTAGAGGGACAACAGGCCGGGGCGCGGGTGGAGGTCAACCCGCATAAGCGCAACCCGTTCGACTTTGCGTTATGGAAACACGCGCCAAAGGAACACATCATGCAGTGGGAGTCTCCTTGGGGTATGGGTTACCCCGGCTGGCATATCGAATGCTCGGCGATGGGACTGCAATATCTGGGCGAGCGGTTTGACATCCACACCGGCGGCGTTGACCACATCCCCGTCCACCATGAGAACGAGATCGCCCAAAACGAGGCGTATTTGGGGCATCCGATGGTGAGGATCTGGATGCACGGTGATTTTTTGCTGGTGGACGGCGGCAAAATGGGCAAGAGCCTTGGCAACGCTTATACGCTGGCCGATTTGGCGGAACGGGGGTATACGCCGCGGCACTTCCGCTATTTCTGCGCCAACGCCCACTACCGCAGCAAACTCAATTTCACCTGGGAGGGCCTGTCCTCCGCCAAAACCTCCTATGAACGCCTGCTGACGGCGGTCCGCGCCCACAAGGGCGGAACGGACGGTCTCCCCACGGAACCCTACCGGGCGCAAATGCGCGAGGCGGCGCTGGACGACCTCAACATCCCCAAAGCCTTGGGGATCCTTTGGAATATGGCGCGTCAGGCGGGACGGTCGCAGCAGGTTTACGAAGCGGCGCTGGAGATTGATAAGGTATTGGGGCTGCGTCTGGACGAAGCGCCGGAAGCGGCGGAAACAGACTTGCCCGCTGATGTGCGGAAATTGGCCGAACAGCGCCAGACAGCCCGCGCGCAGCGTCATTACGACGTGGGCGACCGCATCCGCGGCGAACTGCTGGCATTGGGCTATGACGTCAAGGATACGAAAGAAGGGCAGATTATTACGCCCGTTTCGCGGGCGTAATAATCTGGAAGGATTTTAGCCATATGCAAAAAAGTGTGATGGCCATCGACGGCAACAGTATCATCAACCGCGCGTACTACGGCATCCGTCCGCTTTCAATGGCGGACGGCACGCCGACCCACGCCGTTTACGGGTTTTTGAGCATCCTGCACAAGTTGCTGCGGGACTACAAGCCCGGAGGGCTGTGCGTGACATTCGACCTCCCCGCCCCCACCTTCCGCCATCAGATGTATGACGGCTACAAGGCGGGGCGCAAACCGATGCCGGAAAACCTCGCGGCGCAATTGCCATTTATGAGAGAAGTATTGTCGGCGTTGTTAATTCCCATTTTTGCGACGCCCGGTTATGAGGCCGACGACCTGCTGGGAACGATCGGGCGGATCTGCTCGGAGCAGTCTGTCCCCTGCGTCATCGTCACCGGCGACCGCGATTCTTTTCAGCTGATCGACGAGTATGTCACCGTCGCGCACGTGGGCAACAAAGAGACCCGTCTGCGCACCGGGGAAAACATCCGGGAGGAATACGGCCTCTCCCCTGCCCAGCTGATCGACCTGAAAGCGCTGATGGGCGACGCGTCCGATCAGATACCGGGCGTGCCGGGCATCGGGGAGAAATCGGCTTTGTTGCTGATGCGGGCGTTTGGGAGTTTGGACGCCATTTACGCGGCTATAGACAGCGTGCCGCAAAAATTCCGCGCCAAACTGGAAGCGGGGCGGGACAGCGCCGAGTTGTCGCGCAGGCTGGGGACGATCTGCCTTGACGTGCCGGTCGGGTTTGATCCGGCCCGGGTGGCCCGCCGGCCGCCTGACCGCGACGCCTTGGCCTCTGTTTTTGCCAAACTGGAATTTCACAGTTTATTAGAAAAGTGGGGCGCCTCCTTTTCGCCGGCGGAGACGGCCGAGAAAACCGTTGCGCTGCCTGAATATGTGGGACGAAACGTAAAATCCGTCTGGCGGGCCGACATCGAGGCGAAACGGCCTCTTTCACCCTATACGGACGACGTCACGCTGGCCGCCTGGGTCCTCGGACAGCCTGAAACGGATTGGGAAGAGATGCGGACCCGGATGGAAACCGAGGGCGTATGGGAGTTATACCGCGACGCCGAAATGCCGCTTTGCCGCGTCCTCGCGCGGATGGAAGCCGACGGCGTGACGGTGGACAGGGATAAGCTGTCCGCGTTTTCGTCGCTTTTGGGCCGCCGCCTTGACGAGTGCGGTCAAAAGGCGTATGATATTCTTGGAAAAACCGTCAACTTTCTGTCTCCGAAGCAGTTGGGCGAGTTGCTATTTGAGGAGTTGGCCCTTCCTCACGGGCGCAAAACCAAGACGGGCTATTCCACCGACGCCGATACGCTGGAGAAGCTGCGCGGCAGCCATCCGATCATCCCTGTCACCCTCGAAACGCGGATGATCTCGAAACTCAAATCCACCTACGCGGACGGCCTTTTGAAGGCCGCCGGGGCCGACGGCAAGGTGCGTTCCACCTTTCAAATGACGGCCACCGTCACCGGGCGGCTGTCCTCCACCGAACCCAATCTGCAAAACATCCCGGCGCGGCAGGAGTTGGGGGCCGAACTGCGCGGCATGTTCATCCCGTCGCATCCGGACTGGGTGCTGGTGGACGCCGACTATTCGCAGATCGAACTCCGCGTTCTGGCGCATATCGCCGAAGACGGGGAACTGCGCGAAGCGTTCGCCTCCGGGCAGGACGTCCACGCGACGACGGCCGCGCGGGTTTTTTCCGTCCCGCCCGAAAACGTCACTCCGGCCATGCGGCGGAATGCCAAGGCGGTCAACTTCGGCATCGTATACGGCATATCCGACTTTTCGCTGGCCGCCGACATCGGCGTCACCCGCGCCGAGGCGAAAGCGTATATAGAGAGTTATCTGGACAAATACGCCGGCGTCCGGCGGTATATGAAGGAAATTGTGGAAAAGGCTCACGCCGCCGGTTATGTATCCACCCTGTTTGGGCGGCGGCGCTATATCCCCGAGGTACAGTCAAGGAATTACAATATCCGCTCGTTTGGCGAACGCGCCGCCCTCAACGCGCCGATCCAAGGCACCGCCGCCGATATTATCAAGATGGCGATGGTGGCTGTCTCCAACCGGATAGAACGCGAAAAATTGCGGGCGCGGCTGGTATTGCAGGTGCATGACGAACTGATCGTCGAATGTCCCCGGGAGGAGGCGGAAACGGTCAGAAAACTCCTGACCGAAGAAATGGAAAACGTATACGCGTTGGACCCGAAGCTCGTCGCCGACGCGCACGTTGGCGCGAACTGGGCGGAGGCCAAGGGATGAAGGTTCTCTTTGTCTGTACGGGGAATACATGCCGCAGCCCGCTTGCGGAGGCGCTCTGCGCGGCGCGGAACCCGGACTGGGAAGTCCGTTCGCGCGGCCTGGCGGCGTATGAAAACGCCAAGGCGACGGTGCTGGCGGCCGATATGGCGCGGGAGCGCGGCTGCGACCTCTCGGCGCACCAGGCGCATATGGTTCTGGCGCGCGATATGGACTGGGCCGACGCCGTATACGGCCTGACGACGGCGCACGCGGCCACGCTGCGCACCGTCTTCCCCGCCTTTGCCGGTAAGGTGCGGACGATGCCGGGCGGCGACGTACCCGATCCGCTGGGCGGGACGCTGTCCGATTACCGGATCTGCGCCGGCCGGATCGAACAGGACGTCGCCGAATTATGACGATACGCCCGCTGTCCATTTTTGACGCCGCCGAAATGGCGGAGATGGAAAAACAGTGTTTCTCGCTGCCGTGGAGTTATCAAGCTGTCAAAGGGGAACTGCAAAACCCTGCCGCGCGGTATATCGGCGCGTTTACCGGCGGGAAGCTGGCCGGATATGCCGGGATACAGGTCGTACTGGACGAGGGGCATATCACCAACATCGCGACCGCGCCGGAGACGCGCCGCCGGGGGGTTGCCGACACGCTGATGCGGGCGTTGCTGGCGTTTGCGGCGGAACGCGGTCTGGCCTTTGTGACGCTGGAAGTGCGGGAAGGCAACATTCCCGCCCGGAAACTCTATGAAAAGTATGGCTTTGCCGTGGTGGGACGGCGGAAGGGGTATTATGACAAACCGAAGGAAGACGCGATTTTGATGACGAGGGAGTTTTCCAAGTGAACATCCTGGCTTTTGAAACCTCTTGCGACGAAACGTCTGTCGCCGTGGTCCGCGGCGGGCGGGTTCTGCTGGCCAATGAGGTCCTGTCGCAAAACGATCTGCACGCCCTGTACGGCGGGGTGGTGCCGGAGATCGCGTCGCGCAGCCATCTGGAGGCCATCGCCCCCTTGACGGCCAAGGCGCTGTCGGCGGTATCGGGCGAAATCGGCGCGGTGGCGGTGACGGCCGCGCCGGGGCTGATCGGGGCGCTGCTGGTGGGGCTGAATTATGCCAAAGGATACGCGATGGCGAAAAACCTGCCGCTGATTCCGGTCCATCACATCCGCGGGCATATCGCGGCGGCGTATCTCGCCGAACCGGAACTGGCGCCGCCGTTTCTGGCGGCCGTCGTCTCGGGCGGCAACACGCAGTTTATCGAGGTGCTGGACTACACGGCCATGCGGGTGATCGGCGGGACGCGGGACGACGCCGCCGGCGAGGCGTTTGACAAAGGGGCGAGGCTGCTGGGGCTGGGATACCCGGGCGGGGCGGCGCTGTCCAAACTCGCGGGGCCGGGCGACGACGCGAAGTACCGGTTCCCGCGCGCGGAGATACGGGACGCGCCGTTTGACACCAGCTTCTCCGGCGTCAAGACCGTTCTGCGTAACCTGATACACCACGCGAAGCAGCTATACGGCGATGACTGGGCCGAAATGCTGGACTTGCCTTCGGTGGCGGCCAGTTACCAAAGAGCCATCGTCGAAACGCTGGCCGATAAGCTGTGCGCCGCCGCCGAGGCGTTGCGGTATGACACGGTCGTTTTGGCCGGGGGTGTGGCGGCGAACCAAAAACTGTGCGGGGAGCTGCGCGCCAGGTTAGGAGATCGTATCCATATACCGCCTGTATATCTCTGCGGCGATAACGCCGCAATGATTGCGGCCCAAGCGTATTACGAGTTCATCGGGGGGGCGCGCGCCCCCCTCTCGCAGAACGCTTACGCAACCTTCGGCGTGGAGAAGGCATTATGTCAAGCATAGCCGCCGTACACGCGGCGCGGCATGACGATCGGCGGTTGTGGACAGTTTGGGAATAATCCGGCAACCCGCGCCGCCGCAATCGGTTGAAATCGTGGATAACCCTGTGGATAATGTGCATAACTATTTGTTTAGCGACGAATGTTCTGTTTTTTATGTCATGTCACGCTCCCTGCGCGGATGACGGGCGGGCGCGGAGCAGTTCAATAAAGAAAGGTTGATTCACAATGAAAATCTTCATCACAGGCGGAACCGGCAACATCGGCCAGTATGTCACCAAAACCCTCTCGGAGGCCGGACACGAGTGCGTCGTCTACACAAGGACGCCGGGGCGGGTACCCGGCGTCGGGCAGCTTCCCGGCGTTACGGAGGTCAAGGGCTTCCTCTCTGAGTATGAAACGATGGAAAAATCCCTGCAAGGGTGCGACGCCGTCGTCCATATCGCGCTGGGCTGGGGCAACGAGCCGCTTTCGATGCTGGAAAACGACACCCGCGCCTCGGTCTTTCTGATCGAAGCCGCCGAGCGGGCCGGCGTCGGACAGTTCATCTACACCAGTTCCACCGCCGCCGTCGGGCCGATGCCGGGCGACGTGGACGAGACGACGCTCTGCAAACCCGACGACCTCTACGGCGCGACCAAAGCCTCGACCGAGATGTATTTGCTCGGTTTCCGGCAATACTACGCGAAGCAGGGCGGGCGCGGCGAACCGGTAAAAATGCGCCGCAATATCATACGCCCCGGCTACACCTTCTCCAACCCCGCCTTCGAGGGCGGCGCGTCGCAGTCCGACAGACGCTTTTTCAACACCGCCAAAGACATCTTGGAGAACCGCGACGTGACCTTTTCCAAAAGCGACGGCACGCAGTTTCTCTCATCCGCCCAGATCGCGCAGCTGTATCTGAAACTGGTGGAGAGCGATCTCAACGAGGAGATATTCTTTGCGCTGGGCAGCATCTACACCACATGGGGCGAGATCGCGCAGACCATGCTGGATATGGTCCCGGAATCGACCTCCAAGGTCATCTTAAAGCCGGACGGCTGGACGCACTACCGCTACAAAACCGACAAGATAAAGCGGATATTTGGCCTGCGGTTCGACGCGGCCGCCGAACTCCGCGCGCATATCCGGTGGAATCTGGACCGGGCGAGAAGCGAACTGGCCGGAGAGGCGCTTCCCAGCGTCACGCACGAATACTCCGACTGATATGTCTTCTTTTGCCGTCAAGCTGCTGGCCATGCTGACGATGCTGGCAGACCATATCGGCGCGGCGTTCGAATCGGAACTGCCGTCTTCCGTATATCTGCTGTGCCGCACGGTGGGGCGGCTGGCCATGCCGCTCTTCTGCTTTATGATCGCCGAAGGGCTGTTCCACACGCGTGACGCGCGTAAATATCTGATGCGGCTTATGATGTTCGCCCTGGTCAGCGAAGTCCCGTTCGACAGGCTGTTTATGGGCGGCTGGCTGGAGTTTTCCTATCAAAACGTCGGCTTTACGCTGCTATTGGGGTTTCTCGGCATCCTGCTCTTTGACAGCTTCGCCGCGCAGGGGCGGAAGACGGCGGCGCTGGCCTCCATCCTCGCCGTCGGCGTAACCGCGATGCTGATCCGCTCCGACTACACCATCTACGGCGTCTACTATGTTTTCATCTTCTACTACTTCCGGGGCAAAAAATGGGGGCGCGCCCTCGCGCTGGCGGCCGGCGTGCTGCTTATGTCGTCCCATCTGCTGATGGGCGGCGAGGACTGGCGATTCGCCGTCGTGTCGCTGGCCGCCGCGACCGCCGCGATCCCGATCTCGCTGTATAACGGCGAACGCGGGCGCGACGGGCCGGCGATGCGGATGGCGTTCTACGCTTTCTATCCGGCGCATTTGCTGATCCTGTACGCGGCGACCCTTCTGATCGGCTGACGGGGCGGTGTTTTTCATTGACGGAGCAGCTATATACCGAATACCGCGGCGATGTATACCGGCTGGCCTATCTCATGACCGGCGACCGCGCCGTCAGCGAAGACGTCACGCAGACCGTCTTTCTGGCCGTTTCGCGGAAGGAGCGCGCCGTTGCCAAGGATCCCCGCGCGTGGCTGTTTGCCGCCGCCCGCCAACAGACCGCCGGCCTGTATAAACGGGAAGGGCGGAGTCTCCCGCTGCATGGCAAACTGCCCTATCCCGGCGCGGACGACCTCTGCTTCCTCGACACGCTGCGCCCGCTCACCCCGCTCCGCCGCGAGATCGTAATCCTCCGGTTCCTCTTCGGCCTGCCGCATTCCGTCACGGCGAAGATCCTGCGTATCTCTCATACCAATGTCCGCAAGGCGTATGACGGCGCGGAGGCCACACTGCATCTCGTAGAGCGGCGAAAGGAGGAGTTCCCCGATGGATTCATGGGAAGGCCGCCTGAAACGCGGCTTTGACGCGCTTGTCGTCCCCGACGCGCCGCCGCGCGGGCCGGAACCGGAAAATAAGAAAAGAATTGTTATCCCCCGCGTCCGTTTTGCCCTGCCGGACTGGCGGAAGGCGGGCAGATACTTCGCCTATGGCTGCCTTGTGATCGGGCTGCTGATGACCTCGCTGTTCGCGTTTGTCGATCCGGTCCGGGCGTGGGGGAGGAACCTGTTCAGTCCCTATATGCACACGGTTCCGGCCGTCTCCGGGCCGTCCGCCAGCCCCGCGGCGGAACCCTCGCCCCCGCCGGCGGACCCCCTGCCGCCGCCTAAGCCGCTCACAGACATCACCGACCTGTTTGACGTCTACGACGTCAAATTGCCGGAAAGGTATGTCTTCAGCGGCGAATATGTCGTCGGCGACCAGACGGCTTACCGGATCGAGCGCGGGGAGCTTGTCCCCGTGGAAACCCATTACCAGACGGACCCTGTTTTATACCGGGATGAACTGATCCCGGCCGACTGGGTCTATGCGGTGCAAGACGGCGTCGTGATCCCGCTGACCTATGGGGAGGACGCGGTTTTTTTCCCCATCGGGCCGTCCAAAGATGACCGGATCTGGGCCTATATCATGCTCCCCGAAGACGACGCGGCGTTCGTGCGGTACGATCTGAACACCAACACCGTCCGCGACGTGATGGCCGAGGCGGGGATCGAAAATCCGCAATCCTTTGCGCGAAGTCCCGACCAGTCAAAACTGGTGGTGATGGCCGAGAACCGGGCGGTGTATATAGAAGCAAGCACCGGCAATGCCGTACCGCTGTGGCAGTTGGACGAGCAGTTGTTGAGAGCGGGGGAAGCGTCCCTTTGGTTTGTTGACGATATAACGCTTTTATGCAGAGTTGTGTCGGATGACCTTGCCAGTTATTATACCTTTTCGCTCCAATCGGGCGAATTGAGGACCGTCTTAAAAGACGTGGCGAACGCCCGGCGCCTTGGTATATCCATTCTGTCACGCACGCACCTTCTATGGGCCTCCCCGGCAGAATACAAACTCATTGATCTCAGGACAGGGGCCGCACACGCCCTCAATCTGACGCCTGATGTAAACTACCATTTTTCCGGCAGTCCGGACGGAAAGCATATCATGGTATTGCGCTGGAACAACCGCAATCTGGAGGTCGCGGCGTATATCGACGCGGAGACCGGAGAGACAGTTCATTTGCGCAGCGATGGTTACGGTCTTGAGGGTTACTTTTCCTTTGTACGTTCGTCCGCCTGGAGCTGGATTTCCGATACGGTATTCGGCGTCAGCGTCAACGACACGCAGCAGGTCCTGTTTGAGAGAAAACCCCCGCCTGCGGAGACAGTGTATACCGACATCAGCAGTATCTTCGATATTTATAACGCCGGCAGCCCGCCGGAAGGGTTTTTCGACTGCGGCAACGGGTATATCACCGACGGCGAGACGGCTTACCGCGTTGAGCGCGGCGGGTTTATCCCGGTGAAGACGTTTCGCGTGGCGGATACCGTCCTGCCCCCTAAGGGTCACCCGATTTTGATCGACTGCCTTTATACGGTCCAAGACGGTGAAATCATACCGCTCCTGAACTATGCCGGAGAGAATTATGTCCCCCGGCGGACGCTGGGAACCGACCATCTTTGGATCGAAACCCTCTTTTATCCCTTCATTGCCGACCCTTATCTGCCGGCGCTTGTGCGGTATGACCTCAACGCCGGGACCATCCGCGACGTTCTGGGCGAAGTGGTCCCGTCGATAGAGTTTAATCCGGCATACTACCGCAACTGCGCGTTGAGTCCCGATCAGTCAAAGATACTTTTGGCCTGCGAAGACGGGATATTTATGATCGACGTGGAAACAGCCGCGCTGACGCGGCTGGATATGTTTATCGGCGAGGGAGATGTATTCTGTTCGTTCATCGATGACGATACGATTTTTGTCTGCATTTACAGAAGGGATGTGTCTTACTTCTTCGGGTATTCCCTCTCCGCCGGCTCGGTGATGATGGCCGGCAACGAAGCCGACCTTCTGCAAAGTTTCTATAACGGCCGTCTTCAGGTATTCTCCCGCTGGGTGATACGGTTGGAACCGTACGGACACACGCTGTACGACCTGAAGACAGGGAAAGAGATTTTCATAGAAGGGCTGCCAACCGGTGAAAATGAAATCTTCCTCTGTAGTCCCAGTCCTGACGGAAAAGGGATTGTCATATTGGAGCCAAAGAACGGAATATGGCTCATGTCGGCCTATGTCAACACGGAAACAGAAGAGGTTTTTCCGCTGAACTACTACTTTCCCTACTATGTCAGTTCGTTTGAATGGGCGACGGACACGTTGTTCAGCGTGAAATCCGGCGCTAATGAAGAGCATTGGATTTTGTTTGCTTTGAAGGAATAGCCCCTACATATTTTTCTTACTCGCGGCCCGCAGCCGCAGGCCGTGGTCCAGTTCCGCCTTGCGCAGGCGGAGCGACTTCGGCGTGACCTCCAGCAACTCGTCGTCGGAGAGATATTCAAGGCACTGCTCCAGGCTCATCACCCGGGGCGGCACCAACCGCAGCGCGTCGTCGGAACCGCTGGCCCGCATATTGGTCAATTGCTTGCGCTTGCACACGTTGACGGTGACGTCGCCCTCCTTGGCGTTCTGCCCGACCACCTGCCCCGCGTAGACCGGGGCGCCGGGGCCGATAAACAGCGCCCCGCGTTCCTGCGCGTTATACAAGCCGTAAGCGACCGCTTCCCCCGTCTCGTGGGCGACCAACGAGCCGTGGCGGCGGCGGGCGATGTCGCCCATATACGGCCGGTAGCCGTCCAGTATCCCGCTCATGACCCCCTCGCCGCGGGTTGCGGTCATAAATTCGGCGCGGTAGCCGAACAGCCCCCGGCTCGGGATCAGAAATTCCAGCCGTTTCCGGCTGCCCACCGGGGCCATATGGGTCAACTCGCCCCTGCGCCGCCCCAACTCCTCGATGACCGCGCCGACGCATTCGTCCGGCACGTCGCAGATCAGCCGTTCCACCGGCTCGCACCGCTCTCCGCCGATCTCGCGGTACAGCACCCTCGGCGGCGAAACGGCAAACTCAAAGCCCTCGCGCCGCATCGTCTCGATCAGGACCGACAGGTGCATCTCGCCCCGCCCCGACACATGCAGCGCGTCGGAGGTCGCGGTGTCGGCTACGCGCAGCGACACGTCGCGCAGCAATTCGCGGCGCAGACGGTCGCGCAGGTTGCGCGAGGTGACAAATTTGCCTTCCCGCCCGGCAAACGGGGCGTCGTTGACCGAAAAGGTCATCTCCACCGTCGGCTCGGTGATCCGCACAAAATCCAGCGGCGCGGGGTCGGCCGGGTCGGACGCCGTATCGCCGATGTTGATCGACCCGAACCCCGCGAACGCGACAATGGCGCCCGCGGCCGCGCTTTCGACCGGGACGCGCGACAGGTCTTCAAATTCATAGAGGCTGACGACTTTACCCTTATACGGCATGTCGTCCGGGCGGGCGGCGTTGGTGACGGCCAGTTCCTGCCCCGTCCGCAGGACGCCGCGCTCCACGCGGCCTATGCCCACGCGCCCCACATAGTCATTATAGTCGATCGAGGATACCAAAACCTTGGCCGGGCCGTCTACAGGGCAGCCCGGCGGCGGGATATGCCTCAAAACCGTATCAAACAGCGGGATCAGGTCCTTGCCCGCGTCCTCGGGCGAGAGGGAGGCGGTGCCGTTCCGGCCGGAACAGAAGAGGATCGGGCTGTCGAACGCGTTATCGTCCGCGCCGAGGTCGATCAGCAGTTCCAGCACTTCGTCCACAACTTCATAGACCCGCGCGTCGGGCCTGTCCACCTTATTGACAAGGATGACGATCTTCAGCGAAAGATCGAGCGCTTTCTGCAAGACAAAACGGGTTTGCGGCATCGGCCCTTCCGCCGCGTCCACCAACAGCAGCACGCCGGAGGTCATCTTGAGGATGCGTTCCACCTCGCCGCCAAAATCGGCGTGGCCGGGCGTATCGATGACGTTGATCTTCACGTCCCGATAGCGTATCGCGGTATTTTTCGCGAGGATGGTGATCCCCCGTTCCCGCTCGAGATCCCCGGAATCCATCACCCGTTCGGCGACCGACTGGTTCTCGCGGAACGCGCCCGCCTGCTGGAGCATTTCGTCGATCAGCGTCGTTTTGCCGTGGTCAACATGCGCGATTATTGCTATATTGCGTAATTCCATTGACTACAGTACCAACTTTTCCTTTGTAAATTCACGATACATATCCAGCTTTTTACGGCATTGCTCCCTGCCGGATTCTTTTGTCATGATATATACTTTCATCTTCGGCTCGGTCCCCGACGGGCGGACAAGGTAGAGCGTCCCGTCGGACAGTTCATAGCACAGTACATCCGAACCGCTCGGGCGAATATCCGTCCCGGCCCCGTCCGGCAGCGTCTTGCGCTTGCCGGACAGATAGTCGCGCATCGCGGCGGTTTTCACGCCGGCGATTTCGGCCGGCGGCTCTTGGCGCAACCGTTCCATCAGTTTCTTCATCTTATCGATCCCGTCCACGCCGGGCATCACGAGGTTGACCGTCTCCTCCCCATACTGCCCATACTCCTCATACAGCGCTTCCATCGCGTCATACAGCGTCATTCCTTTCACGGCGTAAAACGCCGCCATCTCGGCAATCAGCATCGACGCCACGACCGCGTCCTTGTCCCGCGCCTGGTCGCCGGCGAGATAGCCGTACGACTCCTCATAGGCCAGCAGGAAGCGCGCGCCCTCCCCTTCCAGTTCCTTGATCTTCTCCGCGAGGAACTTAAAGCCGGTAAAGGTGTCGTGCCAGGGTATGCCCGCTTTCTCCGCGACGGCGGCGGCCATCGGCGTCGTGACGATGGTTTTGACAAACGCGGGTTTATCCGGCATCGTGCCGTTTCGTTTGCGGGCCTTTATGATATAGTCCAGCAGCAGCACGCCGGCCTGGTTGCCGGAGACCGGTATAAAGCCGTCCCGGCCCCGTACCATAATGCCCACCCTGTCGGCGTCGGGGTCGGTGCCGACGATCAGGTCGGCCCCCTCCTTTTCCGCCAGCGCGACGGCCAGCCGGAACCCCTCCTTTTCCTCGGGGTTGGGCGATACGACTGTGGGGAAGTCCCCGTCCGGCGTCATCTGCTCTTCCACGCAGAGAAGGTTCTCGAATCCCGCGCGGCGCAGAATCAGCGGAACCATTTCCCGCCCGCAGCCGTGGAACGGGGTGTAGACGATTTTCAAATCTTTGGCGGCTTTCCGCGTCTCCTCATCGGCCACGCTCTGGGAAAAGACCTCTTCCAGATAAGCCGCGTCGGTCTCCTCGCCCATCGGAGCCAGCAGGCCCTCTATTTCCGCCTCATACTGGCTGAGGTATTTGACGCCTTCAAAAACCGACGTTTTGTCGCGTTCGCGGGCCACGGCGGCGGCATGGTCCGGCGGCAGCTGCGCGCCGTCGCTCCAATAGACCTTGTAGCCGTTGTATTGCTTGGGGTTGTGGGACGCGGTGATGTTGATGCCGGCCACGCACTGATGGTGCCGTATGGCGAACGACAACTCCGGCGTCGGGCGCGGGCCGCTGAACATACGGACGGCGATCCCGTTGGCGGCCAAAACGCAGGCGGCTTCGCGGGCGAAGAACTCGGAGTTGTTGCGGGTATCGTAACAGACGGCGACGAGCGGGCGCATCGGCCCGGAGCCTTCCCTTCTGACCAGTTCGGCCAGCGCCTGCGTCGTCCGCCGCACGATATGGCGGTTCATGCAGCGAAGCCCTGTCTGCATCACGCCGCGCAGCCCCGCCGTGCCGAACTCCAGCGGCGCGAAAAAGCGCTCCTTGATCTCCCCGTCACCGAGGGCCAGCAATTCGTCCCGCTCGCTCTCGTCCAGCGCGGGACTGTCAAGCCAAAGCCTGTAGGATTCCTGTGCCGTCATTGGGTACGCACACCTTTCTATCATATACTCTTTCTCAAACCGGATTGACCGCCAAAGCAATCCCCAGCAGCAGCGGCATCGTCGCCATTGACAGCAGGGTGCAGTATGACACCGCTCTCGCGGCCAGCGCCGTGTTTCCGTCAAACCGCGCCGCGAACAGCAGCGCGTTGGTGGCGCTGGGGGCGGCGGCCAGGATCAGCGCGGCGGCCAGCCACAGCCCCGAAAGCCCCAGAACATAGGATACGCCCAACGCGACCAAGGGGGTAACGGCCAGTTTCAGCGCGATGGCCCCCCACATGCCCCCCTCCCCTTTTTCCGGACGGAGCGCCGTTGTAAACAGATAGTATCCCAGCACCATCATGGCGACCGGAGAGTTGAGCGCCGCGATCAGGCGCACCGGCTCGCCGATCAACGGCGGCGGGTCCCAGCGCAGCGCCGCCGCCAGCAGCCCGGCCGTCAGCGACAGCACGCCCGGATTGACAAACATGGCGCGGGGCGAGAGTTTCCCGCCGGACCGGAACCGTGAGACGCCGTATGTCCACGCAAAGAATTGGAAGACGGCGATATAGACCGAGATATATACCACGCAGCCTTCCCCCAAAACGCCGGAGGCCAGCGGGATCCCCATAAACCCGCAATTGGAAAACGTCACGGCCATATGGTAGACGCTTTTCCGTTCCGCCGGCCCGCGCGAAAAAAGCAGGCGGGACAAGGCGATCCCGAACAGATGCGCCAACACGGCGAAAACCGCCGTCTTGACCATCCCGTTTACCAGTTCCGGGGTGAAATCTACCGACAGAAACGACTGGACGATCACGCAAGGCGTGGCCAGATAGAAAACAACATTCGTCATCTGCCTGGCGCCGTCGGCGCGAAGCCAGCCCATTTTGGCGGCCAGCCCGCCCGTCCCCATCAGGATAAACAGGATGGCGACCTGTTTGGCCACCAGCAGCGTGTTTTGCAGCAACAGGACATCCTCCTACCTGACAGGATACAATGAACCCCCCGCTTTCGGCCGGGGGCTTCGCGGACGGCGCGGGTTACTGGCCGGATTTGTCCTGCACATTGTATCATAAGGCGCGGCGCGAGTCAATACGCCGTGCCGTTTGCGTTTCCCCATTTTTTCAAGCAATCCCAAAGCCAGCGTCATAGAACAAGGATAGTTGGTGGTCTTTCGGTTTTTTTCTAAGCATATGAGCCACGCCTTGCTTGCACCTTGCGAAAACGGCAAATATACCGTCTGCAATGGCGTAGAACTTGAACCTTGGCACACCGAAAATACGCTTGGAA
>Ga0082212_10001279_pt1 | contig 37134 bp, 35 predicted proteins | sample TergutNt197P3_FD_71548 | JGI IMG/M metagenome (GOLD analysis project Ga0082212, IMG submission 71548) | Neocapritermes taracua P3 segment gut microbial communities from Petit-Saut dam, French Guiana - Nt197 P3 | ecosystem: Host-associated > Arthropoda: Insects > Digestive system > Gut ...
GTCCGCTGGCCGTTGACTGTCATGGCGATGTCCAGGCGGCAGAATTTGCTGCCAAGGGTTTCCGGCGGCAGTTCCGGGTTCCTGATGTCAAATTCTTTGATATCTTCTGGCCGGATCTTGAGTATGACCGCGATGAGCTTCTGTAATAAGTCGGGATAGCTTACAAACAGCATTTTGAAGAGGGTATCTTTGGTTAATGTGTGTTTCAATTGTATCATATGGCCATCCTCTTTATGAAATACAAGATTCGGGGTTCGGGTCGGAGTGTGGGGAGGGGTTTTAGGCGGGCTTACTTCTATTTCCTAATTTCTCCTGTCCCTCATTGTCCATTGTCCATTGTCAATTGTCCATTGTTTTGTCCATTGTCAATTGTCCATTGTCCATTGTTTTGTCCATTGTCCATTGGTTTCAATTGTCCATTGTTTTGTCCATTGCCAACTGTTCTATCTGTTCAGAGGTCAGCCCTGTTGCCGCGACGATTGTATCGATGGGGGCATTCTTCTTCAACATATTTCTGGCTATGTTTTTGGTAACTTCGGCAATGCTGCCGGTAACGCCTTTAGCGAAACTGTTGACATAACCTTCGGCAAAGTCTTGTTTCCCGGCCTCATCCGGCGTCTGGGCCTCGTCGTGTTCGGCCTTTTCATTCATCCTTTCCGATTTTTGCCCCCTGTTGATAAAGCCACGATTCTCCTTTTTCTCTTGTTCCATGATGATGCTCCTTTCATATTTTCCTGTCTCTCATTGACAGCTGTCGGGAAAAGGTATCTGTTCTGCTGATATCATTGCCGACTGTCATTTGTCAGGTATCAGCTGCTCTGATATCGTCGTCAATTGTTCTATCTCCTCATTGGTAAGTCCTGTAGCCAGGGTGATCATATCAATTGAGAGATTCATTTTAAGCATGTTTCTGGCTGTGGTCATAATGCCTTCCATTCTGCCTTCAAGTTTGCCTTCTATTCTGCCTTCTTCTCTTTCCTCCATAAGCACTTCTTCACTCAGCTTCAACATAAATTTTTCACTCCCTTCTATTTTCAATAGCATTTCGTCATCCAGAATCGCGTCCATGTATTCTAAGATCAGTCGTCTTGAAAATATTGTATCATAAGCATTGACAAATTTGTATAGGTCATCGTGGTTTTGTATTGGCGTTCAAACGCGGACAATGCTCCATGAGGGCCCTCCATCCTTTCTTTTACAAAAATAGTATAAAATATAATGTATGAGGCCGCAAGGAACAAAAAAGAAAAAACTGTCGAACTTTGATGGTTTCGCTGTGTTTCAGTCTTTTGCTGTGACTATTTATGTTTTCATTATAGCATATTTCTTCCTCTTTGTGAGTTATCCACAGATTTATCCACACTGTCCACAGGGTGGCATAAGGTGGCAAGGGATGCATATTTTAAAAGTGCAGGAAGCGACAAAAAAATAAATAGAAATATCCACTGCGGGGTTCTCCCGCAACCTAATGGTGAATGGAGATGGATATTATGTGGGCTCGTAACAGTCCCGAGGTAGGGTTTGGGGAGCGGCAGAATCCAAGCGCCTCACCGCCTGACGCAGCCCCCGAAAGGCGAAAAAAATACGCGGGCTCTTGGAGTCTGCCGCTCCCCAACCCCTGACGTGGCACTGTTACTGGCCAGCGCGGTATCTGCCTCCAACTCACCATTGATCTGCGGGAAAACACCGCGGCAGAAAGCTCTGCTTATCCTTATCGTCAGTTCATGCACTTGTTAAATATGCACCCGGTGGCAAGTGCCTTGACATCGACAATTTAATGAGTTAAAGTATAGAAGCGTCTTCGGGAATCCTGATTTTGTACTGATTCAGCCGTAATCGAGGATTAGGATAAACTGTCAACCCCAGTATGTACGGATGGGAGTCGATTCGCTATGACTTATGACAACCGTTTGAAAGACGGCGCCACGGATGCTTTGTTTGAAGCGATTTTGCTGCTGCGGGATGTGGATGAGTGTTACCGTTTTTTTCAGGATATCGCGACGGTTTCTGAGCTGAAGGCTTTGGCCCAGAGACTTGAGGTGGCTAAACTTCTGGAAAGCGATGTGACTTATTTGAAAATCGAGGAGCTGACCGGCGCCAGTTCGGCGACGATCAGCCGTGTCAAACGTTCGCTGGATTATGGCGCAAATGGGTATACTTTGATTCTGGAAAGAGTTAAACAGTCGGGAGACATGGGAGGTACTGTATGAGGATTGCGGAGGGTCTACGTGATTTGCTGCCGGAGGAGCTTGCTTTTTTGGAGGAGAAGGAGCGTTCTGCTTTGAGCCTTTTTCAGGCTTGGTCTTATCGCAAGGTGCTGACGACGGGGTTGGAGTATGGGGAGTGTGTGGAGCCGGAGATGACGCGCAAGGGCGATCTGTATAAGTTTTTTGACCGGGAGGGGCAGGTGCTTGCTTTGCGGCCGGAGTTCACAACGCCTATCGCGCGGCTGGTTTCGTCGCGGCTGCTGCCGCGCGCCCTTGATGGATCGATGCCGTTTCGTTTGTGTTACAGCGGTGATGTGTACCGGTATGGGTCCGGGCGGTACCGGGAGTTCCGCCAGATCGGCGTGGAGTTGATCGGCGCCGCGGCGGAGCTGGCTGATGCTGAGGTGATTGCTTTGTCGATTGAGATGCTGCTGTGTTTGGGGCTCCGTGATTTTCGCGTTAGTTTGGGTCATATTGGGGTTTTCGCTGATTTGGCTGATGAGCTGGTTTTGGAGGAGGCGCTGCGCAAAAAGCTGGAAGTGGGATTGGCGCGCAAGGATGTTGTGGGCATGAATTCGTTGTTGGCCTCGTGCGTGTTGCCGGAGAAGGCGAAGGAGCTGGTGGGGCTGCTGCCGTCGTTGACGGGCGGGGCGGAGGTGTTGGAACGTCTGCGGGCTTTTGAGTGTTTTGAGTCGGTGCGGCGGGCGGCGGCTTCTTTGCGGGCGGTGTATGGTTTTTTGGAGGCTTTCGGCGTGCAGGAGCATGTGTCGATTGATTTGGGGATTTTGCGCGGGTTCGCTTATTATTCGGGGACGATTTTTGAGGGGTATATTCCTGATGTGGGATTCCCGATTCTGGAGGGCGGGCGTTATGACGGGCTCCTTGAGGGGTTTGGTCAGAGCGCTCCGGCTACGGGGTTTGCTTGTAATCTGGAAACCTTGTTGGCTCTGGGCGGGCAAAAACCGATGCCTAAGCCGGATGCTTTTGTTTACGGCGATTCTCCTGAGAAGGTTATCCGACGCTGTCAGTCTCTGCGCCGGGCCGGGAAGCAGGTGGAAATGGCGGTGGGGCCTGTTGACGCCTCTTCTCTTCTTGCCGCGGATTATTGTCATGATTTTGAGTTTGTTGAGCCGTCCTGATTTTTGTCTTTGGTGGGGATTCGGATGAATGAACAGGATACATGATTTGAATACAGGAGGCATATGATGTTTGTCGCTAAGAAAAGTCTTTCTCTTGCTTTGCCTAAGGGGAAGCTTCTGGTGGATTCGGTTGAGTTGCTGGAACGCGCGGGAATTGCCTGCCGGGAGGTTCTGGCGGATGAAAGGCAGCTGACTTTTGAGTTGCCGGGGCATCAGATGCGGATTATTGTGTGCCGGCCTACGGATATTCCGACGTTTGTTGAGTATGGCGCGGCGGATTTGGGGTTTGTGGGCAAGGATACGATTGTGGAGCAGGCTATGGATGTGGCTGAGCTGGTGGATCTGAAGTTCGGGTATTGCCGGTTTGTGGTGGCGATGCCGGAGGAGACGCTGCCGCCCCGGTTGCAGGATGGAAGCTTCGAGCTGCGGGATTTGGATCGTAAGCGCGTGGCGACGAAGTTTCCCCGGGTGGCGGAGCAGTTTTTTAGCGCCCAGGGAATGCAGGTGACGCCGATTAAGCTCCATGGTAATATTGAGTTGGCTCCTAAGGTGGGCCTGGCGGAGATGATTGTGGATATTGTGTCGACGGGAAAGACGTTGAAGGTGAATCGGCTGGCGGAAGTGGCGCAGATTTTTGAGGCAACTTCGCGGTTGATTGCGAACCGGGTTTCTTATCGGCTTAAGCATGAAGATATTCAGATTCTTGCCGGTCTTTTGAGGGATGTTGTGGCGGGTGAACGATGATGAATAAAAAAATTATTGCTTTTCGCGATGTAGATAAAACCCGGCTTTTGCGAAAGTCTTATGGGGATGAGCAGGCTTTGGACAAGGCTGTCAGCGATATTCTCAGGGATGTGCGGACCCGGGGGGACGAGGCCGTGGCCGCCTATACGGAGCGGTTCGACGGGGTTCGGTTCGACGGGAGCTGCCGGGTGAGCAATCGGGAATTTGAGGAGGCTCTCCGGCTTGTGGATCCGATTGTTTTCCGACATCTGGAGCAGGCCAGGGATAATGTTCGGGATTTCCATCTCAAACAGAAGCGGGTTTCCTGGCTGGAGCCCCGTGCTGATGGCTGTGTGTTAGGGCAGTTGTTTATTCCGTTGCGGCGGGTGGGGGTTTATGTTCCGGGGGGGACGGCGCCTTTGGCTTCATCGGTTGTGATGAACGCTGTCCCTGCTTTGGTGGCGGGCGTTGAGGAGATTGTGATGGCGACGCCGCCACGGTCAGATGGCAGCCTGGCGCCGGAGGTGCTGGCCGCGGCTTCTTTGTGCGGGGTAACGGAGATTTATAAGATGGGCGGCGCTCAGGGGATAGCCGCTTTGGCTTACGGGACAGCGTCTGTTGCGGCTGTTGATAAAATTACCGGGCCGGGTAATGTTTTTGTGACGTTGGCGAAGAAGCAGGTTTATGGGACGGTGGATATTGATATGCTGGCGGGGCCCAGCGAGATTATGATTCTGGCGGATTCCGGCGGTGTTCCGCGGGAATTGGCGGCGGATCTGCTTTCTCAGGCGGAGCATGATGTTCTGGCTTCGGCGATTCTGGTTTCGCCGGATGAGGGGTTGCTGCGGGAGACTGTGGCCGAGGTGGAGAGACAGCTGCCGTTGCTGCCGCGCCGGGAGATTGCCGACAGAGCTTGGACCGAGTATGGCGCGACGATTCTGGTTGAGGATCTGGCCCAGGGGATGGAGCTTGTGAACGCGGTGGCGCCTGAGCATTTCGAGCTTGTTGTGGAGGATCCGTATCTGTGGCTGGGCAAGGTGCGCAACGCGGGGGCTGTGTTCGTCGGACGTTGTTCTCCGGAGCCGGTGGGGGATTATTTTGCCGGGCCTAATCACATTCTGCCTACAGGTGGGTCGGCGCGGTTCTCTTCGGTGTTGGATGTGGATGCTTTCATGAAAAAGACGAGTGTGGTCCATTATTCAGCGGAGGCTTTGCGGCGGGATGCCGGGGCAATCGTGGCGCTGGCCAGAAAAGAAGGCCTGGAGGGACACGCTCGGGCGGTGGAAGTTAGGACGATGACAATGGACAATGGACAATGGACAATGACAATGGACAATGGACAAGGCTGATATCCTTCAGCCTGTGGACCAATGGACAATGGGGACAAGAGGCAATGGACAAGAGGCAATGGGCAAGGGGCAATGGGCAAGGGACAATGGGCAAGGCTGATATCCTTCAGCCTGTGGGCCAGTGGATAATGGACAATGATTTGGCGTATTTTCTTGATTGGGGGATCTCTGCTGTGGCTGAGAATGTCATTCTTGATAGGAGCAAAGCATTTGCTATTCGAATTATCAGGTTGTATCAGTATTTAACAGAGACAAAACGGGAGTTTGTTTTGTCAAAACAGTTGCTGAGAAGTGGAACGAGCATTGGGGCAAATGTGCGCGAGGCAAATCAGGCACAAACGAAAAAAGACTTTGCTTCAAAGATGAATATCGCACTAAAAGAGGCTGCTGAAAGCGAATATTGGCTAGAACTCCTATATGAAACAGAATATTTGACCGAAAGCGAGTATACAGACATCAATTCTGATTGCGTCGAACTAAACAAGCTATTAATCTCAATCGTAAAATCATCAATTAGGATCTCAAAATAACAACTGTCCCCATTGTCCATTGGTCCACAGGCTGAAGGATATCAGCCTTGTCCATTGCCTCTTGTCCCCATTGTCCATTGCCTCTTGTCCCCATTGTCCATTGTCCATTGTCCATTGTCCATTGAAGAAAGGGGGTTGTGTTGATGCGTCAGGCGGTTTTGACTCGGGAGACTCGGGAGACTTGTATTGCGGCTGAGCTTTGTCTTGATGGGACGGGTTTGGCCCGGGTGGATTCTGGGATTGGGTTTTTTGATCATATGTTGGATTCTTGGTCTCGGTTTGCTTGTTTTGATCTGACCCTGCAGGCGAAGGGTGATTTGCGGGTGGACGCCCATCATACTGTTGAGGATTGTGGCATTGTTTTGGGACAGCTTTTGAAGCAGGCTTTGGGGGATAAGGCGGGCATTGAGAGGGTCGGGGACGCTTTGTTTCCTATGGATGAGGTTCTGGCGCAGGTGGCTGTCGATGTCTCGGGGCGCGGGTTCTTGGTTTGGCAGGTGGATGTTTTGGCGTCGCCGGCGGCGGATTTTCCCTTTGAATTGGCTGAGGAGTTTTTCCGGGCGCTGGCCTGTAACGCTGGGATTACGCTGCATGTGCGGTTGTTGTCCGAAGGCAATTCTCATCATGTTTTGGAGGCTGTTTTTAAGGGTGTCGGGCGGGCTTTGCGTCTGGCTTTGTCTGTGAGCGGGCGGTATGGCGGGGTTCCTTCTACTAAGGGATCTTTGTGAGGCAGTGGGCAAAACAATGGACAATGGACAAGGCTGATATCCTTCAGCCTGTGGACTAATGGACAATGGGGACAGGAGATTGGGAGATTGGGAGATTGGGAGGTGAGTTCTGGTGATTGTTTTTCCGGCGATTGATTTGAAGAACGGTCATGCTGTGCGGCTTCGGCAGGGTGTTATGGACGACGCTACGGTTTATTCGGATGATCCTTTGGCGGTGGCGCGGGGTTTTGAGGCCCAAGGGGCTTCTTATCTTCATGTTGTGGATTTGGATGGTGCTGTGGCCGGGACTATGGTGAATTGGACCGTTTTGGAGTGTTTGGTTAAGGCGACAAATCTTAATGTTCAAGTGGGCGGCGGCATTCGGTCGATGGAGCGTATTGAGTCGCTTCTTGGTCTGGGGGTTGATCGCGTGATCTTGGGCACGGCTGCCGTGCGGGAGCCGCTGTTGGTGGAGCAGGCGGTGACGCGGTTTGGCAGTGATCGTATTGTGGTGGGTATTGACGCCAAAAACGGTCGGGTGGCTGTGGAGGGCTGGGTGAAGACTTCTGATGTGTCGGCCGAGGAGTTGGGGTTGTCTATGCGGGATATGGGCGTGACCCGTGTTATTTATACGGATATTCATCGGGACGGGATGCTGACGGGAGCTGATATTGACGGCGCGGCGAAACTGGCGGATCGGACGAGGTTGAAGGTGATTGTTTCAGGTGGTGTGGCGTCTTTGGATGAGTTGAGGTTGATTCGCTGCCACATTGTTCAGGGCGTTGGGTTTGAGGGCGCTGTTCTGGGCAAGGCTCTTTATTCGGGTGCTTTTTCTTTGCGGGAGGCTTTGGAGACTGCCGCGGCGGTTGTTTGATTTGTTTGGGTTGTTTGTTTTGTTTGGGTTCCTTGGGATTGCTTATTTTTGTTCTGGGGAGGTTTTCTTGTGGACATGAGGGATGTTGTGAAGGTGATTCCGTGTTTGGATGTTAATGGGGGCCGCGTGGTGAAGGGGATTCAGTTTGAGAATCTGCGGGATGCCGGGGATCCGGCGGAGTTGGCGGCTTTTTATGACCGGGAGGGCGCGGATGAGATTGCTTTGCTGGATATTTCGGCGACTGTGGAGGGGCGCGCGACGATGCTTGATGTTGTGCGGCGTACGGCTAAGGTGGTGAGCAAGCCTTTTATTATTGGCGGCGGTATGCGGTCGATTGAAGAGATTGAGCGGGTGCTGGATGCCGGTGCGGATAAGGTTTCCCTGAATACGGCCGCTGTGCGTTGTCCGGAGCTTATTGCCGAAGCGGCTGAGCGGTTTGGCGGCGAGCGCGTTGTTGTGGCTGTTGATGCTTTGACGCCGGAGGGGCAGGATCGTCCCAAGGTTGTGGTGAGGGGCGGGTTTGAGGTGACGGATTGGGATGTGGCTGAGTGGGCACAGCGGGCTGAGGCGTTGGGGGCCGGCGCGATTCTGCTGACTTCTAAGGATCGGGACGGTACTGAGGGTGGTTATGACAATGTCCTGAATCGGCGCGTCGCGGATGCTGTGGGGATTCCTGTTGTGGCCAGCGGCGGGGCCGGGAAGCTGGAGGATTTCTTGGATGCTGTGTTGCTTGGCGGTGCCAGGGCTGTGCTGGCCGCTTCGGTGTTTCATTTCGGGACGTTTAGCATTCGTCAGGTTAAGACGTTTCTGGCGGAGCATGGGGTTTTGACAACGGTATCATAGGTTTGGGTGAAGTGCGTTTGCCCTTTGGGGTCATGTGAGAAAGCTGCTTAACGGAGGGGTTATGTATGGGTGATTATGTTACTGCGAATGATTTTGAGCAGGTTGCCGCGCGAATTAAGTGGGATAAGGACGGGTTGCTGCCCGTTGTGGTTCAGGATGTTGTGAGCCGGGATGTTCTGATGATGGCGTATATGAACCGGGAGTCGCTGCAGCGGACTTTGGCGGAAGGGCGGACTTGTTTCTTTAGCCGCAGCCGCCAGGAGCTTTGGCTGAAGGGGGAGACGTCGGGGCATTTTCAGGATGTTGTTGACGCGCGGTTGGATTGTGACGGCGATTGTTTGCTGGTTGGTGTGCGTCAGACCGGTGTGGCTTGCCATACTGGGCAGTTTAGCTGTTTCCATCAGGTTGTGCCGGTGGCGGCTGTTTTGCCTAAGACGGTCGGGTTGTCGGACGAGTCGTCGGACAGGTCGTCTGACGGTTCGCCGGACAGATTGTCGGACAGGTCGTCAGATAGGTCGTCGGACGGGTCGTCAGGCGGATCGGCGGACAGGGTGTCGGACGGTTCGCCGGCAGTGTCTGCGCAGGCTGAGGCACCTGTTTTAGGGGCCGTTTTGGCTGAGTTAGCCGGCATCATTGCCGGGCGCAATCGCGAGAGACCTGAGGGTGCTTATACAACCTATCTTTTTGAGAAGGGGTTGGATAAAATCCTTAAGAAGATTGGGGAAGAGGCCGCGGAGGTTATTATCGCCGCCAAAAACCGTTCTCACGCGGAGATTGTTTATGAGGTGTCTGATCTGTTCTATCATGTGCTTGTGCTGCTGGAGGAGAGTGGGGTTAGCCTTAATTCTGTGGGCGAGGAGCTTTTATCGAGGCGTCGATGATAAGTTCGATATATGATACAATGAGGATTGGATCGGGGTATTTGTGTGTTGGATGAACATATTGAAAAACGGATACGCAAAGGGTACGTTGATTGTTTATGAATTGATTGTGATTGGATGTGTTCAAATTGTCCATTGATAGGCATCAGCTTGCTGTCCCTTTGTCAGCTGATTTGAATCCGGCTCAAGGGGAAGCGGTGAAGCTGACGGAGGGACCGCTTCTTCTTTTGGCTGGGGCTGGGTCGGGCAAGACCCGGGTGCTGACATATCGCGTGGCTCATATGATCGGTCAGGGGGTGGATCCTTGGTCAATCTTGGCGATTACGTTTACGAATAAGGCCGCGGCGGAGATGCGTGAACGGATTACCGGGTTGGTGGGCACCGAGGGCAAAGGATTATGGGTGGGGACGTTTCATGCTGTTTGTATGCGGGTTTTGCGTGTGGAGATTGAGAATCTGCCCGGGTATAAGCGGGGGTTTGTAATTTGCGATTCGGCTGACCAGCTGGCTTTGCTGCGAAGTGTGCTGGGGGAGTTGGATATTGATGAGAAGAAGTTTTCGCCTCGGTCTTTGTTGGAGGTGATTAGCAACGCGAAGAACCGGCTGCTTTCGCCGGAGGCCTTTGAGCGGGAGGCGGGGGATTTTTTCGCGGAGCTGGCGGCTCGGGTGTATCGGGTTTATCAGGCGAAGCTTTTTGCGAATAATGCTTTGGATTTCGATGATATTATTATGCTGACGGTGCGGGTGCTGCGTGAGTGTCCCCAGGTGCTGGGGTTTTATCAGAACAGGTTCCGCTATATTCTAGTAGATGAGTATCAGGATACGAATCATGCTCAGTATGTTTTGATTAATTTGTTGGCGAGCCGGCACCGGAATCTGTGTGTGGTGGGGGATGATGATCAGTCGGTTTATGGCTGGCGGGGCGCTGATGTGACAAATATTTTGGAGTTCGAGCGGGATTATCCGGAGGCGGTGGTGCTGAAGCTGGAGCAGAATTACCGGTCGAGCGGCAGCATTCTGGCGGTGGCCAACGCGATTGTGAAGCATAACCGGGGGCGCAAGGAGAAGTCTTTGTGGACGGAAAAGGACGACGGGGATCTTGTGGTGGTGCACCGGGCGGTGAATGATACGGAGGAGGCCCGGTATGTGGTGGATCAGGTGCTGCGGCTGCGGGACAACCTGGGGTTGAATTATGGGGATTTCGCTGTGTTGTACCGGACGAACGCCCAGTCGCGGGTGTTGGAGGAGCGGTTTATCCGGGCGGGGGTTCCGTATCGGGTGTATTCGGGGGTTAAGTTCTATGAGCGGATGGAAATTAAGGATCTGCTGGCTTATTTGCGGTTTGTTTTTAATCCGAATGATAGTGTGAGTTTTGGCCGGATTGTGAATGTGCCGCGGCGGGGGATCGGGGACGCCTCTTTGCAGAAGCTGTTTGCTTTCTCCGCGGGTGAAAATGTTTCTTTGTTGGAGCTGTTGGCGTCTCTGGATAGGTTGGCCCCGGAGATGGATTTGCAGGGGCGCGCGGTTAACGCGCTCAAGGGGTTTGCGTCGATGATTGAGTCGTTTCGGGAGTTGGCGCGGTCGGGGACGTCTTTGTGGGAGCTGACTCAGTTTGTTTTGCATGAGAGCGGGTATTGGGAAAGTTTGAGAGGGAACCGGGCGGCGGATGGGGAAGCCCGGCTGGAGAATATAGATGAGTTCTTAAATCTGACAGCGGAGTTCGATGGGCGCGCGACAGAGTTTCTGGAGGATTATGATCTGGGATTGGCTGCGGATACGGATACGGATGCTGCCGTTGATGGCGGACAGGGTATGGCGTTGTTGGGGGGATTTTTGGAGCAGGTGGCTTTGGTGGCCGATATTGATTCTTATGACGATGGGGAAGATGTTGTTAAGTTTATGACCATGCACAGCGCTAAGGGTCTGGAGTTTCCTGTGGTTTTTTTGGTAGGGATGGAGGAAGGGATTTTTCCCAGCAGCCGCAATATTTTGGAGCCTGTCCTGTTAGAGGAAGAGCGCCGGCTGTGTTATGTGGCGGTAACCCGGGCCCGGGAGAGGCTGTTTCTGGTGCATGCGCGGCAGCGGACACGGTTCGGTCGAACGGAGTCCGCCGTGCCGTCAAGGTTTCTGAGTGAGATTCCGGATGATTTGGTGAATGCGTCTGAGGAGGCGGATTGGGGCCGATCCTATGGGGCCGGAGCGTATGGGCGTTCGGAGCGGTATGGCAGTTCGGGGCGGTATGGCAGTTCGGGGCGGTATGGCGGTTCGGAGCGGTATGGCGGCGATTCAGTCGGGAATCCAGGCGGCGCTAGCCGGAGTGGGGCCGGGGCCAGGGCTGGGGCTGGGGCCGATTCCGGTTGGGGACAGAAAGACCATGAACCGGGTCGGTCGGGTTGGGGCACGCAAAAAAATTTGGACGCCGGTCGGGCAGGGCAAGAAACACCGGCGGCACCGGTGGAGGAGACTTATTTTGTCGGGGACAAGGTCATTCACCCAAGTTTTGGGCAGGGCATTGTTATGAGCTGCCGGGGCGTTGGCGACGAGGCTGAGGTGACGGTGGTTTTTGCCGGGGAGGTCAAGAAGTTGATTGCGGCTTACGCGCGGCTGGAAAAAACTTAAACAATGGACAATGGACAATGGACAATGGGGACAAGAGGCAATGGACAGTGATTTGGCGTATTTTCTTGATTGGGGGATCTCTTATGAACTCACATGAATATTTACAGCAGCTGAAAGAGAGGATCGTGCAGGCGGAGTATCAGTACTATATTCTTGACGATCCACAGATAACAGACGCGGAGTATGACGCGATGCTGGTTGACCTTCTGGCTATTGAAAAGGAGCATCCGGAGTGGGTGGACGCTTCGTCTCCCTCCAAGCGTGTGGGCGGGTTTGTGGCGGATCAGTTCACCAAAGTGGCCCATTATGGGCCGATGCTGAGTTTGGACAATGCTTTTAGCGCTGATGATTTGCGGGTTTTTGACCGACGTGTGCGGGAGGTGGTGGCAAACCCGGAATATGTTGTGGAGTTGAAAATCGACGGCCTAACTTTGGCTTTGACCTATGACGGCCCGGCCCTACAGCGCGGAGCGACCCGGGGGGACGGGGTGAATGGTGAGGATATTACGGAGAATGTGCGGACCATTCGTGATGTGCCGCTGAAACTCAGGGATGGTGATGCGGACGCCGCCCCTGCCCCGGTATCCCGAGTCGATGTTCGCGGAGAAGGGTATATGCCGAAGGAGTCTTTTCGGCGTTTGAACATAGAACGCGGGGAAGGGGGGCAGCCGGTTTTCGCTAACCCGCGCAACGCGGCGGCGGGGTCTTTGCGCCAACAGGATTCACGGATTACCGCTCAGCGCGGTTTGCGTTATTTTGCTTATCAGATTTTGCAGGCTCAAGAAATTGGTTTGAAGACCCAGGAGGAGACCTTGGCGCAGTTGAGCCGTTGGGGTTTTTCGGTTAACCCTTATGTCAAAGTTTTCACGGATATAGAGGATGTGACAGCTTATTGTACTGAAATGGCTGACAAACGCCATAGTCTGCCTTATGACATTGATGGGCTGGTGCTAAAATTGAACAATTACGCCCAGCAACAGGAGCTTGGTTTCACGTCAAAAAGCCCGCGATGGGCGATTGCTTACAAGTTTCCGGCGGAACAAGTGGAAACGACCTTGTTGGACATTGAGATCACAGTAGGCCGCACGGGGGTGTTGACGCCCACGGCGGTTCTGCGGGAAGTGGCGGTAGCGGGTACGATGGTGGCGCGAGCGGCGCTGCACAATCTTGATTACATCCGCACCAAGGATATTCGCATCGGCGACCATGTGATCATCCATAAAGCCGGCGATATTATCCCTGAAGTCGTCAAAACGCTGCCGGAGAAGCGCAACGGAACAGAGCGGGAATTCCATATGCCGGACGTTTGCCCCGGCTGTGGCGAAGGCATAACGCGGTTAAGCGGCGAGGCGGCTCACCGATGTATCAACCCTCAATGCGCGGGACAACAGCGTGAGGTGATTATTCATTTTGTTTCCCGGGACGCTATGAATGTTGACGGCGCCGGCGCCGCCACCGTGACACAGTTATTGCAGGAGGGCCTCATAGGCGACGCCGGTGATCTTTACACGTTGACTGAAGAGAAACTGATGTCAATGGAGCGGATGGGCAAACGTTCGGCCCAAAACCTGCTTGAGGCCCTGGAAGAAAGCAAGGGACGCGGGCTAGCCTGTTTGCTTTTCGCCCTGGGTATTCGCAACGTAGGCAGCAAAGCCGCAAGGGCGCTGGCCACACGTTTTCGATCCATGGAAGCGCTGCAACAGGCAAGCCTTGAAGATCTGCAGGCGATACCTGATGTGGGCCAAGTTATGGCACAAAACGTTGAGGCATATTTTCAAGATCCTGCCAACCAAACTCTTCTGGAGAAGCTAAATGCCGCCGGTGTTCAGATGTCATTAAGCGCGGAAGACGAAGCCGGCAGCAACGATATGTTTATGGGCGCGTCCATTGTTGTGACCGGAACGTTGAGCCAATGGGACCGAAGCGAGATTGAGCGGATCATTGAACGCGGCGGCGGCAAAGCTTCCTCGTCGGTCAGCCGCAAAACGACTTTTGTGCTGGCCGGGGAAAACGCCGGATCAAAGCTGCAAAAAGCTCAGACGCTGGGCATTCCTATATACAGTGAAGAAGAGTTCAGGCAGAAATTCGGATTGGCGTGAGAGAAAAGGGATGGTCTGAAGGGAAAGATACTCAATCTCGCTCCTTAGAACTAGACGAGACTAGAATTAATGAAGTTGATGAAGCGTGGGTGCCTGTCATCACGCCTTTCGGTTCGGGAACACTCGTGTGGAAGAATTCCGACTAGCCGCCTCCGTCTCCAAAACCACCTGAATAACAACGTACCGCAAGTCGGAGGAGACGGCGGGATGGGAGCCGGGGCGGGGGGCAGGGACAGGGACAGGGACAGGGGCAGGGGGGCGGGCGGATCCACGAGGGCCATACCCCGCGAGCCTTTGCGAGAGGGGCGGCAGCTGCTCTTTGGCTTTGGAGAGAAGCAAACTCAAGGCTGCCTTATTTTGAGTTTGCCGCGGAGAAGCCTTAGAGCAGCGCCGCCCCGTAGCATGGCTCGCGGGGTATGGCCCTCGTGGATCCGCCCGCCCCCCTGCCCCTGTCCCGATCCCGGCCCCGCCCCGGCTCCCATCCCGCCGTCTCCTCCGACTTGCGGGCGGCTTGCCAAAACCTTCCACGTTTATAACCGTTTTCACAAAAGAAGTTTTGTGATATAGTTCTTAATAGATGCGTCTTAGAAAAGATGTGTTTTTGGCTGTTTGCTGCTAGGAATTTAGCTGCACACGCCAAAAAAAACCACAAATTAAGGGAGGCTTCATCATTGGCTATTTTATCTCGATTCCGTGATATCATGTCTTCTAACGTTAACGCTTTGTTGGATAAAATGGAAGATCCGGCAAAAATGGTTGACCAGCTGCTTTTGAACCTAAATGATGATTTGAATAAGGTTAAGGCTGAAACCGCCGGGGTCATGGCAACCGAAACCCGGGCGCGCCGGGCTTTGGATGAGTGCAACGAGGAGATCGGCAAACTGACTTCATATGCGGAAAAAGCTGTTCTGTCCAACAACGATGATGACGCACGGAGGTTTCTAACAAAGAAAAGTCAGCTGGAAAGCAACAAGGTACAGCTGCAGACATCTTACGATGTCGCCGCCGACAACGCGCTCAAAATGCGGCAGATGCATGACAAACTTGTTAGCCAGATTGATGAACTGAACGGTCGCCGCCAGACAATCAAGGCTAAAGTTGCTGTAGCGAAAACCCAAGACCGCGTCAATAAGATTGAATCAAAGATTGGCGGAGCAGCCGCGAATATGGACGCGTTTTCGCGTATGGAAGAGCGTGCGGACAAAATGCTTGACACTGCCAACGCTATGACGGAACTGAATCAAGCCAAGGATACTATGGACGATTTGACGAAAAAATATGATTCAGCCGAAGCGAGCACAAGTGTGGAAGACGAATTGGCCGCTTTAAAAGCCACCTTGGGAAAGTAATGTCAAGGGAAGACTAATTAAGGATGATTTAGTATGGATGAGCCAAACGCAACGTACTCGCCCAATGCCCAAGAACCCAGCTTAACCGCCGCAACTGGGGAAACTCATAGTTGCCCCAGCTGCGGCGGCCTGATGGTTTTTAACATTTCTTCCCAGTCGATCAGGTGTGAGCATTGCGACGCGCCGGCTGAGGCCGAGGCGGCGTCTGCCTCTCTTATTCGGGAACATGCTTTGATTCATGGGGATCGTAACGGCCCCACGGCCTCAGAGGATCTGGAGCACGTCTGGCAGGAGCAAATGAGCCTCATTCACTGTGAATCCTGCGGCAACGATATTGTTGTTCCTCAGGAAGCTTTGGCCGTCCGCTGCGATTACTGCGGCTCCAGCAAGGTTTTGGCTCAAAAAGCCGCGGCTGGGATTCCGCCTGACGGCATCATCCCTTTTGTCGTCGATAAAAACAGTGCCGGTGAAGCTTTCCGCAAATGGATCTCACGCCGTTTTTGGGCGCCTCGCTCTTTGAAGAACGCCTTTCATGAAAACAAGATCGAAGCCATCTATCTGCCTTATTGGACTTTTGATGCGCAAACCGACGCCAATTACACCGCCCAAGGCGGCAAAGTCTATTATGTTATGGAAGGGTATGGGGAAAATCGCAGACGGGTTCGGAAGGTAAACTGGTATCCGGTGCGCGGCTCAATCAGCCGTTTTTTTGACGATGTTCTGGTTAGCGCCAAACAGCTTCGTGATAAACTGATTGCCCGTATCGATAGTTTTGGTACGCAGAAGCTTTTGCCTTTCAGCACCGCCTATCTGTCCGGTTTTAAAGCGGAAAAATACGCCACGTCTCCGGAACAGGGTTTCGAAGAAGCCAAGGCTAAAATGTTGTCTATGCTCAGGGATCAGGCTCACCGTGAGATTCTTCGCTACTATGACGAAGTCCGGTCTTTGGATGTCAGGGCGAGTTTTACCCAGACAACTTATAAACATATCCTTGTACCTTTTTGGCTCTCTTCTTATTGGTATATGGATAAGCCCTACCGTTTTGTGATTAACGCGCAAACGGGCAAGATTTCCGGCGAGGCTCCCGTTAGCAAAGTCAAAGTGACTTTGGCTGTCCTGGCCGGGTTGATTATTCTGGTTCTCGCGTTTGTGCTCTATTTGAACTATCCGGCTGGATAAGGAGGTTTTTTCATTTATGGCTGTGTTTAAGGATCAGTTTCTGAGTGTCGTTGAATGGAAGGAATACCGGGATGACCTTATTTTCTGGAAATGGAGTCAGGGCGAACTGAAAAAGGGTTCCCGCTTAGTTGTGCGCCCGGGTCAGGACGCCATCTTTCTATACAACGGCAAAATCGAAGGTGTTTTCAAAGATGAAGGCAACTACGAAATCGAGTCTCAAATCATTCCTTTGCTGTCAACGTTAAAAGGTTTTAAGTTCGGTTTCAATTCCGGATTGCGCGCCGAAGTTCTGTTTGTCAACCAGAAAGAGTTCACGCTGAAATGGGGCACGAAAGGCGCCATCAATATTCCGTCGCCCGGGCTGCCTGGTGGTATGCCTGTGCGGGCTTTCGGGAATTTTTCGATCAAAATCGATGACTATTTTTGCCTGATCGATAAAATAGCCGGCGTCAAAACACAGTATACCGTGGATGATGTCCGTGACCGTGTCACAGCGGAAGTCAACCAGCTTCTCATGAGCGCCATCGTGCAGGAAGGCAAGGATATGTTCAACCTGCAAGCCAGCGCGCCTCAAATCGCCCAGAAGATGGGAACCGATTTGGATGTGAATCTGCATATCATCGGTCTGAAAGTTACCAACTTCAACATCGCGAATTTCAATTATCCCGAAGAGATCCAGAACATGATCAACAAAGCCGCCTCTCAGTCCATGGTTGGTGATCTTGACCGCTACCAAAAAATCGGGCTGACCGACGCCCTGGCGTCGGAAGGCGGAGCGGGCAATACGGCCTCTTCAGCGATGGGCGCCGGTATAGGTATGGCGGCTGCCGCCAATATGGCCAATCAGATGTTTTCGCAGAACCAAACCCAGAACCAAACCCCGTCGCCGGCGCCTCAACCGGCTTCTTCTCCGCAAGATGCTGCCAATGCTGAAACAATGTTTTGCAGCGAATGCGGGTCGAAAATTTCCCGCTCGGTGAAATTTTGCCCGGAATGCGGTTTCAGGTTCGAAAAATAAGGCTCTGCTTTCCTTCGGCTCAAAAGTGTTTGGCAAAATAAAAAGTAAAATCGTTGTTCATCGTAGCAAAATAATTTTTGAGGCATGAGTCTAAGGTCCTATCCGATGATGCGACGGATGTTTTTGAACACATCGAGTCTCCGGCTCCAGTGGAGTTATGTGGGGTTATTGGGTTTTTCGTCCTTCATGTCTCTGGCGCCGCGATCTTGTTTTGTCGGGTGTCGTTTGCCTTTCTCTTTGCCTGTGCCGCCAAGAGTGACGCCTTGGTATATTTTATTGTATGCCGCTCTTTCTTTTATCGTAAAATGCGCCTGCTGATGTTAACCCAACTTTGGATTAATACAATCTGAAAAAGATCAAAAGGCCCTCTTGGTAATTACTACCACAACCATGTTGAAATACAGCAATAATTATCAGAATTGTTTATACAATAACACAAAAATCGCTTTTTTGTTGAAAAACAGAGTCAATCTCTCTCGAATTACGCGAGTATTCTCAAAAACAAGTATTGAATTTTGTTTTTTTATTGGATAAAATAAAAGACATCCTACTAAATATGTCAGTTTGAAACTCAACGAGACAATCAAAGAGAATCATGTGTTTCTTAATCTGGCAAACGGTTTTGAGAACAAATCAAGGATTTGGCAAATTTGAGAGGAGGTAATGTTTTGGATTCTCAAACACAGCAACCGCAGCAAGAACAGGCTCAGGTTCAGCAACAGGTTCAGGTTTTCATCGTTGAAGACGACCCGATGGTTTCGACAATCTGCAAGAACTTCATTGAAAAAGTAAACCCCTACACGGTCGTCGGTATTTCCGGTGACGAAACAGATGCCCTTGATAAGATCCGCACGTTGAAGCCGCAATTGGTCTTGCTTGATCTGCATCTGAATAAGGGCAGCGGCATGAATCTGCTTAAGACCATGCGCAAAGAAAACCTCAACGTTGACGTTTTGCTTATGACGGCTTCTAAGGACAGCGCCACAGTTTGTGAAGCTTTTCGCTATGGCGCTGTGGATTATCTGATTAAGCCTTTTGATTTTGACAGACTCAGACAAGGATTAAGAAGCTTTCTGAAATTCGTTGATTTGACCTTGGAAAACAAGGATATCGAGCAGGATGAAATTGATCAATTCCAGTTCACTTCTGAATCAAGTTCTACAGGATCTCTTTCTTCTTTGCCCAAAGGTGTTCATTACATGACGCTTAATCAGCTTAATGAATACTTAGAGGCCCAAGAAAACGCCCTTTCTTGTCAGCAGATTTCCCATGCCTTATCTTTGTCCAAGATAACCACATGGCGTTATCTGGAGTACCTCGTGGAGCGCGGCAAAGTTGAGGTGTCTCTGGAGTATGGTATGATCGGCCGCCCGACCAAGCTTTATCGCGCCGTTCGCTAAATTATCTGCAACAACCGCTATGCTCGGAGAAGCCAGCTTTTCCGGCAAACTCTTATCGGCAGAAGTTTGAGTAGGATTCTTCTATTTGAAGCAGATAAACAAATACCACTCTTGAACCATGGCCTAAAAACCGTGGTTCTTTTTTTTGAAAAACTCGATGACATAGCCACAGGAAGAATTTAAGAGCTAGAGGAATAAAATCCGCCATAATTGTCAATAATTCCTTCTGAGCAATGTTGCGGAAATCTTCAACCTTGCCTATTATTATACCTGAGCGTTAGCACTCATTAGAGGTGAGTGCTAATAACGAGAAAACGAAGGAGGAAATCAACCCATGAATCTCAAGCCTCTGGCAGACAGGGTAATCGTCAAAGCCCTTCCCAACGAAGAAAGAACCAAGAGCGGCATTATCATTCCGGACACCGCAAAAGAAAAACCCCAGGAAGGCCTCATTGTGGCCGTCGGCCCAGGAAAATATGACGGCGACGATCTCGTTCCCATGAGCGTCAAAGTCAACGATCGCGTCATCTATTCTAAATACGCGGGCACAGAAATCAAATATGACGGAAACGAATATCTGATTCTGCGCGAATCTGATGTTTTAGCTATCATCGGATAAGGCAATTGACAATTGACAGTTGACAATTGTTAATGAGGAATCAGGGATCAGTTTTACAATTTAACCATTCTTTTAGGAGGAATGCTCTCGTGGCCAAACAAATTATTTTCAATGAAGAAGCCCGCCACGCTCTGGAAAAGGGCGTTAACCAGCTGGCTGAAACCGTACGCGTGACCCTCGGACCCAAAGGACGCAATGTTGTTCTTGACAAAAAATTCGGATCGCCCCTCATCACCAACGATGGCGTCACCATCGCCCGGGACATTGAACTGGAAGATCCTTTTGAAAACATGGGCGCTCAGCTGGTCAAAGAAGTCGCTACTAAAACCAATGACGTCGCCGGAGACGGTACTACCACCGCGACTGTGCTGGCTCAAGCCATCATCAGAGAAGGTCTGAAAAACGTTGCCGCCGGCGCCAATCCTATGGAAATCAAACGCGGCATAGAGAAAGCCGTTGATGTTGTCGTCGACGACATCAAGACCAACGCCCAGACCATTGAAACCAAAGAATCCATCACTCAGGTCGCCTCTATTTCCGCCAGCGACGAAGCCATCGGCGCCCTGATCGCCGACGCCATGGAAAAAGTTGGCAAAGACGGCGTCATCACTGTTGAAGAAGCCAAAGGCATGACCACAGAACTGGAAGTCGTTGAAGGCATGCAGTTTGACCGGGGTTATCTGTCGTCCTACATGGTCACAGACACGGACAAAATGGAAGCTGTTCTGAAAAACCCATACATTCTCATCACCGACAAAAAAATCGGTGGCATTCAAGAAGTCCTGCCGATTCTGGAAAAAGTCGTCCAGTCCTCGAAACCTTTGCTGATCATCGCAGAAGACATTGAAGGCGAAGCCTTGGCCACCTTGATCTACAACAAGATTCGCGGCGCCTTCTCAGCCGTTGGCGTCAAAGCGCCTGGTTTCGGCGACCGTCGCAAAGCTATGTTGGAAGACATCGCTATTCTTACCGGTGGCCAGGTCATCACCGAAGACCTGGGCCTGAAGCTGGAAAACACCACGCTGGAAATGTTGGGAACATGCCAACAGATCCGTGTCAGCAAAGAAAACACCACTATTGTTGACGGCGCCGGCGACGAAAGCGCCATCCAAGGCCAGATCAACGTCATCAAAAAACAGATCGAAGAAACCACATCTGATTTCGACAAAGAAAAACTCCAGGAGCGTCTGGCAAAACTGTCCGGCGGCGTGGCTGTTATCCATGTGGGAGCCGCCACCGAAACCGAGCTCAAAGAAAAGAAACTGCGCATTGAAGACGCTCTTTCCGCCACCCGGGCAGCTGTCGAAGAAGGTATTGTCGCCGGCGGCGGCGCCGCGTATCTCGACGCCATCCCTGCTCTGGACAAACTTGGGCTCGCCGGCGATCAGAAAACCGGCGTCCAGATCATTCGCCGGGCTCTGGAAGAACCAATCCGGCAGATCGCCAACAACGCCGGCATGGAAGGTTCCGTTGTTGTTGAGAAAGTCCGCAACGCCAACCGGGGCACCGGTTTCAACGCCGCCACCGAAGTCTATGAAGACATGGTTAATGCCGGCATCGTTGATCCCGCCAAAGTTACCCGTTCCGCGCTGCAGCACGCCGCATCCATCTCCGCTATGATCCTGACCACGGAAAGTCTGATCACCGACATTCCGGAGAAAGACGCTCCGAACCCGATGGCCGGCGGCGGTATGGGCGGCATGGGCGGCATGATGTAAGGAGACGCTTACTGTCGAAGAGCCCCAAGGAGCGGGGTTGTGCCCGGGATACTCCAAGGGGCTGCCGCATACGCGCTTTTTTAAGCGTTTTGCGACAGCCCCTTCCTTTGGTTTTATTATTTCGAAATAAGGCGGACGGTACAACGCCCAGCAGAATAGACTATAAAGTCACCACTCGACGACAGAGCCCTTCGGGGCTTCTTTTTTTATGGTCATCCGGAACTCAACTAAGCTTCTTCTTCGTTATCAAGGAGAAGCTGCTTATACCAAAGCATAGCGTTCAGAAAAGCTCCCTGAATCCCTTCCGCAGTCAGCGCGTTAAGAATCATAATCTGCGACACACGCTCCCAGTCAGCGTGTTCGTAAGCAAAAATAAGTTCCAGAACATGATAAAAAGGCCCTTCATGGCTGGCCAAAGCGTCAAAAATAACCTGTTTAGCCGAAACCTCCCGTAGAGCTACCGATATGGGCGCCTCCATCACCACATCCAGCAGAGAAAGCACACCCATAAGAAAAAGGTCGCCGCTTTGGTTTTCCATATGGAAAGTGGACGCCAGATTCTCTGCGAATTTGGCCCGCACAAGAATCAGACGGGTCAATTCATTGGGTTCATCAAACGCTAAATACGCCGAAATCGCCGCCATGACCCATTTGCGCGTCTGTTTCAAACCCAACATAGCAATGGCGTGGCTAATCGAATTAACCTTCTGTCTAAGGCCAATCGCGGGTGAATTGATGAACCGCAGCAACGCAATCGACAAAGCCGCATCCCGCTGAATATATTTGGCGATATCCGACACTTCAAAATCCGGTTCTTCCTCCGAGCCCACAGCTTTGAGAAGTTGCAGGGCGTTGCTTTTTAGCGGCGATATTTTTTTGACGCCTTTGCTCAAGGGCCGCGAATAAAATCTTCCTTCAAAAAGGGCATTGGGAATACCTTTAATCTTGTTAAAAAAATCTTTGCTCTCAATATTGGTACAAATCGCGACCGCCGAAGGTTTTTTCGTGCGGACCTCCAACAGATTGTCGCCAAAATCCTTGGAATCCGTATTCAATATAATATAATCGGCTAACTCAAACAGAACCGCCGTTTTCAAAGTATACTGCACATTATTCAAAGCAAAAAAATAACCGCGTTGTTTCATCTTCATACACCGGAGCAAAAAGCGCGGTTCCAACGGAAAATCCTTATTGATCACACAAACCAACAATTCAGGCGGAATGGAAGACAAATCGGCAAAATTCGCCAGCAACAAATACTGATCGACTGGCACAAAGATTTTTTTGTTATTCGTAAAAGCATCTGTTCCAACAGAATTAAGGAACTCCAACCCGGGAGAGAATGTTGCCCCGTCCAATTCCGCGGTCATCCGCGCCGATCCCAGAGGCAGATCGCACCGTTGATACTTTAAATCATACGCTTCCACAACCATATTGGCGTCAAATATAGGTGTGGCGACAATAAAGATCTTCATCTGGCATCCTTTCACTTAGGCAATGGACTATCACAATGGACAATGGACAATGGACAATGGACTATCACAATGGACAATGGACAATGGACAATGGACAATGGGGACAAGAGGCAATGGATAAGGCTGATATCCTTCACCAATGGACAAGGCTGATATCCTTCAGCCTGTGGACCAATGGAGAAAGGACTGTTAGGAGTAGTGTGACAGTTCGCGATTGATGTTTGATATTTAACTGTCAAGTAACAATAGCAACCCATCCTTCCCCAATCATTACGGAAGGCCTCGCCGTTGCTTATATTCGTATTATGGAAGAATTGCCTGAAAATATTCAATGGCAATAACTGAACCTAGCTCTGTCCTCTGTCCATTGTCCGTTCCCCATTGTCCATTGTCCATTGTCCATTGTCCATTGTGATAGTCCATTGTCCATTGTTATTGGCCTCGTCAACTGTCAATTGACATCGGATAAGAGCCGTTAAAACATGCCATACAGAAGGAGCCGTTGCCGTTAACACTTTCAAATTCATTGCCGACACCCTTTGCTACCGATCCCAGCACGGCTTTATAGAGAGCTTCTTCATGCAGATAAGCCAAAGAATCGGCGTTTATGCATTTCCTGATTTCTTCAATGCTGCGTTTGGCCCCTATCAAGTGATCAGTCGACGGCGTATTGATGCCAAAATGACAGGGGAAACGCACCGGTGGTGAGGCAATGCGCATATGCACCTCTTTCGCTCCGGCATGACGCAGCAAGTTGACAATAAGCAGGCTGTTGGTTCCTCGCACAATTGAATCATCAACAAGAATAATGCGCTTGTTTTGCACTTGTGAACGAACGGGGCTGAGCTTGAGCAACACTGTTCGTTCCCGCTGCTTTTGACCGGGCTCAATAAAAGTCCGCCCCGTATACGGACTTTTTATCAGCGCCTGGGCAAACGGAATGCCGCTGGCTTGGGCGTACCCCATAGCCGCGGGTGTGGCCGAATCCGGCACCCCGGCTACAATATCGGCTTCAACCGGAGCCATGGCCGCTAAAGCCTGACCGGAATGATAGCGGGCGGAATAGACGCTGATGTCGTCAATTTCCGTATCGGGACGCGCAAAATAAACATATTCAAAAACACACATCTTTTTCACTGTAGGCAGGGCAGGGGACAGATAAGAATGAAGCCCATCCCGGTCAATAACCACAATCTCTCCTGGCTCGACTTCGCGAACCAGCTTGGCGTGCACTGCGTCCAAAGCACAGGATTCCGACGCCAGAAACCAATGATCATCCAAACGGCCGATCGCCAAAGGCCGCATACCCAAAGAATCACGAATCCCAATAATTTTATCAGGCACCATCATCGTAATAGCGAAAGATCCGCGGGCCTGATTGATCGCCGTGCGAATACCCGCAACAAAATCAGTCGTCTTCGCCGTTTCCCGGGCAATCAGATGCAAAAAAATCTCCGCGTCCGACTTTGTTTGGAACAGATGGCCTTCCTTTTGCAGTTGATCACATAGCGCGGCGCCGTTCACCAGTTGTCCGTTATGACCAAGAGCCATAAAACCGTCTCGTCCGTACATCACCATAGGTTGCGTATCCAGGACATTATGCGCGTTTCTCGGCGTATAAAGGACATGGCCCAGCAAAAGCCTGGCTTCATCAAACATCGGCAATTCTGATCTATCAAATACATCGTTCACCAAACCAAGATTTTTTTGCAAAAAAACGCTGTCGCCGGTATAGGCGGCTAACCCGCAACCATCCTGCCCTCTGTGCTGTAAAGCATGCAACATATTATAAGAAGTCAGCGAGGCTTCCAATCCACCCGCATTATAAATCCCAATAATTCCGCACACAGCAATCTCCTTAAAGTATTGATAAGCGCCTCCAAAAAGAATAACAGAATATGTTTCATCGCGCAAATTTATTTTACCACAAAACAGAGCACTCCCTTAATGAGAGCGCTCCGCTTGCAGGCTTCTCTAACCCAAAATCATTGATGATGATGGTCGTCAAAAGGATTTAAGTCCACATGGGAAACATAATTTTGCACACGGCTGCGAATCTCCGGCGCAAATTTGTGAGCTGTAATACCTATGGCAATCCCACCTATGAGAGCCGCCCCTGCCATAACAATACCGCCGCCGCCGATACTGTGCCTACGTTTGGGAAACATATCTGTAACCTCCTTTAGAATGAGTTGAATGTATCTTGGTTTTGTCTTTAGTATGAAAACAAGTGATCAAAAATAAACGAGGATATTGTTGCCAATGGTCGGCAATCGTCAATTATTGTTTGATTGATTCATTCTTCAAAAAATTCAAGCAGCACAGATATATCCTGGAAATTCGTTGAGTTTCGTTGATTTTGCCGGCGAATTTTTCTATAATGTTGTGGTCACTGGCCACCCTATGCTATACTTCTTTTGAAGATTTTGCCCAATTCCTCCTCGTAACAATAAGACAAGGATCTTTTCTACAGGTATGGTAACTCAATGAACAAAAAAACTATTCTCCAGATCGCCATTGACGGGCCGGCCGGAGCCGGCAAAAGTTCTGTCGCCCGCGCGGTTGCGCAGCGGCTTGGTATCCTCTATCTTGATACGGGCGCCATGTACCGCGCCCTAACATGGCAAGCCCTGCAGAAAAATGTTGATTTTGCCGATACTGACGCCCTGACACATCTGGCTTGGGAAACCTCTGTCACCTTCGACATGGATACCCACCGCGTTCTCTGTGATAACACCGACGTAACCGAAGCCATCCGCACCCCGCGGGTTTCCGAACATGTTTCGGCTGTGGCTGCCGTACCAGGCGTACGCGCCCGTTTGACTGAACTCCAGCGAAACGTCGCCAGTGAACACCCGATTGTGCTTGATGGTCGGGACATTGGCAGCAGCGTGTTGCCCCAGGCTCCTGTCAAGATTTTTTTGACCGCGGACTTGCACCAACGGGCGCAGCGGCGCCAGAAAGACCTAAACGAACAAGGTCTAACGACGACTCTCAACCAAGTTGCGCAAGATATTGCCGTCAGAGACGAGAAAGATTCGAGCCGGGCTACCGCACCCCTGACGCAGGCAGCAGACGCCGTTTTGATAGACACATCGGATCTGACTCTGTCAGAAGTGGTTGAAGAAGTGTTGGCATTGGTCAGGAGGGTTGCGCCATGACGCCTTACAGAATCGTTGTTCCCATTATCCGCTTCTATATTAGGCTCCTTGGCTGCCGGGTCGAAGGCGCAGAGAATGTGCCGAAGGAAGGCCCCTGCATTGTCGCCGCCAATCATATTAATTATTCCGATCCCTTTTTTCTGGCCTGTGCCGTCCCGCGTGTCCTCCATTTTATCGGCAAAGAATCCCTCTTTAAAAAACCGGTTATGGGCTGGGTTCTTAGAAAATTCGGCGCTTTTCCCGTCAGCCGCGGCGAGGGGGACATCAGTGCCATTCGCCGTTGCATGGCTATACTCAAAGGGAACGAGACTCTGGGCATATTCCCTGAAGGAACACGTTCCGCCACAGGAGAAATGAACCAAGCTCTTGATGGAATAGGGCTTATTGCGGAACGATCTCGGGCGCCCATCGTCCCTGTCCGCATTGTTAAGCTGAAAAAAGGGAAGTGGACACGCCACAAAACCCGCATCCATATCGGTCCGCCTCTTCTTCTGCACGAGCTGGCGGATCTTCCCGAAGACAAACGCCTTCGCCGCAAATTCATCGCGACCAGCGTTATGGAGAGAATCGCCAACCTTTAATTCGTAGAAAGAGCAGGAATTTTATGACTGTTAGCGAACTAGAATATAGTTTGTGTGTTTTACAGTTAAAAACTCACGACACGAACTTTAGCTATGGGACAAAGGAGGATCCACTTATTGAAGGTTGTGCAGGCACGAAAAGCAGGGTTTTGCTTTGGTGTCAAACGCGCTATCGAACTGGCAGAACAGGAAAGCGCCAAAGGACCGATATGCTCTTGGGGCCCGCTGATCCATAACGCTCAGGTGGTTAAATCCCTGGAGGCGAAGGGGGTAACAGTGGTTAACTCCCTGGAAGAGGTCGATGGGGGCAAGAAGCTTGTTATCCGTTCCCACGGCGCCCCGCCGCTGGTTTTTTCCGAAAGCGACCGGCTCGGCATTGAAATTGTCGATGCAACTTGTCCCTTCGTCAACAAAGCGCAAGCGCGCGCCTTGGAAGCCTCCAAGTCAGGATTTGTCGTCATTGTGGGGGATCCTCAGCATCCCGAAGTACAGGGCTTGTTGGGTTGGGCGGGCAACAGCGCTTTGGTGGTATCCAATTTGAACAAAGCTTGTCAGCTGCCCCATTATCCGAAACTATCCGTCATCGCCCAAACGACCTTGTCCCGCTGTCAATTTGACGCTATCACAGCGGAACTGAAGAACCACTCCGATAATCTTATCGTTTATGATACAATATGTCTCGCGACCCATGAACGCCAAGAAGCAGCAGCGGAGTTGGCCGAAAAGTCTGATCTGATGATTGTCGTCGGCAGTCAAACAAGCTCCAACACACGCCAACTCGCCGAGATTTGCGCCAAAAAGACAACAACTCATTTGATTGATACAGCCGATGAATTGCAAGATACCTGGTTTCATGGCTGCCGAACCGCCGGGCTCACCGCGGGCGCTTCGACACCCGATTGGATAATTGAGGAGGTCTACACAAAAATGTCAGAAGAATTCAACACACAAGAGATTGCGGCGACAGATTCTGCTCCGGTGCAGGACGCTGCCTCTGAACAGGAAGCTTCCGCTCTGGACATTGCTTCCACGCAAGACGCCGCACCCGTGCAGGAACCTGATTCCGCACAGGAATTAACTTCCGCCCAGGAAGTCTCCCCCGTGCAGGACACAGTTCCCACGCAGGAATCCGTTCCAGCCCCGACCGTGGCAGCGGACCCAGAACCGGCGGCGGACTCATTCCCTGAGGAAAGCATGGCAGATGAGGATTTCTCCGACACTATGGAAGGATATGCCGGCTCCTTGCCCAAACTCTACAAAGGAGCTCTGGTTTCCGGTGCGGTCGTCAAAATCTCCAGCGACGAAGTCTTTATTGATATATCCTGGAAATCTGAGGGCGTCATCCCCTTAGCGGAATTGGCTTTCACCAAAGTCTCACGAGCTGAAGATGTTGTAAAACTCGGCGACATGATCTCCGCTGTCGTGTTGCGCGTCGAAAACGAAGAAGGCCATCCTATTCTCTCTAAACGCAGGGCGGCCGAGATGGAAGCCAGGGAATTCCTGGCCAAAGCTTTCGCCGGCAAAGAAGAAATACACGCCAAAGTCATGGAATGCGTCAAAGGCGGTCTCCTTGTCGATTTGGGTATGCGCGGTTTTGTTCCCGCGTCACAGATTCAGCCGGGATTTGTTGAGGATTTATCCATCTTCATTGGTCAGGATCTGCGCCTGAGAATTTTGGAATATGATGAAGCAAAGAAAAAACTGGTTTTGTCCCAAAAAGTCATTCTGAACGAAGAAGCAGACCGAAAACGCGCTCAGATATTGGTAGGCTTAAATGCCGGGGATGTGGTCGAAGGCGTTGTTCAGCGGCTGACCAAATTCGGCGCTTTCGTGGATATCGGCGGCGTCGACGCGCTGCTGCATATATCTGACATGGCCTTTTCCAGAATCCAGCATCCTTCCGAAGTGGTCAACGTCAACGACACCATCAAAGTCAAGATTCTTTCCATTGATTCAAACGCCGGCAAAGTCTCCCTCGGCTTGAAACAGTTAAAAACCAATCCTTGGGACAATATCGCCGCCAAATATGCTATCGATTCAAATGTCGAAGGAACCGTGGTACGTATCGCTCCTTTCGGCGCGTTTGTCCAACTGGAAGACGGTATAGACGCGCTCATTCATATCTCTCAGCTGGCAACCCATCGTATTCCCAAGGTTGAGGATGTTGTTACGGTCGGTCAAACCGTTACCGCAAAAGTTATTGAATGCAGACCGGGAGAAAAACGCATGAGCCTCAGCATCCGCGATTATCTGCTGGAACAGAATCCCGCTTTGGCGGCTCCCCAGGAAAATCCGGAAACTCCGGAAATTTCTGAAGCCGCTCCACAATTACTTCCTGCCGAGGCGTCTCTTTCATCAGTGCAAACGCCGATCGGCCCGGGAGACCCAGACGCTTCTGATCTGACAGACTCACCGGACGCAGAATCTTATGTCCCGCCCACCGAGGCCCCGGAACAACCGCAGGAACTGCCCACGACCAAGGAAATGGAACCCTTGGGTGCGGAGTCCCCGGATGCGGAACCACCGGATGCAGAACCTTCAGATGCGGAACCCTCGGGTGCGGAATCCTCGGATGCGGAACCCTCAGATGCGGAATCCTCGGGTGCGGAACCCTCAGATGCGGAAACACACGACGCGGAAACACACGACGCGGAAACGCCGGTCGAAAAAATCCCGGCATTGGCGGCAGACGAACCAGAAGACCTCTAACCATAGGAGAACAATTCGTCATAGATGTTACCGTGATTCTGCTTGCTAAGATTCTAGAATGACTTCTTGCCTGGCAAGAAGTCATTTCGATTCTGACCCGGAGAGCATATACAGCAGGAAAGGAACAATCATGCCCAAGGAGAAAACGAAGCAGGCGGAAAAACCCCAGAGACCCGACTTCCTCTTGGCGGCATCCGCGCTGGTTATTTTGGCCTTTGGGCTGGTCATGGTGCTTAGTGCCGGCGCTAGGTTTTCCTATCAGCACCACGACAATCCGTATAACTTTTTCACACTCCAGCTCCTGTGGGCCGCCGTCGGCTTCATAGCTGTTTTTATCGCCATGTACGTTCCTTTTCACAAATGGCGCCGCTTCTGCGGCGCGGCGCTGATCGCTGTGGCCGTTCTCCTCATGCTCGTCAATTTCACACGGCTTGGCGGCGGCAATGAGACTCAGGAAGTGACCCGCTGGCTTGTCCTTGGGAGGTTTCGTTTTCAACCTTCCGAATTAGCCAAACCGATTATGATTCTCTTTCTCGCCCACAATTTCGATCGGTTTCCAGTCGGCAAGCTCCGCGACGCCCTAGGCCCATGTTTGTTCGCCTTCGCTGTCATCCTTCTGGTTCTTACCGAAGACTTCGGTACCGCGTTCGTCATGTTCGCTGCGGCGATCGCTATGCTGCTTCAAACAGGATTCCCTTGGCGTTATTTTATTGTCGGCATTCCAGCCGCTGTTTTTTTGGCGACAAATCATATAGCTTCAACACAATACCAGAAAGACAGAATTGTCGGCTGGCTCGATCCATGGAGCAACATAAGCACAAGCGGCTACCAAACAGCTTGGTCCAAATTCTCTCTGGCATCAGGTGGACTCTTTGGTCTTGGCGTCGGTCGCAACCTGACGTCCATATCGTTGCCGGACAAATACAACGATATGATATTCTCTGTGATCGGGCAAGAGTTTGGCTTTTTTGGTACTCTCGTCTTTTTGTTCGTGCTGGTTTTCTTTATCATACGCTGTTATGAAGCCTCATCCCGCTGTCCGGATCATTTCGGTCGTCTGCTCGGCTTCGGTTTGACCAGTTTGATTGCCTTTCAATGCGCCGTTAACATCTGCTCAGCGTTGGGTATTCTGCCAATAACAGGCATTACGTTGCCACTGGTCTCCTATGGCGGCACCTCGCTTATCGTTACAATGTTTGAAATCGGTATATTGCTGAATATATCCCGGTATTCGTCTTCGCGCAAAACGTTTTTTGATAAATTGAGCGCCTCTCGCAAAAAACATCTTCGCGCTCAGAATGCCGCCAAGTCAACGTAATGTCATAACAGGGCCATTAAGGAGATAACCGCAATAACCTATACAAACAGCAAACACAGAAGAAACGGCCTCACAATCGCTGCCGTCGATCCCTTCGGCATCGCCGCCGAGCTTGGCCTAGAACCCGGCGACAGAGTCGTCGCCATTGATGGGCAGCCTATAACAGACATCCTGGACTATCAGTACGCTGTCGGAGAGGAATCCTTCTCTCTTGTCATTGCCAAAACCGGCGCCAAAACCGATCATGAACTCTGGGAGTTTGACATCGAGCGTTCTCCAGAAGAGTCCCTTGGTATCTCTTTTGCCGAGATTGCTGTCGACGGCATGAAAACGTGCCAAAACAGCTGCGTCTTTTGTTTTGTCCGGCAAATGCCGCCTGGGCTCAGAGCTTCTCTCTATGAATTTGACGACGATTACCGAATGTCTGTAAGCAACGGCAACTACATCACGCTGACCAATTTAAGCGAAGAAGAATTTGCCCGCATCCTTAACCTGCGGGTGGGCCCGCTCTATATTTCCGTGCATGCCTGGGATGCCCAAATTCGCGCAGATATGATGGGCAATCCGGCGGCGGCGTTTCTGCCGGAACAATTACACCGTCTGGCACAGGCGGGAATTGTGATGCATACTCAGATCGTTCTGGTGCCCGGCTATAACGACGGCGCCGTTCTGGGTCATACAGTGCGACAGCTGGAAACTCTTTATCCCCATGTGCAATCCATTGGCATCGTTCCGGTGGGGTTGACACGTTTCCGTTTCGGTCAGAAACCTCTCCGGGTCTTGACGGCGCAAGAATGTGCGCGTATTCTTAAGGAAGGACAGGTATGGCAGCAAGAATTCAGACACCTCCATCAGAAGAATTTAGTTTATTTTGCTGATGAAATCTATCTGTCTTGCGGTTACGATATCCCACCGCCGGAAGAATATGACGGTTTCGAACAGCTGGAAAATGGTATCGGTATGTTAAGTGCCTTTCGGAATGAACTGGCTGTGATGTTAGACGAACCGCCGAACCACAGCCCGCCGTCTCATACCCGCCATTTGTTAACAGGAATTCTGGCTGCGCCGTTCATGGGCCAATGCCTGGATCTAGCCCATAGGCACGCGACTATTCATAAGACATCAGTACCCCCGACTCATATTCACGGGATTCGCAACGATTTTTTCGGATCGCAGATCACCGTAGCCGGACTGGTCACCGCTACAGACATCGCGGCACAGCTGGGGAACTTGAATGGAGAAGAGTTCGTCGTACCCCGCACAATGCTTCGAGCCGGCACAGAGGAATTCTTGGACGGTCATTCTGTAGCTTGGCTTGAGAGACATCTGAACGGTCAGGCCAGAATTGTCAACGGCGATGCCGGAGGATTTGTTGAAGCTCTTTTCGGGGTTCGGGATTAGCTGAAAACCGAATATCCAACGCCGAAAAAGCCGGATGCCGAACCCCGAATACTCCATTGAGGAGGATACTATGACCAAATCCCTCGTCGCCATTGTGGGCAGGCCCAATGTGGGCAAATCAACCCTGTTCAACAGAATTGCCGGCAGCAGAATTGCCATTGTTGAAGATACCCCGGGAGTCACACGCGACCGCCTGTATTTTGATGTGGAATGGGGCAGGAAACGTTTTACGTTGATCGATACGGGTGGTATTGGGTTCAAAGATCAAGCTGCGCCGTTGTCCCAACTGATGAGACAGCAGGTGGATGTGGCTATCGAAGAAGCGGATGTTGTGATTTTTGTTGTCGATGGCAGAACCGGCCCCACCGCCGAAGACGAACTCATTGCCAAATCCTTGCGCCAAGCCCCAAAAACTGTCATTTTAGCCGTCAATAAGGTGGAAAATTTCCCAGGATTTACGGCCCAAAGTTACGAATATTACTCCTTAGGACTGGGCGACCCCATTGGTGTTTCCGCTGCCCACGGTCTCAACACCGGTGATCTTCTGGATGTGGTAGCCGCCTCTTTGCCCGCCCAGTCCGAAGAGGAATACGACCCCGAAACAGTCAAAATCGCCGTAATCGGCCGGCCCAACGTAGGCAAATCCTCCCTCGTCAACAAGCTTCTGGGAGAAAAACGTGTTCTTGTCAGCGATATCCCCGGCACTACCCGCGACGCCATCGACACACCATTTGTTTATGACAACAAAAACTACGTCCTCATCGACACAGCCGGCATCCGGCGCAAGAAAAAAATCGTTGAACTAACCGAAAACTACAGCGTCATCCGCTCTTTTCGGGCCATCGACCGCAGCGATGTGGTTCTCATGCTGCTGGACGCTGTTGAGGGCGTTACCGACCAGGACAAACGCATCGCTGGTTACGCGCACGAAGAAGGCAAAGGCATCATCCTTGTGGTCAACAAGTGGGATCTCGTGCCCAAAGACCACAAAACACTTGACGCTTTCGAAAAAACGATCCGAGACGAAATAGGTTTTCTGGCTTATGCCCCGACCCAGTTTATCTCCGCCGAGACCGGACAGCGCGTCAACAAAATCATGGATCTCGTTGATTTTGTGGCGGAACAAAACTGCCGCCGTGTCACAACCGCCCTTCTCAACGACCAGTTGCGCGAATGGCTGCACTTGAACCCTCCGCCCGGCGACAAAGGCAAATCCCTCCACGTCCTCTACGCAACCCAGCAGGGCGTCAAGCCGCCGACATTCATCTTTTTTGTCAATGAGCCGGAAATGCTCCACTTTTCCTACAAACGCTACCTCATCAACCAACTGCGCCAAACTTTCGGTTTCGAAGGTTCGCCGATACGCCTGATAATCCGTAAACGTTAGGCCCCTAATATTTCTGTAGAGGTGAAACATCTATGAACCTTGTTTTATTCGTTTTTCCTTTGTTGCTTTCCGGTTTGTTGGGCAGCATCCCCAGCGCCTATCTTGTCGGCAAATGCCGGGGTATTGACATACGCAACTATGGAAGCGGCAATATGGGAGCCACCAATACCATGCGCGTCCTGGGCCGGAGATGGGGGTTTTTTGTCTTAGGCGCTGATGTCCTCAAAGGTTTTATGGCTTGCTGGTTCGTCTCTCTCGCTTGGGGAAACTTAGGCGCTGCTTGGGGCCATTGGGGTGCTGTGTTGGGCGGCGTTATCGCCTTTATTACCCACGACTGGAATCCCTGGTTTAAGTTCAAGCCGGTGGGCAAAGGCGTATCTTGCGCCTTGGGATCAGCTTTGTTTGCGGTTCCGATTGCGATGCTCATCGGACTCGTCTCATTTCTTTTAACTGTTTTCATTTCGCGTTATATTTCTCTGGCATCTCTGAGCGCCGCATTGACTGTCTTAATCTTATCGTTTGTTTTCGCAACCCCAACGCCGTATAGAATCTTTGTTGTTGTTGCCGTATGCTTCATCGTTTTGAGACACAAGGAAAATCTCAAGCGGCTCCGCGCCGGCACCGAACCTCGTCTGCAATGGGGAAAGAAGGAAATTGACAATTAACAATGGACAATTATCAATGGACAATGGACAATGAGGAACAGGAGACAATGAGGAACGAGAGGCAGTTTGTTCCTGTCGAAGATTCGTTTTGCCATTGTCCATTGCTTCGTCTCCTGTCTTTCATTGTCCATTGTCCATTGTCCATTGTCCATTGAATTAAGGGGGGATTTGACTATGAAGAGAGTAGCTGTATGGGGCAGCGGCAGCTGGGGAACCGCCATCGCTTATACTTTGGCGTCCGCCGGCAATAGCGTTGAATTGTCAGGGCGCAGCGAGGACGCGGAAATTATTCGCGGCATTGAGCGGGATAGGGAAAACATCCGTTTTCTGCCGGGCGTCTTTCTGCCGGATTCTGTCCGTGCGATCACAGAGTTGTCCGGAAATACTTATGATTTTTTGTTTCTGGCTGTGCCTTCTCATGCCGTGCGGGAAGCGGCTCACCACATCAAACCGTTTTGTTCGGCGGATACCATTGTCGTCAATTTGGCCAAAGGGTTGGAAGAGGGCAGCTGTTTGCGTTTGTCGGAAGTTGTTCAGCAGGTTTTGCCCTCTTGCCCGGTAGTCGTCCTCTCGGGACCAAGCCACGCCGAAGAGGTGGGCAGGGAAGTCGCCACCGCCGTCGTGGCCGCTTCCGCAGATGAAAAGGCGGCTGTTGCCGTTCAAGAACTCATTATGACACCTTTTTTCCGTGTTTATGTGAATTCTGATGTCGTTGGCGTTGAACTGGGCGGCGCTCTGAAAAACGTTATCGCCCTTTGTTCCGGAGCTTTGGAAGGTCGGCAGGCGACTCGCGATAACACCAAAGCGGCTTTGATCACCCGAGGTCTGACGGAAATCACACGTCTCGGCGTCGCTTTGGGAGCGCGGGAAATTACCTTTTCCGGACTGGCCGGACTGGGGGATCTTGTTGTAACTTGCACAAGTTCTCATAGCCGTAATCTGCGCGCCGGCAGAGCTTTGGCCACCGGTAAACCCTTGACACAAGTTCTTGATGAAATTGGTATGGTGGTCGAGGGCGTTCGGGCAACCCGGGCCGCTTACGAGCTTAGCCGCCGACTTAACATCTCGATGCCGATTACAGAAAAAGCCTATCAGGTTCTCTTTGAGAATGCTCCGGTGGAAAGTGTTATTCAAGAATTGATGGCCCGCAGTAAAAAACATGAACACGAAGATCTGGGCGTGTAAGGAGGGAATTGGGTTCGCTCTTTCTATAGCGGCAACCGGGACTCTGGGCGAAGACCAATGATGTCCGGCGGCGCCATCTGCGCGTAAATCGATTGATACAGGCGATAACCCCCACTCAGATTATAGACATCAAACCCGTGCTGGGCAAGGATTCTGGCGCCGATATACCCACGCAATCCCACTTGGCAGGTCACATAAATGGTTTTGTTCTTGTCCAGTTCCGACAGTCGCCCACGCAGTTCGTCCAAGGGAATGTTGACAAACCCGTCAATATGCCCATTTTTGTATTCAAAAGGTGTCCGGATATCGAGCAGAATCGCGCTGCCGTCCCGTGGTAAGGCCGCGACTTCGTGCCAATGGAGGTTTTTGACGGTTCCGTTCAGCAGGTTTTCTATGACATATCCCGCCATGTTGACCGGGTCTTTAGCGGAAGAATAGGGCGGCGCGTAGCACAACTCCAAACTGGTCAGATCCGCGGCGGTCATGCCGGCGCGGATAGCTGTGGCCAGAACATCGCAGCGTTTGTCGACGCCGTCAAAACCGACGATCTGCGCGCCCAGAATCTTACCGTTGTCTTTATCATACAGGACTTTAACCGACATGTTCACGGCGCCGGGATAATAACCGGCGTGGCTGGCAGAGTAGGTAAATGATTTGTCGTAATTGAGACCCAGACGCCGGGCGGTTTTTTCGTTAACGCCTGTGGCAGCGGCCGTCATATCGAACACTTTAATTATAGCGGATCCTTGGGTTCCTGTGTATTGGCTTTGGCGGCCGCAAATGTTGTCCGCCGCAATACGGCCCTGTTTGTTAGCCGGTCCGGCTAAGGGAATCATACTCTTTTGTCCGGTCACAAAATCGGTAACTTCCACCGCGTCGCCGATGGCATAGATGTTTTCATCTGAAGTTCGCAAGAACCGATCCACCAAAATGCCGCCGCGCTCATTGACTGAGAGTCCTGCTTCCTTGGCCAAAGCGGTTTCCGGCCGGACGCCCACCGCCACAATCAGCATATCCGTCTGAAGAAGACCGCTGCCAAGCTGCAGTGTGAGACCTTTTTTTTCAGCCGTGACGCCTCTTACGCTTTCCGACAACATGAGCTTAACGCCTTTTTGTTCAATGTGGAGATGCAGGTCGCAGGCCATATCGTAATCCAGAGGCGCGATAACTTGATCGGCCATTTCCACAATTGTGACCTCTAACTCCGCTTCTCTAAGATTTTCCGCCATTTCCACACCAATATAACCACCACCAACAACAACGGCGCTACGGGGTTTGTTCGCGGCGATAAAACGTTTGATCCGAAAGGTATCTGCCATGTTTCTCAGTGTAAATACTCTCTCCGACTCGATCTTAAATGGCATAAAAGGCTCTGCCCCTGGCGACAGAATCAGCTTGTCATAGCTCTCAGTATAGGTATCCCCCGAGTTAAGGTTTTTCACAGTGACCGCTTTGGCGCTCTTGTCAATGGCGGTCACTTCTGTGTGCACTCTGACATCCACGCAAAAACGGGCGTTAAATCTTTCCGGCGTTTGCAGCAGAAGGGCCTCTTTATCCCTAATCGCGCCGCCAATGTAATAGGGTAGGCCGCAGTTGGCAAAAGAGATATGGCCGCCTCGCTCAAACATGATAATTTCTGCCTTTTCATCCAAACGGCGCAATCTGGCCGCCGCAGAGGCGCCGCCGGCAACGCCGCCAATAATGATTGTTTTCATTTGGGTTTCTCCTTTGGCATTATGTTTTAAGGACAGTCCTCAATGTGTAAATTATAGGGTATATTATGTTCTCTGTAAAGACCTCACATGGATCAGGGGCAGGAGGGGGCGGTGGGCACAGGGGGCGGAGGTTGGGCGGGGTGTGAGGCGCGTTCGCCAAGCCGTGCTCCGTGTCGGCGCATCTCTATGGCATCTGCGCAGAGAGCGCAAAAGTGTGTCCTGAAGTGAGTTTCGCACCGAAAGGAGGGAAAGCGCGGAAGTCACATGCTTTGTAAGAGATGAGG
>Ga0082212_10001280_pt1 | contig 37129 bp, 30 predicted proteins | sample TergutNt197P3_FD_71548 | JGI IMG/M metagenome (GOLD analysis project Ga0082212, IMG submission 71548) | Neocapritermes taracua P3 segment gut microbial communities from Petit-Saut dam, French Guiana - Nt197 P3 | ecosystem: Host-associated > Arthropoda: Insects > Digestive system > Gut ...
GTCATGTCAGCTGCCTCTTCAATGGACATGCCTTTTTTTAGCAGGTTTTTAGCAATAAAAATAGCTTTTTTCGCTTCGCCTTTTTTCAGCGCGTCGTCAATCATGCCACGTTCGGTCAGAATGTCAATTTTCCACCGGTCGTAAGCCAACAACTGCTCTTTGGTATAGGCAGCCCGTTCCATGTAACCCGAAGTTTCAAACGTTTCATTAACGAAGTTCAGGGCGAATACCGGTTTTAAAATTACGGTTGCAAAGTTAAAAAAACGGATTTAATAAAACAAGCCGGCATGTTTACTTTCGATTTTTTTTATTTTTCATTGATGGATTACAAAAAATTGTTACCTTTGCCTAATAAAATAATTAGTTATATCTAATAAATTTTTTAATATATGTTTCAAAGGTCTGTATTACAAGAGATTAAAGGGCGCTTTTTCGAACCGAGAAAGTTCATTCAAGTTGGGTTGGTCCTCGGCAAGTGGGAAAAACAACGGTTATCAAGCAGGTACTGCAACAAATTCCCATGATGTATCATTATGTGACGGCAGACGATTTATATACGGCCGACAGCAGTTGGATACGCAGGGAATGAGAGTTGTTTAATATGTGAACATTTTTCAAAAAAAAATCCAATAATGGTAATACTTAGTAAATTATTATGGCAGATAGCTTAAACACAGACGATTACAAACTTGACTATACAGGCGGGAAAGCCGGTATGGAGGATTATGGAAAGCAACTCTCGGAACCACTTAATCCGGTAATCAATCAGGACGACAAGTCGGAATTGGAAAGTTTCTATTACTTCAATGCAGGCCTGTTGCAGTTTTTCAGAGGCATCGACAATCAAATCACGACCGTTCTTAATGCCCCAGTCGTGCATCCGATAATCGTGGAACAGATACAAACGCAAGTGCAAACGCAATTGCCTGCGCTCAATAAATTGAAATTTACGATCAGCATGTTCAATCCGGGCTCTTTAAGTGAAAAGTACAAAGCGCTTGTCAATCAACACATTGCATATACCCAAAACGGAATGACTATTGGAGAAGTTGAAATTGCTGCTAAGGAGTTGTCGGATTTGTTGAGTAGGAATGAGGCGGCAGTTGCAAAAGAACAGGAGGATTTGAAACGCCAGCAAGAAGAGGAACAAATACGCATTGCGCGCGAAGAGGAGCAGAAACGCATTGCTAGCGAAGAGGCGAAAAGAAAAGCATGGATAATTGAGATGGTCGCAGTAGAGGGCGGCACATTCATAATGGGCGCCACACCTGAGCAGGGTAGCGATTGTTATGATAATGAAAAACCTGTGCATCGGGTAACCCTCAATAATTTCCATATTGGCAAGTATCCAGTTACGCAGGCGCAATTGCAAGCGGTTATGGGTGAAAACCCGTCATCTTTCAAAGGTGACAATCTTCCTGTTGAAACTGTAAGTTGGGATGATGTACAAGTATTTATCAGTCGACTAAACGCTGCTACAGGCAAAAATTATCGATTACCGACCGAAGCCGAGTGGGAGTATGCTGCTCGTGGAGGTAATAGAAGTAAAGGTTACAAGTACAGCGGCAGCAACAATTGTAACGATGCCGCTTGGTATTATGGCAACAGCGGAAACACTACACATCCTGTTGGTACCAAATCTCCTAATGAGTTGGGTATCTACGATATGAGCGGTAATGTTTTTGAATGGTGTCAGGATTGGTATGGTGAATATAACAGCAGTGCGCAGGCAAATCCTAAAGGTCCAAGTTCGGGCTCGTACCGCGTTTTGCGTGGTGGCGGTTGGAGCGGCGGTGCCCGGGACTGCCGCGTGTCCGATCGTTACTGCTATTCGCCTGGCAATCGTGATAACGACAGCGGTTTTCGCCTTGCATCAGTTCCATAAGAGCCATTCGATGTTTTTTTATGAGCAAAAAAAAGGAGCGGCTGCGTTTTGCCGAAAGGCGGAGCGAGGGACGAGCGACGCAAAGAGGCAAAACGTGGAAACCACATAACTGACATTTAGTTCTTTAATAAAAAAATACAATCACAATGGCAGACATTATAAATATATGCGACTACAAGCTCGGCCCTACCGACGCGAAAGCCGGTATGGAGGATAATGGGCAGGAACTCTCAAACCCGAACGATCCATTCAACAACCAGGACGGCAAGGCCGAACTTGAAAGTTTTTATGCCATCCGCACAGAAACGTTCCGGTTTTTCAAAGGGATCGGCGGACAAATCATATCGGTTCTGAATACCCCAATCATCAACCCTAAAAGTATTGAACAATATCTAAAACAAGTGAACAGCCTGTTACCCACCCTTGCTAAATTGAAATTATTGATTAGAATGTTAAAAATTGACAAATTGAGCATAGCGTATGAAACAGAAATCAATCAAATCATTGATTACATTCAAAATGAAATGATTGTTGACAATGTGGAAAATGTATCCAGTCAGCTATTTTATTTGCTGGAAAAGAACAAACATGCTATTATGTTCGAACAGTTGATAGAGATATGCCAACAAGAGGAGGAACAGGAACGTAAAGCCCGTGAAAAAATTTTAGAAATAGAAATGGTCTTTGTGGAGGGCGGTACATTCACAATGGGCGCCACACCTGAACAGGACGGAGATTGTCATGATTATGAAAAACCTGCACACAAAGTATCCCTCAGCAGTTTCCATATTGGCAAGTATCCTGTCACGCAGGCGCAGTGGAAAGCGGTAATGGGTGAAAATCCGTCCTCTTTCAAAGGTGACAATCTTCCTGTTGATTATGCCAGTTGGGATGATGTACAGTTATTTATCAGTCGTTTAAACTTGGATACAGGCAAAAATTATCGTTTGCCGACCGAAGCCGAGTGGGAGTATGCCGCTCGCGGAGGTAAAAGAAGCAAAGGTTACAAGTACAGCGGCAGCGACAATTGCAACGATGTAGCTTGGTATTATGACAACAGCGGAAATACTACACATCCTGTTGGCACAAAATCTCCCAATGAGTTGGGTATCTACGATATGAGCGGTAATGTTTGGGAATGGTGTCAGGATTGGCATGGTTATTATGACAGAAAAGCGCAGACAAATCCGAAAGGGCCAAGTTCGGATCTGTACCCGTACAACGTTTTGCGTGGTGGCAGTTGGTGCGACAATGCATGGTACTGCCGTGTTTCTAATCGCATCAACAATTTGTCTAACAATCGTTTTGACGGCAAAGGTTTTCGTCTTGCCTCAATTCCATAAGAGTCATTCTTAATAAAAAATACAATCACAATGGCAGACATTATAAATACATGCGATTACAAGCTCGACCCTACCGGCGCGAATGCCGGTACGGAGGGTAATGAGAAGGAACCCTTAAGCCCGAACGATCCGTTCAACTATCAGGACGGCAAGGTCGAACTGGAAAGATTATATGCCGTCCACGCAAAAACATTCCGGTTTTTCAAAGGTATCGGCGGACAAATCATATCCGTCCTGAATACCCCAAACATCACCCCTAAAAGTATTGAACAATATCTAAAACAAGTGAACAGCCTGTTGTCTGTACTTGCTAAATTGGAATTATCAATTAGAATGTTCAACATGGACACGTTTTACAAAACGTATGAAACAAAAATAAATCAAATCATTGCATACATGCAAAATGAAATGATTGTTGACGATGTGAAAATTGTATCCTGTCAGCTATTTGATTTGCTGGAAAAGAACGAACAGGCTTTTGCCAAAGAACTGGAGGATTTGAAACGCCAGGAGGAAGAAGAGGGGCAGAAACGCATGGCAAGCGAAGAGGCGAAAAGGAAAGCATGGATAATTGAAATGGTCGAAGTAGAGGGTGGTACATTCACAATGGGTGCCACGCCTGAACAGGGTAGCGATTGTTATTGCCCCGAAAAACCTGCGCATCAGGTAACCCTCAGTAGTTTCAATATTGGCAAGTATCCTGTCACGCAGGCACAGTGGAAAGCGGTTATGGGTAAAAATCCGTCCTATTTCGAAGGTGACAATCTTCCTGTTGAAACTGTCAGTTGGGAAGATGTACAAATATTTATCAGGCTTTTAAATCGTTCAAACGCTGCTGCGGGTAAAAAATATCGTTTACCAACCGAAGCCGAGTGGGAGTATGCCGCTCGCGGAGGTAGAAGAAGCAAAGGTTACAAGTACAGCGGAAGCGACAATTTAAACGATGTAGCATGGTATGAAGACAACAGTGGAAACACCACTCATCCTGTTGGCGCCAAATCTCCCAATGAGTTGGGTATCTACGATATGAACGGTAATGTTTGGGAATGGTGTCAGAATAGATTTAGCATCTATTGCAGCAAAGCGCAGACAAATCCTAAAGGACCAAGATCGCTCTTGGGCGGCGTTACGCGTGGCGGCAGTTGGAACTGCTTTGCCCGGAACTGCCGTGTTTCTATTCGCTGCTTCAGTTCGAACAAAGGCCGCAATAACTTCCGCGGTTTTCGCCTTGCCTCCGATCCATAAGCGTCGTTCGATGTTTTTTCATGAGCCACAACAACGCTCACGTTCAGATGTAAACTACTATTCGACCGGAGACATATCCTTCATACACCACTTTCCCTCCGACATATACTTTAGCTTCCCCATTATCATAATCAAAATGGGCTTCTCCGCTTGGATTGGTGTACTGGTCTTTGGTGAAACCGCCTAACAGCCCCTTAAAACCGACTGCTACTTTTTTGTAATTAGCAGGTTTTCCCGTGCTGCTTTCAACTACTTTTATCGTGAACATAATTTTAAAAATTTTATTTCTACACTAAACGATGCAAACATACGAATTATACCCATATCGGGTGCATTTCAAATTGTCGCATCCCGTCATTGCGAGGCACGAAGCAATCCAGTATACAACGCTTACACTGGATTGCTTCGACAACAAGTTGTCTCGCAATGACGGAAAGGTTGTAAAGCGACAATTTGAAATGCACCCCCATATCCGGGATCATTCACAATATCGAATCAATCCTCCAATTCGGAAGCATCAATTTTTAGGTATACATCGTTATACAAACAGTCGCAAAAAGTAATCCGGCCACCGTTCTTACCGTTTATTACACGTATCTGGTCGACACGGTTATGACCTGCATATTGCTTGTATCCCTCCAAAGGATAGTCCAATTCGGAGATGTCTGCCCAAAAGATGCCGCCAATGGCAAACCAGGCGCCTCCCCGCGCTTCGCCGGGTTGATGTAACGGTCGTATTTGTTTCGGCGAAGGATTGTTCAACTGTTCGGCGATATTCTTTTCAGTATCTCCTCTGAATTCACCAATGAACCAAACGTGCGAAACGCCGGCATGTGTAAACAGATGCTTTCCGATTTGAAAAGCATACGTAAAAAACTGGAGGTTTTCATTAAACAAAGCGCCAACCACTTCTTTTATCCTGTAGTTAAACCGACCGCTCGAACCGGGACTGTCTGAACAAAAATAATGCAAGTCGTGATTGCCTAACAACAGGACAACATCGTCGGGCCTGTCTTTTTTCAGTTGGATAATCTCTTTCAGATTATTAATCAGTTTCATAGGTGGAATGTCCTCATAAGGATCAAGATAATCGCCCAGGAAGACATACAGACAACCGGGGTTGTCACTGACTGCTTTTTTCCAATACGTCGAGCCGTGTATATCGCCGAGAACGATAACAGGGCGTAATTTCTTTTCCATTGAACTTTATTTTTTTATTTTCAATCAATTCCAAATATTTCTCTATTACAAGTCTGGATGTATATAAATTCGGACATTCAAAAACCGCAATGATACCGAACCAAGCCGTCCATCGGGTCGGCGATGATGTTTCCCGCCTTCATGCCAAACTCGGCAGCCACTTCCGTCAGTCGATCGCGAAATATCCATCCAATACTGCCTACGCTGTTGAATGAATATTTTTGATAATCAGGGTAATTTTTAACGATTTGGGTGAAGAAATCCCGGAACGAACCACGTATCACATGCTGTTCGAGGTATTCGTGTCCTGCATGTTCGCCCGTGAGGAAGCGGGTGAAAGAAGCGCAATAGCGGTTGGGCATGGATGATGCATAGAGGCGGTCGATCAGTTGGTCGCCCGTCAGCCGGTAATCTTCCCAAAACCATTGTCGCACATCTGCGGGCATATAGTCGCGGATATAATCGACAAGTAGCCGTTTGCCCATATATCCACCGCTTCCTTCGTCGCCCAACAGGAAGCCCAGCGAATCGATGTTATGCGTAATCACTTCGCCGTTGTAAATACAAGAGTTGCAACCAGTCCCAAGGATGGCGGCAAATCCGGGACTGCGTCCCAGCAATGCGCGCGCCGAAGCGATTAGGTCCATCGCCGCCTCGATCTTGGCATTGGGAAAGACGGGCTGTATGGCGTTGCATATCACGTCATATTTGTCTTCGTAAACGCCTGCGCCATAGAAAGCGACGGCTTTCACGTCGGACGTGTTGAAGTCGTCCGGCAGGTTGGGACGTAAGATTTCATAAAGTTTGCTGCCCTCCTGATAACAAGGGTTATATCCTTCTGTTTCAAATTCCCGGCTTTTACCGGATGAATCCACCAGACGCCATGTGATCTTGGTGGAACCGCTGTCTGCTATTAATATCATGTCATTTTTTTAATGGGTAGTCATTATTTCCTTGGCGTACTTTTGTATTTTCCGTACGGATTCGGCTATTTGCTCCATGTCCGATCGCGAGCCAAGCAATACGCTTTGCCCGAGCCAAAGCGACTGTTCGCTTGTCAGCTTGTCGTTTTGCGGACACTGATTTCGCTCCGACCATTGTTTCATGATCTTTTCGCCGTATATTTTCAGGTAATGCTTGTTTTGGCCCAATGCCAGCACATACGGGTCTGTGTTCAGGCGACCGTAACCGGTACTGGTAGAGATGCCTTCCGCCCTTAATGCCTGAATGAATCTTTCGCGTGGCATACCTGCAAAATGTGCCTTGTCGTAACGAAACATATACAGGTGATACGATACCTTCGTCGTTCCGCCATACAGCCTTGCCGGATAAATACCCTTGATGTCATTGAAAAGACTGCTTAGATAAGCGGCGTTCTCGCTTCTGTGATTGTCCTGCGCTTGTTGGCGTACCATTTGCGCCAACAGCATCCGCGACTGCCATTCAGTCATGCGGGCATTCGTTCCGCGCGTTCCTTCGCCTGTGCCAAAAGAAGCGGTGCTTTCCGTTTGTCCCTGGTGGTGGAAAGCGTAGCAAGCCTGATAGAACGCGCTGTCGTTCGTAGTAATGGCGCCGCCTTCGGCGCAGTTCAGGTTTTTCGACGATTGGAAACTGAACGCTCCCCCTACGCCATACGAACCGACTTTTTTGCCTTTCCATTCCGAGCCGGGCGCCTGACAGGCGTCTTCAATTACCGGCAACTTGTGTTTTTGGGCCAGGTCCATGATGCTGTCAAGGTCGGCAGGCACGCCTCCCATGTGAACAGGCATCAAGGCCTTCGTTTCTTTCGTGATGGCTTTTCTCATCTTTTGAGGGTCTACCTGGAAACTGTTGATGTCCGTATCTGCCAAGATCGGCAGGGCATAGTTGAGTACGACCACATTATAGGTAGCCACAAAAGTATAGGCAGGCAAAATCACCTCATCGCCCGGACCTATGCCAAGGGCGCCTAACATGGTAAACAGGGCAGTAGTACCGCCACTCGTTGTGAGACAATGCTTCATCCCCATCACCCGTGCATATTCCGCTTCGAACTTTGCCGTCGAACTGCCGTCAAGCCGCCCCCATTTATTGCTATATAGTACTTCGTGCAATGCCTCTTCTTCCGATCGGTCATACACAGGCCACCTTGGGAACGCGCCCGTAAATGCTTTCTCTCCGCCCAATAAGGCGGGCTTTTCGTCTGTTATCTTCAATTCCATCGTAATTCTTTTTTGTTGATTAATGATTTGTAATGGCTTCTTTTGCAGTAGCCCCAACGATAATTAATTTTTTAATTGAGCGGCATTTTTTTGAATTTTTCGGACTGCCTCTGCTATTAGGTCCATGTCGCGGGTCGAACCGAGAAACATGGTTTGACCGAACCAGAGTGATTGTTCATCGGTTAGTATGTCGTTTTGCGGGCATTGATTCCGTTCGAACCATTCTTTCATGCCTTTTTCGCCGTAAATCTTCAGGTAATGTTTGTTTTGCTGTAACCCTGCCACGTATGCTTCCCTGTTTAGGCGACCGTAACCGCTCCAAGTATTGATACCTTCGGCGCCCATCGCCTGTATGAACCTTTGGCGACTCATCCCCGCAAAATGCGATTTGTCGTAACGAAACATATACAGGTGATACGACACGTTGGTAACGCCGTCGTACAGTTTCGCAGGCGTAATGCCGGGTATCTCGCCGAAAAGACCGTTCAGGTATTCGATATTTCGTTTCCGCCGCTTGTCCTGCGCTTGCAGACGCGACAACTGCGAGCGCAGGATGCCGGCTTGAAACTCGGTCATCCGACCGTTGGAGCCCCTTGTGCCTTTTTCTCCCGGAACAAAGGATGCGCTGGATGGCCCTTTTCCCTGGTTATGGAACGCATAACAATCGTTGATAAACGCTTCGTCGTTACTGACGATTGCGCCACCCTCTCCGCTGTTGAGATTTTTTGTCGATTGAAAGCTGAAAGCGCCACCGATCCCATACGACCCCACCGTCTTGCCGCGCCAAGCCGACCCTGCTGCCTGACAGGCGTCTTCTATTACCGGAAGATTGTTCTTTTGTGCTGTAGCCATTATTCGGTCGAGATTGGCAGGTAGTCCGCCCATATGTACCGGCATCAGTACCTTCGTGGCCGGGGTGATAGCCTGCTCCATTTTTTGAGGGTCGATCTGAAATGTTTCAATATCCGTATCAACCAAGATGGGTAGCGCATAATTGAGAACTACCACATTGTAAGTTGCCACGAAAGTGTATACAGGGATAATGACTTCGTCGCCGGGACCTACCCCGAAGACGCCTAACATGGTATACAGGGCAGTCGTCCCGTTAGCTACAGCCAGACTGTGTTTCAAGCCCATCATGCGAGCGTATTCCTCTTCGAATTGCGGCGTTACGCTACCGTCTAAACGTCCCCACTTGCCGCTTTTCAGCACATCCAATAAAGCCTGTTCTTCTTGTCCGTCATAAAATGGCCAGGAAGGAAACTGTCCGGGAAAGGCCTTGGGGCCTCCCAACAACGCAGGTTTATCGTTTTCGCCTGATACCATTGGCGTGAAAGATGAAATACCGCCCATTACTTTTGTTGGCGCCATTGCCAAACCTGTGCCTGCAATCGCAGCCACTCCCAGAAACTGTCGTCTTTTCATTGTGTATTTATTTTAAATCTAAGTAATTCATTGCTTTCTTGACATTTCCATACTTCAAAATCAAGTTTTTCGCTTCCTCGTAATCGGTCAATTGCCGCTTCTCCATCAGCATCTTCACGGAGCGGTCTACTACTTTGTTGTTGATAAGCCGTACGTTTACCATACGGTTATCTTCTACGCGCCCCAACCGAATCAGCACCGTCGTACTGATCATGTCGAAGAGCATTTTTTGTACCGTCCCGCATTTCATGCGCGTACTGCCCGTCACAAATTCGGGTCCGGTAACTACTTCGACAGGAAAATCAGAAACGGCGGCGATAGGCGAATCGGGATTGCCGACAATACATCCGCAGGGAATCCGATGATCGTTGCATTTTTTTAGTCCGGCCAATACAAAAGGCGTCGTGCCGCTGGCGGAGATGCCGATAACGAAATCACCTGCCGTGATGCGATACGACTGCATTTGGTTCCACGCATCGTCTTCATCATCTTCCATCGCTTCGAGCGCCAACACCAAATTCTCTTCGCCGCCTGCCAGAATCACATTGATAACGCCCTTCTCAATGCCATACGTATTGGGTAACTCTACCTTATCCAATACCGAAAGGCGACCGCCGGTGCCGGCTCCCAGATAAAACAATCTCCCGCCGGCTTTCAACTGCCCTTCGATAGCCGTGATCATCTTACTGATTTGGGGCAGTTGCCTTTCGATGGCCAAAGCCACCGTCTGGTCTTCTTTGTTAATGTTTGTAATTAATTCGTCGACCGACATTTTTTCCAAATGTCTGTACTTCGAAGGCTGTTCGGTAATTCTTTCCATTTTGTAAGTATGTTTTATTGGTTCGTTGCTGCAAATGTAATGATTATTTTTACGAAAACCAAGTTTCATTTGATCTTCGAATTTTTTTTATTTTCTATTTCCAATTGAAAGCCCTATCTTTGGGACGTTTTTTTTACTATTTTGACATAAATCATATAAACAATATGGAACAAACAGCATTAATTGCAGCGGTAAGGAAAAAGGCAGAGGTCTGGCTATGTGATGATTACGATGCAGCTACACGCAGCCAGGTGCAGGCGTTGATTGACGCCGACGATCCAACCGAACTGATCGAAGCGTTTTATAAAGACCTCGAATTTGGCACGGGAGGATTGCGCGGGACGATGGGCGTGGGATCAAACCGCATGAACAAATATACCGTGGGGGCTGCTACACAGGGCCTTTCGAATTATCTTATCAAGGAATTTTCAACTCTCCCTGAAATTAGGGTCGTGATAGGGTACGACTGCCGCAACAACAGCCGCGAATATGCCGCAATAGCTGCCGACGTCTTTACGGCCAACGGCATCAAGGTCTATCTGTTTGACGACCTCCGTCCGACGCCTGAAATATCCTACGCGATACGCAAGCTTGGCTGCCAGAGTGGTATTATCCTGACGGCTTCGCACAACCCGAAAGAATACAACGGGTATAAGGCCTACTGGGACGACGGCGCACAGATGATTGCACCGCACGACAAGAATACGATTGCGGAAGTCAATAAAATTCGTACCGCTTCCGAGATCAGGTTCAACGGCGATCCTGACCTCGTTGAGATAATCGGAAAAGAGATGGACGATGCCTTTATCAGCGAACTGATGACGATCTCGTTGTCGCCCGAAGCCATAGCCCGCCATCACGCGATGAAAATCGTATACACGCCTATCCACGGTTCGGGCGTACGGATTATTCCGGAGGCTTTACGACGGTTCGGGTTCACTAATATTATTAATGTACGCGAACAGGATGTGGTAAGCGGCGACTTCCCGACCGTCGTTTCGCCCAACCCGGAAGAACCGGCTGCGATGATGATGGCGGTAGAAAGGGCCAAAGCTACCGCTGCGGAGCTTGTGCTCGCCTCCGACCCGGATGCCGACCGCTTTGGCGTTGCCGTCATGAACGATGCAGGCGAGTGGGAGTTGCTGAACGGCAACCAGACGGCTATCCTGTTTATTTATTACCTGATTCGACGTTGGAAAGAACTTGGCCGCCTCACCGGGAACGAGTATATCATCAAAACCATCGTCTCGTCGGAGACCATTCGTGCTGTCGCCGAAAAAAGTGAAGTCACCTGCTATGACGTCTATACCGGCTTCAAGTGGATTGCCGACGTCATACGCAAACAGGAAGGAAAGAAGAAGTATATCGGTGGAGGCGAAGAGAGTTACGGATTCCTGTGCGAAGACTTCGTGCGCGACAAGGATGCCGTCTCGGCCTGCTGCATCATGGCTGAGATCGCCGCATGGGCAAAGGATCAGGGACTGACTGTTTTTAGCCTTTTAAACCGAATCTATGTCGAATACGGATATTCAAAAGAAGTCGGCCTGTCGGTCGTGAAGACAGGCAAGAGCGGCGCGGAGGAGATCGAGGCGATGATGAAGAATTTCCGCAACAATCCGTTGTCCGAGATTGCCGGATCGAAAGTAACCGTGACCCACGACTATGCTTCGTTGAAAGGCTACAGCTTTGTCGAAGAAGAAGAGTTCTCGCTCAACATGCCGACAACCTCGAATGTACTCCAATATTTCACGGACGACGATACGAAAATATCCATCCGCCCGTCGGGAACCGAACCGAAGATCAAGTTTTATATTGAAGTACACGAACCGATAAAATCAGAAAAAGACATCCCCGCCGCCGAAAAAGCCGCCGCCGATAAAATCGGGAAGATCGTGGAAATGTTCAATTGACCGTATTGATAAATCTGCCCTGCAATTAGGTTTGGAATTGGAGGCGGAAGAGTAACACTATTCCGCAAAATAAGGCATGCTGTCGTGCATCTGCTTGAAGGCGGTGCCCAGCATCTGTATGATGTCGCCGGCGATCATGCTTTCTTCCGAAAGGCTGGCGGCGGCAAGGTCGCCGGCGACGCCATGCAGGTAGACGCCGATGACCGAAGCCTCTTCGGGGCGGTAGCCTTGCGAAAGCAAGCCTAAAATAATGCCGGTCAGCACATCTCCGCTACCGGCCGTGGCCATGCCCGGATTGCCCGATGTATTGAAAAACACTTTTCCGGTCGGCGTACACACTGCCGTATATGCGCCTTTCAGCACAATACATATCTTTTGTTCCGATGCGATGGTGCGTGCTTTTTGCATCCGTTCGTAGGCATTTTCGCTGCTTCCCGCCAGACGGTCGAACTCACCGGGATGGGGTGTCAGGATCGTGCCTTCAGGGAGGTGATGTATCAACTCGCTGTTTGCGGCAATCAGGTTCAACGCATCGGCGTCGATCACTAACGGTATGGTCTTGGCCTTTTCCAATAGTTTTTTGAGAAGCGCCAGCGTCTCGTCAGCCTTGCCGATCCCCGGCCCGATACCGATGGCGTCAAAAGGCGACAGGCTGGGTAGCTCCGTCACATAATCGGGGCTGTTATCCATGTCGACCATCGCTTCGGGCAAGGAGGTCTGCATGACCGCCTCGCCGCGACCCGGAAGATGCACGGTCAGCAGGCCTGCACCGCTACGCAAACATCCCTTTGCCGCCAAAACGGCAGCACCCATTTTGCCCATGCTTCCGGCGATCAGCAGGGCATGACCGAAATCGCCCTTATGCGCAAACCGTTCGCGTGTTCTGATCAACGAGGCGACGTCGTCATCGGTAATCAGTCCGTAAGATGTTTTGGTTGAGAGGAGCGCCTCTGGATGCAGTCCTATCGGAAGCTCTTTCCATTCACCGACATAGACCCCATTCTCGGGCAATAAAAACGATAGTTTTGGAAATTCAAAAGTAAGCGTCAGATCGGCTTGAATGATATGCTCGGGATTATTCGCCCTGTTATCTTCACAAAACAAACCGGAAGGTATGTCAATGGACACAACCGTCGATTGCGACTGGTTGATATAATCTACAATCTTCGCGTGACCGCCCGCTAATGGACGGTTCAGTCCCGAACCGAAAAGTCCGTCGATGACAATGTCCTGCGCCTCCAGCTTCGGAGGAGAAAACGACGAGGTGATTTCAACAAACTGCTGGTTGCCTTCATGCCGTAGACGGTTGCGATTGATTTTACATTCTTCCGAAAGAATGTTCTTGGGATTGATCAGATAAGTACTGACAGGGTAGTTTCTTTCAATCAGCAACCGGGCGATGGCCAACGCATCTGCCCCGTTATTGCCTTGACCGGCAAAAATATGAATATGATGCTGGCGGGAAGTGTAGCGGCGACAGAACTCATTCACAAAAACAGTAGCGGCTCGCTCCACGAGTTCTATCGAAGATATCGGCTCATTGTCAATCGTATACTGATCTATTTCCTTGATCTTAGCAGTTTCAAATATTTTTTTCATGCTTGATAATTATGCGTATGAGGTTACAAACATAGTTATAAAAAATCTTTATTCCAAATTTCCCGCAAATACGCAAATACCATAGACTTGTTCCTTCACCCACTCCGCCCAGGCCGCGGGCTTTCTGCGCGCGTCGAAAGTCTGCCATGGAATCGGTTTCCCGATGGTGATGTTAAATGATTTATGCTTTTGCTTGAACAGTTCATCCGGCAAATACAGCATTTCAATATTCGTTTTTATTCGCAACTGCTTGCGTATATTTGCCAGCCGGTAAAAAAAATGGGAGTTGCGGCCTTCAAAATAAATGGGCACGACATCCCTTTGATGTTCCGTCGCCTTTTGAATAAATGACTTTTTCCATTCCAAATCGCGGATTGCGCCCTTCTGTCTGCGCGAACAAAGTCCGGCTGGGAACGTGAGTATCTGATTGTCCGACAAAAAAGACTCGTTCATTTTGATTACCGCCTCCTTGCTTTGTGCACCGTGCTTGTTGACAGGCGCAAAAACCGAACGCAGGTTGGGAATGGCGAGCAACAGATCGTTTACTAAGCACGTGATCTTCCCGTTGTAATGTTTGCCTATCAGGTAAGCCAAACAAATGCCGTCGAAACCACCTAATGGATGGTTGGACACAAAAATGTACTTCTTATCGCCCGACGGCAGGTTTTCTTCGTTTATAATCTCCAACCTGACATCGAAATACCCGACAAGGGCATCTAGGAAGTCAAGCCCCTGCAAATCCCGATAAATCTCAAGAATATGGTTCAACTCATCCTGATGGATGATGCGAATCAGGTAATTGACGATAAAAGCCGGAATCCTGTCGGCTTTTTTATTCAGTTTCGAACGCAATACCTGTCTGACGTCCAAGTGTGTATTCATATCACGAAGCATTTGTTTCTGCAAATGTATAAAAAAAATTCGACATCGGGTACCCGACGGGATAATAATTTGGATTATTCAATAAATAATCGCTACCTTTGAAGCCTTTATCATGAACTGTTTTTTCTAAAAAATTATAAAATTTGCTGTAAATGAAAGGAAATAGAAGAATGTTTGTCAAAAAAATGATTGCCGGCGGCGTGGCGGCATCTGCCTTTCCGCACTTGATTTTCGGGAAAGGATTCGCTGAAGGTTCAGCAGTAAAAACGTCTGCACAAGCGGTGTCGCCTGTTCGAATCGCTTTAATCGGAAAAGGCGGCATGGGGTCGAGCGATACCAATACGGCATTGCGCGTACCCGGCGTGAAACTTGTTGCCGTATGCGACCTGTACGATGCGCGCTTGCAAAATGCGAAGAAAGAGTGGGGGGATGACATTTTCACCACGCGTGAATATGGAGAGATTTTATCGCGCAAGGATGTGGATGCCGTTTTTATCGGGACTTCTGACCATTGGCATCAAAAGATCAGTATCGAAGCCATGAAGGCGGGGAAACATGTGTATTGCGAAAAGCCCGTCATTCATAAAATACACGAAATAAACGATTTGATCAAGGCGCAGCAGGAAAGCGGACGCGTGTTCCAGTCGGGTAGTCAGGGGATGGCTTCGATAGGTAACAGAAAAGCGAAACAGCTCGTCAAAAGCGGGGCGATAGGCAAGGTGAACTTGGTGGAGGCGGCTTTTACTTCGCCACCGCGCGGCAGGTGTGCGACACCTGACGGTTTCTCACCGTCGCAAGTCTGGTGGGACCGTTACATCCAACATGCCCCCAAGGTGCCTTTTGAAGCGTCGCGCTTTTTCTGTTGGCGCAACTGGAAAGACTATGGCACGGGTATAGCAGGCGATTTGTTTGTTCACGTGTTGTCAAGTTTGCAATACATCATGGATTCACCGGGCCCGGAGAAAGTATATACGACGGGCGATGTTGACGGCATAGGCGATACGCCCTGTCTCATGCTGGGATATTTCGATTATCCCGCCAGAAATGGGGTAAACGCTTTCAAAGCCGCCCTGACGGCCAATTACTCCGACGGCGTGTCGAAGAAATGGGGAAGTCTGGACTTCAACATCATCGGAAGCGAAGGGATACTTCAAGTAAAATGGGACAGTGTAACCTTGAAAAAACCGGATAAGGTTTCAGCCTCCGACTTCAGCGGGCTGGCGTCGATTGGCAACAGCATCGATACTCCGAAAAAAATAAGCGACCAGGAACTGTTGTTTGTGGAGGATGGCTACAACGACTGTCACCTGGATCACATAAGCCGTTTTTTCAACGGCATCCGCAATCAGACGAAAGTCGACGCAGATGTCTTTTTTGCCGTGCAGACAGCCGTCCCCGCCGTGCTGTGCTTCGAAAGTTTTCTTTCGGGGAACCCAATTCGCTGGGACCCGGTTAAGTTGGAAATAAAGTAGGCCTATTCAATGCACAACTTATAAATCTCCCTTCCGCGGGAGCCGATGACGACCCTGTTTCCTATCGCGACAGGCGATGATTCAAAGTTATTGCCGACCTTTTGCGTCAGCAAAATCTCACCCGTGTTGCCCTGTATCAAATAAATATTGCCTATTGCATCGGCGGTAAAGACAATCATTTCGCCTTTCTCGCTCAGAAACCCTACGGGCGATGACCACGCATAATGTTTCAACTGTATGCGATACGCCAAATGGCCGGTATATTTGTTGAATGCAATGAATTCGCCCTTCAAGGCGGATTGATGAATGCAAAAGTTGCAAAAGATAAGGCTGTCGCAGTCGCCGATCCCCAGTAGCGGGGTGGCAAACATGCCGCCGTCCGACCAGTCTTTTTTTCTGTTCAACCGCTTGCCGCTTATTTTCTGTTCCCAGATTTGTTCGCCCGTCAGTCCGTTCAGCTTGACAAAGTACGAGACCCCCTCCTTTCCCTGCTTGTCGATCTCGCAACCGGTATACACAACCGGCATGCCGTTCTCTTCGGCTACCACCGGCGATGCATCTGTATCGTCGTGATTGTCGTAAACCCACACCGGCTGGAGCGTATGCAAATTGAAACAAATGATATTCCCGTGATTATCGGTGAGATAGCCATAGTCCTTGTAGACCGCCGGAGTAGACTCCATGCCGGGCGCGCTCTTTCCTTTCACCCTATATCGCAAGGTAGAATGGATGGTTATCAGAGGCTCGTCGCGCAGGTATTTATAGACCGTTCCATTCTCGCCGCACCAAAACAAAAATCGGTCGACCGCAATCGGCGAAGAATCATAAGCGCCCCACCGGCGCCATGCCATTTTATCTTCGTCGAAGAACTGCGTCTGCTGATGTAAAAACAGGTTGATAACTGCTTTGCCGAACGACCTGCTTCGCGGAATGCCATGCCCTACATATAAATTCCCGTTGAGTGAAGGGTCGAGCGAAGGCGTTCCTTTCACCGGGTTTTGTACGTCAATGGCTTGACGCGAAGGTTTGCCTGTTTGCCAGTCGATAAAATACACCTTTCCGCAAAGCGATGCGACGATAACCTCCTCGCCTGTAAATGAATCCGTTAAGCCGGTCGATTGTGCCAGGAAAGCGTTTTTGATACTGTCAGGCCAGGAGATATAGAGCGGCTGGCCAGTCCAGCCTGTGCCGCCACCCCATATACCGAACAATGTCTTCTGCGGGCCGTAATCCGTCCTGAAAACCCATTCGACGTAGATTTTTGTGGGTCGCTCCGCAATTTCTCCATAAAAAGGCATCGTGTTGGACGGACTGCCCCTGAAATTCAATATGCCATTACAGTCTGTATATAAGTCGTTTAAAGAGGAAAGTGAGCCGGATACCGAATCGTTGAAATGATCGATTTGATATATCAAGCTGTTGACCGAAGCATAAACCGTGTCGGGCAAAAATGACGGCACGCTATCCTGCATTGACAAAACATGCCTTTCCCATTCTCTTTGTATCTTTTCGCTTTCAGTCGCTTCCCGAAGAAAAACGATGACCATCGAAAATGTTAAAAGGATGATTGTGCATGCAAAGACTAGGATATTGGCAATGATAAAAAAAATCCGGGTGTTGATTCTATGATACCTATGATGACTAAGATCGAAAACCTGCTTCATTCCTTCTTGATAATTTTGGCGCAAAGTTAATGATTTTTCATTACATGAATGTGTTAATAAATACAATTATGCCGGCCTTCCCGTTAATTATCGCTAATTTCAAAAAAAAACTCGTTATTTGTCACGATTATTTGTAACAAAAAATGATATTTGTAGTCTTATTGATAAAAATGAACAAAAACGCATTTTGTTCTGAATAAATTTAAAAGCGAATGATAATCAAACTAAGAGGTATCCACAAGACGTACGACAACGGAACGCCGCTACACGTACTGAAAGGAATAGACCTTGACATTCAAAAGGGAGAGATGGTCGCCATCATGGGCGCTTCGGGCTCGGGCAAAAGCACCCTGCTGAATATCATTGGCATCCTTGACAATTATGACGACGGCGATTACTATCTCAACGACCAGCTGATAAAGGAGCTTAGCGAAAGCCGTGCGGCGGAGCTTCGCAACCGGATGATTGGGTTTATTTTCCAGTCGTTCAATCTTATATCGTTTAAGAACGCAATGGAAAACGTGGCGTTGCCACTTTATTATCAGGGCATGTCGCGCAGGAAACGCAATATGCGCGCCATGGAATATTTGGACAGGGTCGGGTTGAAAGACTGGGCGAACCACATGCCGAACGAGCTGTCGGGCGGCCAAAAACAACGGGTAGCCATTGCGAGGGCGCTGATCGCCAACCCGCAGGTGATCTTGGCCGACGAGCCGACGGGCGCGCTCGACAGCGTGACGACGGTCGAGGTGATGGACATGCTGCGCGAAGTCAACAAGACCGGCATGTCGATGATCATCGTGACGCACGAGAAGTCGGTTGCCGATGCAACCAACCGCATCATCCACGTAAAAGATGGAATCATAGAAAACGACGATGTTTGATTTTGACGATTTCAGGGAGATATGGGGTACGATGAAGCGAAACAAACTTCGTACTTTTCTGACGGGCTTCTCGGTGGCATGGGGCATATTCATGCTGGTGGTGCTGCTGGGCGCCGGCAACGGACTGCGCAACGGTATCATGTTCAACTTTCGCGACATGGCCGACAACCGCATCGAGATGTGGCCGCGCTGGACGACGAAACAATGGAAAGGCATGCGAGCGAACAGACGGCTCGTCTTCAAGGATGCAGATTTTCACATGCTGAAACGCGAACATCCGGAGGTCGTGTTGTGTTCGGCAACCGTCAACCACAACGACACGCTTACCTACGACAAGGAATATCTGACGGGCGGGACGAATGGCGTATTTCCCGACCATGCACTGATAAACGGCATACAGGTTCACCCCGGTAAAGGACGGTTTATCAACGATATGGATATACGCGGCAAGCGCAAAGTGATTGTGCTGAGTCCGCGCATGGTGGAGGTACTTTTCCGCGAGAAAGAGCCGCTTGGCGAATTTGTGCGGTGCGGTCGTTCGATGTTTCAGGTCGTCGGTGTCTACCATAGCAAAGACTTGAATAACAGTTCGCCGGCCTATATCCCCTTTTCAACGGCACAACTGCTCTATAACCAGGGGCAGGGATTTTACAACATGTCGTTTACGGTCAGAGGCGTAACAACCGAAGACGAAAACAAGGCGTTCGAACAGCGACTTCGCGAAAGTCTGGCTAAACGACATAAGTTTGACCCTGCCGACGTTTCGGCCATCGGGATGTGGAACATGGGCAACGAATTGCGCATGTTCAACAATCTGACGGGAGGTATTATACTGTTTATCTGGATCATAGGGATCAGCACGCTGATGGCGGGCATCGTAGGCGTCAGTAATATCATGTTGGTGACGGTGCGCGAACGCACGCGCGAGATCGGCATCCGAAAGGCGATCGGCGCCAAACCGTCGTCCATACTGAAACTGATCATCTTCGAATCGATTCTGATAACGGCAGCGTTCGGATATGTAGGGATGGTTTCGGGTATCGGACTGATGGAGGGCGTTAATTATGTCATGACAATGATGGGAGCGAACAGTGCGCCAACAAGTGGCAATCCGGGCGAAAACATCACCATGTTTCGCAATCCGACGGTCAGCCTGACGATTGCCTCTTCGGCAACCGTATTGTTGATTGTTGCAGGCGTCTTCGCAGGTTATTATCCGGCACGGAAAGCGACGAAGATTTCGGCGATAGAGGCGATACGGGCGGAGTAATCAACTATTTGTCAGTAATTGGACAATTACTGACAAATAGTTGATTAATTACTAATTACTAATTACGAATTACGAATTTTTTTGAAAATGGGAGTTTAAAACTTGAAAACTAAAATATGTTTGATATTGACAGATGGACGGAAATTTGGGTGACCATCACCCGCAACAAGATGCGAAGCTTTCTTACTTGCTTCGGCGTTTTTTGGGGCATTCTGATGCTTGTCATCTTGCTTGGCGTAGGCGTTGGATTCAAAAACGCCATTTTCAAGCAAGTGGATGGGTTTGCAACCAATTCTGTGTTTTTCTTTCCCGACCGTACCAGCGAACCGTATCACGGTTTCAACAAAGGTCGTTACTGGTCGATACGCAATCGCGACGCAGACGCTATCCTGAGCGACGTGAAAGGCATTGAATCGTTTTCCCCCATGATTGGGGGGAACCGCTCGGAGAACAACATCGTTCACAAGCAGGTTGCCGGCACTTACACTGTCAACGGCGTGTATCCCGACTTTTTCAATATCAACCGGCAAAAACTGCATTTCGGTCGGCTGATGAACGATGTCGACCTTCGTGAACGGCGGAAGGTGTGCCTGATTGGATCAAGGATTTGCGAAGAACTCTTTAAAAATGCAGACCCCTGCGGCGAATATGTCCGCGTAAACGGAATCTATTATCAGGTAATAGGCGTCATTGAACAGATTGCGTCGGGACTTAGTATCAACGGGCGCGCCGAATCGTCGGTGTTTCTTCCGCTAACAACCATGCAGCAGACGCTTAACCAGGGTGATGTGCTGGGCTTTCTCTGCGTGAGCGCCGTTCAGGGACATCCCATGCAAAAATTGATTGACGACATAACCGACATCCTGAAACGTCAGAACGAAATATCGCCGACCGACCCGCAGGCCGTTTCCGTAATAAATATTTCAGCACAATTCAAGATGTTCGAAAACCTTTTTGCAGGGATTGACACATTAGTATGGTTAGTAGGCCTGGGGTCGCTGCTTGCCGGAATCATCGGCATCAGCAACATCATGATGGTGACTATTAAAGAACGTACGCGCGAGATAGGGGTGCGCAGAGCCATAGGCGCCAAGCCCTGGAACATCATTTCGCAGGTCATGAGCGAAAGCCTGGCGCTTACCGCCATGGCAGGCTTGCTTGGACTGTGCACGGGCGTTTTCCTGCTGGATGCGATCGACAAAGTCCTGTCGCAAACGTCGGTAGTAAATGCAATCCTTCACCCCGCCGTGAAAATAGGTACGGCAGTCGCCGCTACCATCGTGCTGATGATATGCGGTTTGCTCGCCGGACTTATCCCTGCGTGGCGCGCCATGCAGATCAAGGCTATTGATGCGATACGGGAAGAGTGATGGGGAATTAAGAATTAGGAATTAAGAATTAAGAATAAAATGAAAAAAAAAGGAGTTGTAAAAAAAATCATGCGAGCGATATTGCTGTCGCTGTTGGGATTGGCGGTGTTGGGAACGTTCTATTTCCTCTGGAAGAAAGCACAACCGGTCGAAACCGTTTATGAAATCGTAAGCCCGGAAACAGGGGTAATAGAGACGAAGACCATTGCCACAGGCAATGTGGAGCCACGTTACGAGATACTTATCAAACCGCAGATATCCGGTATTGTCGCGGAACTGATGAAAGAAGCCGGACAACATGCGACGTCGGGCGAAATAATCGCTACCGTAAAGGTTATTCCCGAAATGGTACAGTTGAACAGCGCGGAATCGCGCGTGAACATGGCCGAAATCAATTTCAAACAGGTGGAAAGCACCTTCAAGCGCGACGAACAACTGTTCAAGCAGGGTATCATGAACGCCGAAGAACATAACGTGTCGAATGCCAATTTTTTGAAGGCGAAAGAAGAGTTGACGAACGCGCAGAACGCCCTCGAAATTGTGCGCGACGGCATTGCAAAAAACTCAAAAGTACTCAGTACCACGCAGATACGCAGTACGATCACGGGTATGATTCTGGATGTTCCGGTAAAAGTGGGTAACTCCGTCATACAAGCCAACAACTTCAACGAAGGCACGACCATCGCCTCGGTCGCCAATATGAACGACATGATTTTCAGGGGGCATGTCGACGAGACGGAGATAGGCCGCATCAACGAAGGGATGCCGATCAAGCTAACCATCGGCGCCATTGAAAGCCAGACATTCGATGCTGTCCTCGAATATGTATCCCCTAAAGGACAGGAAAAAAACGGCGCGATCCAGTTTGAGATCAAAGCTGCCGTCACGATTCCCGACAGTGTCTTTATTCGCGCCGGATACAGCGCCAACGCCGAGATCGTCCTCAAACGCGCCGACGATGTGATAACCATACCGGAAAGCACCGTCACTTTCAACGGTGATTCCACTTTCGTGCAAATACTGAAACAGGAAAGCCCCAAACAGATTTTTGAGAAACACGAGATCAAAACCGGCATTAGCGACGGCATCAGAATTGAAGTGAAGGAAGGGCTGACGGGTGAGGATAGGGTTCGGGGGGCGGCGGTGGTTAATTAGTAAGTAGTAATTGGCAATTACTACTTACTAATTAACAATTACTAATTACTAATTACTAATTACTAATTACTAATTACTAATTACTAATTACTAATTACTAATTAAGAGTTAAGAGTAAAAAAAATTATGAATAATATTTTAATTATCAAATGTTTATGAAGAAAATGGCTTCCGGATGTATCATCCTTTTATTTACCCTATCCATGCATGCGCGGCAATCGGCGGGAAATGCAAGAGTCTGGACCTTGCAGGCATGTATCGATTATGCTTACGCACATAATCTGGAAATTCAAATGCAGCAGGTAAACATTGAAAAACAGGAAGTAACGCATAATACTGCCCAAAACCGCCGATTGCCCAACCTCTCGGCAGGTGCCTCGCAGTCGTTCTCATTCGGACGTACCGCTTCGGGCTATGACAATGTGTATCAGAACCACAATACAAGCGCTACCCAGTGGACGGCCACTACCTCCATCCCCATTTTTACCGGTTTTTCGATTCAAAACGAGATTGCAGCCACACAAATTGACTTGCAGGCCGTTACAGCGGAGTTTGAAAAAGCAAAGGAGAACTTGGAGATAAACATCACGGCGATGTACCTGCAGATATTGTACAACAAGGAGATACTCGGCATTGCCGAAAGACAGGCTGCATTGAGCCGCGAACAACTCGAACGGACAAAATCACTGTACGAAAGCGGACGGGCTTCCGAAGCGCAGATTTATGAAACCGAAGCGCAGATCGCCAATGACGAACTTACCGTCGTACAGGCTGCATCCGACTTGCAAATGGCGATGCTAACGCTTACACAAGCGCTTGAACTGCCTACGCCCGACGGCTTTGATGTTGAGGAGCCAGCGGATGCGGCCGACTTTATGCTGGCCCGCAAGCCCGACGTCATCTACCAAACGGCATTGGCTTCGCGCGCAACGATACGGGTAGAACAACTGCGACTCAAAAGCAGCGAAAAATATATCAAAATGGCAGAAAGTGCTTTCTATCCAACACTTTCGTTCGGCGCAGGCTACGGTAATAACTATTACAACCTGAACGGTTATGAGAATCCGACGTTCGCAAACCAACTGAAAAACAACAGAAACGAATACTTCGGACTGAACCTCAGTATCCCCATTTTTAATCGCTATTCGACGCGCAACAACGTAAAAACGGCCCGCCTGAACATGCAAATGCAAGCGCTTCAATTGGAAAATACGAAGAAATCGCTGTACAAGGAAATCCAGCAAGCCTATTACAACGCCTTGACGTCGGGCGAAAAATTCCGCGCAGCCGACGCTGCCCACAAATCGGCTGAGAAATCATTCGGATACATGCAGGAAAAACTTGACAACGGTCGCGCCACCATGTACGAATACAACGATGCCAAAACAAGCATGACCCGCGCCCTTTCCAACACCGCCCAAGCCAAATACGACTTTATCCTCCGCAAGAAGATACTCCAGTTTTATGAACGGCAGGGGATGTCGGATTGATGGATGTCGGTTTGATAGATGGATGGATACGCCCTGCAAATCGAAACGTTTGGGTTCCTACTCCGGCATCCGATAGCCGTTATGCCATTTTCGCTCTCTCTTCCTGTTGTTTATCGACCCGGTGATTGTTTCAGTCATCACCCGCTTGCCTTCAGGATTAAACAAAATGATGCCAAACTGCATGTTTGCAATATAATCCTGCATGTTTTCCCGGTTCTCGAATATCTGTACGAACGCATCAAATTGTCCCATTCGAAAAATGAGTTCCCAATCCGTTTTAACAACTTCCGCAAGAGCAGATGTACCCAACAAAATCAAACCGTTCGTCGTTGCACTATTTTCTTCTTCATCAACCGGCATCCGCGTACGAAACATAAAATAGTCCCATTCCGTCAAAGATTGTACACCCCTACTTTCTTTCACTATGGCTTGGAAAGCACTCCTATACGGACAATTAACGTCCATTTCCGATGGCTTTCCATCTACATAAAAATAATACCCCTCTACACTAAAAAACAAATCCGTTGGCAATCCCGAATAGGCAAGCACCATGTTATTGTTCTCGTCAAACGCATAATAGGTATAATCCTTATACTTTTTTACCAGTTCCTCCGCAGATTCATCGATAATCTTTATGAATGCCTGCATATTGGCTTTTGTGTTGTTCGAATTGAAAATCACGAAAACGGTTGGTGTTCCCGATAATACGGATGAATAAACATTTGCATAAGCATTTTTTACGGAAATTAGCTTTTGATCTGTGTTTCTGATGTTTTCAACTAATGACTTGTCGGGTAGTTTCCCTTTTTTTCCCGCAGGTTGAACAACATCCTTATCCGACGTTGCCGTCTTGTCTTGCTTTTTTCCCCCATCACCGCAGGAGGAAATCATTGTAACTGTGAGGCAGATTGCGAATGCAACCACTTTCCTCCATGTAAATACGACTTGTAGCATAAATATGGTATTATAAAAATTCAATATACTCAATATCACTTCGAAGATTAAGGTCGAACACGCCTGCCGGAGTCAGTAATTGTAAATAACTCCAGTAATAGCCGGCAACATCCAGCATAAACTCTTTCGGGGCGCCTGCCTGTAACGTGATTTTTACGGGATATTTTTTCTTTTCGTCGACATCTCTTATCGGAAGAAATTCGATCTTCTTGATTTTATCGTAAGTGATGGTCAATCCGCCTTCAATATTAACCGTTTGTGAATTACTAAAGCTGGGAATACCGCCACTTGACGAAGAATAGCGGAAATAAAGCGTGGCTTGCAATGTTTCAAAAGAACAACCGTTCTTGCATGCGATGATGGCTTTTTTGAATCGGGACAAATCTACATTGCGGTTGTTGTCGAAATCAATTTTTTCAATGTCATCCCATTTAATGACATCCGTCACATTGTCGACAAGTCCTTGTATGTGATAGTCAAAAATAGATTTCTCGCCTTTCTCGCCGGAATGTAAAAGGTATTCGGCAGTAAATTTCTTATCATTTTTTTTAACCTTCATACTTTTCATATCCTCCCAAAACAAGGGCAGGATATCGGTTCCGACATCCGCATTATACATTTCATCTTTTGATTTCAAATAAGTAGTGGGGTGACTGCTTGTACGGCGACCGGCAGAACCAACCGCTACCAACGTGTTTAAAGCAAGCACGGTTTTCGAGCCGTTATTACTCAAGACGGTTGCTGTACCTTTCCCTTTAAAAGGAAGCGTCTTGCTTCCATCCCACGCGTCGGAAGCAACTTTATTGGCAAAATCAACATCATAATTGCCAAAAAATATTTCGTCAACTTTGTGAATCAATGCACGGATTTCTCCCAGTACAGTCGGGGCGACAATGGATGAATTGTAGTAGCCGTCACACAAAAGACTGGTAGACATCATACTGTTATCGGTAAAATACACGTTGACATAGAGCCTGTTGTTTGATTTTTTAAATTCGTCCACTTCTTTGCATACGCGAATGTATTTGAGTGAATTTGTCCTAAAAATATCACCTCCAAAATGAGGAATGCCATAAAATACAGATTTCGATGGACTATATTGACCTGGACTTACGTACTCATATTTCAAAAGTGATTGCGGTATTTTATAGACCATGCCTTCGGAGTTGATGTACATGTATCGGGTGTTTTTAGGCATTTCGAGTGTCTTCGCTTCATCTTTCGTCATTTGTACGACCTGATCCAACGACAGGAATCGCAGTCCGGTAGTTGTTAAGAACGAAATCGTCCCAATTTTTGAATACGACCGAATAGCGTAAGATTCGATAACAACGGTTTCTTTGCCCTTCGCGTCGTAGGTGCGGATGGTGAGTAAATTCTTTTCTTCTTCGTCTAACTGGTAAGCAAAATTCGCCTTCGTAAAATTTTCCAATTCAAGTTTATACTCCGTTCCCTCTTTATAAATCGAAACCGGAAAGCCTGTAACCGTATTGAGCATGGCTTTATACTCTTCGCCCGATAAGGTCTTAATGGTCAGTGTCCCGGAGGGAAAAAACGAAATCACCCCCTCTTCCTCTTCCACACGCGAGATTTTTTCGCTCGACTGTCGAAACAATTGTCCGAAGATATTTTTAGATTCCTTTTCGTCTTCATTGGCGTCCGACGTAATGTGCGGACGGGATAATAGCAAAAAGCCAAAGACAAGTACACCTAAGAGCGACAGTAAAATCCAAATCAATGTTTTGAAACGTTTTTTTAGTTCTTGGCTAAAAGGCTTTCGCGCATGTTTTCGCGCGGGCTTTCGCGCAGGTTCTGCTTGCGGTGGTGGCTCTTGCGTCTCTTTCGCTTCCCTTGTCTCCGGCGGAAGGGCAGCAAATAACCGTTCGAAAAATTTTTCCTTGTTGTTGAATCTGCTTACAAGTAATGCCTGAATATTACTAAGTTGCAATTCCAAACCGGGTGGCAATACGGTATCTACAATATGCACCGCAATCATCTGCTTCTTGCGATTCTGCGCATAGACTATTTCTTTCTTTACATTGTTCGAGTTGACCATGGCAGGAGAGACAAAGACGAGAAAGGAGGTCATGTTGTCGAGCGCTTTGCCAATTTCATCCGACCAATCGGTGCCGGGGTCGATTCCTTCATCGTACCAGATACGGAAGCCCTCGTCGCGAAGCCGTGTGATATAACGGTATACAGCCCTCGAGTTGCGGTGAGCGTAACTTACAAAAATGTAAGGTTTATCTCCCTTATAGGAATCAAAAGGAGCAACAAGACTTTTCATGCGAAAAATATTTAAGTTAAATCGCCTGAAGTCAGGCGAAAAGTTAATAAGTCAAACAAAAAAGACAAAACAGAAGAAAGTACTTCATACCGACGCCAACAGTCGCAGTTAAACGGTACAAAGAAAAATATTTTTTTCAAAACAGTCAAATTTTTTTTGCCTTTTTTTTACCGTAAGACGATTTTTTTGTATCTTTGACCTGTTTTTATGAACATCTTAATGCAAAAGGTATGAAAAGATTTGTCTTTTATGGTTGCTCGTTCGTCGTTTCGATGAGTTTGATTTGTAATTGCAGCGACGAGGTTGCAAGGGAAAACTTGCTTGGCGCGTGGGAGCCCTTTCTCGCACAACCGGTTGACATGTGCTGGGAATCGTCAGGCCCGATCACTGTCAGTGATTTTTCGATAACAACGCCCGAACTTGCCGTTTTGGCTACGCAATATGCCAATCTTTTTTTTCCCGAAAAGGTACGTTCCATCAATTTCACAAAAGATGATAAGCTGGAGGTCACCTACTTTGGCGATAATGCCTATCCGACGACGGAAGTGTTCGGCACCTATCGGGTGATCAGCCCATCAAAGTTGCGTTTTTCGCCCGATGTCGACAAACTGCTGGGCGGGGTGGACGGCATCAATTCATTGACGCTCGAAGGGATGAAAATCATGGCAAAGGTGGGCATATTGGTTCGTTATTATTTTATCGGTGTCAATACCAGAGAGGTTCGTTTTTATTTGGATACGGAGACATTGACCGAAACGAAGTTCCTGTTTCCATTGCTTGCCATGGCTATTTTAGGGAATGATGCAAACGATCCGACGACGAAGTCGGTGCTTGAGAGCGTGCCTGCGCAATTGGATAAGACAAGCAAAATCGAAATTGGATTCAACTATCAGAAACCCTACGTTTCTACCTCAAAATAAGGGGATTATTTGTTGACAACATCTTTTTTGCATATTTTTTTATCAAATTGTTTGGGAGTTATCAAAAAGATTTGTAGCTTTGCACCGAAATTTAGTTGTTTTTTTTATGATTGCTATACAAGACCTTTTCGTTATTTGCGTCGTGAACGTTATTGTGATTTTGCGCCAAAAGGCGTGAGAAGGGTTTGTTGGTAGTTGTTTATATGTAATGAGTAAAGCCTTTCTCTGTTGATAGAGAGGGGCTTTTTTAATTACTAATTACTAATTACTAATTACTAATTACTAATTACTAATTACTAATTACTAATTACTAAGAAAATTACGAATAAGATTAGATATGGAGTTACGGAGTTCGATTACGATGGCGGGTCGCCGGATGGCTGGGGCAAGGGCTTTATGGGCGGCTAACGGGATGAAAAGACAGCAGATGGGTAAACCGGTGATTGCAGTTGTCAATTCGTTTACGCAGTTTGTGCCCGGACATGTGCATCTGCATGAGGCGGGACAGTTGGTGAAGGCCGAAATTGAAAAGGCTGGCTGCTTTGCTGCTGAATTTAATACCATTGCGATCGACGACGGGATTGCAATGGGGCACGACGGGATGTTGTATTCGTTGCCTTCGCGCGAATTGATTGCCGACAGCGTGGAATATATGGTGAACGCGCATCAGGCGGATGCCATGATATGTATCGGTAGTTGCGATAAGGTCACGCCGGGCATGTTAATGGCTGCCATGCGCCTCAATATTCCGACTGTTTTTGTCGCGGGCGGGCCGATGGAAGCCGGTCGGTGGAAGGGGCGTCCGGTGGACTTGATTGATGCGATGGTACTGTCGGCCGATGCCTCCATCAGCGACGAGGATATAACGGGGCTGGAAGAAAGCGCATGTCCGACTTGCGGAAGTTGTTCGGGCATGTTTACAGCCAATTCGATGAACTGCCTGAACGAAGCGATTGGGCTGGCGTTGCCCGGCAACGGGACGGTTGTGGCAACGCATGCGAATAGAAAGCAATTACTGATGGATGCAGCCCGGTTAATTGTGGAAAATGCTTTCAGGTATTACCGCGACGGCGATTCATCCGTGCTGCCGTTGTGCATTGCCACGCGTGAAGCCTTCCTGAATGCCATGACGCTGGATATTGCGATGGGTGGCTCGACGAATACCGCACTTCACCTGTTGGCCATCGCGCACGAGGCCGGTGTCGATTTTACGATGGACGATATGGATCGTCTGTCGCGCAAAACGCCCTGCCTCTGTAAGGTAGCGCCGAATACGCAAAAATACCATGTTCAGGATGTGAATCGTGCAGGCGGTATCATCGCCATTCTGGGCGTGTTGGCCCGAAACGGCTTGCTGGACACCTCGGTAAAGCGCGTGGATGGAATGAGCCTTCACGAAGCAATTCGCGCGTATGACATTACAAGCGCGGATGTTACGGAAAAAGCGCAACTGCTTTACCGAAGTGCGCCGGCAAACAGATTCAACCTGACGATGGCCTCGCAGTCGACCTATTATGATACATTGGATGTTGATAGAGCGAACGGATGTATCCGCGATGTCGAACATGCCTATTCTGCCGACGGCGGATTAGCCATCCTGAAAGGTAATATTGCCGTCGACGGATGTGTTGTGAAAACGGCTGGCGTAGACGAAAGTATCTGGCATTTTTGCGGTTCGGCAAAAGTTTTTCACTCACAGGAAGCAGCTTGCGAGGGGATATTGGGGGGTAACGTGGTGGAAGGAGATGTTGTCGTCATCGTTTACGAAGGCCCCAAGGGCGGGCCGGGAATGCAGGAGATGCTTTATCCTACATCCTATATCAAGGCAATGCACCTGGGGAAAGCCTGTGCGCTTGTCACCGACGGACGCTTCAGCGGCGGAACATCGGGGCTGAGTATCGGACATGTATCACCGGAGGCAGCCTCGGGTGGGGCGATAGGTCTGGTGAAGGACGGAGACGTCATAGAAATAGATATTCCGTCCAGAACAATCAACGTGAAACTGAGCGCTGACGTGCTTGCCGCACGTCGCCAGTCAGAAGAAGCAAAAGGGAAAAACGCCTGGCAGCCCGTCCGTAACAGGAAAGTATCGAAGGCGTTACGGGTTTATGCTGCGATGGTGGGGTCGGCGGATTTGGGAGGGGGGAGGATCATTTAAAATTGAAAATTTTAAATGATCAATTAAGAATTAAGAGATAAGAATTAAGAATTAAAAATTAAGAATTAAGAGATAAGAATTTGGAATTATGAGTAAGATAACAGGATCGGAGGCGTTGCTGCGAACGCTGATAGCAGAAGGGGTTGAGTGTATCTTCGGGTATCCGGGGGGGCAGGCCATACCTATCTACGACAAACTGTATGATTATAAGGACAAGCTGCGCCATGTGCTTGTACGTCACGAACAGGGCGCAACCCATGCAGCGCAGGGATATGCGCGGGTAAGCGGAAGGGTTGGCGTGGTGGTCGTCACTTCGGGGCCGGGCGCAACCAATACAATCACCGGTATTGCCGATGCCATGCTCGACAGCACGCCGTTAGTCGTGATTGCCGGACAAGTACCTTCGTCCCTACTGGGAACGGATGCTTTTCAGGAGGTGGACGTGATCGGCATCACACTTCCTATCACCAAATGGGCATATCAGGTACGTAGCGCAGCAGATATTGCATGGGCGGTGTCGCGTGCATTTTATGTCGCCTCGACAGGTCGTCCCGGACCCGTTGTCATTGACATCGCAAAAGATGCACAGGTCGGTTTGGTGGATTATGTATACAAACCGGTGGATTATATACGCAGTTACTGCCCGTGGCCGACGCTCGAACCGGATCGGATACAGGAAGCCGCCGACTTGATTAACAGGGCTAAACGACCGTTTGCATTGGTCGGACAGGGCGTCATCCTGAGCGGCGCCGAGCATGAACTGAAGCTGTTCCTGGACAAGGCGGACATCCCTGCCGGGTCGACGATGCTGGGTCTTTCGGCCATGTCGTCGGCCTACCGGTTGAACAAAGGCTTGCTGGGGATGCACGGGAATATGGGTCCCAACCGCAAGACAAACGAATGTGACGTCCTGATAGCCATTGGAATGCGCTTCGACGACCGTGTCACGGGCAATGTGAATACGTATGCCCGACAAGCAAAAGTCATTCACTTGGACATTGATTTGTCGGAAATGGACAAGAACGTTAAGACGGATGTGAAAGTACTCGGGAATGTGAAGGATACGTTGCGTGAACTCACAAAGTTGCTTGAGCCGAATAGCCATGCGAAGTGGATAAATTCGTTCGTGGCGGACGAACAGGAAGAGCATGACAAAATCATCAGGAAAGAATTGCAGCCGGAGGGCGGGCATTTGCACATGGGCGAAGTGATACGTAAAGTTTCGGAAGCAACAGCGAACGAAGCCGTACTTGTCACCGACGTCGGACAAAACCAGGTGATGAGCGCACGTTATTTTAAATTTTCGAAGACGCGCAGCATCGTTACGTCGGGCGGACTTGGAACCATGGGCTTTGGCCTGCCGGCGGCCATCGGGTCGAAAATCGGTGCGCCCGACCGCACCGTTTGTCTGTTTGTAGGCGACGGAGGCTTGCAGATGACGTTGCAGGAGCTTGGAACAATCATGCAGGAAAAATTGAACATTAAGATCATTCTCTTGAATAACAGCTTTCTGGGCATGGTACGGCAATGGCAGGAATTGTTTTTTGAAGCGCGCTATTCCTTTACGGAGATGGAAAATCCCGACTTTGTAACGATAGCGAAAGCCTTTCGGATAGGCGCGCGTAAGGTGACGGAAAGGGAAGAAATAGATGATGCCATCCGTGAAATGCTCCACAGTCAAGGGGCGTTTCTGTTAGCGGTGGATATTGAGAAATGCGGGATCGTGTACCCCATGGTGCCCGCAGGTGGAACGATTACAGATATGATTTATTGATATGGAAAAGAAACTATTTACAGTAACCATCTTTTCGGAAAATACAGTAGGCTTGCTGAATCAGGTAACGATTATCTTTACACGCCGTCAGTTGAATATTGAAACGTTATCGGTCTCGCCATCTGCAATCGAAGGGATTCACAAGTTTACGATTACTACATTTACGGATGAAGTAACCATGAAAAAAGTCGTCAGGCAGATAGATAAAAGGGTCGACATCCTGAAATCCTATTTTAATACGGATGAAGACCTTGTTCATCAGGAGATTGCCTTATACAAGCTCAGTACCGATCTCTTTATCGGCATGGCTGGCGTGGAAGATCTGATACGTAAATATAATGTACGCGTGGTCGACATCAACGAGACTTGCGTCGTACTCGAAAAAAGCGGGCATCACGAAGAGACCCAGACTTTGTTTCAGGAGCTTAGCGGACGGATTGGCGTCCTGCAGTTTATACGTTCCGGGCGCATTGCGATAACAAAAAGCAGAGGGGAACGTTTGAGTGATATGCTGTCGGCAAGGATAAATACAATAGATAAAAAGAATGAAGATGGTTGAAAAAATTGGCAAGTATGATTTCGTGACGGAGCAGTACCTGCTCGATTTCAGGGGACGCGTCACGATACCCATGATCGGAAATTACCTGATGCATGCAGCGTCGCACCATGCGTCGAAACGAGGGTTTGGCTTTAGCGATATGACCGAAAGAAATGCTGCCTGGGTGCTCTCGCGTATGGCTATCGATATTCATCGGTATCCTTCGATGTCGGAACCGGTGACGCTGTACACCTGGATTGACGAAGTGGGACGTCTTTTTACATGCCGCTGCTTCGAACTGATTGATGCAAAGGGTGCTTCGGTCGCGTATGCGCGTTCGATTTGGGCAGCGATCGATTTGCAGACACGCCGGCCCGCTCCGCTTGATGTGGCGGCGTTGAGCGGTTATATTGTTGACCGCCCGTGTCCGATCGAGAAACCCGGAAAGATTGCCGCCATAGAAATGGAATCGGAAGGCATACCGTATCAGGTGAAATATAGCGATTTAGACATCAACGGACATTTCAACAGCGTCAAATACATGGAGCATTTTTTGGATTTGTTCGAATTAGAATGGTTCCGCGATAAAGAGGTGAAGCGCTTTGAAATATCCTACTTGTCGGAAGGACGGTATGGCATGCCGCTCACGCTGCATAAAAAGGAAATTCAACCTGACAAGTTTACGATGGTAATATGCCATGAAGGAAAGGCGATTTGCCGGGCAATGGCGGAATGGAATTAGTAATTACTAATTACTAATTACTAATTACGAATTACGAATGATATGTTATAATATAAATTGAAAGAAAATGGCAATTATTAATTTTGGCGGAGTCGACGAAAATGTAGTTACCCGCGAAGAGTTTACTTTGGAAAAAGCGAAAGAAGTAATGAAAGATGAAGTCATCGCCGTCATCGGCTATGGCGTTCAGGGACCCGGACAATCGCAAAACTTGCGTGATAACGGATTCAAAGTGATTGTAGGCCAGGCGCCTCAATTCAAAAAAGAATGGGACAAGGCCAAAGCTGACGGATGGGTCGAAGGCGAGACCCTTTTCCCTATTGAAGAAGCGGTAGAAAAAGGCAGTATCATCCTGTTTTTGGTTTCTGATGCTGCGCAGATTGCAGTGTGGCCGCGTATCAAACCGTTCCTTACGAAAGGGAAAGCCTTGTATTTCTCGCATGGATTTGGCGTCACGTACAAAGAACGTACCGGTATTGTGCCACCTGCCGATATTGACGTCATTTTGGTGGCCCCCAAAGGTTCGGGTACGACATTGCGCCGCATGTTCCTGCAAGGTAGAGGCTTGAACTCATCGTATGCTATCTTCCAGGACGCAACGGGAAGGGCCGAAGAGCGCGTTTTCGCGTTGGGCATCGGCATCGGTTCGGGATATTTGTTTGAAACAACATTCAAAAAAGAAGTTTTTTCCGACCTGACAGGCGAACGCGGCACGCTGATGGGCGCAATTCAAGGGCTTTTGCTGGCACAGTACGAAACGTTGCGTAAAAATGGCCATTCGCCATCCGAAGCGTTCAACGAAACGGTTGAAGAATTGACGCAGTCGCTGATGCCGCTGTTTGCCGAAAATGGAATGGACTGGATGTACGCCAACTGTTCGACAACCGCCCAACGTGGCGCCTTAGACTGGATGGGAGCGTTTCACGACGCCGCGATGCCTGTCTTTGAAAAGCTTTATGTTGAAGTGGCTAACGGCAACGAAGCACAGCGTTCGATCGACTCCAATTCGCAACCCGATTACCGCGAAAAGCTGGAAGAAGAACTGGCCGTTTTGCGTAATAGCGAAATGTGGCGGACAGGCGCTGTAGTCCGCAAACTTCGTCCCGAAAGCAATTGAAAAAGTTTTTTTTTCGACAAAATTGAAAAAAAACATCATTTTATTTACGAAATCAAAATATTTTCTTTTCCTTTGTGGCGGATTTCGTGGATAAATAAACCATTCATGAAGATATATATGAATTTATTTGCTTTTTTTATCTTGTGAAAGATATTTATATTGATGCTTTTTTAAAGTATTAGGTTTTTATTTAGGTGGTTTTTTTGTTATCTTAGGGTGGTGCTATCTGCTGACAGAGCGCACCACTTGCTTTTTGCTGCGGGGGGGAGGCATGCTTCCCCCCCCTTGCATTGCAGGAGGAAGAGCCATTACACGGAGGGAGTGGGGGGGAAATTCGAAAATTTTCCCCGTCTGCGTGGAAATTGAAAATTTACATGTATATTTGCAGTCTTATTTTAGATATTTTATCAGTTAACAATTTAATTTGAAGTGACATGAAGAAAGTAATTTTATGTATTGTTGTAGTTGCCGGCATGGCAATGATTTTTGCGCAACAGACAGGGGCGCAACAACGCCAGAACTGGAGACCGGAAAGCACGGAATGGTATACCCCTGTCCCTCCGAAAGTGATACCCGGTGAAGGTACGAAGCCGCCATCGGACGCCATCATCCTGTTCGACGGCACAGACCTCTCGAAATGGGTATCGCAAAAACCGCCTGCTGAAGGGAGTAACACGCCTGATCCCGCTCCATGGAAAATAGTAAACGGAGAGATGCGTGTTGTTCCGAAATCGGGAGGCATTCAAACCAAGGAATATTTTGGTGACTGCCAGTTGCACATTGAGTTCAAATCGCCCCCAGCAGAAAATTATCATGGGCAAAATCGAGGCAACAGCGGCATTTTTCTCCAAAACACCTATGAACTGCAAGTGCTTGACGGGGATAATAATCGCACGTATGTGAACGGGATGGTAGGGAGCATTTACAAGCAAAGCGCCCCGTTGGTCGACGCCTATACCAAAAATGGCGAATGGCAGGTGTATGATATTTACTGGAAAGCGCCTGTATTCGACAGTAATGGATTGGTGTCGCCCGCCATGATTACCGTGACGCTGAATGGCGTTCTCATCCAAAACAACTACATCCTGAAGGGAGGCACGCCCTATACCGGTTTGCCCAGCTACACGCCCCATGGACGCCTGCCGCTGTCGCTGCAGGACCATGGTACCGAAGTGGCTTTCCGTAATATCTGGATCAGAAATTTGTAAGGAAAGCGAAGATGAACACAAGAAGAGAATTTATAAAAACCGGCGGCGTCATGGCCGCCGGTTTGGGATTATCCCATCTTTTTGCAGATAAGGCAATGGCCGCGCCTGCCATTCAAAAAAAATCCATGGCAAGCGACAGAATTAATGTTGGCGTTATTGGCGTGGGTATGGGATACGGTGATTTGATCGGCGTTTTAAAGAATAATTGGGCACATTGTATTGCCATGTGCGATGTGGATAAAAACAGGCGGGCAGAGCGGGCAGAAGACCTGAAAAAACGTTTTCCCGACCAAACGAAACAACTCCGGGAATACGACGACTTCCGTATCATGCTGGAAAATAAAGACCTTGACGGGGTAATTATTGCCACGCCCGATCATTGGCATACCTATATTTTTGCCGAAGCGCTCAAAGCAGGCAAAGCCGTTTATGTCGAAAAACCGGTAGCCAATTCTATTGCCGAATGTAATCAAATGATGGAATTGCAGGCAAAATATAAAAGTGTGATAACTACCGGACTATGGCAAACCAGTCAGCGCTATTTCCGCGCGGCCAACGAGATATTGAAAACCGGCGTTCTGGGTGATGTGTACAAGGTACAAATCTTCTTGTGCAGTTCCACCAATCCGCGACCTGCCGTGACCGACGAAGCGACGCCATCCTACTTAGATTACGAAATGTGGCTTGGCCCGGCGCCCGTTAGACCTTATAACTCCGGTCGCGTTAGGGGATGGCGGGGATTTTGGGATTATGGCGGCGGACAGCAAACCGATTGGGGCGTTCACTGGATCGATTCGGCTTTCGACGGCCTCAAAGCGTTGGGGCTGAACGACCGGACGTATCCTAAATCGGTCGTTTCTTCCGCATATAAACATCCCCAAAGTTTTAACGAAACACCCGCTTGTCAAACCACGATCTTTGAATACGAAAATTTTCATATCGAATGGGCGCAACAGGTGGCGCACCTCTATAACCGTAACCAGGGCGTCGTCTGGATCGGAAGTAAAGCTACATTGGTATGTAACCGCGTCGGCTATCAACTGATTCCGGAAAAAGACGGAAATGGCAACCTGCTGACCGATTCGGCCGAACTCTCCGGCAAACATGAAGATGGAGGCGTCGATGCACATACAGCGAACTGGGCAGATTGTATTCGGACAAAAAACATCCAGACCCATAGCCCCGTCGAAAAAGGCGCTTTTGCCACCATCCTGGCACATGCCGCCAATATCTCCTATCGAACCGGCACGAAAGTGATATATGACCCTAAAACTCAAAAATTTGTAAATAATGCCGCCGCAGATGCTTTCTTAAAACCGGTATACCGCAAACCATGGGATTCGTTGTGGGGATGAATAGAAAAGACCAAAATAACACATTGCAAATTCGCAACAGTACGGCTGAATTTTTGATTTTTGCCTATCAGTCGAAAGACGATGGCGTAGAGGTGCGCGTACAGGACGGCACGATTTGGCTGTCGCAAAAAAGTATGGGGTTGCTGTTCGATACCTCAACCGATAATATTGGGTTGCACCTTAAAAATATATTTGCAGAAAGCGAATTGAACGAAGTTTCAACTACCGAGGATTTCTCGGTAGTTCAACAGGAAGGGAATC
>Ga0082212_10001281_pt1 | contig 37125 bp, 19 predicted proteins | sample TergutNt197P3_FD_71548 | JGI IMG/M metagenome (GOLD analysis project Ga0082212, IMG submission 71548) | Neocapritermes taracua P3 segment gut microbial communities from Petit-Saut dam, French Guiana - Nt197 P3 | ecosystem: Host-associated > Arthropoda: Insects > Digestive system > Gut ...
TCCCGGCCATTTTAAAAGCCATACTTTTGCTGATGCCAATAGTATTTCAAGTTTTTACAGCCATTATACACATATAAATGCAGGAATTTACGCCCAATATTCGCTGCACATCGCAGCTTTTTGCAGCCAGTTCCACAGCACCCTATATCACAGTTCCGCAAAATGTAAATAGTATTATCCTCAATTTGCAACCGTAGTGAACGCATCGCTACACCATTGTCAGCGGGATTATGTAGTTTTTCTCGTTTAACGGCAACAGGCTGTTCGCCAGACAAATAACCGCGCCTTCGCCAACCTTGACGCCCTTTATGCCTTCAAGCATATTGAAATTCCTGATATCTCTTTCGTCGGGTTCGGCTTTTATTTTGATTTCAATCGGGTACAGTGTGTTATTCTCATGGATCAACAAGTCGATTTCTTTCTTGTTACCGTCCCGCAGAAAGTACAGATCCGCTTCTTTCCCGGCGTTTGTGTAGCTCTTAATTATCTCCGATACTACAAAACTCTCGAAAAAGCTTCCGTTATTTGCACCGACCGACAGGTTTTCAGACGTCGTCCATCGGGTCAGATAAGACGCCAGGCCAATATCCAGAAAGTGCAGCTTCGGCGTCTTGACAGCTCTGCTGATCGCGTTGTTGCTGTAAGGCTTCAGCAGGTATACTATTCCGCTGGTTTTTAGTACGGAGAGCCATCTTTTCGCGGTTGGTACGCTTATGCCTACGTCACTCGCAAGCGAACTCAAGTTGAGAAGCTGCCCGGACATAGCGGCGCAGACGGTCATAAATGTGTAGAAACTGTTTTCATCCGCGACTTGCGTAAGCCTTCTGACGTCGCGCTCAATATAGGTCTTGATGTAGTCGGCGTAAAAATCCGCCCAATCAAAATCTGCGTTCAGCGCGAGTTCGGGCAGACATCCGCGGTGTATTTTTCCCCATATCTCAGGTATTTGCATGCTTGTCTTAACGGAGCCGCGCTCCTTAAGGTATTCAAACGTCGGCATAAATGGTTTGTTCCAGTTCTCACCATTTATTTCTCTCAGCGACAATCCCAGTAATTCCAGGATCCCCGCGCGCCCTGCCAGGCTTTCGGTGACGTTTTTCATAAGTTCAAAACTCTGTGACCCTGTGAGGAAAAAGTCGCCTTTATTGTGACTTTCATCCAGCAGGATCTTAATATAGTGAAAAATCTCAGGGGCATACTGTACTTCATCGACAAATACCGGCGGGGGCGTGATGCTGAAGAATGTTGAAGGGGAGGTTGTCGCGCGGCGTCTGGTTGGTAAATCGTCAAGGGTGATACGCGGGATATCCGGCTTTAGGTTTTCAATGAGTGTGGTTTTACCTACTTGGCGCGCCCCGGTAACTACGACAGCGCCTTTTGCCTTTGCGCGCCGCAAAACAGCTTCCTCAATATGTCGCTTCAGATACATAGAGAGCCCTCCGGTGTTATGTTAATTTAATATTAAATATTATGATAACATAAAAACGCTGGCAGGTCAAGTCAGGCTCTGCGGAAAATGCAATAATTGAGTATCGCTTTCTCACTTTACGCCGGACATTGCCGTCCTCAGCGCGCTGTCGACGGAGTCCACCGCGGCGTTTTTTCTTATAAACTTTCTTGGCATAATGACCTCCTCAGCCATAAAAGAGATAATGGCATAGAGGGCGGTTGCCCGCCCCCTTCGGTGTATCATATCACAATGCCGTTAAACGTATCAATAATCGTTTACAACTTGCTTTTGTTGATTATTAATCGTTGTAACACTCCACACTCCACACTCCACACTCCACACCGCGCCGGAACGGCGCGTTTCACACTCCACACTCAACACTACTACAGCTTGTTCCTCTGCACCTTCCCGTTAAATGTCCTCGGTAAGCTGTCGCGGAAAACTACGATTCGGGGGTACTTATACGGTGCGGTGTGTGTTTTTACGTATTCCTGGATCTCTTTTTTCAGTTCCTCGGTCGGCTCCGTGCCTTTCGTCAGAACGACGCTCGCCTTGACGACCTGGCCGCGTATCTCGTCGGGCTCCGGGGAAACGCCGCATTCCAGCACATACGGCAGTTCCATAATGACGCTTTCGATCTCAAACGGCCCGATCCGGTAACCGGAGGACTTAATGAGGTCGTCGACGCGCCCTACATACCAAAGGTATCCCTCCTCATCCCGCCACGCCGTGTCGCCGGAATGGTAAGCGCCGTCATGCCAGGCTTCCGCCGTTTTTTCGTCGTCAAGGTAGTATCCCTTGAAAAGCCCGCAGGGGATGCTGTCGGCTGTACGGATCACTATCTCGCCGACTTCTCCGGGGCCGACAGAGTTGCCGTCGGCGTCCATCAGGTCGACGTTGTACAGCGGGCTTGGTTTGCCCATAGCGCCGACTTTTGGCGTCATACCGACGAAGTTGCCGATCGACAGAGTCGTTTCCGTTTGGCCGAAACCTTCCATGATCGAAAGTCCGGTCGCTTTTTTAAACAGATGGAATACTTCAGGATTGAGCGCCTCGCCTGCCGTGGTCAGGTGCTTTATCGTGGTCAGGTCGAATTTGGACAAATCTTCGCGGATGAGGAAACGGTACATAGTCGGCGGGGCGCAAAACGTCGTGATCCCGTGTTTTGCGAACATTGAAAGTATCTCCAGCGCGTCGAAACGGTCAAAGTCATATGTGAACACAGCCGCCTCGCAAAGCCATTGGCCGTACAGCTTGCCCCAAACTGATTTGCCCCAGCCCGTATCTGAAATCGTGAAGTGTATTCCGTCCGGGTCTACGCAATGCCAGTATTTCGCGCCGATGAAATGCCCGAGCGCGTAGGTGTACGAGTGCGCCGCGATTTTCGGGTACCCTGTCGTGCCGGAAGAAAAGTACATCAGCATGAGGTCGTCCCCGCAGGGGGAGTCTTCCGACCGCGGGTATGAACTGCGGAACATTTCCAGTTCGTTGTCGTAATTGCTCCAGCCGTCGCGCGCGCCGTTTACTATAACTTTTATCGCGACGCCGGGGCAGCTTTGGACCGCGCTGTCGATCTCGTCCGGCGCACCGCTCTGTGCGGTGCAGACGACGGCGGATATGCCTGCGGCGCCGAACCGGTATTCGAAATCCTTTTGCAGAAGCTGGTCTGTAGCCGGCACAGCGATCGCGCCTATTTTATGGAGCGCGACGATCACAGGCCAGAACTGCCAGTTGCGCTTGAGTACGAGCATGACGCGGTCCCCGCGCTTGATCCCCAGCGAAGTGAAGTAGTTAGCCGCGCGCGAGGATTGGCGCGAAATGTCCTCGAACGTGAATCGGCGGACGGTCTGCTCGCGGTCGACGTGCAGCATTGCCAGTTTTCCCGGTGATTTTTCCGCGAGTACGTCGACAACGTCGAAAGCGAAGTTGAACTTGTCCTGGTCTTTGAACGATATCGACAGAAGGGCGCCATGCTCGTCTTCGACAGGAACGGCGAAGTTTTCGTAGACGAATGTGCCTTTTGCCGCCGCTGCCTGCTCGATAGTCTCTGCCATCTCGGCGGTTTCAGATTCTTCGCCCGGTATCACGACGGCGCAAAACACGCAGTCCTGCCCGCCTACGGCAATCATGCCGTGCGGCGTTGAACTGTTGTAGTATATACTGTCGCCCTCGGCCAGTATCTCTGTGTGTTCGCCGATCTGGACTTTCAACTGCCCGCTGAATATGACGTCAAACTCATGCCCGCTGTGGGATGCGAGCGGTATCGGCGTTTGTTGCTGTTCCTCCGCGTAAGCGTATGTGACCCAGTACGGTTCGGCGATCTTTTGCCGGAAAAGCGGGGCCAGGTCACGGACTTCGATGTGTTGTTCGCGCGATGTGACGCGGCCTTTTCCGCGCCTGACTATGGTGTATGACGTCAGGCGGGCGCTTTCGCCTTCAAGCAGGTCGGTGAGTTCGACGCCGAAAAGCAGGGCGCTGTTGTGGATGAATGAGAACGGCAGGTCCTCGGCGCCGGATTCATAATGTTCGTAGGTCTCTGTGCCGAGCCCCAGTTTTGCGGCCATTTCCGCGCTCGAATAGCCGCTGACTTCGCGCAGTTCGCGTATACGCAGCGCAACGTCCATTATTTTAGTCGTTGTTTCATTTGTGTGTGTCATGATATTTTCCTCCTGTTGAATTAAAAAACCCGTCCCAAAGTTTCCTTTGAGACGGGAGATTATCCCGCGGTACCACTCAAATTGCGCTTTCGCGCCACCTCATCAGGCTCGATGTTTTCCTCTGCGGTCCGTAAAACACTTAAGCCCCCGGCCTTAACGCAGCCGTCTACGGGGATCGCCTACTGGCGCATTGTCCGCTGTAATGGTCGCTTTCGCGGAGTCTGCCGTTCGGGTCCCGGCTCGGAAGTGATGGGCATAAAATGACTTTTCTTACTTTGTGGTTCGTGTCCGGGAAGTCGTCAGTCAAAAAGTCATCGGGCTTTCAGCGTCCGGCTCGCACCTGCCGCCGGCTCTCTGTATCGCGTTAAACCCTGCCGTCTTCGTCATAGCCTTTAGGTTCTCACTGTTTGTGAAGTGTACTGTAACACACTATTTTATCACTGTCAACAGGTATTTTCTGAAGAATTTCGCGGCTTCCCGCGGACCGCTGCTGTTCACCCGTCAAAACTCGAAAGATCAGTACATCACCTGATGAAGTTCAGCATCTGCCTCTTTTCATATGATGGCGGAGCAATGTCCGATTTTGTTGCTTCTTTCATCTTCAGGACCCACGCCATATTCCTTGCAAGCTTCCGGATGATTCCGAGACCTTCCGTATCCTGCAAAACCTCACCCGTAAAGTTGCCATGAATTATACACTGCCCGACAAAAATCATTTCACTCGAGAATAAGAACCTGTTTAAATCATCGATCGTCGTATACCCGCCGGTCCTGCGCAAAATAGCCGCGGAAGCGCCGACTTTGTGCCGCATCCTGCCGGTCTGGATACAAGAGAAAAAGAACCTGTCAAGAAACGATTTAAGCTGCCCGGGCATCGTTCCGAAATAGACGGGGGCCGCCAGAAAAATGCCATCTGCGCTTAGCAGCCTGTCGGACATCTCCTTTAGCCGCGCGTCGGGAACCGCACATTCCCCCGTTTCGGCACAACGCCTGCACGATATACATCCCTGAACGCTGCCGTCTCCGCCGTGCAGCACTTCGGTTTCAAAGTCGCCCTCCTCGCGCAGTACATCGAAAAACGCCTGTATTGTGAGGAATGTGTTACCATCCGCCCTGGGACTGCCATTAATGCCTACTACTTTCATAATTTTAAGCGCACCTTTCCGTGGCAACAACCACACAGACTTATACCAAATCCTGATTACTATAATAATTCGAAATCAATGTTAATGCAACAGGCAGAATAATTTATTTACAATATTAACCAGATAGCGGCAGATACAGTTGCGGGAAGTTTCTATTGAATTTTGCGAAAAAAACGATAAAATATCATAAGTACGGTCACATATATTCGAATCGGAGTGTGAAAACTTGTCTTTTGAGAACGTGATCAATTCTCAGCCTTATAAAGCGGCGCCGCTTGAAAAGGCTAAAAAGGAATACATGCGGCTACTGATCCAAAACGGCATGGCGCCGCGGACGGAGATAGTTCCGGCGGCGCAGGCCAACGGACGTGTAACAGCAGAGCCGGTATACGCGCACATCTGCTCGCCGCAAAGTAACGTATGCGCCATGGACGGTATCGCGCTGGACGCGAAACTGACGATTGGGGCTGACGATACGACGCCGGTGGCACTGGCTGCGGGACTGTACGCGTGTGTCGGTACGGGAACGCCACTGCCTGATTGGTGCAACGCCGTCGTAATGGCGGAGGATATAAGCAGTGGCCGGTGGCAAGTGGACGCAGGCGGCAGTGACGGAACGATCGTGCTGACCAAACCGGCGGCGCCGTGGCAGCATATCCGCCAAATCGGGGAGGATATATGCGCGGGGGAAATGATCCTGCCGTCGTTTACGCAAATACAGCCCGCCGCTGTCGGAGCTATGATAGCGGGCGGAGTAACCGGTATCAGTGTGATAAAAGCGCCGGTCGTGGGCATAATCCCGACGGGCTATGAACCGGCCGCCCCGACGTCCGAACCGATAGAAGGGGACGTCACAGAGCAAAACTCCGCGATAATTTCCGCAATGCTGCGGGCGTGGGGCGCGGAGACGATCACATACCCGGCAGTCGGGGACGAGGCTGCGGGGATCTGTGATACCCTTAAAAACGCGCTGCGGGAGTGCGATATCGTAGTATTGAGCGCCGGCTCGCCGGCTGAAGGTGAAAGCCGCGCGGAAGCGGCAATCTCAGAGGCCGGAACAGTTTTTTACAGCGGCCTGGCAATTAAACCGGGCAGGACCGCGATACTCGGATGCAGCGGCGCCAAGCCGGTGCTGGGCGTACCCGGATATCCGGTCTCCGGTATAATAGTTATCGAGCAAACTCTCCGGCCGATCGTCGAATACCTGTGCCGCAAAACGCCGGAAACTTATCGCTGCTCTGACGCGGTGCTGTCGAAATCTGTCGTTTCCACCCCGGAATACCAGGAGTTCGTCCGCGTCCGCATGGGATTCGTAAAGGGACGGCTGATCGCGTCGCCGCTTAACCGCGGCAGCGGTATCGTGTCGTCGTTTATGAAAGCCGACGGTATCGTTGAAGTCCCGCAGGGGGTCGGAGCATATCAGAGCGGGGAAAAGGTCAGTGTGCGCCTGCTGCGATCCGAGGATGAACTGAGGCGCAGCCTGGTCGCTGTCGGCAGCCATGACCCGCTGCTTGACGAACTATCGGATATCCTTCGCCTGAAATTCGGCGATATCTCCATGGGGTCCGCGCATGTCGGCAGCATGGGCGGGCTGATAGCGGTGCGCAGGGGAGAGGCGCACGTAGCCGGCACACACCTGCTGGACGAGGAAACCGGCGAGTACAACATCTCTTTCATTCGCAGAACTTTCCCGAAAGGAGGCGTCAGGCTGGTCGAATGCGTCAAAAGGAAACAGGGCCTGATACTGCCTAAAGGCAACCCTCGTAACATTACGCGCGTTGCCGGCGTCGCGGGGGACGGTATCCGCTTCGTGAACAGGCAAAAAGGGTCGGGCACTAGAATTTTACTCGACTATTTGTGCAGGCAAAACAGCGTTGATACGCGGAATATAAACGGTTATGACCGGGAGGAATACACGCACACTTCGGTTGCCGCAATGATAGCGGCAGGTTCCGCCGACGTCGGGCTTGGCATATTTTCCGCGGCAAAGCTTTTTGACCTCGAATTCATACCGGTGTGCGAGGAGCAATATGATCTGCTGATACCGGATCATGCGTGGGAACTGCCGCTGACGCAAAAGCTGGTTGAGGTTTTAGGATCAAATGAGTTTCGCAGCCGGCTCGGAGCCCTCGGCGGATATCTGGTCGAGGAGCCGGGGAGGATACGCGAGAGGCTTTGATAATGCAGAAATAATAATGCAGAATGCAGAAACAGCAAAGCAGAATAGCAAAAAAACGTCTTTCGGGCGCAAGGTACTGAACAGACACAAATTGATAAGCTGATTCAAGCGAAAACCGGATAAAATGCACGAACACTTCGGGGACTGGCAGAGAGGTTTATGGAAAAAAATAGCTACGACGTTATAGTCATCGGCGGAGGGTTGCTTGGGTGTTTCGCGGCGCGGAACCTGACCCGTTATGCAATGCCGCGTCCGCAAAATGAAACCGTGAACGGGCAAAGCCGCGAAACACTGAAAATCGCGCTTCTCGAAAAACGCGGGGACTTGTGCACCGGGATCAGCCGCGCCAACACGGCGATCGTCTACAGCGGCTGCGACACAAAGCCGGGCACGATGAAAACGGCCATGTGCGTAAGTTCGGCACAAAACTTTACCGCCCTGTGCCAGGAACTCGGCGTCGATTACTCGCAATGCGGCTCGCTGATGGTGTGTTTCGGGGAACGCGGGGACGCCATTTTACGGAAAAAACTCCGCGACGGCGCCGAAAACGGCGTGCGAGGTATGCGTATCCTGTCATGCGGCGAGGTGCTTGAACTCGAGCCGAACATTTCGCCAAAAGTGTATTCCGGCCTTTTCGTGCCTGATACAGGAACTGTACTGCCGTGGGAACTCTGCCTCGCCGCCGCTGAAAACGCGGCGCACAACGGCGCGGAGATTTTTCTGAACACAGAAGTAACGGATATCACGAAAACAGACGGCGGCGGGTTTCGCATTACAGCCGGGGACAAGGTTTTTTACGCAAAAAGTATTATTAATTGCGCGGGGTTGGATGCGGACAAACTCCATGAGACAGTGTCGGAACCGACAGTGAGGATAGTGCCGACGGCCGGGGACTATTTTGTTTTGGACACGAAAGCGGCCGGGGTCGTCAAGCATGTAATCTTCCATGAGCCGGAGGAGAAGGGAAAAGGCCTGACGCTGGTGCCGACCGTCGACGGGAATATCCTGATCGGGCCGACAGAGAGGCCGGTGCGCGGCAATGCGGATTGCAGCGCGCAAAATGTGAACTCGAGCGAACCAGCGGGGGAGCCTTCCATCCTGAACGAGTCCGGCAACGATTATATACACGGCTGCGAATACGATAACGATGATGTACACGGCTGCGAATACGATAACGGACACAATTACAACAGCAGTTCCGCGCGTGATCACGGTTATGAAACGGCGCACGAGGGAATGGATCTGCTGAGGGAACTTACGGCAGAAGTAGTACCGTCGCTGTCGCTTGACCATATAATACGTTCATTTGGCGCTGTGCGCCCGAACCCTTACATATTAAGAAAAAATGAAACCGGGGCGTGGGTCGCGGATGACAAAAGCGTCGGTGATTTTTGTATTGTCGAATCACATGACGGTTTCTTTATCAGCCTCATCGGAATAAAAACGCCGGGGCTGACATGCGCCAATGAACTGGGCGCGCATGCAGCCGCGAAAACGGCGAAATTACTCGGCGCCGTGTCAAACCCCGGTTTCGACCCCATACGGGCGCCGGCCTTGAAGCCCGGAGCGGAGCCATTTGAAAAACGTAAAGCGCTGATCGACAAAAACGGTGATTACGGCAGGATCGTCTGCCGGTGCAGAGGGGTATCGGAAGGCGAGATCAACGACGCTATCCGCAGGTTCCCCGGGGCTGTGACTGTTGACGGAGTGAAGCGCCGGACAGGCGCTGGCAGCGGCAGGTGCCAGGGCGGGTTCTGCAGGCAAAGCGTGATGGAACTTCTCGCGGGGGATAATGCAGAATGCAGAATGCAGAATGCAGAAATAAGCGCGGGGGGAAATGCAGAATGCAGAATGCAGAATGCAGAAATAAGAACCTCCAAAGACGCGTCATTGCGAGGCGCCGGAGGCGACGCGGCAATCCAGGATGCTGATGATTACTCACTTGATAGCAGTTCTATTCCGCTTGCAATAGCAGACTATGACGTCGTCGTTATCGGGGGCGGGCCGGCGGGGATGGCGGCGGCTTTTTCGGTGGCCGGAGAAAACCGGACACTGGCTGGTGAAAACCGGACACTGGCCGGAGAAAACCGGACACTGGCTGGTGAAAACCGGACACAAGCCGGCGGACGAAATGAAGACGACGCGCTGCGGGTATTGCTTGTTGAGCGGGCGCAGGCGTTGGGAGGGATACTAAACCAGTGTACGCACACCGGGTTCGGACTTACATATTTCGGCGAGGAACTGACAGGCCAGGAATACGCCCGGCGCTTTATCGGGCGCATTGAATCTTCGGGGGTCGAAGTTTTGACCGATACGATGGTATTGGAAATAAACTCCGACCGTGTAATTACACTATCCGGGAAAAAAACAGGCCTTGCCCGGGTGAAGGCAAAAGCCGTAATAATGGCGTCAGGGTGCAGAGAGCGCCCGATAGGCGCGCTCCCGGTAGCGGGGACCAGGCCGTCTGGGGTATACACCGCCGGCGCGGCGCAAAAAATGATAAATCTCGGCGGATATGATCTCGGCGACAGATATGTGATTCTCGGCTCCGGCGACGTCGGCCTCATCGTGGCGCGTGAGCTTGCGCTGAGGGGCAAAGAAGTCGCCGCGGTCATTGAAAAAGAAGACCAATGCGGCGGGCTGCCCCGCAACCGCGTCAACTGTCTGGAAAAATATGGTATACCACTGATGACTCGCGCGACGGTAAGCAGCGTTCACGGCGTGGAACGGGTAGCCGGAGTATCGGTAGCGGCTGCGCAGGGCGGTGCAGCGCAGAATGCGCAATACGGGATTCGTATACCGGGAGCGGAAAATCAGGGAGCGGAAAATCAGGGAGAGAAAAATCCGGGAGCGGAAAATCCGGAAACTCCGGTAAACAGCGGAACTCAGTTTATAAGGTGCGACGCGCTGATCACGTCGGTCGGGCTGATCCCGGAGCGGGAGTTGCTTGACAGCTTTGGCAGCGACCTGCCGGACTGGCTGTTTTTATGCGGTAACGCATGCTATGTTCACGACGTCGTCGACGACGTGACTTTTGAATCGGAGCGGGCCGGCTATTTCGCGGCGCGGTTCGTCCGCAATGGCAAAGCCGGGAGCGCAGATCAGAAAGAGACAGAAAAAGCGCATCACTCGCATAATAAGCCGGCAGACAGGCGGCAGACTATTGCAGATGCGCAATACTGTGTTCCCGAAGAGCCTTTTTCAGAGAAAAAAGAAGGAATTTCCGATCCGCAATACTCAGTTCCTGATCCCGGAGCGGATGACCGCACCGGTACGCGGATTTGCATTGGTTGTCCCAAAGGCTGTAAAGCCGTTTTGTCGGCGGAAGGATGGCAGGGCCTGGCATGCGGGCGGAGCGCCCCCGTGCTTGCCACAAGTGCCGTAAAGCCCCCGGCTTTGCCGTAGGGAGTGTCAAAGCCCGTTGACTATGTACTCCGGGCGCTCTCCGCGCCCGACGGCTTCGATGTTTCGCCCTATCCGTTTGTATGCGCGGGTAAAGAACCCGGCGGTGATACCGGCGATATGCGGCGACAGCGCGACGCGTTTTCGGACGTCTTCAGGTAACCCGTTTATAAGCGGGTTGTCCGGCAGATAAGGCTCGGGAGAGAGCGTGTCTGCGCCCAGCCCGCCCAGCTGCCCTGAAATCAGCGCGTCCGCTACCGCGCGGTGATCCATGAGTTCGCCGCGCGCCGTGTTTATCAACAGAGCCCCGCGCTTGAACAGCTTCAGGGTTTCGCCGTTTATCATGTTTTCTGTTGCCGGCTGAACAGGGACGTTCAGGGTAACTATGTCGCATTTTGAGTACAACTCTTCAAGCGGCAGGTACTCAACGCCCTCCGCGCCGGTATCCGCGACCCGCCTGCTGTAATAATAAAGCTCGCAGCCGAAAGGTTTGAGCATGGCGGCGATCTCCCTGCCGATGGCGCCGTATCCGACTATGCCGACTTTTCGGCCGAAAAGTTCCGGCAGGCCGTCCACAAAGCAGGCGGTCTTGGCTTCCATCTGCCTGTTTGCGTACACCATGTCCTCGTTGTGACGGAAGCTTTTCAGCAGCGTCAGCATAAGCATGACCGCGTGTTCCGCGACCGGTTTCGCGTTCACTCCCGCGTTGTTACAGACAAAAACGCCGGCGTTGCGCGCGCATTCGACGTCAATAGCGTTGAACGCCACGCCTTGCGAGTTTATCAGTTTCAGCCCGGGCATATTACTGATGATATCCGGCCCGATTTTCGTGATAGCGTCCGGGACTATGACAGAAGCTCCGGTCGCTATGACTTTGTCCGTATCCGGCACGCCGTTGCCCATGTGGATGAGTTCCCATCCCGGGCCTTCCCAGCGTGAATACTTCTCAAAATTATCGCGGTTTATAAGCAGGGCTATTTTCATATCAAACACTCCGTATTAACCGTAGACAGCTTCGAAGAACCGGCTGCAGCGCACCAGCGCCAGCCTGACCGTGAGGCGTTCAGCCTCGTTAAGTACGTTCGGGCCGCTCCTGTCAAAGACCTCAAGGTTGTAAAAAGCCTGGACGATATTCTCGTCGGTATAGCTAAGGTCGAAATAAACCGGGTCTGCCAATGCCGAAACCCTGTACATGATAAGCGCGGCTTCCAGCTCGGTCAGCGACCTTGCGGGCTCAAACCTCCCGTTAAGGGCTTCCATTACGCCCAAATAGAGCATAAAGTACGGCCCCGCGTCGTCGCCGCAGTCCGAAATATCGATACCCTCCAGAAATGCCTCGAAATCACCGGTGTCAAAGTCCTCTTCCAGCATGTATATGTACATGACCGTCATGATTTCGGCGAACTGACCGCGCGTTACCGGGGCGTCCAGCCTGTCAAGCGGGAGGACGAATCCGCCCGACAGCGCGCTGACTATATCATCGCGAGACCAATCGTCAGGTAGGTCGGAATCATCGTCGAGGATCCTGAAAGTATAGCTTTTTTCCGCGGTAAGGCCCATGGAGTTCGTAGCTACGCATGTGAATGTGTGGAGCCCGGGCTGCAGTTCGAACGGCCACACCCACAGACCGCTGGAACTCAGGTATACATCGCCTTCATACATCCAGATGACAGAGCCGTCGGCCCACAGCCATCCGTCCTGCGCGTCATATACATCCACGTCGAGGTCGATCTCCTCTGTCAGCTTGTACTCCGGAATGCCCTTTATTTCGGTGAGGATCGTGGGCGCTTTATACGGGACCCTGACCCGCGGGCTGCTGTCTTCCGACGTCCAGACGCCGTCGGTCGCGTATATATGGAAATACCCGGAGCCGCTTCCCGGGAACTCCGACAGGTCGGCGGCGAAGGACCGCCCGGTGATGTTCGCGGCGATATTATAGCATTCGCCTTCGGAAGGATAGTACCACACGTCGAAAAACAACTCGTCGCCGTCAGCGTCGCTTGCGTCCCACGTCAGAGTAACGTTGTCCGAAAGCTGCTGGTTTTCCGAAAGCCCGGTAAACGCCACCGTCGGCTCGTTTTGCGAAACGTACCGCGAGTAGATGACAGAGTCGCCTTTTTGTATGTCTATGCGCGCCGCGTTGGCGGGGAACCTGACGCTTACGTTGACCGGGGACCTGTCAAGCGGGACGGACGAAGATCCTTCTGCCGTGACGATTTTCGCGTATGCGTTCACGTTGAAATATGTAACGGAAAGAAACGCCCCCGCCGTGTCGTAGACATAAACGCCGTACTCGCCAAATTCACTCGGGGTGACTACATTCTGGCTGGTCTCAAACGTATACCAGGGCGACGGGGTGAAAGCGCCGGTGGTGTCGACGTAACCGGTGATCTGCGTGAACCTGCCCTGCTGCAGCACATTCTCGGAAAGAACGGGGCCGGTGTTGAAATCCTCGAACCAACTGTACCAAATGAAATACCGGCATGCCGAGCATTCCATATACAGGTCGTCGTAATAGTCGTCTATGCTCCATTGCGCGGAACAACCCGCGCATTCAAACTCATAGCCCGTCACCTGGGTAAACTCGTAGCATTGCCAGCATTCTACATAGAAACCGGGGTCAAACACGTCCCCGAAACAATGGGGGCACTGGCCCCAGTATTCAGGTTCATACACAAACCCGCCCGTAAACTCGTCCGCTGTGTGGCCGACATAGACTTTGTAAATATGGTTCCATATGTCCGACGACGTCCACATCGTAAAAGAATCCGCCCTCGTACCGCCGCCCATATAGCTTGTGACGGCGCCGAGCAGAGTACTCCCCTCGACCCAATACGGACGCTGTTCTTCGTATATCACGGAACCCGTTCCCCTGACGCCCGCGTTTTCCCCTCCGACAACATTCCGGTTAGTTGCGGAAACAGGCCTGTTCGTAATTATATCGCGGCCCGACATGCCGTATGGCGGCGGGTTGAGGTCCAGATTGAAATGGCCTCCGTCATACTCGTCGCCTATCATGTAGCAATGCGCTACTTCATGAGGAACTGTCGCCAGCATGTCCGGTTCGGATTCGACGACTATGGTCGTAGGGGGGCCAAAAGTATAGCCCAGCACGCCGCCGCCCAGGACCGCGTCCCTCACGTATCCTACGATCAGCGTATAATCGTCGCTCTTAGTCTGCAGATTTGTCAGCGCCTCCCACACATAGAACATGCCTTCCTGCGTGTTGAGGTCATATTTCCTGTCCGACAGATCGAGTTCTGGGGCGAGCACATACTCAACGTTCGCCCTTGCCACCGGGAACGCGGCGATTATCATGGACGCGCCGTTGCGCCATTCGCCGTCACAACTGACAACGCGTCCCGAGTAATTTGCGCGGACCGGAACGGCAAGTATTTTCAGATATGTGGATTCGAAAAAGTTTACAGTCCTGACCGCGCGCCCGCTGTCCGTCTCAAACGTGAGTCTGTAGGAGCCCGCCTCCCAGTGCCCGACTTCGGCCATGTCCCTCGGATGGAACAGCAGCGTGTACGCGTCCGGGGCGCCGGCGGGCTGCAGCTGCGTTATGACTTCCCCGTCCCTTTCTATCGTGAGGATCGCTTCGCTCCTCGGGTCAAACGGCTCGTTAAAAGATATGAAGACAGCCGTTTCCTTGCCGGCGACGAAATTCTCCATCACGTACAGATCGCCTGTCGCTGTGTCAAAGCCATAGCTTAGGCATTGGTTGATTTCGATCATCTTAACATTCGGGTCGTCGTTGTGATACCCTACGTCTCCGGGCGCAAAGGGGAGGCGCCGCTGCGGCCTGGTCAAGAATTCGGACAGGTCGATGTGAGTATCATCGTCAGGCGTATTACTTTGGGGGGAGGAACGGTCGATCGTAATATCCAGCCGTTTCACAGTCCCGCTGTCGGCGGGCTCTCGTTTGCACGCCGTCAGCGTAAACACAGCCAGCAAAGCCGCCGCCAGCAGTATGATCCTGAATAAATTTTGAGCCTTCCTCATATTACCTGCCTCGCCGCGCCTCAAGCCGCGCAACCCCTAACTCCTGACCCACGCGCGGGCGATTAATAATCGCCCCTACAAGCGCAACCCCCGGGCGGCCAAAGGCCGCCCCTACAAGCGCAGCCCCTAACTCCTGCGCGCCGGTACGGCGCGTTACTCAGCCGCCTTTTCCGGCAGAGCCACTCCGCTCTTTTCCAAAGTAGCCTGCGTCTTTTCGGAAATATCCGTGATATTCAGGAACGCCTTCTCGACCTCCGCGCTGATATGCTCGACCATTTCATTGATACCGCTGATCGAACCGGTCGCCTGCTGAGTTATCTGCTCCGTTTCGGATACGGTGTTTTTCGACGTGTGCGCAAGCTTGCGGATCTCGTCCGCGACGACGGCGAACGCCTTGCCGTGCTGGCCCGCCCTTGCCGCCTCGATGGAAGCGTTGAGCGAAATGATATTGATATGCATCGCGATCGCGTCGATCTCATTAGCCATCTTATTGTATTTCTCTATCGCCGTATTGACGCTCGACACGCTCTGTATGATCTCATTCGACAAACCGCGGATTTTTGAGATATCTTCGAGGATTCCGTCAATATTGCTAAGGTTCGTAGCCGACAGTTCGAGGACGGAAGTGTGCTCCTTGTGAATATCGTTCCGCTCTTTTTGGATGCAGTTTTCCGGAATATTCAGGCCGCAGGCTATGCGCCTTGCCATATCATAACAAGTGTCGCTGCCGCACGCGCTGCAATCGAATTTCCTCTCGATATCGGTCGTTTTTCCGAGTTTGGCAAACGCCTGCTCGATCTGCGCGTCTGTAGCCGTATACGGCGGGATGCTCATCGGGGTATACTTGCGCAGGAAATCGTTCAAATTGAGCGTACGGTCAAATTCTTCGTACAGGGCCACAGCTTCTTCCGGGGTACACATATTGTGCCGGCGCTGCTCTTCCATGATGGTGTTAATCTCGAAAATACCGCGCTCATTAGCGCAGCCGGTGCCTTTATTACAGCCTTCCAGACAATTGAGTACGTCGAAAACCACCGGCAGGTGCCTCCCGTTTTGCTCGCCGTACTCTTGCAAAGCCTCATACACGATACCCTGGCCCTCGGATTTGTCGACGCGGATAGACTTCCCGAGGTGCAGTTCGACATTTTCCTTCAGCCCGCCCGGCATTGAGAACACGCGGCCCAAAGAAGCGTCGATACCGTCGAACCCTGTTTCCTGCATGGGCAGTGTAATGCCGTGCATCTGAATATACTCGTAGAGTTTTTTGAGCGTCACGTTATACTCGACATAGTGCGTCGCCTCAAACTCATGCGTTTTGGCGATACACGGTGACAGCGCCGCGAGCCTGTCGTCGATGTGTTCGTATTTTTTCATATAGATGGCGGCGCTCAGCATCGGGCTTTGCACGGGCGACAGATAGGGGAGAAGATCGTGGTTATGGATCATGATGTAGTTGACGATCGCCGGGCAGGGCTGCGTGATGATGGCGGGCGGGTTGTACTTCTGAATATAACGGATGTACCCCCATGTGCATATATCGGCGCCGAGAGATACGTCGTATATTTTTCTGACGCCCTGCTGGCGCAGCCAGGTCAGAAGCCTGCCCCAGTTATCGCCGTTCGTGCGGTTGGCAGGCGCCGCAAACAAGGATATCGGAATGCCGCTGCGCAGATCGTTCAGGAACCGCTCGGTGTCGTCGTAGTAGTCGCGGGAGTCGTGCTGGCAGGCTGTGATACACGCGCCGCAGGCGATACACCTCGAGTTGTCGACCCGTACTCTGATCTGCTCGTCTTCTTCATAGGCGATATTCGCGCCTCTGACGGGGCAGGCCCTGATACAGCGGTTACACCCGACACATTTTGAGAGGTCATTTGTTATTAAGTCACGCATTGATTCATACTTCCTTTGATGTATATTTTCACTTTACACTTTATACTCTACATTTATAGGCTCTAGTCTATAGGCTCTCGTCGATCGCCCGGACCGCTTCGTCGAAATCGCTGTGCAGCAAATGCTCGGAGATAGCGTTCAGCAGTTGCTTCGTCTGAAGCGACCATGTCATCCCTTTGAGTTCTGACAGGACGTCATCGGCTGCGCTCTCGTCGTACTCTTCGCAAGCTGCCTTTATCGCGGCCAGTTTCTCCTGCAGGAACTGCCGGTCCTCATCGACCGTGTCGGCGCCCGTTTCTTCCGGCGCGGGAGACAGTCCCTCGACAACGGCGCGCAGCGAATCCAAAAAGCCGGGGGTCTTTGACGAGAGCGTCCCGACGTCGCCCTCGCGCCCCGCGGTTTCCAGTTTCAGCGCGTCGGCGGAAAGATCCGTCTCCTTTATGTTTGCCAGCGCGCTCTTCATACCGTGGACATTGATGACGTATGAGCGCAGGGCGTCCTCATCTTTATAATCGCCCTTTTTGCATATCTCATCGAGTATCGCCAAAGCCTTTTTCGCGTCCCGGACGAAAATCTCGGCAAACCCCGGGTCGATCGCAGGCGTGTCGTGAGGATGGTCATCCTGACTCGTTTTCATCTTTTCCGCCTGTCGCCTGGCGTCCTCCAGGACTTCCGGCGGCTGCTTGTCGCGTACCAGTTTATTGAGCACGGCGTTGAGCTGGCGCACGTCGATCGGTTTTGATACGAAATCGGTGAAACCGTTTGACAGGAAAATGTCCGACTGCCCCACGACCGCGTTTGCGGTGAGCGCGACTATCGGATGGTCATATCCCGACTCGCGTATTAGTTTAGTCGCCTCGATGCCATCCATTTTAGGCATCATATGATCCATGAATATCACATCATAGATATTGCCGTCTTTGACTTTATCTATCGCGGCAAAACCGCTGTCGGCCGAATCGATCCTGAGCCCGTACGGTTCCATCAGGCCTGTGGCGACATAAATATTCGTTTCGACGTCGTCGACTACCAGCACGCTGCCGTAAGGCATGTAGGAGCGCTCGATGGGTTCCCTCTTCAGCTGCGTCTTTGCGGCGCCCCGGAACTGGCTCAGATTGTCGGCAAGTTCCCGGCCGAGCACTTCGGAACTCACCTTGCGCTGAGGCAGGTTCACCGTGAAAACAGAACCCTTGCCGGGCTCGCTTTCTACGGACAGAGCCCCGTTCATCAGGCGGATCAGGTTCTTTGTGATGCTCATGCCGAGGCCGGTGCCCTCCGTTGTGCGGTTTGCGTGCTGATTGAAGCGGGAGTACTCGTTTCCCAACTGGTTGACCTGCTCGGCGGTCATACCCTGGCCCGTGTCGCTTACGCCGAATACTATAGTCACGACAGTGTCGTCTTCCGGCCCGGTTTCTGATGTGACCGTCAGCCGAACAAGGCCTTTGGCGGTGTATTTAAAAGCGTTGGACAGGAGGTTGCTGAGTATCTGCTTGACGCGCAGTTCATCGCCGGAAAGGATCGAAGGGATATTCTCGTCCACCTCGAGTTCGAAATCAATAGGTTTGCTACCTATGCGCATAATATTCAGCTGCGCAGTATCGTTTATCAGACTCGCGATCTCGTAATCGCCGATCACAAGTTCCAGTTTCCCCGCCTCGATTTTCGACAGATCGAGTATATCATTGATAATGCCGAGTAGCAGGCCGCCGGAGTTATATATTTTGTCCAGAGCCACTCTCGTGCTCTCTAAAATCGATTCATTTTGCAGTTGTATCTCGGTAATGCCTATGATAGCGTTGAGGGGAGTCCGAATCTCATGGCTCATCGTCGCCAGAAAGTCGCTCTTGGCCCGGTTCGCGTGTTCAGCCTCTACGAGGGCTTCCTTCAAAACGGTGGACCGCCTCCTGTTTGCGACAAAAGTGAGGACTCCGCCGGTGATAAGCAGGACAAGGGCTGTGATCATGCCGAGTATCAGAAGAGTCATATTCCTGGTCAGCGACTCGATACGGTCGCTGAGCTGCTCTATCTGCTCGCGCAGCTTTATGATCTGCTCGTCTTTTATATCAACGCCGACAAGCGCGACGACTTCCCCGTAATAATTGATGACCGGCGCGTAAGCCGACATCAGCCCGTCTGAGTCGACAAAGTTTTCATCGGTGGCAAGGACGATGCTTCTCTCGTTCCAGGCTTTCCTCCTGTCGTCGTCAAACGGGATCGGGGCGCTGGACGGCGTGTACGCCGTTTCCATATCCGGATCGTTGTCGATAAGCGGCAAAAGGCTGTTATCAAGACGTGAGTAGTAATAGACAAATTCGAGCCCGTGTTCGGCGGCAAACTCGACAAGTTTGTCGCGAAGCCTTATGAACTCCTGTTCGCTTCGCCATCCTTCCGCGGTGTCGGGCGAGTTGGGCTTGACTTTGAGCGCATCCAGATCGCCCGCGTTCAACAGATTCTGGGCAATGGACACGGTCGACCGCAGGCGTTGTTCATAATTACGTATCAGAAACTCTTCAGTGGTGTCCATGTTCTCCTTCGCGGAGTTCATGTTGATAGCCGTGCTGCTCATGCTGACGATCGTGATGGTCGACACCACAAGCGTCCCCAATGCCGAGATAAGGAACACCAGCATGAAGAGGTTCGTTTTTATGAAGTTTTTCAAGTCAAAATTCTTCATAGTTTAACTACGTGACCTTCGTCCCCTGACTCCTGCGCGCCGTAACGGCGCGGTACTCCCAACTCCTGTACTAGCGCCCTAAAATCGTCGCCGTCAGTTCAGACAGCTTCGCCTGTAACTCCGAAATCGCGATTTCTCCGTCATAGCAACCCGACGTGAGTTCGCCCGTGGGCGTCCAGAAATTGCTCATCTCAGGAATGGAGGGCATCGCTATCGCGTGAGGGCCTTGCGCCATTATCGCTTTCGCTGTCGTTGAAGCCGCAACGTCCGCGTCGTCTGACAGAAGGCCCGACACGGGGATCAGGTTGCGCATCTGAAAACGCGTCTTCTGGTTTGCGGTGTTTGTGAGCCATGCAGCCAGGTCCATCGCGACCGCTTTATTTTTTGTGTTTGCGTTGACGCAGTACAGTTTGAACCCGGCGAAAGACCGCATATCCATACCGTCGACGCCCGGGAGCGCGGCGCAGCCGTAATTGGACCTCAGCGCATCCGTTATCGCGGCGGCGTTCCACGGCCCTCCTACAAACGCGCCGAGTTTGTGTTCCTTAAACAGATCGGCGGCGCTGTCGCCGTTCAGGTTGCCAAAACTGCCGCTGTGCTCGATCAGGTAAGTCATCGCCGCGACTCCGCCTGCGCTGTCAAAATCACAAAAATCCTTATCCTCGCCGTTTTCGCCGAAAAGTTTGCAGCCGTACGTGAAGAACCAGTTGGCTGAAAAATAGGCGTCTCCGAAACTCATGGCGAACTGATAGCCGTCTTCGGGGACGCTGCTTGAAATAATGCTTTCCAGGGAGTGCGCGGCGGAGTCGGAGATAATCGACTTGTCATAAAACAGCATATGCGTCTCAAAACTGGACGGGAAGCCGTACTGCTTGCCGTTGATCTGCCCTGCGCTTATCGAAGGGACGGTGTTGAGCGCGATAGCGTCCAGGTATTTGCTGCCGGTTATTTCGAGGAGATGCCCTCCCGCGACAAGCGCCCCAAGCTGGTCGTGAGGGATGCAATAGACGTCGGCCGCGGCTGCCGGGTCCTCCTCGACGCGCTCTCTCGCGTTGCTGTCCTCTATAACTTCGATCGTTATACCCTTGATGGCGGGTTTTGTCGCCATAAAAGCGTCGACCATCCCCGTGACCATTTCCTTATCCATTTCGGCACACCAGACGGTCAGAGTTTCATTTTTTCCGCTGTCGCAGGCGGACAGAAGCGCTACGCTCATGACGATGCAAAGTACTGTCGCAACTATTTTTCTCACTCTGTCATCTCCTTATTTGGCCGGACGTATAAAGCCAACGCTGATAGCTGTAATGATCGGCTTTTTTATGTATCGTGCATTGCGTATTGTGCATTATCATTTATTACCAAAGCATTATAGCAAAGTATAGCAACAACTTCAAGCGACTTCTTGTGTGAAAATTACAATTTTTAGTAATAAACTAACGGTATGTATATATACGCATTATAATTTTTGTGATATTATGTGTTGAAAATTACAACTATTCAGCAAAAAGCGAGCTGTACAGAAGCCCGCCGGACCGAGGAGACTTGACTCATGAAAGGTTATTATTCCGTCAATGAATTTGCCAAACTTTCCGGGATAGAAGCGTCGACGCTGCGGTATTGGGACAGTATCGGGCTTTTTTCTCCCGTAATGCGGGACCCGGATAATAATTACAGGCACTACTCTCTCGCGCAGATAACGGCGCTCAATTTCGTGGCGACGTGCCGCGACATCGGTATCCCGCTGGAAACTATCGCCGAACTTCGAAAAAAAAGAAACCCGGACGAGTTTCTATGGCTGCTCGAGAGGAAAGAAAGAGACATTGACATGGAACTGCACAGGCTGCAGGAGCGTTCGGCGATAATACACGCGAAACAGGTTTTTATCAGATACGGTATGCATGTCGACGAGTCTCAGGTCTCCGTAATGCACCGGGACGAAGATTGGGCGGCTGTGCTGTGGCCGCGAAACGAGTACAAAGAGGGAGATACGTTTCTCGAACCGCTGACGGACTTTGTCAACAAGGCCGACGAACTCCGGATAAACCTTGGGTTCCCGATAGGCGGGCGTTATGACGATTTCGAATCTTTTCTGGCGTCGCCGGGGCGGCCGGATAACTTTTTCTCTCTTGATCCTACGGGAGTCAACACGCGGAAACACGGGGAGTATTTAGTCGGGTTTTCGCGCGGGTATTACGGGCAGCTGGGCGACCTGCCGGACAGGATGATGAGGTTCGCGGAAGAAAACGGTTTGAAAACCGTCGGTCACGTGTATCTGACATATCCGCATGACGAGGCCTGCTACGATCAGCAGGATAGTTATCTGGGCCAGGCCATGGTCGGAGTAACAAGGTCAAAGCACCGCTGACACGCTTGCGATTATCACTACCCTGGCGCTGTCGAACTCGTAGGCGCAGGCCGACAGGGTCACTACGCTGCCCCGCGTCGCCGGTTCCCTGTAATTGCGGGCGTTTTCCTCTATGTACGCAAAGAAAATGTCGCCGTCAACTGTCGGGTTATATATGAACTCATCATCGGCTCGCACGACCATATAAGCGAAAATCTCCAGCGCGTAAGTCCCGTGAGCAAGATACAGCGCCCCGTCCTTGTTGTTGTTAAAGTACCAGTCGTCGGCGAAGAGCGGGAGCTCGCCAAACATTGTACCGTTTCTCATGTTGTGCCCGTAGAGTATCGTATTGAAATCGGTAAGGTCCGGCGCGTTGCGCTCGTCCATGAATATGCTCCCCGCAAGCGCGTCGTTTCCGTACAGGTCCCTTCCGACATAGTGTTCGTTATCCGCGCCCTTGACAAAGGGATAGTCGATCTTCGTACCGGGTATCGTCAGCCAGCCGGCGACGTCCCGGTTTATTTCGTTTTGCATGTCGATTATATTTTGATTGACGACGATCCCCGCGGGAGGCGAGTCCGGGAGGATTGCTTCAGAAGAATTTTGCGAGGCGATAAACACTGCGCCGGTGAACGCTGATTCTGACGAGTTCGTCTCCGGAGGGCGGGCGTCGTTTGAAGCGGAAGGGCCGTACGCTGAGAGCCCGTCCCTGACCTGCGCTTCACTGATATAGCCTTCCGACATTTGGAAAAGCCTGAACCCGCTGAAGCAGAATACCCCTGTCAGTATAACGATTAAAGTTCCTCTGATGATGTTTTTCATTGGCGTTACCTCTTTATAAAAGTGTGTTAAAGGGACGGTTCTCCTGACACATTTGTGTGTCAGGAGAACCGTCCCCTTGACACATTTTATTTGTCGAGCGGGGGCGGGAGGAGCAAACCCGCCCCCGTTCGTTGCGCGGCGATCAGCCGCCCGTGAGCATACAGCGTCCTGTGGACGCACGGCCTTCATAAGAGGCGCGCACTTGTACGCCCTGCTATTAATCAAAGATCGAACTGTGGACCCAAAGCGCCGGGTATACTAGTGCGGTGACTGTTCCTGTGTTGATTTGGAACGCCCTTCCGACGCCGTGCTGCAGTTCAGTCGCCGTGGCTGTGGTCGTACCCGGGGAACGCAGCCATAGGCTGAGCGCCGGGGAGTATACCTTGAGCCTGGCAAAGTTGCTTATAGCAAGCGCGCCGCTCGGCTCGTTGCCGCCGCCGGGGGTGACGTTATACTCTTTTGAAATGAAGTTTGCAGCTTCGGTAAAGCTCAGTAAGAACGCGACGTCATTTCCTGCGCCTGTCTGGTAGTTTGTTGGTTTGCTGAACGCGTTTGTCAATCCGCCTGTTTCTTTGCAGCCTGTACCGAGTATGCTTGAAGCGTTATTTGATACCGTGAAGTCGCGCAGCCTTGCTTCGGCGTCCAGATTTTCCACAGATGAGCGGCCGTTGAACCAATTATTTACCGCATCACGGGGGGTGGACGTCGCGTAACCGTTAGTCGAACCAAAGAGTACGCCCTGCCATGTCTCGTCGCCGAAATGGTTTTCGGTCGTATTGATGAAGTCTGTGCGGATTATGAGGGAGTAGTCGCCGTTGCGCGCGATCTCGAGCCAGTCAACGTCGTCGCCGGTCTGACCGGGTGTAAGGAGCCTGCCGTCGTCCGTTCCGGTCGGTATTTCTGTGATGGGCTTCGGCGGCTTCGTCGTGGTCATGTTTCCGTTTTTGTCTTTGTAATATTTCACGTCGTCTTTTTCCGCGCCGTTGGCTGTACTGTCGAGGGTCCCGTTGCCGCCGGTCTTCGGGTCGCCGTAGTAATACTCGTTGCCGTCATCGTCGGGGCCGAGCGGGCCTACGTAGTACTTGCCGTCGTTTAAGGTGTTGTCATAGATTTCGGTGACGGGGTCTTTAGCCGGATTGCCGTTCGGGCCGCCGCCGGTCAGCGGGCCGAGCGGGCCTCGCGGATTGTTTTTGTCATATTTCCTCCAGACGTTCTGGGCAATGTGCACCCAGTACCCGACGTCGCCTTCGTCGTTTTCAAATACGCTGACAGGCTTGTTGTCGCTGCCGTTGGGCCCGCCGTCCGGCTTGCCGTCCGGACCGCCCCAGAATTTATTATCCTCGTCGAGCGAGCCGTCGTTATTTTTGATCGGCGTCCAGATATTTTCAGGCTCTTCGACATAGAAGTTACCGCTGCCGTCCGGGATCGCGGGCAAATCGTTGCCGTCTCCGGGGTTGTCGCCCGGGTTATAGACATACTCGGGGGGCTCGAGGGAGTTGCCGTCGTCGTCCAGCTTTTCAAAGACATGCGGGGGTCTCACAAGCGGGCGATACTTATTGCCGTCCGGGCCGGTTATTATTGTGCCGCCGCCGACGCTGCCGCCGCCTATGGCGCCGACTATGACAAGAATATGGACGTCCTGATCCCTGCCCCACTTGTCGACGAACGAGCCGACTACGATCGCGGCGCCGTCGCCGACCGGCGATATCACTCCGGTAGCGGCGTCAACCAGCGCTACCGTACTGTTCGTTGAACTCCATGTGACGCCGGGGTTTGTTACGTCAAACGATACAGGGGCCGATGCTGACGCTGAATCGTTTTTCCCGAAGCGGGCTTCGCCGTTGTTGTGGAGAGTATAGGCGCTTGCGTTCCGGGAGTCTGTGATCTGATAACGTGTGTACAGCACCGCGCCCTGCTTGTTACCGTATGCCGCGGTCACGGTTCCCGCCTTGACGCCGGTGATCCTGAGGTTATCGGCGGAAGTGCCGGGGGTGAAACTCACCGTCGCGATGCTGATATCGCCGATCACCGCGTCGCTTAAGTTGAAGACTGTCTGGTTTTTCGTTGCCCCGACTTCGATCGTATTGGCGGCGCTGACGCCTGCCGGAGGGGAAAGGGGGACCGAAACGTCGCCGGGAGCCGCAAAGGTGCTGCTGATCCCGTAGCCTATCGCGGTCAACGCGATAATTATTGCCAGAATTACAGCCAGGATCTTGAGAGGGGTGCTTTTTTGTGTTTTTGTTGAGCTGTTCATTGTAATGACTCCTTTCGATTTAGCTTTAGCTATCGATACTTTGTTTGCCGGTGGTATATACGATGCGGCGTGCTGTATGGCAGCTGCCGTTATTTTTCTGTTGTTCACCGGATCATATATTTATTACGCAGTCCGGATAGATCATATTGATGGTGACCGTTGCGCTTTGTCCGCCGCGGGTCAGCGTTATCTGGACAGGAATTATGAGGTTGGCGTCTCCGTGGTTTGTCAGTTGAGCCATCCACTCCGCGCTTGAGGGGAAGTAGCTGTAAATGACCGACGGTTTGCCGTGGTGGTCGCTGCCGACAGATATGAATGACGTGTATTTAGAGGGCGCCGTGACCGTTACGCCGGCATAGTCGCCGTCGGTGATCATATCTTCGAGATGGATCGAGCCGTTGTGGAAAACCACATTGTTCTGAGGATCCGTCAAATCCTGGAAATCAGCTTTCGCGTAGTATCCGTCTCCTGCGTCCGGGTCGCCTGTGTATATCGGCGTGAACGGGCCGGGATTGACCGGGAGTTCTGTGCCGGGAGGCTCGGTCGGAGGCTCGGTCGGAGGCTCTGTCGGAGGCGTGGTCCCGCCGCCGGTACCGCCGCCGTTGTCGTCGCCGATAATGATCCAAATAGTGTCTTTACCGTCGTCAGAAGATTCTTCCGCCTGCTTCGGGCTGCCGTCGACCGACTCGCCGCCAAAGATCCACATCTGTTTCGCGTCGGCCCTGTCGACTACTTCGGCAATAACATTTATCGCGTAGTAATACGAGGTGTTCTTCAGGCTGTTCGAAGCAGCGACGCCGTGCAGAAGCAGGCCCGTCGCCTCGCCTTCGGGGAGCGGCTGCGACCAGTAGGCGTAACCGTCGGTCGAGTAGATCCAACCGATGAAAGCCTTCTGGGCTTCGTCACTGAGCGCAAGGAATTCCGCCGCCGTTATGATCGACGCGTTCGGGGTTTGCTTTGCCCCCGGGGTGTTTTCGTTATAAATGTTGACGTCCTGGACTACTGAACCGCCGGTTGTTGACGCGGGCATGTACCACTTCGAACCGCCCATTGTCCATGTGAAATAGTCATGGAACAAACGGCTCTGATGGTTAATGTTTCCGCAGTCCTCGCAGACGCCGCCGTCGTAAGTGTGCGTCACCCACTGCGAATCGTTCTGCGGACGCCATGTATGGCTTCCAATGTTCATGGTCTCATCGAGTTTCACACGGACGTAAAGCGTGGTGTTGCCGGTGTTTTCGACGTAAACGTCCTTCTTGCCCGTGCCGGGGTCAAAGTCGTCGTGCAGATGTGAGTTTTTATGCCTGCCCCAGAATTCGTTTTTCTGTGTCATGATCTGTCCCCACGCGAAGGTGCTTGTCCCTATTACTGCAAGGGCGCACACGAGGGCGACAAGAACTCTGATTTTGTTTTTCATGGTGATCTCTCCTTTTACTTAGTTTGTTTTCCTATGATTCTTTCTGCCGAACAGTACATACTTGAGTGAAATCGCGCTTATTGCCAGTGCGGCGAGCCATATCCTCGGGTCTGTTTCGTCTCCTGTTTTCGGGATATTCCCCGGACCGGGACCTCCGTTGCCGGGTGGGTCCAGACCGCCTCCCGGGGTGTTCGGGTCGAAAATGTTCTCTCCGTTATCGCCGGGACCGACGGGCGTTGGCCTCGGCGGCGCAGTGGGAGTCGTTGTCGGGGGAGTGGTGGGAGGCGTGGTGGGCGGCGTTGTGGGGGGCGTCGTCGGGGGCGTAGTGGGCGGCGTTGTTGGCGGCGCGTCCCTGGTGTTCGTGATCGTAAAACCTCCGCTTGCGCTGCCTGTTATGCTCGCCTTGTATCCCTCCGGTACCGCGGCTTCTTCCACCGTCCATGTACAGTTTTCCGACAGTCCCGTCCATTTATAATGCCAGCCGTTGCCGTCGCTGAGCCTTACAGGGTTTCCATATTTTGTTGTGGAGCCGTTTCTGGTGCGGTACAGCTGCACTTCTACGCTTTCCGGGTGTTCCGCCGGCGCCCCTGATGGTACCCACACCTTTGTGACTTCAATATCGATGGTCCTGCCCGGCGTCGTCGTCGGGGGCGTAGTGGGCGGTATCGTCGTATCCGTATACTCCTGTTCGAACTCGTTTGTTTCTTCCTCGATGACGCTGTAACCGTGAGTGATATTCAGCATCAATACCAGCGCCGGCACGGCTAAAACCAAGAGGCGGAGCAGCCGGCTAAGCTTTCTATAAATATTTCCCATAAACTGCGCCTCCTTATCTCGTCGTTCTTGCCGGTTGAAACACGGGGGCCCGCGCGAGGGGGGTTATCTTTGGCGCTTGGTTTTAGTTCAGAGTATTCTGAAGCGTATGACGCCTCGCTGTCTTTGCCGAAACCTGATTTTTTCAGTTCGGCCAACCCTTCGTTGCTTTTGGAATATACCGATGTTACTTCCGCAGCCCGTCTGCGGATCCTCGCGTCCAGCGATTGTTTGTTTGCCATATATTTTCTGAACTGGTAGTCTACTGCTGCTGCAGTCGCTGCTGTGTACATCATGTCAGTTTTCCTCCTGTAATTTATTTTTCTGATGTTTTTTGTTTGCCGGCCTTACGAATAATCCGCGAATGCAAAATGAGATGATCATGCATAGACCGAAAATTATGAATACGATGTAGACGTTAGCCGCCAGGTAAGCCATGAGCGCCCCCGCGGCCGGGAGAGCGAACACTACTTTGCCTACAACAGCCGAGCCGTGGACTATGTCGGCGTCGGGATTAGGGTTGTTCACGCCCTTGGTCTGAAACCCTCTTTCGCCGCTGTTGCTGTAGTTTTCATAAATATCGACGATCTTGTGAGTAACGGAAGTGCTCCTGTCCCGCATGTAGGTGATCGTGTCCCCGGCCCGCAGGTCTCCCGGGGCGGTGTTTTTCACGAGAATGAACGAACCCTTCGGTATTTCGTCCTGCATGCTGCCCGACACGACCGTGAAGTACGAGTAACCAAAAATCGTCTTGGGGACTCCCGCGTCCGTCCCGCTTGTAAGGACTGTCAGCATGATCAGAACGATCGCGAGATAGAAGATCACATTTGATATAAAGGCGAACACGCCGCTGCTTTTTTTTGCTTCCCGTTCGGTTTTCCCGTGGGTTTCAGCGCCGGACAGGTTTTTTTTGCTCTCCTCCATAAACTCTTTATTCAATTCCGAAAGTGTTAACAGTTCCATCACATACCCCTCCCTCTTGAGAATTGAGAATTGAGAATTGAGAATTGACAAACAGCCACAGATCATTTAGCTTACAACGCTTATTTGATTCGGCAGATATATGTACGGTGTGTCTGCTGCTTGCCGTTCAGTTGCGTCGGTTTCGAATATGTCCATCTCGTCCCGAGCCAGAATGCATTGGATATTTTCAACCGCGCTTTTTAGAATTTTATAGGTCTCTTTGCGGTCTTTTTCCGTCTGCGAAGCAATCTGCGAAGCCTCTATATGGGCATAGTCAACTATTTTCTTCGCCTTTTCCTGCGCTTTCGACGCTTCGAGATTTGCGTGTCCGATAATTATCTGAGCGCTGTTCCTTGCGTCTTCCGCTTCAGACGCGGCTTCATCAATTATCTTTTGAGATTCCAGCTTCATTGCCGCTTTTTCTGTGTATGCGTCATCTATGATTCTTTTCGCTTCCGTTTCCGCTTTGTCCGTAATCCTCGCAGCCTCTTCGGTTGCGTCCGCGATGATCTTGTGCGCGAGCGATTCCGTGTCGACCAGCGTTTTAGTAATAATGTCCGCAGCCGGCCGCTCTGCCTCTTTTTCTTTAAATTCCTTGTAGTCTTCCAGCAGACCGTTGTATTTGTCGCATACGGCTTTATACTCATCGTATGCCGTCTGATACGCATTCGTAAGGCTCGCTACGTAACGGTCGACCTGACCCCTGTCGTAACCGTTGAATTGTTTCTCGAAGTGTACCTCTGTATTAGTCATTGTCATTGCCTTCACCTTCCTAAATAAATGTAAAATGTAGAATGTTCTGTTTAAAACTCTAAATGATGAAGCTGCTTTCAGGTCAATAGTGTTTTAATAAAAAAGCAAAAAAAATTCGCCCTTACGGCGAAAGCGTTGAAATATATAACATTTATGGTGAAAATATTTTTGTTCTGCGCCTTTTTTATGTTAGCAGGCGGCTTGATTTCTTTGTTTTAAGCTGTTTTTTCTGAAAGTAACTATCAACTTCTTAATAGCTCAGAGGGTGGCGGTACGTTCACCGTCACCCTCTGAGCAAACCAGTATAGTTATTACCTTTTGCTTTTCTTTAACCGTTTCAGTGCTTTAAAGTATACGCCGAATGCAGATATCGAGATGCATAGCAGCATAAAGATGATCGGGGAGACGTCGTCTATGCCGGTCTGAGGAAGGATGCCCAACGGAGGCAACTCATCGTAGATCCATTCTTCCAGCACGTTATCCCAATGCCACTCTCCAAGAGGCGTACCGAACTCATCCAGCTCCAGGTAGTGTTCGTCGTCAATGTATGAGATCGAGTTGCCGACAATGTTGGGGAGCGGAGGAACGTCGTGGTCATAACCTCCTCCGTATGGCGGCGGAGGCTCCGCAGGCGGAGGCGTACCGGTCGGCTCTGTGCCGTCCGGCGTGGTATCATCCTCATCTTCGTCTTCACCCTCGTCTTCATCGCCGCCACCTCCGGGTTCTGTCGGCGGAGTTTCAGACGGAGGCGGTTCGGTCGGCGGTGGTTCAGATGGCGGAGGTTCCGGCGGCGGCGGAGGTTCGCCCGGAGGTTCTGTCCCCGGCGGCGTGTCAGGCTCCGGTTCATAGATCACAATAACAATATTATCTTCCTTCTCTGTTGTGATCGTAATATAAGTCACAGAGCGCAATTTGTAGTCAGCCGGGCGTCTGGAATTGATCCAGTTCGGGTCACCCGTATCGCCGCGTACGTCTCCTTCGCGGATATCATCGTCTTCTTCGTAGCCGTCATCGCCGCCTGGGAGCCAGTCTGTTTCATCGATATACACGGTTGCTCCCGTATTTTTATCAATGTAATAGTAGCGGACTTTATAAGGGTACAGCTTCGTTTCCTTCGGGTCTTCGGGTTCCTCCGGCTCCTCCGGTTCTTCGGGTTCCTCCGGTTCCTCCGGTTCTTCCGGTTCGCCCGGCGGATCTTCTCCGGAGTCATATGTATTAGTGAACGCATCGGCAGCGGACAGTACATTGACAGTCACAGCGCCGCCACCGGTTACGTTAACATGGACAATCATCTGATAACCGTCGGTGATCCATTGATCTTCCCTCTCCTCTGAGACAGTGAAATAATGATCTCCGGGCTGAAGGCCCTCGACCGTAAAGCTGTTGTCGCCTTCAATGACGTCGGTCCTGACCTCGGAAAACCCGCCCGGTTTCGGCGTCGCCCCGTCCGGCCCGGTGACTTCGGTCAGGCTGAAAATGAAATTATGTTCGGCGCCATCGGCGTCCGCCCCCAGATTCAGAACATATTTGTGGAAGGATATAACGGCGCTGTACCCCGGTCCGGCTGCGTAGTTATTCACTACGCTAACCACTGACGTATCACCGTTTCTGATAACCGCGGTGTATTCCGTGGTGCTGCCGGTTTCAACCACTATTACTATACCGGTGGGGACGTTGACAAGCCTGGCCGCTGCATTAACGCTGAACTCGACGGTCTCGCTTCCACCGGACTCCGCATACGCATAAATACCGGGCGACGTTTCCACGAAGCGTAAGTAGCCTTCGGAAGTTCGAACCTTCGCTGAAAACTTAGTATTGTTGTCAACGCCGAAGCTGCCGGGGCTGCCAGTCAGCTGCTTACCAATGAGAAGGTCTCCCGCGCCTTGTATATAGGTGTTGGTGATCTCAAATCGGATGTTGTCGTAAACGTCGTCGGTTGCATTATAAGTGAACGAAAGCCTGCCAAAGCTATCCATGTTTCCTGCGACGCCGACATAGGATGGTTTGCATATATCTTTCAAATCATCGGGGAGGATCTCATTAACCTTGTAGTAGCAGGTGCCGCCGCCAAATAACTCCGGAAGCTTCGCCCACAGATTACGTACGATAGATGGATGGTCGGCGCTGAAGGGAATCTTGTCAAGGATCTTGCCATCGTCAATGAGATCCTGCATTGTCGCCCCTTCATCGATCATCTTAATGAACCGCTCGTCGCTGAGTTCGGCTTCCCCGTCGTCTGAGACATGACCTATGCACCAGTAGCTATAGGGGCCGGCGTCTTCATCGTTTTCCACACCGGGCGCTCCGACCTGTGAGAACAGTAAAAGTAAACCATCATCCTCTTCGCCAAGTCCGGTTAGGTCTCTGACCTCAGCGAAAAATGGAGTCGAGCCGTCCACGCCCCAGTCGCCTTGATAACCGCCTGCCGGGAATTTTTTAGAGATTATCATACTGCTCCGCGCCGGTTCGTATGAGTTTGTCACAACGACGGTCTGTGTCACGCCTTCTGTCAGAGGAAAACTAACGGGATCACTAACGGGAGCACTGCCGGCAACACTGTATGAAGCTGTGAAGTGCGCGTCGGAAATCTCTTCCACCAGATACTCCCTCGGTACCCCATCTTTGATATCGGCCCAAAGGTTGGCCATAGTGACCGGCTGGTTCGCGGAGAAAGGCAACTCCGTTATCGGAACCCCGCTGTAGGGTTCGCTGAGGTATTCGACCCCGCCGGTAATATGTCCGACGCACCAGTAGCTGTTACCGGATTCCGGCGTACTTTTAAACAGGAGCCACGTATCTTCGCCGCTTTCAATAGTAGCAGTGACATCCATTATCCGGGTTTTAAATATAGTGTTTTCGTCCACGCCCCACAAACCGTGGAAAACGTCGCCCCCGAATGACTTGGATACTGTAACCTTGCTTGTGGGTTTTTTGGCGTCAGTTATCATGACGTCGCATTCATCCGTATTGTCGTCAGGATAGACGTCCTCTTCTTTTATACTGACGGTTGCCTTATTTGTGATGATCGACTTTTCTCCGTCAAAGGAACAGGTCATAGTGAATGATACGCTCTGCAGCGCGTTGAGTCTGCCAAGATCGACTGTCAGCGTTCTGCTGCCGACGTTATAATTATATGCCGCCGCGCTGCAGCTTTCAAAAACAAGCCCTGCCGGCAGCACGTCGGTCACTACGGCTTCCGTCGCGTCGATCTTACTCTTGTTGGTAACGGTAAATGTAAATTTTACAGTTTCATTTACGGCATAGACTTCCTTATCGGTTGTCTTTGTTATGGAGACGTCGGCGTCGACGATTTCTATTCCCGCCTTGATCGCTTCAAGGTATTCGTCGTAAGTCGAGCCTTCGTTTATTGCGAAAGAATTGTAAGCCTTGCTGCCCATACCCTGCAAAGGGGGCATAATTACCGGGACGATCACCGTAAGGGTCTCGTACCGCTCAAATGTACCGCTTTGCATCACAACTTTAAAAGCCCTTACGAGATTCCAGTTATCGCCAACTTGCGAAGCAGTCAGCCAACCGCCGCCTGATACTTTGCTTTCATAGGCTTCTATGCCGCTCCAGGGCGCGGGGTCAGCCATAGAGTAAAGAGCGGTAAAGCGGCTGGAGCTGATACTGACAGGCCCGGTCATTTTAACGTCGAACTGCGAGCCCCGGTCGACGAAATCACCCGCGCTGTTTTTCACAAGGGCTTTGTCGCCGATATACGGCAGTACGTCGAACAAAGACAGCGTGTCCAGATCCTTGTCCGAGTAGTTCATGACGTCGAGGCGGTAGCTCGCTTCGCTCTTAGCGTGGGAGTACCCTTCAGCCGGGGCGTACAGGTACGAGTGGTTATAGCTTCCCATGACGCCTTTAGACGCCACTACTGCTTTAGCAGGCTGGAAAGTGAAGTTCAGGTCGCAGCGCAAGTATTTTTTATCGGAGGTTTTGACATTAAATTTGCCGCCTGTGTCTGCAGTTGGGACATAACCCTTATACGGCGAAGTTGAGCTCTGATTGTTTGTAAGCGCCAATATCCTGTCCTCGGGCCAGTGAAAGAAGCTCACCAGAGTGTTTGACCCGTTTTTGCAGGTCTCCAGTATCTCCACCTCGTAGTTGTAGTATGCTATGTATTCGCTTTTAAAATCCGCGACGTCGACGATTCCGGTCAAGTTCCAGATAAGCGCTGTCATCCCGTCCAGATAATCGTAGACGATGATGGGTTCGATATTTGCGAAATGCTTGTCCAGCCTCTGCCCGTTAAGGTTCGTGAATGACATAGTCCCTGGTACATACTGCATACCCTGGGGCAGAAGGTCTATGATCTGCGCGCCGTTAAAATCGATTTTGTCGTCTTTGTCAAAATCTACATAGCGCAACCTGTTGGATACCGTAAATTTATCGCCGGTGTATCTGACAGACGAAGTACCGGAGAGGACTTTCATTCCCCTGAATTTCGGTTCGTAAGGTATGATGTCATGCCAGGCAGTATCATTTCCTAAATGTTTACCGGTTGAACCCGTCCACCCATGAAAGAAGTTGGTGGCGTTTCTGAGATTCGTTGTATCGTCATGTGGTATCTTGTCCGCTTCGCCATCCCTCAGGACTGCACCGGTCTCAAGATACACTATGCACCCGGGGGGCATTTCCGGTATGAAGAGCCGCAGGCCATCGACGATAATGCCGGACGGCAGGAAAAAGAAATTTGTATATGTTGTATCAGGGTGCAATGTGCCGCCGTAAAAAGCAGGGTCTACCCTGGAGTCGGTCGGACGGGCGGCGTACACGAAGTCGGCTTTCGTCAGCGCGATATGATCCGTCCAGACAGACTGGCCCGCTACCCTGTACTGTACCTTTGCCCCGCTGAGATCCATTTTGCTCAGTCCGTCTGTTTTTATACTCACATTGTAAGCAAAAAAGCGAAGGCGGGTATCCATGTCGTCGTCAGAAATCAAAACGTTCTTTAGGTCAGTTAATTTATATGTGTTGGTAATATTGTTGCAAAACCAGTAATCCCCTTTTATCTCAGGGTCGTCAGCCAGCCTTGCCGCGTGTTTCGTAGCTGCCGAGAGCTTTTCGCCCTTCTGGGTTTTAAGCGGGTTCTTTATAAAAAGGCTTCCCGGTTTCTCCGTATCGGACAACTGTACGTAAACGCTGAGGTCATATGAGTATTCTTCCGGCGACGGGTCGCCGAACCCGGCATTTTTTACAATGTAACTGTATTTCGCGCTGTTTGGATAGTTTTTACCGACTTCTCCGCCAGGAAAGCGCAGGTTGAGTTTGACAGCCTGCTCAGGACCTTCGTATGTGACCACATTGCCGCTTAACTTCCAGCGCGGGTCGTTCTCCGAAGGGTCGAAAGTAGCGCCGGGAGGTAGGGTATCGACTATTTTTATGGATTCGATCGTCCGTGTACTGTTTGTGCCTGTGGAATTGCTATTGAAAGTGTAGGTCACCGGATAGGTTTCGTCGATAAATCCGTCGTAATTCGTATCGAGCCCTCCGAATACCAGATAATTATTGACGCCGTCGACTTTCGGGGCCGTGGATATGTGGTCATCCTTTGTAACGGTTTTCTCAGGTACTTTTTTATCATATGTCCAGAGGATCGTAATCTCAGCGTCCGGGATTACTATTTCTCCGGCATCGCCGGTAAGAGTGGCTTTCAATACCAGAGGATAGTCCATAGGCGTATAGTCTTTTGGCATGATGACGTTTCCGGGCAGGGAGAATAACGTCCCTCCCTTTATGTCGTTCAAAGTCCATGTGACCGTCGTACCTGAATTCGTCGTTTCCGTTGTCTTTGGCTTGCGGACCAGCTGGCTGGGAGCTTCGCCGATGTTAAGGACAGGCTTGACTGTCATGCCGTCGATGTCCGAGACGTCGAAGCTTAAAGTCAGTACCGGGTTAGTGAGAATGTCTGACAAATCAAGACCCGACAGGTTTACAGTGACGGTGAAATACGCCGGGGCCCCCACCATTACACGGTCTTCTTCATCGTCTCTGGATATGCTTAACGCTGCGTCCGCGCTGTATGTTGTAGCAAAGGGGAAGACAGCCATCGGCAGCAGCAAAGCTGCTGTAAATAGCAGCGTCAGCATACTCTTCAGCCGCTTGCGCTTCAGGGCTTGGGTCAGGAGTCTTTTCATATTATGATATCCGGTTTTGGCTTTATTAGTAAACTTATGCATTGCACACTCTCCTTGCAGCTGACGACAAAATCATTCTTTTACCATGTACAATATACCAAAGTATATTATACACAAAACATACCGGTAATTGCTATGTTTTTTAAAAAACGAAATGTAATTGTAAAATACCGGTAACAATTGCCGCATCCGGGCGGGCACGCGCGACAAAAGCCGGTAAACCTTTGCGGTCTACCGGCTTTTAACGGAGCGTCCCTATAGGGTTTTTCCGGAAATCCAATGATGCAGGTTGCTTAAAGGCATCCATTGAAGGTGTATACCTCAGTAACAAAGAAATATACTAGAACACTCTTTTCTTTATCAGCCCGACTGCCGCCCATCCGGGCAGGAGGAGCAGTAATGAGATCAGTGGCAGCGCCGCCGGGCTCATCCCGCCGTCTCTGATTCCGGTAGGTACGTTGTCCGTTTTCTGAGCGTTAGTGAAATCAAACACCCGGACGTCCGTGCCGTTGAGGCCCGCTATGCTGAAATCCGTGTCGTTAGTGGCACGGCCGCCGCCGGCATTGTCCTTATACGACGTGTCGTAGTTGACGTCCGGGGTTTCCACGATCCTGATCCGGGCGTTTACCGGCACGCCAAACATCGTGATCATCTGGCCGTGCTTCAAAGTAAAGGTGGCTTTTCCTTCGTTGTCCGGCGTCAGGACGCCGCCCGCCGGGGCAGAGGCGCCGTTTCCGGGTATCGTACCGCCCATATAGGTAACGGGCTTATTTAGCGGCTGGTTTTTTTCGTCCCTGAAATACACCGTGAATGTGAAGGTTTTGGACCTGTCGGCAAAAAGACCCGTTACGGTTTTACTCACTGACAAATTCGCGACGCCGCCCACATCCATATGCACGATCAGGGCGTCCCAGGTCGTGTTATGGAAGTTGTGCGGGTAACTCCCCATATGCGTCACCGAAGGGATGATATCGTCTTTTATCGTGAGAAACGTACCCGCTGCGACATGGTCGTAATAATGGACGATCTGCCTCAGCCCGCGAAATTTACCGGCAAGGTCGTGATAATCCACGAACATCCTGAACTGTTCCTTGTAATCGTGCCCGGTGCTGAAGAGGACGGAAGTATAGGCGTCATTTACACTGATCGGAATAGTCATAACAGGCGTCGACAAGTCGGCGGCGTTATGCACATAAAGGTTGCCTCTTATTGGTTCCCTGAATTGCAAACTGACGAAGTATCCGTCGCCTTTGTTATTTCCCAGGCACTGGACGCCGGGCCTGATGTCTTGATATCCCCTGCTGTACATCAGGATATCCGCTTCTTTGTCGATGCGGTAGGTCGGGGCATACCCGTTTTTAGACCCTCTGCCGATGTTAGAGCCGGTGAGGGAGTACCCTCTGATGACTCCGCCGGTTATGACGATGTTGCCTTTTACCGTGCCGACGCCGGTCGTTGTGTCGGTGGCTCCGTTGCCGATGCAAGCTCCGTGCGCGGAGTCCGCGGTCACATGCCCGCCTGTAATGGTAACGTTCGCAAAGCCGTTTTTACCGCTGCCGATAGCCGCGCCGTAGTATTTGTCGCTGCCAAGGCCCATTTGATTTCTGTTGTGGGCCATCGCGTGCACTACACCGCCGGTGATCAGGACGTTTGCGCCGGTTGTACCTATAATGCCGCCGGTAGCGTTGAACCCACCGCCGATTGCAGCCCCCGTGAAGCCTGCGAAAGCGTCCACTGTGCCGCCGTGGATGGTGACGTTGCCGACGCCGTTCATACCCGAGCCGCCGCCTATAGCCGCGCTGCCGCTGGTGGCGGATGCTGTAACTTTACCGCCGTGGATGGTGACGTTGCCTGTTTGGTTCGCCCCGCCGCCTATGGCCGCTCCCTCGCCGGTGGTCGTCGCGTCGATCGTGCCGCCGCGTATGACGATCTGCCCGCTGACCTCGCGGTCGCTGCCGCCTATCGTCGCTTTGGAGCTGGCGTCTGTTATCACAAGTACGCCGGCTTCGCTGCCGACCCCCGGTTCGTCAGCGCTGTCGATCGTGAGCGCGGCGTTTGTCGGGACGTTTATGTACCCTCTGATATCGGAACTGCCGGCCAGTAACAGCTCGAAATCGTCCGAGGCTCCGAGCTGAAAGTTTAAAAAGCCGTTGCCTTCGGTTTTCGCGTCTTTGATCGTAACAGATGAGTAATTGTTTGGCAGGAATATCC
>Ga0082212_10001282_pt1 | contig 37107 bp, 27 predicted proteins | sample TergutNt197P3_FD_71548 | JGI IMG/M metagenome (GOLD analysis project Ga0082212, IMG submission 71548) | Neocapritermes taracua P3 segment gut microbial communities from Petit-Saut dam, French Guiana - Nt197 P3 | ecosystem: Host-associated > Arthropoda: Insects > Digestive system > Gut ...
TAGTAACTGTTTCCCGTCAGCCACTTTCTGAAGTATCTCTTTTGCTACATCAACCGCTGATATATATAGGGAAGTGTCGGTTATTTCTCCGGTTTTTCGAATAAAGTGAAAATCATCTAACGAATAACCGGATGTTTTCCACCAACTGTGAAGATTCAGCAGTTTATCGATATGATCAAAATTTTCGATGTGTCCATTGGGAAATTCCGGTGAAAGAGAAATGAACCGGAAAAAATCTGTCAGTGTGAGTTTTAAACGTTCTGCTAACAAACTATGCCGGAACGATAGGGACAGATTTTCCTTAGTAAGTAGAAATCCCCACTTATTTTCGGTTGCCGAACCCAATGCCGCTATTCCCAGAGGCTTTGCCAGATTTATAATCAGGGTCAGCATCTCATCGTTAGAACGGTTAAATGCTGCTGATAACCGGGATACCGAAAAATCGGAATTGGCTGCTGAACGGTCGATAGTCAGGGAAGGATGGATGAGACTTACTGCCGGTTTAGGATAAATTCCTTCTGCTACAACAACATCTTCATGATTAAATAATCGATCAAAATAGGGTTTCGTCTTTTCTTTTACAAGTATTACGGGTATCAGATCTATGATTCCTGCAAATTCTTCTACGCTAATGCTTAATTTTTCTTTCAGTCTGAGCCATTTGCCTAAGGCGGTTATCATATTAGCGTTTATATCGGCCGCTATCTTGGCATCCATGGCAATACCCAAGAGCAAATCCAGCTCCTCAATAGTGAGGCCGCTCTTTCTCCATAAACGAACAAAGCGATGCAGCCTGTCAAGGCTTGAATAGGTAAGGTTCTTTACCCGTTCAATATCGTTCTGGATGCTCTTAGCGCTTTTCTTTTCGCTTTGAATAACAATATTGTCAGCGCCATTATTGGTAACATACCGTGTTTTTAAAAGACGACCCAGTTCTTTTCTGTCAGCCCCAGTCGGTTTCAACAAATCCTGTGCATTGAACGGCGTTATTTTTCCTCCGGTTAGCGTAAATTTTATACCAAATACCCTTTGGATAAAAGCTGAGGAAGCATCCATCGTTGTGATTAGCTGATACTCCTTTTCGGAAAGATTGAATTTGGCCTTTGATATATCCTGTTGATTTTTTTGTAACAAAATGGCAATATCTTCTCTTGTTTTTTCAAAATGCCTCAAATAGGTTGATACCGATTCTAAAGGCAAGTGAAAAGGTTGCCGAAAGGAATAAACATCATTTTTCCATGTACCCGGCTTTTCTATGGCAATCTCATTTTTATACACAAAAGTTTCTACTGCAGACCGGTTGTTCAAATTGCCGGTGAATCCTTTCTTTTGTGCAATGTAGGCTTCAAGGATTTCATTGATGATATCAAGATAGGGTACTAAAGTAGAAGTATTCTCACAACTCAACTCTAATGACCAAAGGTCAGGTCTCCGTGTTTTAAGGTTGAGTACATGACTTGCTTTCTTTCCTGTAAAATGTTTATTGATCACATACTTTTCTACAAACTGCATAAGATCATCAAAATAAGCAGCAGGTGAATAGATGGATTGACAGTGCTGGCAATCGCAGAAAACCAATTCTCCGAAAAAGTCCTGGTAGCCCGGTATATTTCTCAGATAATTTTCAATCGAAGGGTCCATATTTCCAACCTTAATCCTGTCAAAACTTCCTGTCTGTATATCCAAAATGGATCCCACTATACTCGAGGTACGGATCATAGCCATTTGTACATTTTTAAAATATTTTGAAGCTACAACTTTATCAAGTTTGGTTGCTCTGACAAAAACATCCAGGGTAACCGAAGTTATGTGGAAAGAAGAATGAAATCCTGCAGCCATAATCTTCTGTGTATCATCCACATCCTGAGTAAAAGAAAACACCCTTTGTTGGGCTTTTATATTGTTGAGCGTCATGGTTTTCTCATCAGCAGAAAATCCATTGAAGTTGAGGAGTTTGATATCATCGCTATCATGTTTGTATTCCAACGAGAGAAAATGTATTTCTTCATTCTGTTTGAGAAATTTATCGATAAGCCCGATACGGTCAGCGATAATTTTGACTTTGTTTGCAGGGCTGATGTTTATATCGTTCAACACTCTGTCCAATTTCAGACCCGGATTAGTTTTTACAATACGGTCTATTTTTTCGTATTCAACCCTTATTGTGTCAACCGCTGATGCAGACAATCCTTCAGTGTCCAGTTCCTCAAATGTTTGAATACCAAAAAGGGCATTATTGTTTTTTAAGAGGGGTTGGATGGTATTAATGTTTTGTTGAAGTTCGTCCGTTTTTACCTGTGTTGTTTTATAGATTAACGAGATTTCCGGGAAAAGATATTCCACTTTCTTTGTCAAAAAACCGGCATAATCATCTTCCGTTACGCCATCTGCCAAATCGGTTTTAGAATCTGTGATCCATTTTTGCCACTCCGCTTTACTAACTTTTACCAGATCGGATAAGTTATTTAGCGCAAATTGTTTATACACCTCTTCAGTCAGTTCAAAACTGCCGTCCACCAAAGTGTGGAGGCTTGAAGCCAGTCCCAGATTCTTTGCGTCTGCTATTGTGATGGTTTTATCGCTCACAAGGATATTTAACATCTCATAATCCAGATTATTCAGGGTAATTTCCTTATCTAACAGCTTATTAAGTTTATCATCTGTGATACCGACAATGTCATTCAGCCGGTACATTTTTGCTTTCCGGAGATATATTTGGAATAGCGGGTTGATAAACACCGGCACATCTGGCAGCAACACATTATCAATGGTACCGAGATCAGGAATTTTTGAAAAAACGGCTTCTAATTCTTCCTTTTTCTCGGAAGGCAATCTACGAGAGAACACTTTTTCCGACAAAACTGTTTTTAAATCCTGTTTTCCTAATCCGGAAATTGAAAAATCAACATCTTTCATTGTATCTTTTATTTCAACAGGGGCATCTTTCAGTTTGTCCTCAACAATATTTTTAAACTCAAAGCTTGCCGCTTCACTTAATTTTCCGAATAATGCAGCATTCTGATTTTGAATATCAGCGGGCTTACGTGACGCCAGTTTTTCAAGTTGGAGAATTTCTTGTTTGTTCATGGTTTTATCTTTTTTTAATGTTTTAAATTCGGTTAAGTAAGAATGATGGAATCATGTTATTTTTTGAAGAATATATTGTTGATTATAGGGCTGATTAGATACTGGACAACATATGAATATATTATTATGACTATTGGAGATAAAATCCAGACATAATTCGTGACAAGTATATGCTTTATTAAAATAATTGAAACTGCACTTAGTAGTAGCACGAGTCCAATATTTATTATATTAACAATATCTGTTTTTTTCATCTCATTACGGTTTTAAAATAATTGACTCCCCTTTACCTAAAATTCTTGTCCATCTCGGAAGGATAGGGGTACGTGATTTAGTAAGCAATTCTTCTGTTAAACGGATTGGAATTCGAGTTGAAGAACCGGGATTAACACCCCATCCAATTGGACTTACATACTTTTGAAAGAAATTTGGATTCGGAATTGTACCCGTATAAAGACCATTTCCAGCAAGACCTCCTCGTGTTGCCCAAAGTTCTCCCGATTTAACAATATTTCTTCCAGCATTGGGATTAGTGAAATGAAAAACAAAGCCATCTGTATGCCCAGTATTAAACCTTCGGATTTGTTGAAAAGCCTCTCTTCTGGATAGTCCTTGTTGCATTAGTGCCTGTACTTCAATTCTAATATTCTGTATTCCTTTACTTCGGAATATCCTTCCAATTCTTGACAACCCAGCACCAATAGCTCCTCGTGCCCTTGATAAAGCCCCCTTGATGGCTGCTCTTGAAGGAATTTTAGCAACCAAACGTGTTAGCATTTGTTTTGCTGTTGCCCGTAGCCCTACTTTCAAAGCCCCCTGAATAGCTACTTTTGCCGACATAACTGCCACACTTACACCTGTAGCCAGCAAGACCACAGAGACAATAGAGGCAACAATATACCCTACCTGCACAATACGTCTCACCCACATGGATGGGCGCCATCCAAACAAATCCATGCCACCGGGTATTCCTCCGGCTTCTCCGGCTTCTCCGGCTTCTCCGGCTTCTTCATTACTTCCAAATTCAAGATTTAAATAGCCCGCGTATGGCATTACCTTATCCAGCCAGTTAGCCCTCGGATCACCTCCCTTTCCCTGCTTTTCTTGTTTGTTTTCGCTGTCGGTGGTCTGTTCTCCTGCTTCCTGCCCCGTACCCTGTGTTCCGTTACCGGGTTGGTTACCGATTCCCTGCTCTGTTCCATCGCTTGATCCATCCAATGTCCCGTTCGGTATACCATCCGGTATACCATTAATATCTCCACCCAAACTGCCTCTTGGGTCACCGCTAAGTTGCCCTCCTGATGCACCGTTAGGAGAACTACCAATATGTCCACCTTGAACACCATTTGGCGAGCCTCCAATCTTTCCTTCCTTTTTCTCGCTCCCGCTATTGCCTTTGCCAGATTCATTTTGACTTTCTTTTCCTGCCCTGCCTCCGGCAGTATTTGAACCGGTTCCTTTACTGGCTACTGAACCAGTTCCTGTGCCGGTTCCGGTTGATGTTCCTTGGCCGGTAACGCTGTTTGAGGTTCCCCCGTCACCTGTACCTGTACCTTGTTGTCCTGTTCCAGTACCCAATCCGCCAGTCCCTTGTGTCCCAGTTTCACCATCGCCAGGATTTACGCCATCGCCTATTAATGTTTGAGCGCTTTGAGCGCCATCTCCGGTATTAGCACTTTCGGTTGTACCATCTCCTGTTGCAACAGTTTCTCCAGTGAGTTCTTCCGTTGCAAGAACTTTTCTTAATGATTCAATAACAGAATCCCCTGATTTATCCACCTCAACCATTAAATCAGCCTGTTCCTCACTCATGCCCCTATCTCTGTATTGCTGCCATCGTGAGTCGGCTCTTAGATCTATTATTGAACCGCAGTCCCAGTCTTGTTCAGAACCAACCACCCTTCGACAAATATTTGCGCCATCTACTATACGAAATCCACGCCGGTGAGCAAAATTTTCTAACTGGGCGGGTGTAGACCGAGAGGTTAAATAATCAGTAGGAGTACTTTGAAGTCTCATTTTAGTTGATTGCAACCCATTAGGATCCACCATATTGATCGGGTTATTCTGCACGTAGAGATATAAATTTTCAGAATCCTCAGGGCCTAAAGGATCCGGACTGATCCAACCGCCGATCCAATGCGCATAATAGCGGTATCCAAAGTAATACAAGCCGGTAAAATCATCCCTTTCCTTGCCTGAGTAGCGGTATTCTTTCAGGTCAATATCCCGCTTGTTTCTGCCGGCAATAAAAGATGTTCCTCCATATGGGAAATACTCTTCATACATAATAATATCGCCCTGTTCATCCAATTCCAATGAGGCAGAACCCAGATGATTGGCTAATTGGTAGTGGATTTTTTTCTTGGTGGTATCATCGGTTTCCCGGGCTTGTGTATCCTTTTCCCAGGAATGAACCCGGGCAATCGTATTGTCACCGTCACTAATGGTGGAAGTAAAGCGTTTGAGGATTTCTATGCCTCCCCGTGTAATGCGTTTTATTTCACAACCATCCAGATAGGTTTTCTCTGTAAGTTCAATAGTGTTGCTGGTTACATCTACAACCCGCTGGGTAATTTTTCGTATCCGCAAACCATCGCCGCCATACACATAAAGCTCTTCATCGTTGGGTTTGCCCTGTGCGGAACGATCTATGATAACGGATTTGGAAATATTGTTTCGGTAGTTCCATTCCAGACTTCGCAGGTGGGGCATATAGGTGCAATTGCCATTGGCATCGAAGCGACTTTCGGGATTGGAAACAGCTACACCATTCAAATCCTGTAAAGGAAGAGAACGGTTGGATGTAGCAGAAGTCCAAATCTGTTTCGTCCAGTTCTGCGATGCACCTGTGTGTTTTATTGTTTTAATGTTACCTACCTCATCGTACTCGTAAGTACGGGTATAGCGCTCCACGGCTGCTCCGTTATTCAATGTAATGTGGCGGGTACCTTTACCACAATTAGCCGGTATTCCTGCTTCACGACTCCGGTCGACATAATCGTTTTGCAACAAGGCCTGATGTACTCTTCCGGTAGCAAAAATGAGTTGATATAAGGCGTCGTATTCAAATTCGGAATGGGCAGATACATTCAAACCTTCCAGTACACGTGGACTCACGGCTGCCGGTTGCTGAGCTTCATCCGTCAAATGAACCAAATTTCCCATTGGGTCGTAAGTGTAGCGGATGTCTTGATACGTTCGGGGAGTGTCCGTAGTTCTTCTTGACCTCAAACGCTTCATCCGGAAAGTTTTCGTATCGTAGGTATAGGCAATTTCTACATCATTTCCGAGGAGAGTATTCTGTCGCATACCTTTGGCGTCGTAGCCGGATTTTTTAAGTATTTCTATATTATTCAGTACGCCATCGGCAGTGGATAACAGGATTTTCTGAACTCCTCCTCCCTGGTTAAATACATATTTCCGGGTAGTCTGATCGGGCAACTGTTGCTCAATTGCTCTTCCCAATCCATCATAATTATATCTGGAGGTAAATACATCAGTTGTCAGGCCAACCAAACTCGGGTTTGTCCAGTCAGGTTCGCCGGTAAACCGGTCAAGTAATCTGCGTTCGGTATGCAGCGGTAAATTTCCCGGAGCCGCCAGTTTCAATTCCTGAACACCGGCCTGGTCGTAATGGATGACCAAAGCTCCCCTTAAATTCTTTTCTTTTGCCTGTAAAATCGAAGGATCCTCGCCATAAACAAATCGCTCGGTAATTTGATTGAGCCCCAAAGCTTCATCAATATGCACAGTGGTTATCCGGTCAAGTTCATCGTAGTTTGTACATTGGTGTATATTCCGGTTGTCCCAAAGATGTATGGTTTGGTCGTCATTGTTGTGGAAACTCCATTTTTCTCCAGCGTCCATGCTCTTCTCATAGAGCAATCTGTCGAGCATATCCCTTTTGTATTCAAATGCTTTTAATCCACGGGCATCCGTAATCAAGACAGGATTCCCCTTAATATCAAAAAGCGTTTCGATTTTTCTTACAGAGTCATTGTTATTGGTTTCTATGTGTACAATCTCCCTGCCCAATGGGTCAAATTGAATGATGGCAGGTGTCTCCTTGTGTGCAAGGCTTTTATCCAAAGCCATTCTTTCAGGTGAACTTGCAGATTGGGTTTCTCTGGCGACTTTGTACAATGACCGGTCTACGGTGTCATTTTGATCAAATGACTTTACTTCCCAGGGTGTGAACAGGATTTCCGAAAAAGTGGAATCCGGGAAATCAGTACGGTACATTCTGCCAACAGCATCGTAGTATTGCCGGATAGATACTCCGTAATTTTCAAGTACTGTGTCATTTTCAAATGATCGAGTACCGGAAAAGAATGGTTCAAATTGTCTGACCGGCAATTGTTTGTTATTGTAAACCACATGTCCGCTCACTAACCAGCGACCATTGATAGTTACCAAAACCGGTTCACCTGCCGCATCTGTAAGAATAGCTCCATTTGTATCTCGCTGAATAGCCGGTCCTGGCTCCACTTTACGCTTGTTTTGGATAATCCGGCCAAAACCATCCTGGTAATCCAGATCTGTTTGCATCACGGCTGTATTATTCACATTACCCTTTCCATCATAAATCAGGTTTTCTCTTGTAAGCCGTATGTTTTTCAAAGGAAAACTATTCAAATCGTAGAAAAGAAATGTCGAGGCATTTTGTAAATACAATTCCGGATGGGCTATAATAGCATCAAAACTTTCGTCTTTTCTCCGGTTGTAGGCGTCAATCCGGTCATTTCCATACAGCTTAACGGAACCGTTATGCAATACCGTTCCCTGTAAAGTTGAAACCACATCTACTCCCAGGGCGTCATACAACACCTCGGATAGGTTGTCATTGGTATCCGTCAAGCGGTAGGGTTCAACAATGTTATAATCGATTTGTCCTTTCGTCTTATTACCAAAAGGATCGGTAATTTCAACAATACTTAGGAAATAATCATCATAGCTGTACGTGGTAAATATTCCCGGCTGTTTTTCCACTTTTTCTATAGAATAAAATCCGGTTAAATCTTTAAAATGATTGACGGCTGTCCGTTGCCACCAATATCCATCTTTCTGAACATAATTTCCTTCAGTAGTATTGGAAAGCATAACATTGTCTACCCTGCCGTTATATACCTGATTGATAAGATCGTCATTGAAACAGGCGGTTTCTTCGTGGTGCGCCAATATGACTTTACCCGTTTGCCCAAGCGGCAAAACGTCCATTTGTGTGTCGTTCCAGAAATACGTTCTGTTCCATTCAATAAGCCGGGTAACGGTATTTCCACCTGTTGGCAAATCTTTATCAAATGCAATAGCAGTGTTTGTCCAGTTATCAAAAGCGTTTTTTACTTCTTTCCAGTTGAGTAGTTCATCTCCATTCCTGTCAATATGGTTTACCTCAAAATCCTTTGATTCAAAAAGAATTCCGGTTTGATAGTTGGCAACTGTATCTGTATTGAGGAAAGTATATAAGCCTAAGGTGATGTAGTCCTTGTTTTGCAGGTGGTGTATTCCAGATATGGAATTTCTTCTTGCGTAGGCTATACTCAGCTCTTTCGTGATGTTTCCATACTCGTCAATATGTAAAGAGAGGTGATGGGCAATTTTGGGGTCGCCGGCAATGCGGTCGTAGGCTAATTCCAAGGCTTCGGTTTGGAATGAATAGAAACTGCCGTCATGCTTTGCGGTATCCGGCTGGATTTTTCGAATAGCATAAGATTTCTGAGTAACAGAAAACGGATTTTCTTCCACGTTGCCATCAGGGCAAACTGCATATATTTCCTGTCTTATCACCTTTCCTGCCAGACTTCGATAACCTAATATAAAATCTTCATCTGACAGCGCTTCTTCGCTTTCAAAAAACGAAGGAGGTAGATAAGGTTGCTTGACATCCTTTTGATAGTACTGGTTTGCCTTTTGGGAATCCCAACCAAATAGACCCGGATGCAACCAGGTTTTGGTACAACTTGGCTGTGTATACTCTTTTTCAGGTATCTGGGAGCTATTCTCAAAAGTTTCTACATCATATTGTTCTACACGGCCAAAGCATACAAAACTTCTTTCATTGCCGTCGTAATGTCCGTCATAGTATTTGTAGGTTGTCGCAATTCTGCTGTTGGTAATGGTATCCATTATAACCTTCTGATCGGCTACTGTAAAATGCGATGGAATTTTTGAAATCCATGGAGTACCCTTGCGAAGAGATTCTAAATAATGACTTCCGGAATAGCCGTATTTAATTTGCGTAACGGCACCCATACCATTGTCTACTTGAGTCATCAATCTAGGCTTTTCACCTCCTGTTAATTCCAAGTATTGAACAGGAGAACCGAATGCATAATTTAGTGAATTTGACCATACTAAACAAGGAGAACCATTACCGAATAAGTCAAGAATTACAGCGCTGCTAAGTAAATCAATATAGGGCAATCCGGTAATTATGCTTCCTTCAACAAAACTGTTTCCGGATGCATTGTACCAGTATTTAATATTTCCACGACCAATATAAATAATGTCTGTGGTTCCGCTACCGTCCAAGTCAAAAAGCCTTATTCTGCCGGCATCAAAATCATGTTCATAGTCAAATACCGGGGCATTCTCCATTAAAACAGCCTCTCCGAAGCGACCATTTCCCAGGTTGGGATAATATTCCACTCTGCCGTTATTAATTCTTACCTGATCCTGAAGACCATCTCCGGTCATGTCTGCCATGAAATAATCTAACGGCAGATTATCACCTAATGTTGGGGCATACTGTGTGCCGTTAGATAAAGGTTTGGCAAATTCAAACGGTTTACCGAAGCCATCTTTTCCTTCGAACAGGTAACAGGTAATCCGGTCGGAGCTTTCCACTATCAGGTCTGGAAACCCATCAGCATTAATGTCAATATACTTGGCATTACTAACCTGAGGAATATTTTTAAATGTTTTAAAGCCCGACCATGTTTCTTTATGCCGGTCATACTCATAATAACCGGCACTTCTTCCTTGCAGCGTGAAAAGGTTAAGGTTCCCATCCTGATCAAAATCACCAAGCGAGTAAATTCCCATTAATTGGGATGGTTTTGAGATAACGGTTTCCTGTTTCTCAAAAACTCCATCGCCTCTGTTCTGCTTGTAGTACCAGTTATTTGCCGTTTCTGTCAATATTCCCGGAAAACCTTCACCAAACAAGTCAACAAATCGTGTATTAGGGCTATTAAATCCTTGCGGTACATTGATGTTGCTTTCGGCTACGCCCGGTTTAAAGGAAGTACCCGGTTTAGGATCTGTGTACGTGAAGGATAAAGCCGGGAGCGCCTTTTCCGAATAGGTGCCCTCTGCAAGGTCTCGTCTGACACCGCAAAATGACACTTTTTTTATTGTCGACCCCAAAGGGCTTTCATTATAGTCAATGCTGAAAATTCCAGTCAACGAAGGCTTGGCTGACAATTCAGGAATGTTGTGATAGCTTAAAATTCGCCTGCACAACCTGTAAGTCCTGATTTCAACCCCCGGGTTATATACGGAGAATGGGTCTATCCTTACGCCCCATTTTTTGGAATTTGAGGAAAAATTGACTTCATAAGGGCGATCTTCATACTCTCCATAATCGAATACTACTTCAAAGAGCCACTTGTTTCCGGCTGGGATCGGTTGATTCGGAAGAAGTGCAACAGAATTACCATATTGAATTCTTTCAGGATATTTTTGCGTAAAATAACGTTCATTTCCCGTTCTTATTCTGTGATATTCGGATGGTTTTTTAATATCTACATTGTCAGCATTTTCGTTTTTGTATTTGTATACTACTGCATTTCCCAGATTATCAAACTGTTCTTCCAGCAACCATATAAAAATATTTTCTTTTTTCTTGGGATTGCAGATTATTCCATCTCGAATACCATATACCGAAACGATATTATCACCGGTTGTCGTTCTCCAGTGTGTTGTACGATTGTCTTTCTGGATCCATTTTTCAAATCGAATAAAAGAATCTTCAATCTTTGGTCTGTAATAATAGATCCAATAATCAGCGGTTTCTTCGATCTGTTGTCTCCAGTCTGAGCCAACTTTAACTAATTTAGGCAGCAATGAGATTCCTCCATTGAATGCGTAGTTGTCGGTACCGTCATATTTAGGCAATCTTTTTTTTGTATCTATGGATATAAAAGAGATACCTCCAAGTGACCAGCCTAATCCAAAAGCCGAGTTACGGGAGGATGAACTGTAATTCAACACTAAACTTGGGCTAAATCCATTCCGTCCTTCAGGAAGCGGAATTTGCACACTCCCGGTTACGGATCCGCTCGATGCATTCACATCAAGTTGATGTTTAAGTTGCAGGTCTTGTAAGTTTATTTTATTGAATTTCATCCTTTTTATCAATGTATTTTCTTTATCGTAACGACTCGGTTGATTGTAGCACAACGATTAAATATAAATTTGTGCAAAAATACGTTTTTTTTTTGAATCCTCAAATTTTATCGCAAAAAAAAATCGCCCTTACCTTAAAAAAAAATATCCTATTTATCTTTCATATCTGCGTCGTCTGTGTCCTGATAATCGTTTTGTACATCCAGTTCACTATTTGGAAGAGGGATCGAGTCGGATTCGACGGTGCGTTGTCGCATTTCAACATCATATTCACCGCTGGCGTTGTTAAATTCATAATAGGATAAATCCTTATTCGCCTTAAATCCGTGACCCATCTGGATAACATCCGGTTTTGTGACGAGTACGAATGAGTCCGTATAGAAAGGGAGGTCTACATTCTGTTCATTCCAAAAAAAATGTTCTGTTTGAAAACGCACGCCTTCCAGATTGGAAATATCCACATCTCCTTTTAATTCCCATAACTTGCGGCGTTGATAATAATAGGCTGTGTCGGCTTTAACGCTTGCTTCAATATTAAATAATGTATCGAATTTTTCGAGATAGGCACCATCGGGGAAATACCAGTAAGGTTCGGAGGATTTGTCGAACATCAGCAAGGTAGCGGTAATGATTTTATATCGTGTTATCCCGGAGTCTGACACAAACGATTTGATGTTTGTTTTTTTAGTAGTATAGGATGTTTGCGGATTGAAAACAACCTCAACCATTTCTTTTTTTTCGCTGAAGCAGGAAAAAAGAAACGATAGAGGCATGGCAATTGTCAGCAAAACAATTGCCATGCCTCTTAAATAGTTTATCCTGAAACGAACTGTCATTGATTTCACCAACAACTAAACACCGATCTCATCTGATCCGAACCACTTCATTGATCCAGCCCGGCAGGGTGAAAGTATCGCCTTCCTTGAGTAACGGATGCATGAATATTTCTTCCTTCGAAGTGAAGTACTTGTTGTAAATATTGACTTGCCGGTTGGCTTCAGCGGCTACCGACGGGTCAACCTGTCGTGCTTTCTCGAACTTATCCACAACCGCATACCAGATTAGTTTATTGAGCACCGGATCGTCAGGGAATAAATTTCTGCCTCCTAATGCGTACGCCGACCCCCATAACAGGTAGGCTTGACCCTTATTCGGATTTTCAGCCAGACATTTCTGACAGAGTTGTTTGACGTTCATATATTGCCCTTTGTCGTTAGCCATTACAGCCAGCAGCAAAAAAAGATTGGCTTTTATTTCGGGATCGTCCGACATGGCAATGGCTTCATTCAAATATTTATCGGCTGCAGCATTATCTTTATTTCGGAGCGCTTTCGTGCCAAGTCCCATCGCTGATTCTGCTGTCGGTTCTATTTTATAAGCATGTTCCGAAGCGGCGATGTACGCATCCGATTCATTACATCCAACGCGGTTAAGTATTTTCATGATCTCTTTCAATGCGTCAAGATTGGTTTTATTATCTTCCACTTTTGACGCATAGATACTTTGCATAAGTTCACATTCAGCTGCTCCGCTGGCAATGAAATTCGTTTCGATTTCCTTTTTGCAGGATGAAAGGTCTTCTATGTCTTTTTCGTTTTTTTCTGCCTCAGCAATGGCAAATTGCGCGTCAAGTATAGCGGAACATTTCAGAAAATCGTTGACATACTGTTCTTTATACTTTTCCATGTCGCTCTGAAATAATTTTATTGATGAAACCATGTAGAGCATCAAAGCGCTCGGAAATGTGTTTTCTTTAAATTCGTCAATCACGTCGCCAAGCCACTTGTAAATCAACAGGTGATCCGTATTTTCACCTTTCAGGTTATTGTAAGTAGTTGCTTTACTCCAAATCACGGCATCTTTATAATCTCTCCGGTTACGTGGCGGCATATTTCCGAAATACTTGATACGATCATCGTATAACTTAATCATATCATTGATAAGCGCATCTCTTTTCGCCGGATCGGTTTCTTTTGAAATCTGCCAGTTTATAATACCCACCCCTAAAATGTAGGTATTGATGGATGAAGCGGGACATTCCTCATAGACTGCTTTCCAATAAGGTAATGCTTCTTCATAATTTCTGTTTCTCGCATATGGAATAAACAGGTTCACATTCGTTACACAGCGTACGCTGTCTTCACCGGAGCCGTTGGGTGTACCGTTATCTATTCCTTTTTGAGCGCCTGCATCCATTACAATCATCATCAATGCAGCCCATAAAAAAATAATTTTTTTCATATTTCTTATATTTAAGTTGTTCAACTATTATTCCACTTTTCTCTTAAAAAACCAATATTCATTAAACGTAAAACTTAATGTGACACGAAAATAATTTTCATTAATCATCGTTTTGAAATCCGGGTATATTTTTACGTATTCCAGCGAAAAATTAACGAACGAACGGGCATCGCTGATCGGGAATCCCGCGCCGGCAGTCAGACCAAACTCTTTAAAACTGTTCCCCTGCATCAGCACATACGAATTTGAATAGTTCAGCCCTGCTCGGTATCTTACGCGGTTGAGGTAGGGACGCGAAAATAAATTGGGAATATATTCAAAACCGGCGGCAATATTCGACCGGTTGTTGAACTGATCCTTTTTCCCGTCGAAGGAGGCATTACTCCATTCCTGCAAAGAAAAATCAGCCGCAACAATAAGTTTGTTCTCCCTGATATACGACAACCCAATCCCATATCCTACAGGATAGTCGTAAGCCCTGCTGGTTATCGTATCATCCAGCAGTATCTCCGAGCCGTTTGTAATCGTTTCATAATTGACGTTCCTCAACTTTTTTTTCGGATTATAGATCAATCCGACGTTCAACTTGTCGGTTTTGGATATCGGCTGTACATATTGCAATCCGAAATCGAATGTAGCATCTTTGAGTTTCATCATTTTCATGCCGGTAATCCGGGTGGTGTTGGATGAAATATAATCGGTAACCGCAGTATGTGTTATTGATCCGAACAAATAATTGATATTGGCGCCAATGGAAAGACGCTTCTTCCATAATTCAACAGACAATCCCGCATACAATTGGTTTAATCCTCCGACACCTTCGAACGATTCGGTATAAACCTGATTATCGCTTGATGTCTTAATTTCTCCAAACCGGTAGCCCACATGTGAAAAAGGCATTAGTCCGACGCTCATCGCAAACGGTTTGAACAGGGGAAATTGCATGGCCATGTAGTCGACATTACCGTTCAGATTGCTTTGTTTGTTTGTCCCGTCATTGTACAAAGATGCCTGAAAGGATGCGCCGAAGTCGAATAGAAAAGTCATGCTGTCCATGATCGCGTATGAAGCGGGGTTCATGGGGTTAATCTGTCTTGACGAACGCAGTCCTATTCCGATTCCTCCCATGGACCTTCCGGCTCCAAACGAACGATTCGCCAAATCGCCATATCCGAAACGCGTATAGGGTGAATTTGTGCTGTTTTGTGCAGTCAGTTGAAAACCCTCAAACAGCATAAAAACTATTATAATCAGCTGATTAATTCTTATTAGCATTATATTCCAATATTCTGTTTAAACCAATTAAAACCAAGTTTGGCGCTACAAAGATGCAATATTTCAATCGTTTTTCAAAATAAAATGCATGACCTCCTGTTAAATAAACAAAAATGTCGTCGTATTTTGCTTTCAACGCATCAATGGTTCCGTCCATTTCATATACAATTCCATTGACAACGCCTGCCATGATAGCCGATTCGGTGTCGGTTCCGATAATCGGAACATCTGGCTGCTCCTTCACGAAAGGCAGTTGTCCGGTAAACCGGTTGAGCGAACGAAAACGGGTTGTTAATCCGGGCGAGATATTACCGCCTTTATAAATACCCGACGCTTCCAGCAGTTCGTAAGTGATAGCCGTACCGGCGTCGATAACAAGCAAATGTCGTCCGGGTTGTATATAATTTGCACCGACGACTGCTGCAATCCTGTCTTTTCCTAACGTGTTCACCGTCCTGTATTCAATGCAAATAGGGACAGTAACTGTCGCATCAAACCATAAAAAGTACGGCAATCCGGCTTTTAACATAGCGGCCAGTTTTTTATCTTTACCGGTTACCGACGACATGATACCTTTTTCCGGTTGGTACTGTTCAATCAATTTCAAGATGCTTGACGGATCGTTATCCGTTTGCATTGAACAAGTCACCATCCGGTCGCCATCGAACACAGCCGACTTCATCAATGTATTTCCCTGCTCAACGATTAGATTCACTTTTTTGTAATTTTGCGACAAAGATACAAAACAATTATGAATAATGAAAATACTAAAAAACTATTTGAATTTCAGGTAACAGTAGATCGGATAATGGTCCGACATTTTTATGCTGGAGTCAACACGACAGTTATAGGCGTTCATGTTTGCTGAATGGAAGATATGGTCAATCCGGAAGAGGAAATAGTTCTGATTGTAGGAGATGCCCATCCCCATTCCCGATTCTGCATAAGCGTCGATATACGAACCCTGAATGGTCCGACACGCATAGGATAAAGGTGTGTCGTTGAAGTCGCCGCAAACGATTGTATAATATCCGTTTGCCTTATTTATCTCGGTTGCAATCATTTCGGACTGTTTTGCCCGGATACGGAACGCTTGACTAAGTTTTCGTTGCAGGACTTCTCTAATAACTTCAAATGATTCAAAATTGACATTTGTGAACATATCGGCATATTTCGTACGGTCTTCGGTAGTCAGTTTGAACGATTCGAGGTGATTGTTTATCACCGTCACCTTTTTCCCGTTTATATTAATTTCATGTATGGCGGCTCCACTGTAAAGCGATGGATAATCTATCTTTTTGGAACTCAGTATCGGAAATTTCGACAAGAGGGCCAGACCATACTGAAAGTTTTTATTTTCAGCAGACGAAAAAACAATTTCCGCCCTGTACGGATACATCGATAGCGCTTTTGAAACTGTTTGCGAACTCATCAGGTTCGGACGGTCGCTGACCATGTATTCCTGCAAGCAAACAATGTCGGCATCCGATTCGGCAATGTATTGAATGATTTTGTTCGATTCTGCTTTTGTATGGTTTTTATAAGCAAAACTCATGACATTATAGGAAAGAATTTTTATCAACTCTTCCCGGGACTGTTCGTTTGTTTTCAAATGAAAAGGGCAGAAAACCGTAAAAGGTCTCCAACAAACAGTCAATATCGCTATCAAAAGAAACGTCAATATCCATCTTTTCACAATGATCCAATAGAGCAAAAAGCAACAGTTTACTAAAATCAAGACGGGAAATAACAAACCGGCATAGGCAAAAACAATATTTTTTTCCGGCGAGACGAGACCTGAATAAGCGGATGCAATCAGCGCAAGCATAAACAAAATATTTAATACGATAAAAAAAGAAAAAATAAACCATTTAAAAGGTTTAAACCATTTCATTCCTTTATCACCGCCTGCTTTCTTCGTGAAGACTTTTTTACCGCCGGCTTTTCTCCTTTTACGTTCTACTCGCATCAAATAACTTCTTTTTTTCATCAGTCGACAGACTTTCGTATCCCGAATGTTTTAACTTGTCCAATATTTCATCAATTTTTCTGTTTTCTTCATTTTTGCGGCGCAAATAGGCGTCATCCGTTTCCGCATGTTGACTGTTGCGGGGATTGCCGGATTGCGAAAAATTTTTCTTCATCCGGTACATATTAAAAACAGGTTTATGCGAAAATAAATTAACGATCCGGTCTACAAGTTTATTGATAAAGCCTGTAATATCTTTTTGTTGTCGGTATTGAACGGCAAAAAGAATACCGAGTAATGCACCTCCGATATGCGCGATGTGCCCACCTGAATTATCGGAGGTAATAGCCAGAATGTCAATTAGTAAAACGCCCAATGCAAGGTAAATGAGCTTGATTCGTCCAAAGAGAAACAGGTTGATTTTATAATCTTTCCGGTAGAATGAAACGGCAAAAACGATTGCCATGACCGACGCCGATGCGCCGACAAGAAAACTGACTGTCGACAATTGTTTCAAATAAGGGAACAAATTGTACGCAAGCAGAAAAAAAGCGCCGCCGGCTATTCCTCCCAACAGGTAAAGACCTCCTAACTGACGACCTGTGAAAAATTGAAGAAAGATATTACCGAACCAATAGAGCCACAACATGTTGAAAAGTATATGCAGAAAATCCATATGAACAAACATGTAGGTGATGATTGTCCAGGGTCGTTGAAAAAACAATTCCGGCGATGAGGGCATTTCTACGAAAGAGGTGAATGTCGCCTCTTTCATAAACAGATGGAAAAGGATAATAAGCAGCCGGATAAAAATGAAAACCCCTACATTAATATATATATACTTGGCTGCAACGGTTCCGGCGTTAAACCTGCGATTGATATCAGTAAAAAAATCTGTCATTAGCCCTGTCTTTTTTTCTCCAGTATAAAACCATGATAATACCAAACAACATGCCGCCGAGATGAGCAAAGTGGGCAATATTGTCAAAACTGAAATTGGCAATGCCGGCAAACAATTCGAGGACTCCGTAACCGGTGACCAAGTATTTTGCCTTGATAGGAAAAGGAAATGGTATGATATACAAAGGCATGTTCGGAAACATCATGCCGAAAGCAAGCAAGATACCAAAGACCGCACCCGAAGCGCCCACTGTTGTTGAGTTGACCATCATGTTCAACTGTCGGAGCAGAGGGTCGACAAACTGTTTTTCCTGCCTGATAATATCCAGGCCGTCGCGGTATACCATGGCAATCGCCTCTGCATCCAAATTCGATTCAATCGCTTTGATACGAAAGAAAGCCACCAGGATGTTAATGACGCCGGCGCCTATGCCTGTAATCATGTAATAGGTAAGAAACCGCCTCGACCCCCATTCGGATTCTATGATACGACCGAACATATACACTGCAAACATGTTGAAGAAAATATGACCTAACGATGCATGCATGAACATATAGGTAACAAACTGGTAAAGATGGAACTCCATGCTGGCGGGATAATGAAGTCCCAACATTCCCGACAAATCCATCTTATCTTTCATAAAGAGGGTAGCAAGCCAAAATAGCACGTTGATGATGAGCAGATTCTTCGTGACTGCCGGTATATTTGCAAATGAATTATAACCTCGATTTTCCATATTTCTATCATTAAAACCGGCTACAAAAATAAAAAAAAATGTACAATATCAAAAATAATAATTAACTTTGCGGCTGAATAGAGCGCATTTCAAATGTACCTGTCAACTATTTCATGAAAGATTTTTCTTTATATAATATGTTTATTTTTAAAAAATTATTCTCATTATGAACACAACAGAATTTATTGGAGCAGTGGCAAAGAATGCCGACTTATCCAAAGTAAAAGCAAAAAAAGCGGTAGGCGCTTTTATTCAAGAAGTTGCAAATGCTTTGAAAGAAGGCGACAAAGTGACTTTATTAGGATTCGGTTCGTTTTCAGTCGCTGAAAAAGCAGCTCGAATGGGTATTAATCCAAAAACGAAAGCATCAATTTCCATCCCTTCCCGTAAAGTTGTTAAATTCAAACCGGGCGCTACTTTGGCAAAGGTAGTGAAATGACATGCCCGCGTCATTTCGAACCTAATGAAGGTGAGGGCTGATTTTTTTCGTTTCCGCAATGAATTTTCCAAAAAATCTTGTTTTTTATTATAATTGTTGTAATTTTGTCAGTCGAACTGAAATATTTGCAGATCGAAAATATGACAAATAATAATATACAACAGGTAAAACAGCGTTTTGGAATCATTGGTAATAATGCGGAGCTATTGAGGGCAATTGATGTTGCCCTGCAAGTAGCTCCGACGGATTTGTCTGTCATCATATCAGGCGAAAGCGGGGTTGGAAAGGAGGTTTTTCCACAAATCATTCATCAGAACAGCCCCCGTAAACATGCTCAGTATATTGCGGTCAACTGCGGCGCTATTCCCGAAGGAACGATTGATTCCGAATTGTTTGGACACGAAAAAGGGTCATTTACCGATGCGAAAGATTTACGGAAAGGTTATTTTGAAGTAGCCGACGGCGGCACGATTTTTCTGGATGAAGTAGGCGAATTGCCTTTATCAACACAAACAAGACTGTTAAGGGTACTTGAATCGGGCGAGTTTATAAAAGTAGGATCATCCAGGGTGCAGAAAACAAATGTACGTATCGTTGCTGCTACCAATGTGAATCTGGTGGATGCAGTGGCTCAACATAAATTTCGTGAAGACCTTTATTACCGCTTATGTACCGTACCCATGCGTATTCCACCATTACGCGAACGACAGGAGGATGTACTGTTGCTTTTTCGGAAATTCGCGACCGACTGCGCCGAAAGATACCGGATGCCCGCCATCGAACTGGACGACGAAGCCCGCCGTCTGATGATGTCTTATCGGTGGCCAGGCAATGTACGCGAACTGAAAAACATTGTGGAACGTATTTCGGTCATTGAAGAAGACAGGGATATTACAGCCGATGTATTGCGAATGCACCTGCCCCATATCTCGATGGAAAAACTTCCGGTGTTAGCACAGCATCAATTTGACGATCAGAAAATCTTTTCAAGCGAAAGGGAGATCCTTTATCAGGTACTGTTCGATTTGAAGAATGACGTGAACGAATTGAAAAAATTAGTGCATGACATCATGAATGGCAATGTTCAAATGGATACACTGGATCATAATCTTTATGCTAAACCGACAGTTCATCCATCGAATATACATCATACTTCAATATTGGATGCCGAAACGGTTGAAGAGACGCTTTCGCTTGAAGACGTCGAAAAAGATATGATACGTAAAGCATTAGACCGTCATGGCGGACGACGGAAAAATGCAGCTACCGATCTGCAAATATCGGAACGTACACTGTACCGTAAAATCAAGGAATTTGGATTGGAATGAAAAATGTAACTGTTATATGAAAATATGCGCATGAAGATTATATTAAAAATATCGGGATTTATCCTGGCAGGATGGCTCGTTGCTTCCTGCTCAATCAGTTATTCATTCAGCGGATCGTCAATTGACTATACGAAAGTGGCCTCGATCTCCATACACGATTTCCCGAATGTGGCCCCTTTGGTTTATCCGCCCCTCGCTCAACAGTTTACTGAAAACTTGAAAGATAAATATACGCGGCAGACAAAATTACGTGTGGATAGGGACGGCGGCGATATGGACCTCGAAGGTGAAATTACAGGGTATAATTTTATGCCTTTGGCCGTCTCGGAAAACACCTACGCTTCACAAACAAGACTGACTATAACCGTTCGGGTACGTTTTACAAATAAAACCAATCCGGACGATGATTTTGAAAGAACCTTTTCGGCTAAAAGCGAGTTTGATAATACCAACATGATTGATGAGGTGCAGGATGAATTGTGCGAAGTAATCATGAAAGAAATTATTGATCTGATATATAATGCAACCGTAGCATCCTGGTAACTGATATGACTTGTACCGAATTATATGAATGGATGGCTGATCCGTCGAAGTTGACGAAATCGTCTTTACAGGAACTCCGGCAGATGATGGAGGAATACCCGTATTTTCATGCGGTTAGAATGTTATATCTGAAAAATCTGTCTGTCGTGAATGATGTCCGCCTGGAAAAAGAACTTAAAAAAATGTCTGTTTTCATCCCCGATCGAACGATGCTTTATCATTTGATTAACAGGCATAAGCAGCATGCACTCCAAAACAAAGAACAGGAACTCCCTGCATCCGCTAAAAATAAAACGGAAATGGCTTTCGAACTGATAGAAAAAGCACCGCCAGTAGAAGAACCGGATGAAACAGATTTTGTTTCTAAATATGTATCAAAACCAATATCACCTTTGACGGCTGCAAACGATTATGGTAACTGGTTAGCCCAAAATATGGATGACATCCCGATTGAAGACGGAACCGACAACCGTTTGAAACATCACGAACTGATCGATTCTTTTCTTAACACAGAAAGCAATCTGCTGACTCAGCGAGTAAGTCAAACAGTAGCGAAAAAAGATGCAAAATCTCCATCTGAAAGCGAGATTTCCAATTTCGATCCCAATGAAAAAATTTTGTTAGACGACTCGTATTTCACTGAAACTCTGGCTCGTGTGTATATCGGTCAGAAACGATACGACAAAGCGCTTGAAATTATTCGTACATTATATTTGAAATATCCACAAAAAAACCGTTACTTTGCAGACCAAATTCGCTACTTGGAAAAAATTATTAACATTAAAAAATAAAGAAATGTACGTTTTATTATCGATTTTGATTCTCATTTGTTCTGTATTCCTGGTATTAATAGTATTAGTCCAAAATTCAAAAGGAGGAGGTTTGGCTTCAGGCTTTTCATCTTCTAACCAGGTTCTGGGTGTTCGGAAAACCACCGATTTTCTTGAAAAAGCCACATGGTCGCTGGCTGGGTGTCTGATCGTGTTTTGTGTTGCAATCACAGCAACTATCCCACGCGAAAAGGTTACATCAAATTCTGAAGTATTGGATAACATCAGTGCACCGATAAATACAACTGCACCTGATTTTGGAACTGCTCAACCTGATGCCGGACAAGGTCTCCAACTCCCGACACAAGGATCGGATATCCCGATTGAATAAAGTATCTGATCTAATAAAAAAGAGACGCGAAAAATGCTTAACAAGTGTTTTTCGCGTCTCTTTTTGCTAATGTGAAAAAAAGTTTGTACTCGAAAGACAGTATTTTGTACATAAACCGGATAAATTGGTTCAATATATATTTTAATATGATTCAGTATTAAGCATCGTGAACTATCTTTGCGGCATGATGTAATACTTCTTCATATTATTTGTTCTTTTAAGGCAAAAAGTTTATTAGTGATTAATTTGGACAGTCCTGAACGCGAGATCGGGACTGTCTGTTTTTTAGTAATCCGGTTCTTAATCATCCTCTTTCATGTTATGAAAAACATTCTGTACATCCTCGTCATCTTCCAGTTTTTCAATCAGTTTTTCGATTGTCTCGCGATGTTCGGGCGCTATGTCTTTCTGATCGTTCGGAATTCTGACAAATTCGCTTGATGTGATTTCAAATCCGTTTTCCTCCAAATATTTCTGAATGGCGGCGTTTTGCGAAAAATCGCCATAGATGATCACCTCGTCATCCTCTTCATAGACTTCGTCTGCTCCGAAATCAATCAGTTCCAGTTCAAGGTCTTCCAATTCGAGGTCATCTTTTTTTCCAACATGAAACACACACTTGTGATCGAACAGAAATTCCAACGATCCGGTTGTACCCAGCGAACCTCCGAACTTATTGAAATAACTGCGTACATTTCCAACGGTACGCGTGGTATTATCAGTTGCTGTTTCGACGAAGATAGCAATACCATGCGGTCCATAGCCTTCATAATTCATTTCCTTGAAGTCGGTAGAATCCTTCGATATTGCTTTTTTAATGGCGCGTTCCACATTCTCCTTCGGCATATTTTCTTTTTTTGCCGTTTGTATCAGCACCCGTAAGCGTGGGTTGGTTTCGGGATCGCCGCCACCTGATTTGGCTGCAATCATGATTTCTTTACCTAATTTTGTAAAAACGCGAGCCATATTACCCCATCGTTTCATTTTTCTCGCCTTTCTGTATTCAAACGCTCTTCCCATAATGGACTGTGATTAATATGATTTATTGTTGATCCTACCTTAGTTGTATGTTGAGTTTTTCTTCCAGTTTGCTTTGTATTTTTGACATAATTGTTTCAATCTGTCTGTCGTTCAGCGTCTTTTCATTGTCTTGCAGATAAAAACTGACTGCATACGATTTTTTGTCGGGAGGCAGGTTTTTGCCTTCGTATACGTCAAACAGTACAACTTCTTTCAGTATTTTATGCTCGCAATCGAAAGATATTTTCCGGATGTCTGCAAACGTGACGCTTCTATCTGCCAATAAGGCAAGATCGCGTTTTACTTCTGGAAACTTCGGGATTTCATGGAAAGTAACAGGTTCTTTTTTAATATCTTTCATCAACGTACTCCACGACAGTTCGGCGAAAAACAACGGTTGATCGATGTCCATTTTTTTCAATAAATCCGGATGAACCGCTCCATAAGCACCTACCAAGGTTTCTGTTCGGGTAACGATCATGGCGCCGGACGAAAAAATGTCATTCGATAAGTCACGCTGGACAAGTTTGTCCAAACGTATTCCCATCCGACGCAGTATGTTCTCAATGTGCGCTTTCAACTCAAAAACAGAAGTCGTTTCGTCCGCGTGCGTCCAGTTGTTTTCAACCCGTTTGCCTGACATCCATAGGCCAAGACGGTATTCTTCGCTGATTTCCGGGAGGGTCATGCCTTCCATCCGGTTTTCCCTGTTTCGGGTGTAACAATTGCCGAACTCGAAGAATCGGATGTTTTTATGCTTGTGCTTGATGTTGTATTGAGCGTTCTGCAAACCGCCAAAGAGTAACGTCTGTCGCATCACATTCAGGTCGGCGCTGAGCGGGTTCTCTAACATGACACAGTTTGCAGTCTGATAGGTTGTCAAGTCGTCGTAACAGGTTGAACGGGTAAGCGAATTGTTGATGATCTCGTTAAAACCTGCTCCGCATAACTGTTCGGAGATGATATTTTCCAGTTTGTAACTTTTATCAGCCAATGTCTGGTAACTCAAAGTCGCTTGTACATAATCACTGCAAGGTATGTTATTATATCCGTATATGCGCAAGATGTCTTCAATGACGTCCACATCGCGGCGCACATCGTAACGGTAAACCGGAACCCGCAGGGATAAGCCGTCCGCAGTTTCCGACGTTACCGTTATTTCCAGTGAGGACAGTATGTCCTTAATTGTTTCGACAGGAATCTCTTTTCCTGTCAGCGAACGAATTTTTTGATAGGTGATGTCGACCGGAAAAGGCTCAATTACTTGAGGGTAAACATCCTGAATATCTCCGGTAATGATTCCTCCGGCTATTTCCTTAATCAGTATCGCCGCCCGTTTGAGTACAAATACCGTTTGATTCGGGTCTAATCCGCGTTCAAAGCGGAAAGAAGAATCGGTATTAAGCCCGAAACGACGCGCCGTTTTTCTGATCCGCGTGGGATGAAAACAAGCCGATTCGAGAAAGACATCTTTCGTGTTTGCGGTTACGCCCGAATCAAGACCACCGAACACGCCGCCAATACACATTGCCTCTTCCATATTACAAATCATCAGGTCCTGATCGGTTAGCATCCGCTCCACACCGTCGAGCGTAACAAACCCCGTTCCTTCCGGCATGGTACGGACAACCACTTTTGACCCTTTTATTTTAGCCGCATCGAACGCATGTAGCGGTTGCCCCTGTTCATGCAGCACAAAGTTGGTGATATCCACGATATTGTTAATCGGGCGCAAACCGATGGATAACAGGCGGTTCTTCAACCAGTCGGGACTTTCTTTTACGGTTACATCCCTTATTGTAATACCTGAATAACGGATGCATGCATCCGTGTTTTTTACTTCAACCGTGACAGGTGTTTCCGGATCGTCTGTATGATAAGCATCTACCGAAGGTTTATTAAAAGAGAACGGTCTGTTGTTCTGTTTCAGCCAGGCTGCCAAGTCGCGCGCGACACCGATATGAGATGTGCCATCGACGCGGTTCGGTGTGATATCCACCTCGAAAATAAAATCATTCGTGACATTATAGTATGTTTTTGCAGACATACCGACCGGTGTATCGGCAGGAAGGACGATAATACCCGAATGGTCGGCGCTGATGCCGATCTCATCTTCCGCACAGATCATGCCATGCGATTCCGCACCCCGTATCTTGCCTTTTTTTATCTTCACTTCCCTGTCGCCGAAATACAATACCGTACCGATCGGTGCTACGACCACTTTCTGCCCGGCTGCCACATTAGGCGCTCCGCAAACGATTGGTAACGGTTCGCCGGCGCCGGTATTGACGGTCGTAATATGCAGGTGGTCGGAGTCAGGGTGATCCGTACAAGTCAATACTTCCCCAACCACCAGCCCTTCCAAGCCGCCTTTGATCATTTCCATTTCTTCTACCGAACCTGTTTCCAGCCCAATGGAAGTGAGCACTGCAGCCACTTCATCCGGGTTCATGTCGAAAGTCAGATAATCTTTCAACCAATTGTAAGATATATTCATTTTTTTATGTAGTTAATCATCAATACCGTTCACTTTACTTCCATAATTTACTTTTATGGACATCTTTCTATTGTTTACTGACTGCATTAATTGTTTACGTTCCTGTTCGGTGATACGGATTGATCCTGCCTGTGTACCGTTGTCGTAATAATTTTTATAGGCGGTTGCATGTTTCCGGTTGTATGCGATTCGTCGATACTGAGCGCTGAATACCATACTTAACAGGTGATTGAAGTCGGTTGTCAATCCGACTCCGGAAGCGCCATTGGGAAGCGAGTAAAAAAGCGCGTTGCGCGTTCTGGTAGGCAACAGTTCTTCCAACTGTTTTCGTTCGCTTTCCGTTATGATCAGACTTTTGACATTAAAAACGGAATCCATTTTATCAAGATACAGCACATACATCGCAAAAACGGCAGGCGGCATTGTATACGGATTAATTCTGTGAATCCAGACAGAATCATCCGGCTCTACACCATTGTCAAAATCCTTCAAGAGATCGAAGCCCGAATTGTCGTCGTTTCGTATCCACGACGGGATAATCAGACGCCCTTCTTCAATAGCCTTTTTAGTTTCTTCATTAATTTTTAGTTCTTCCTTACCTTCCAGCACATTTTTCAGCCATATAGAATCCTCCCTGCTCCATTCCTGCGCTACAACAATCATCCCGGAAAATACCAGTAAAAATCCCAAAACAGATAATTTCCGGACGCAAATCATTTTATTATTTTCAAACTGCATCATTCATCCATATAACCATTCCCGAATAATCACGGTAATCATAAAAATCACTAAAAATCATCGTCAGGGCTGTTTCCCGATATAGGCGAGGATACCGCCATCCACATATAATATATGTCCGTTCACAAAGTTCGAGGCGTCGGAGGCGAGGAAGACGGCGGGGCCTTTCAGGTCGTCGGTAACTCCCCAGCGGGCGGCGGGCGTTTTGGCGATGATGAACGAATCGAAAGGATGGCGCGAACCGTCAGGGCGCAATTCGCGCAAGGGTGCGGTCTGCTGTGTAGCGATATAGCCCGGTCCGATGCCGTTGCATTGGATATTTAATTCGCCAAACTCCGAAGCAATGTTGCGGGTAAGCATCTTCAATCCTCCTTTGGCGGCAGCATAAGCCGAAACAGTTTCACGACCGAGTTCACTCATCATCGAGCAGATGTTGATAATTTTTCCGTGACCTTTCCGTATCATGGCAGGGATGACCGCTTTGGCTACGATAAACGGTCCGTTCAAGTCGACATCGATGACTTGACGAAATTCGGTTGCCGACATCTCGCACATGGGTATTCGCTTGATAATACCGGCGTTATTAACCAGGATATCAATGACACCCACTTCTTTTTCGATGGTTGCAACTGCAACATTCACTTCGTCTTCTTTTGTGACATCAAAGACATATCCATGCGCCTGAATACCTTTTGCCTTGTAATCGTCAATACCTTTTTCAACCAGTCCGCGGTTGATGTCATTGAATACAATTGTTGCACCGGCTTCGGCAAAAGCAGAGGCGATTGCAAAACCTATTCCATAGGAAGCGCCCGTTACCAGGGCTACTTTCCCTTCTAATGAAAATATACTGTTCATATGTTTGAAATTTACAGGAACTTGATTATTAAAGGTTCTTCTATTATTTTTGTGAAGTAAGTCAGATAGTTGCGGAAATCATCAAGCGTCCGGAATCCGAATTGTTCCCATCCGAATCCGGTATAATAGGTGATTGGCTGACCGGGATAGTAGGAGGTAATAGCCAAGACATGCGAATGTGTTTCTTCTCTTTTTGTTTTGGGATGGATGATGGAATGCGTATGCGATTTCACCTGTTCAAGCCCTTTCGGGAAAACCATCCCGACAAAAACTTTTCCGGTGTTTCCGTTTTCAGGCTCTTCATACACAACTGCAGCCGAACCTTTGTCGGTCAGGGCTGTAAAGGGTTCGTCGTCGACGGCGCGTTTAACAATACCGGCAGCCACCTGCAACTTTTTCGCTGTTCCATATTCCTGAATTACTTTTGTCAGTTGCGAACCCGCATCAATCGAAAAGGTGCGGCTTTCGCTGAATGAATTTCCGTCGACGGTCATGTTTTTGTAAGTGAGTTTAAACGTGGTGCGCAAGGGTCCGTTTTCAAAAAGTTCCTGTGTGACGAAATTGTCATTCAGGTAAAGTGAATCGTTTTCAAAAGGCGCCATCATGCCTGCTCCGAGTGTTCGTCCCACTTTGTAGTCATCCAGCCCTTCGCCATGGTCTACGTGATAAGACCGGACTTTGGCAATATCATCTTTGTACCATTTGTCGAGGATCATATTGCTTGTCTTTTTATACCACAGGTCGATACCGTTACTGGGTCCGTCGATAGGAATCAGCGCGGGACCATAGACACGGAATGCAACGCGATCATTTTCCCACGCAAAATCATCATACCGTTCGGTGATAAAACGTCCGTAGGTCCTAGTCGGAAATTCAATCGGCAAACCCGTTCTGATTGTAAAAACGACATTCTCTTTTGCTTTGATATCGGTTTGAAATATCAGTTTTCCGTCGTATGTTAATTGCGAAGCCAATGTTTCGCCCTGTTTATTCATTACCTGATACGATTTTCCGGCAGGAAGCGCCATTAACTTGTCAACCGGCAACTCAATCATTTCGGAGCGATCGAAATTGCCTGGGTTCGTAACAGAAATATTTATGCTATTATTGCAGGACAGCAGTCCTGAAAAGGCGATAAGTAAAAAAAATAAATTTTTCATAAGGTATATACATTAATTAATAATAGGAAGAATTAACGCAGTTTGTCGGCAGTGAAAGTATCCATGTCGTCATAATCAAGGTTTTCGCCGCACATCGCCCAGACAAAAGTGTAATTACCGGTACCTGCAGCGCAATGGATTGACCACGAAGGCGAAATGACTGCCTGTTCATTTCCCGTGAAGATATGACGTGTTTCCTGCGGTTGTCCCATGAAATGGCAAACAGCTTGTCCGGCGGGAACTTTGAAATAGAAGTAGGCTTCCATCCGGCGGGAGTGGGTATGTGGCGGCATCGTGTTCCATACACTTCCTACTTTAATTTCCGTCAATCCCATCTGTAATTGGCAACATGGGATTATTTCATTTAAAACCAATTGATTAAGCGTCCGTTCGTTAGCAGTGGGGTTCGCTCCTAATTCGCGTGTACGACGCATCTCTTTCGTGATGGCTGCGGTTGGGTATGCTACATGTGCAGGTGAGGAGGCAAAATAGAATTTTGCGGGTTTCGATGCGTCCTTACTACTGAAAATGACTTCTTTTGCGCCGCGACCTACATAAAGGGCATCTTTATAAGCCATCTCAAAATCTTTTCCGTCAACGGCGACGACGCCTTCGTTTTCAATACAAATGATACCTGCCTCGCGCCGTTCACAAAAGTATTCCGAGCGAATCAGATCGACTGTTTCAAGTTTCACCTTTTCATTTACCGGCATAACACCGCCGATAATCAGCCGGTCGTTATGCGTATATACCATCAAAATCTCGTCGGCGGCAAAGATATTCTCTACCAGAAATTCTTTACGCAACCGGGCGGTGTCGTAATTCTTTACATCGTTTGGGTGTGTACCCCAACGTTCTTCAATAGTTGTCTTCATACATTTATAATATTATGTCTTTCTTTCGGACTGTAAAGGTAGGTAAAAAATATGAATTGAAAAATAAAATGTGATTTTTATTTTTCAATTCATATTTTTAATATATTTGCACATTCGAAAATGTTGTTTAATATGAAAAAAGTTTTTGTAAGCGGATGTTATGATATGTTGCATAGCGGTCATGTGGCTTTCTTTGAAGAGGCGGCACAGTATGGCGATTTGTATGTAGGCATCGGTTCCGATCAAACGATCACCGATCTGAAAGCACGCAAAACGGTCAATACGGATGCAGAGCGTTTATATATGATTAAAGCCTTGCGGGTAGTCAAAGATGCCTGGATAAACAGCGGGAGTGGTATTCTTGATTTTCAGGAAGACATCCAACGGCTTCAGCCGGATGTTTTTTTTGTAAACAGCGACGGTCATTCGCCGGTGAAAGAGCGGTTTTGTAAAGAACACGGCATTGAATATGTTGTAAGCAAACGTATTCCGCACAAAGGACTGCCGGCACGTTCCACAACCGCCTTGCGCAATGAATGTAGGATTCCTTACCGGATCGATTTAGCCGGCGGTTGGCTTGACCAGCCATCTGTCAACAAGTTTTTTGCCGGCGCGGTGATAACCATTTCCATAGAGCCTGATTATGAGTTTAACGACCGTAGCGGAATGGCTACCAGTTCACGTAAGAAAGCGATTGAGTTGTGGCATACCGGCATACCGGATGGCGACAAGGAGATGCTTGCGCGAACATTGTTCTGTTTTGAAAATCCGCCCGGATCAAAATATATCAGCGGTTCGCAGGATGCTTTGGGCGTTGTGATGCCGGGACTGAACCGTTTTCATTACGATCAGGGATATTGGCCTGTAAAGATTGATAAAGTGACGGAAAACGAACTGCTCGAATGGATTGAACAACGCATCTGGCTTGTACCGCTTTATCCCCGGCAATCGCATTACGATGTGTTATCCCGAACCTGTATCGACGAAGCAGGCGCCCGCGCGCTTAGTGTGGCGGCAGAAGATTGCTGGAATGCCATCCTCAACAGGGACTCGCATGCCTGGGGTAAAGCATCGGTAGCAAGTTTTGAGGCACAGCTGAAAATGTTCCCGCTCATGGCAACTCCGGATATAAAAGAAGCATTGGCGCCTTATCAGTCACAGGCGCTGGGATGGAAACTTTCCGGAGCAGGCGGTGGCGGATACTTTGTTCTCGTAAGTGAAACACCCGTGAAGAAAGCTATTCAGATACGGATCAGAAGAAATAACCTATAAAATATGAAAGGAATCGTATTAGCCGGCGGATCCGGAACACGTTTATACCCGATCACCAAGGGGGTATCGAAGCAGTTGCTTCCCGTCTATGATAAACCGATGATTTATTATCCGGTTTCGGTGCTGATGCTTGCCGGCATACGTGAAATATTGATTATTTCGACGCCGCAGGATTTACCCGCTTTTCGACGTCTGTTCGGCACGGGTGATGACTGGGGCGTTCATTTTGAGTATGCCGAACAACCTTCACCGGACGGTCTGGCACAAGCCTTTATCATCGGCGCCGGTTTTATCGGAAACGACGGTGTTTGCTTAGTGTTGGGTGACAATATTTTTTACGGGCAAGGATTCTCCGCCCTGTTGAAAGAGGCAGTCGAAAACGTGAAGCAAAAAAAAGCGACGGTTTTCGGATATTACGTGGATGATCCCGAACGGTACGGGGTTGCAACTTTCGACACCGAAGGGAATGTATTGAGTATTGATGAGAAACCGGAGAAACCAAAGTCGAATTTTGCAGTAACGGGACTTTACTTTTATCCGAACAAGGTAGTCGGGATTGCACACGAAATCAAGCCATCGGCGCGCGGTGAACTGGAAATCACAACGGTCAATCAGCGTTTTCTTGAAGAAAACGAACTGAAGGTACAGTTGTTGGGACGCGGATTTGCCTGGTTAGATACAGGTACGCATGAATCGTTATCCGAAGCCTCTGTATTTGTGGAAGTTATCGAACGACGTCAAGGATTGAAGATTGCCTGTCCGGAAGAAATAGCCTATCGAAACGGATGGATTGACGATAAAAAACTAAGCGAAGCGGCACTTCCCATGTTAAAAAATCCATACGGACAATATTTGTTAAAACTAATTGACACATAGTTATTTAATTATTTTTTTAAAAAAAAGAGAAAAAAAATAACCATTTTATTTGTTGGAATATAAAAATACTTTTACCTTTGCAATGCCTATGTTTTAAAATGAAGATAAATTAAGAAAAAATATTGTTAAATTAAAAATGTATAATTATGAAAACTAAGGTTTTACTGTTTGCTTTTTTATGTGGTGCGCTGATGTCGGTATATGCGCAAGAATACCAGCCTCAAGTAGGATTCAGTATTGAAAGCGGTTCAAAAACGAATTTCAAGAAGAATGGTCCCGGCGATAATTGGTTTATTTCACTTGGTGGTGGCACAAGTGTGTATATGGGAGACCAGAACGGCGATGCTGATTTTGGAGACCGTTTGAATTGGAATGCGAGTCTTTCTATTGGAAAATGGGCTTTCCCCTATCTGGGATTCCGTTTACAGGTAGATGGAGGTCCGTTTAAAAACTTTTTTAACTGGCGAAACGAACTGACGCAATTTGATTATACTTATGCCAATGCGCACCTTGATTTGATGTATGACATCACAAATCATTGGGCGCCTTACAATGAAAAGAAAATTGTCCGTTTTATTCCTTTCGTTGGTGCGGGATATGCCTATCGTCCTACAAAGGAACAGTATGGTTTTAATGCTAAGAAATCCGAATCACCCACGATTAACATGGGTGTTCAAATCCCGTTCCGTTTGGGTAATCGTGTAGATTTGTTCCTGGAAGGTCAATACAGATTGTTGAATGAACAGTTTAACCGTAATAAGATGGGACATGAAGAAGACCGTCTTGTTTCGGCTTTGCTGGGATTAAACTTCAAACTTGGAAGAACCAATTGGGAAGTAATTGAACCGATGGACTATGATTTATTGAATGATCTGAACAATCAGATCAATGCCTTGCGCGCTCAGAATGATGAATTGAGCAAACGTCCGAAATCATGTCCGGAATGTCCGCAATTAGCGCCGGTAGTCGAATCGATAGAAACGATGAAGAACGCCGTATTCTTCCGTCTGAACAGTTCGGTTATTGATGAAAACCAGAAAGGTAACATCCTGAATACAGCTGAATATGCAAAGAAACACAACTTACCTGTCACGGTAATTGGGTATGCTGATAAGCAAACCGGTACTGCCGATTACAATTATGGCCTGTCGGAAAGACGTGCAAGAGCCGTCGCTAAAGAGTTGAATGAGAAATATGGCATTCCAACTGAAAGACTGTCAATCGAATGGCAAGGAGATAGGGTACAACCGTATCAGATTAATAACTGGAACCGTCTGGTTATCATGGATACCAATAAAAAATAGTTTATAAATAACTTATAATAAAAGGTCAGTGGGCTACCATTGACCTTTTTTTTTAAAAAAATGAAGTACTCGATGATTGTGCTGGATGTAGACGGCACATTACTCAATAATGATCATATTATTACAGCCCGGATGAGGGCTGCAATAATCAAAGTACAGCAAATGGGAATGAGGATTGTACTTGCTTCGGGACGCCCGACGTGTGGCCTCCTTCCCCTGGCGAAAGAATTGGATATGGATAAAAATGACGGTTATATATTGTCGTATAACGGTGCCCAGATTATGAATGTACAGACAGGCGCTGTTGTATTTAAAAAATTCATCAATCCTAAAATGTTACCCTTCCTCGAACGGAAAGCTGTTAAGAACGGTTTTTCCATCTTCACCTATAGCGACGATACGATCATTGCCAATGACCTGTCGGATGAACATATCTTGCAAGAAGCCGGGTTGAACGCGATGCGTCTGAAAGAAGTAGACAATTTTACGGAGGCTATCACTTTTGCTCCTTATAAATGTATGATTGTCAGTGATGATGAAAAAGCGTTGGAACGCCTCGAAAATCAATGGAAAAAACGTTTGGCGGGCGAACTGGATGTTTTTCGTTCGGAGACTTATTTTCTTGAAGTAGTACCGCCATCCATTAATAAGGCGAATACATTGAGCGTCCTGCTTGAAAAACTGGGTGTTGCCTCCGAAAGTGTCATCGCCATTGGCGACGGTGTGTGCGATGTGACGATGATTCAGTTGGCAGGATACGGGATCGCCATGGGAAATGCGCAGGAATCGGTGAAGGCATGCGCCGATTATGTGACGCTGACGAACGATGAAGACGGGGTGGCGGCAGCCATTGAAAAAGTGGTGATAGCCGAAATACACCCGGCAGAAATCCCGTTGGACAAACTGAATGAATCCGGAAAACGGGCGTTAATGGGTAATCTTGGAATTCAGTTCACCTATGCCTCCGAAGACAGGATTGAAGCAACGATGCCGGTCGATGAACGTACACGTCAACCTTTCGGAATATTGCATGGCGGAGCGACGCTGGCATTAGCCGAGACCGTAGCCGGATTAGGGTCCATGATTCTATGCAAGCCCGAAGAACTTGTTTATGGTATGCAAATCAGCGGAAATCATGTATCAACAGCACATGAGGGCGATACCGTTCGGGCAGTGGCGACGATCCTGCACAAGGGGCGTTCTTCACATATCTGGAACGTGGACATCTTTACCTCGACAGATAAGTTAGTCTCCTCTATCCGCGTAGTAAACAGCGTCCTGAAGAAAAGATAAAAAAAACCTCCCTGCTTTTACAGGGAGGTTTTTATAGGCGCCGCACACTAGATGAGTGTAAACTCCGCATGACAGGATTTGAGTGTCTTACCACCGTTGTAATCCGCTGTGCCTGAGCATTTCCAGAAGGAATTACGGCCCGCCATTAGCGGCAAGAACTTGTCTCGGAATTAAGTTTTATCTGATGAGTTTTCCAATCGAACATGTGCGGCTTAACTCAATTTCGTATCACAAAAATAGAGAAAAAAAATCAAAATACAAGTTATCACGAAAAAAAAATCGTTTTTAACATTTCATTTCCTATTTCTTTGCTTTTGCGACAATCGCTTTGAACGTCTCCGGATTGTTCATCGCTAAATCGGCTAACACCTTACGGTTGATTTCGATGCCGGCTTCTTTAAGCCCGCCCATCAAACGCGAATACGACAAACCTTCCAAACGCGCACCCGCGTTGATTCGTTGTATCCATAAAGCACGGAAATTGCGTTTTTTGTTGCGGCGGTCACGGAACGCATACGTTAATCCTTTCTCCCAGGTGTTTTTTGCGACAGTCCATACGTTTTTACGAGCGCCAAAATAGCCTCTCGTAAGTTTCAAAATCCGTTTTCTTTTTGCTCTCGAAGCAACATGATTTACTGATCTTGGCATAATTGTAATTTTTTTTGAATGATAGCGTCACTCTTTCAAGATGATCTTAGGGCTATTCATTCGGTTAATAAAATGTTATAAACTCTTGCTAATCGAATCATTTTAAACAAAGCAATTTCTTGATGTTGTTTATATCCGCTCTCGCAACTAACCCTACATGGGTCAGATTTCTCTTTTGCTTTTTAGTCTTCTTGGTCAGAATGTGACTTTTATAAGCATGTTTTCTTTTGATTTTACCTGTTCCGGTAAGGGCGAACCTCTTTTTTGAACCGGAATTAGTCTTCAACTTTGGCATAACTTCCTTTTTAAAATGTTAATGAAATAGTTATTATTAATATTATGTATCTGCAATCATATTATTTAACTTGGAGGCAGTTCGTTTTTCGGAATGGAAGGCTTGGACGGCTGACCGGATTTCTTCAAACCCGGAGAAATCATGATGATCATGCGCTTACCTTCCAATACCGGCATCTGCTCTACTCTACCGTAATCTTCGAGATCGGTGGCAAAACGAAGTAATAACACTTCTCCCTGTTCCTTAAACAGGATCGACCGCCCTTTAAAAAATACATATGCCTTGACTTTGGCGCCATCACTTAAAAATTCTTTCGCATGACGGAGTTTGAAATTGTAGTCATGATCGTCTGTCTGAGGTCCGAAGCGGATTTCTTTGACCACAATTTTTACTGTCTTGGCTTTCTGTTCTTTCTGGCGTTTTTTCTGTTGATAAAGAAATTTCTGATAATCAATAATCTTACAAACCGGTGGCGCTGCATTTGCCGATATCTCTACCAGATCAAATCCCATGTCTTCAGCCATCTGCAAGGCTTTTGATGTAGGGTAAACACCTGAAGTGATGTTATCGCCCACCAGACGAACCTCCGGAACTGTAATGCGTTCGTTAATTCTGAATTGTTCTTTATTACGATCGTTTCTCATTCAAAAACTTAAAAATTACCTCCTATTTTATATTTCAGTTATTGTCTTTTTCCCAATTGTTCATCATCTCATCCATTTCTTTCAGGATTTGCGCCGCAAAGGTAGTAATTTTTATTGAACCTTTATCACCTTCGCCCTGTTTTCTTACAGAAACTTCATTATTTTCCATTTCTTTCTCTCCGACAATCAACATATAGGGTATACGTTTCAATTCATTATCGCGTATTTTCCGACCGATTTTCTCGTTCCGATCATCTACGACAACGCTGATATCCATCTTTTCCAATGCACGCGCAACCTGCCAGGCATAATCATTGTATTTTTCGCCGATCGACAGGACAGCGACCTGGTCGGGCGTTAACCATAACGGAAATTTACCGGCGGTATGTTCGATCAGGACTGCCACGAACCGTTCCATTGACCCGAATGGTGCGCGGTGAATCATCACCGGTCGGTGTTTATGGTTGTCCTCGCCCGTATATTCGAGTTCGAAGCGTTCGGGCAGGTTGTAATCGACTTGAATAGTTCCGAGTTGCCAGCGGCGTCCGATGGCGTCCCTGACCATGAAGTCGAGTTTGGGTCCGTAGAATGCGGCTTCTCCCAATACTGTTTTAGCCGGTAATCCTTTCTCCTCGCAAGCCTCGATGATAGCGCGTTCCGCTTTTTCCCAGTTTTCGTCCGATCCGATATATTTTTCCGTATTGACAGGGTCGCGCAACGAAATCTGTGCTTCGTATTTGTCGAAGTTCAACGCCCTGAAGATAATGAGAATGATGTCCATCACCTTCAGAAATTCGCTTTTCAACTGTTCGGGGCGGCAAAACAGATGGGCGTCGTCCTGCGTGAATCCGCGAACACGCGTCAATCCGTGCAACTCGCCGCTCTGCTCGTAACGGTAAACCGTGCCAAATTCAGCCAACCGTATCGGCAAGTCTTTATACGAACGCGGGAATGTCCTGTATATCTCGCAGTGATGCGGGCAGTTCATGGGTTTCAGCAAAAACTCTTCCCCCTCCTGTGGCGTATGAATAGGCTGGAACGAATCCTTTCCGTATTTTTCATAGTGCCCGGAAATCTCGTATAGATGCTTCCCGCCGATATGGGGGGTCATCACTTGCTGATAACCGTATTTTTTCTGGATGCGTTTCAGGAAGTCTTCTAATTTCAACCGCAACTGCGTTCCGCGTGGCAACCACAACGGCAGACCGGCGCCGACCGACTGTGAGAAGGTAAACAGTTCCAGTTCGCGTCCTACCTTCCTATGGTCGCGTTTTTTCGCTTCTTCCAGCAGTATCAGATATTCGTCGAGCATTTTCTTTTTGGGAAATGTAATACCGTAAACACGAACGAGCTGCTTGCGCGTCTCGTCGCCCCGCCAATAGGCGCCTGCAATGCTTGTGATCTTTATCGCTTTGATATGGGAAGTATTCGGCAGGTGCGGTCCGCGACACAGATCGGTGAAGTTGCCCTGTGTATAGGTTGTGATCTGTCCGTCTTCCAGTTCGCTGATGAGTTCGGTCTTATATACTTCGCCGCGCTCCCCGAACAGCCGCATCGCATCCGCTTTTTTGATATCCTGCCGTACGATGTCTTCC
>Ga0082212_10000379_pt2 | contig 37103 bp, 33 predicted proteins | sample TergutNt197P3_FD_71548 | JGI IMG/M metagenome (GOLD analysis project Ga0082212, IMG submission 71548) | Neocapritermes taracua P3 segment gut microbial communities from Petit-Saut dam, French Guiana - Nt197 P3 | ecosystem: Host-associated > Arthropoda: Insects > Digestive system > Gut ...
GAAGGCGGGGGGCGTCATCGACTGGAGCGCGGAGTACAACGCCGAGCCGGGCTTGACCTGGCTGAAGCGGATCGCCCGGCATTATCCCTACGCCGCGTGGCTCAATCCGGTCCCCGAACAGTTCTGGAGCGGATACGAATCGATCAGGACGATCGGGGAAGTGTTTACCATGTATGAGCTTACGCCCGGCGGGATAGGAAAGGCGGTCAGGAGATTATTAGTAAAGCGGGACAGGTAAAACACAGCCGTTTTTCTGTCCAAAACGATGAAAACAAGGTTAAAAAAGACAATGTACAGGCTGCGCCGCAATCAGGAAGCCAAACACGGCGATCATGTATTTTAATGAGAATCTCTGCTTTTAGCGGAGGATCATAATTGACATCAAAGAACGCATATGTTAAATTTATATCATATAGTTGCATAAAGAGTGGTTTTAGCGTACAACGTCGTACGTCAGAGAGCGGGCAACGAGGCTCAAGAGAATCCGGGGATTCTTTTGAGCCTTTTTTTATTCACCGGGCCGCGCTTTGGCGTCTGTGAAAATAATCGCCCGGCACAGGCGGGACAGGCGGTATGATTATAAGGTATGGAAGAGATCATTAAGCAGCGAACAATACAGGAATACGTCCCGGGCAGGCAGATCACGCTCTGCCACATCATCGCGAAACCGGGCCCGGACGTCTTCCAGAAACTCGGGCTGGACGGCTCGGCGGGACAGGCTATCGGTATCCTGACCATCACTCCTTCCGAAGCGGCCATTATCGCCGCGGATACCTGTTCAAAGGCGGCTAAGGTCAGGCTGGGGTTTTTAGACAGGTTTTCCGGCTCCGTGGTGATTACCGGAGAAATCTACGGTATAGAGAGCGCTTTTGGCGCCGTACTTTCCTTATTCGCACAATTAAAATTCGACGCGGTGGGTATCACGAAGTCATGAACGGCCGCATTTTGTTAATCGGCCGCAGCGGCTGCGGCAAAACAAGCCTTATTCTTCGGTTGCAGGGGAAGGCGACGCAGGCAAAGAAAACGCAGGCAGCCGAATATTCGAACGATTTTATCGATATCCCGGGGGAATATCTTGAGGTGCGCAGCTTTTACCGGGCGTTGATCGTCCTGACGAGCGAAGCCCGGGCGGCGGCGCTTTTACAGTCGGCGGATGATCCGGAAAACCTGTATCCGAGCGGATTAGCCCGTGCGTTCAGCAAGCCAATCGTCGGGGTGGTAACCAAAATGGATCTTTCTTCCGCCGATCCGGATCGGGCCGAAGCGATTCTTCGCCAGGCAGGCGCAGGTCAAATCTTTTTCGTATCCTCGCTCACGGGAGAGGGCATAGACGAACTGAATCATCATCTGGAAACAATAAGATGCGGGGAAGGTGATCCCGGTGGCTGAACAGGTCATCAGCGTCGGAATCGACATCGGCACATCGACAACCCAACTGATTTTTAGCCGCTTTACGATTGAAAATACTGCCGGCGTGGCGTCCGTGCCCCGGATTTCCATCATCGACAAGCAGATCATCTACGAAAGCGCGATTTATATCACCCCCCTCCATTCGCAGACACGGATCGATGAAGCCGCAGTACGCGAAATCATTGTGAAAGAGTATAAGCGCGCGGGGATCGACGCCGGGTCGGTGACTACCGGCGCTGTGATTATCACGGGGGAAACCGCGCGTAAAGAAAACGCCGGGACTGTGCTCAGCGCCATGTCGGGGCTGGCGGGAGATTTCGTCGTGGCTACGGCGGGGCCGGATCTGGAAGCGGTCATCGCGGGGAAGGGTTCAGGGGCGTCCGGCCTGTCCCTGTCGGAGCATAAGACGGTCGTCAACCTTGACGTAGGCGGCGGCACGACGAATATCGCTGTCTTTACCGAAGGCGAAGTCAGGGCTTCCGCCTGTTTTGATATAGGCGGCCGGCTCATCAAGCTCGCGGAAGGCGGGATGACGGTCGAGTATGTGGCGCCAAAGATTGAAAAGTACTGCAGGGGCGCCGGCATACCCATCATGGCGGGACGTGCCGCGTCCAAAGCCGACCTCCAAAAGGTATGCGCGTGGATGGCAAGCATTCTGCTGGCTTCTCTGGGATTTGGCAAATCGGGGGATCTGGATTTCATGGCGACGGATCATATCCTTAACCACGCCCCGCCTGAGCTGATTACTTTTTCCGGCGGCGTAGCGAACTATATATACGATTCGCCTGAGGGGGATTTCCCCCACGGCGACATAGGCGCGCTGCTGGGACGGGAAATCCGCGCGGCGTTCGCGGGCGTCTGGGATCGCGCGCGCAGGCCGGCTCAGACCATCCGCGCTACGGTTATCGGCGCGGGGATGTATTCCACTGAGCTCTCCGGCAGTACCATTACATATGACGGGGTCAAGCTCCCCATGAAGAATATACCCATCATCCGGCTTTCCCGGAGTGAGGAGACACTGCCGCCGGAGGAGTTCGCCCGGATCGTCCGGACGCGGCTTGCCTGGTATCGGGACGAGCAGGGGTTATCCGTGGCTGCTTTGAGCATAGGCGGGGAGCATAATATCTCTTTCGAGGGTGTGCAGCAATACGCCCGGCGGATCGCCCTGGGCATGGCGCCGCTGAGCGACGCGGGCCTGCCGCTCATCGTCGTCGTGGAGCAGGATATGGCTAAGGCTCTTGGACAAGCGCTGCTTCTGACGCTTGAAAAACGCCGGCTTGTATGCATAGATAGCATATCGACGTCGCAAGGCGACTATATAGATATAGGCGCCCCGCTTATGGGAGGGCGGGTACTGCCTGTCGTCATCAAGACGCTGGTCTTTAATTAGTATTACGGAGGAGGTTGGTGCATATTGAGGAAGGTTGCACAGGGGGAGATTATTGTAAGTGACAAACGAAGGGGTGAGAGATTTTGAGGTTAAAGACGAGGTTGTTTGGAAAGACCTATGAATTTGCTTCCGTCATAGAGGTCATGGCTAAAGCAAACGAAGAGAAATCCGGCGACAAACTGGCCGGGATATGCGCGGAGAACGCCGCCGAGCGCGTTGCCGCCAAAGAAGTCCTCTCCAATCTGACTGTGGGCGACGTGCGAAACAGCCCTGCAGTACCGTATGAGGAGGACGAAGTGACCCGCGTGATCCAGGACGCCGTCAATGAATCGATTTACAACGAGATCAGGAACTGGACGATCAGCGACCTGCGCGAGTATCTGCTCAATGATAAAACGACAGGCGCGGAGATTCGAAGAATCTCAAGGGGCCTCACGTCCGAAGTGGTTGCCGGGGTATGCAAGCTCATGGGCAATCTCGACCTGATCTACGGCGCGTCGAAGATCCGCGTGGACGCGCATTGCAACACGACGATCGGCAAGGCCGGGACGCTCGCAGCGAGACTGCAGCCCAACCATCCCACAGACGACCCGGACGGCGTGCTGCTGTCCGTGTATGAAGGGCTCAGCTATTGCGTCGGCGACGCGGTGATCGGGTTAAACCCGGTGGACGACACCGTCGCGAACCTGGACCGCATACTCAAGATGTTTGCCGAAGTGAAGAATAAGTGGAATATCCCCACGCAATGTTGCGTTCTCGGCCATGTGACTACGCAAATGGAAGCGATTCGGGGCGGCGCTCCCAGCGACCTGTGCTTCCAGAGCATCGCGGGCTCCCAGAAGGGCAACGAAGCCTTCGGCATCAGCGTCGCCATGCTGGACGAAGCGAACGACCTTATGGCTAAGCAGGGCTACGGCGTAGGGCCTAACTTCATGTATTTTGAGACAGGCCAGGGCTCCGAGCTCTCCAGCGACGCGAACTTCGGCGCGGATCAGGTGATTATGGAAGCGCGCTGCTACGGTTTGGCTAAACGCTACAAACCTTTCTGCGTGAACACGGTCGTCGGCTTCATCGGACCCGAATATCTGTACGATTCCAAACAGGTCATCCGGGCGGGGCTCGAAGACCACTTCATGGGCAAGCTCACAGGCATATCCATGGGCTGCGACGCCTGTTATACAAACCACATGAAAGCAGACCAGAACGATATCGAAAATCTGGCGGTCATGCTTACGGCGGCGGGCTGCAACTACTTCATGGGAATTCCCGCGGGCGACGACGTCATGCTCAACTATCAGTGTACAGGCTACCATGAAGCGGCGGCGCTGAGGCAGCTCTTAGGGTTGAAACCCATCGCGGAGTTTGAGAAGTGGGCCATCGGGATGGATATCCTGCTTCCGGACGGCAGGCTGGGCCCCAGGGCCGGCGACGCTTCGATTTTCATGAGATGATGACACGCGGCCATGGAAAGAAGGTGTTTGCGTGAAAATGAAGACGACCCTTTATGGGAAGTCCTATCAATTCAAAGGTATCGCCGACGTACTGGCAAAGGCTAATGAACCTAAATCGGCGGACAGGTTTCAGCGGATTGCCGCCGAAACGGTTTCGGAGCGTATCGCGGCAAAAGTGGTTTTGTCCAACCTTACGGTGGGCGATATCACGGAAAACCCCATCATTCCGCCGGATAACGACGAGGTTTCCCGGGTAATCATGGATTGTCTTAACGTGACGATTTATAATGAAATCAAAGCGCTGACCATCGGCGAGCTCCGCGAATTGGTCCTGAGCCATAAGTGCAAAGGTTCCGAGCTGCTGCGCCTCTCCAGGGGCATGTGCTCCGAGGTAATCGCGGGGGTAGCCAAACTTTGCTCCAACATGGATCTGGTCTACGGGGCTTCCAAAATCCGGGTAATCACGCGATGCAACACGGAACTGGGGCATAAGGGCACGCTCAGCTATCGCTGTCAGCCCAATCACCCCACCGACGACGTGGAAGGCATTTTAGCCGGGCTCATGGAAGGGTTGAGTTACGGCTGCGGAGACGCGGTAATCGGTATCAATCCGGTGGACGACAGCGAAGAAAACGTAAAAGTCATTATGAACGCCATCCACGAATTCATGCTCAAATGGCGTATCCCCACACAGACCTGCGTGCTCGGGCACGTCACTACGCAAATGAAAGCCGTGCGGTCCGGCGCGCCGGTGAGCTGTATTTTCCAAAGCATAGCGGGTACGCAGCGCGCCAACGACGAGTTCGGCGTCACAGCCGATATCCTGCATGAAGCGTATGAGCTGATATCCCGCCGTGGCACATCCCGGGGGCCAAATCTGCTGTACTTCGAGACAGGTCAGGGCAGCGAGGTTTCCCTGGGCGCCGACGAAGGGATAGACGAGATGACCCTGGAAGCCAGGACATACGGGTTCGGCAGGACGTTTAACCCGTTCATGGTGAACAATGTCTCCGGATTCATCGGGCCGGAAACATTGTATGACGGCCGCGAAATGATCCGGGCCAATCTGGAAGACCACTTTATGGCGAAGCTCCACGGGCTGCCTATGGGTATGGCGCCATGTTATACGAACCACACCGGCATCGATCAAAACGACCAGGAGACGGCGACGATGCTGCTGGCGATGGCCGGTTGCAATTACTACATGGGCGTGCCTGGCGCCGACGACGTGATGCTGTCCTATCAGGATACCAGTTACCATGACGACGCCACGCTGCGCGAACTGCTGGGCCGTACGCCGGCGCCGGAGTTCTTCAAATGGATGCAGGGCCTTGGCCTGATGGACGGCGAAGGCGTGCTGACCGAACGGGGCGGCGACGCGTCGATATTTATGTGAGAGGAAGTGTACCATGATTTCTGACGAAAAAGTATTGGAGATCGTTTCCCGGGTAGTGGCTGAAGTAGTCGGCGGCGCGCCGGCGCCGGCGCCGGCTTCGGGCGGCGCGCCTGTGATCGGCGCATCGGAATGCCCGGACATCACGGAGATCAATCTCAAGGAACAACTGTTGGTGCCCGATCCGCAAAATGAAGCGGAATACCTGCGCCTCAAAGCGAAAACGCCGGCGCGGATCGGCGTATACAGGGCGGGCCCGCGCTATAAGACGGAGACGCTGCTGCGGTTCCGGGCGGATCACGCGGTGGCTATGGACGCGGTATTTACCGACGTCCCCGAAGCCTTCATTCAGGAAAACGGCTTATTTGAGGTACAGACGCGCTGTTCTTCCCGGGACGAGCACCTTACGCGCCCGGATCTGGGCAGGCAGCTGGACGACGAAGCCGCCAAGGCGATCAAGTCGCAATGCAAATCAAATCCCCAGGTACAAATCTATGCTTCAGACGGGCTTTCTTCCACGGCGATCGTTGCGAATCTCAAGGAGATCATGCCCGCCATCCTTCAGGGGCTCAAATCCTACAATCTCGAAGCGGGGACGCCGTTCTTCCTTAAATACGGCAGGGTCGGCGCCATGGACGCGGTAACGGAAACGCTTGGCGCGGAAGTGACGGTGGTACTCATCGGCGAACGCCCGGGGCTCGCTACAGGCGAATCCATGAGCGCTTATATGACATATAAAGGGAAAGTAGGTATGCCCGAAGCGGGCCGCACCGTGGTGTCCAACATCCATTCGGGCGGTACGCCCGCCGTGGAAGCAGGCGCGCATATCGCGGGCATCATCAGCGAGATGTTTAAGCAAAAGTGTTCGGGACTTGATCTCAAGCTCTAAATGTAAGGAGGTATTATTGTGAAAAATGATGCATTGAAGACTACTGTGCTCGCGGTAAAGATTATTCCCGCCGTATCCGCTTCCCTGGCGGAAAAGTGGAATCTGCCCGCGGGACACCGCAGCGTGGGGTTCTTAACCACCGATTGCGACGACGTAGGGTATGTCGCCGTCGACGAAGCGACGAAAAAGGCTGACGTAAAAGTCGTACTCGCCAAATCCTTCTATGCCGGCGCGGGTAACGCGACGCAGAAATACACGGGCGAATTCATCGGCATGCTCAGCGGGCCGAACCCCGCGGAAGTGCGGAGCGGTATCAACGCGGCTATCGAATGTATCCAAAACGACGCCTGCTTCTACAGCGCCAACGAGGACGATTCCGTGGCGTATTTTGCCCACTGCATCTCCCGTTCGGGCTCCTTCCTTTCGGCTACCGCGGAAATACCTGAAGGCGACGCCATCGGATACCTCATCGCGCCGCCGCTGGAAGCCTCATACGCGCTGGACGCCGCGCTTAAAGCGGCCGATGTAAGTCTTGTGGCTTATTTTGAGCCGCCCAGCGAGACCAACTTCTCAGGCGGTTATGTCACGGGCTCGCAGTCCGCGTGTAAGGCGGCTTGCGAAGCCTTCGCGGACGCCGTCATCTTCTGCGTGGAGAACGCGCTTAAATACTAAACAAGTAATGGAGGTGACGCGCGATGAGCCGTGCCATAGGTATGTTGGAAACCTACGGCCTGCTTCCGGCTATCGAGGGGTTAGACGCCGCGCTGAAGTCGGCGAATGTGTCGCTGCGTTCATTCAGCTATGTCAGCGGCGGACTCGTCGCATGGTTTGTGGAAGGCGAAGTAGGCGCGGTCCGGGTCGCCGTGTCGGCGGGCAAAGCGGCTGCCGAAAGGCTGGGTAAAGTGACCAGTGACCACGTGATCCCGCGACCTGCCGGCGACGTAGCCGATACGCTAACGCCGCCCGAACGCCCTGGCGGGCGCGAGGGAGGTACCAATATCCACAAAAATGAATTCCCTGCACGCAGGGAGAAACCGAAGCCTCCCGGGCAGGACGCCGGAAGTCCGGCGAAACCTGAGGCGGCGCCTGTATCGGCGCCTGTGCGGAAAGCCGAGCTTACGCCTAAAGCCGAGCCCGTGCCTGAAGCCAAGCCCGGACCGGAGAATGGAAACCCGTTGGAAGCGCGAACGTATAGCCGGGGTGAACTCGAAGCGATGAGGTTCAATGAGCTGCGCTCGATGGCGCGGCGGATCGACGGTTTTCCGATGACCCGTTATGAGATACGGGAGGCAACGAAGAGTAATCTGATTCAAGGTATCCTGGATGTTCAGGGCAATGGGGGGAATGCGTAATGGATAAGGATCTTCGTTCCGTTCAGCAAGCCCGCGACATGATCGCGCTGGCAGGCGAGGCGGTCAAAGCCGCAAGCGAACTTACGCAGGCGGAGGTCGACGTCATCATAGAAGCGATGGCGGAAGCGGCTTATGCCTACGCCGAGGAGCTCGCGCATATGGCCGTAGCGGAAACGGGCTTCGGGAAGTACGAAGACAAGATCGTCAAGAACCAATTCGCGTCCCGTACGCTCTTTGAGTACATCAAAGATATGAAAACTGTAGGCGTCATTGCCGAAGATCAGGAGAAAGGGCTGTGGGAAATAGCGGTACCGGTGGGCGTGGTCACAGCGCTTATTCCGTCTACCAATCCCACGTCCACGGCGATTTTTAAGTGTATGATCTGCATGAAATCGCGCAACGCGGTAATCCTCAGCCCGCATCCATCGGCAAAGAACGCGATATTGCGCGCCTGCGAGATCGTGAGCGCTGCGGCTAAAGCCCATGGCGCGCCGGACAACATGTTTCAATGCCTGACCGAGGTGCATATGTCGGGAACGCGGGAGCTGATGGAAAACGACGGCGTAGCGCTGATCCTGGCTACGGGCGGCAGGGACATGGTGCGCGCGGCGTATTCGTCCGGAAGGCCGGCCCTGGGCGTCGGCCCGGGTAATGTGCCCGCGTTTATCGAACGCTCGGCGGATATCCCGGCGGCCGTCGACCTGATTATGCAAAGCAAGACCTTCGACAACGGCGTGATCTGCGCCTCCGAACAGGCGGTGGTTACAGAAAACTGCATCGCCGATCGCGTAGCGGATGAAATGCGGAAGCAGGGATGTCATTTCCTTTCGGATGAGGAAGCGTCCCAGGTCGCCCGCGTCATGACCCGCGGACCGGGTAAACTCAACCCCGGCGTCGTCGGCCACACGGCCTGCGAGATCGCCGCCATGGCAGGCTTCAAGCTGCCTGACAGCGTCCGCGTATTGGTATACCGGGAGAAGGGCGTCGGCCCAAATTATCCGTTCTCCATCGAGAAGCTCTCGCCCATACTCGCGTTTTACACTGAGGAGGACTGGCACAGCGCCTGCCTGCTCTGCATCGAATTGCTCAACTTCAACGGAGTGGGGCATTCGCTGGTAATCCATTCGCGGAACATGGACGTCATCCGTGAATTCGCGCTGAAAAAACCCGTATCGCGGATACTCGTGAACGCGCCCGCCTCCCAAGGGGCGATCGGCGCGGCTACTTCGCTGGCGCCTTCGCTGACGCTGGGCTGCGGCGCGGTAGGCGGATCGGCTACCTCCGACAATGTCACGCCCCTGCATCTAATCAACATACGGCGCGTGGCTTTCGGCAGAGGCGCCACGGCGACGGCAGCGGCGGTGGGCGTTGCGGAAACAGCGGGAACGGAAGTAGAAGAAATCACCAGAAGGGTAATCGAACTGTTAAAAACGATGTGATTGAGATTTAGATAAGGAGGAAACGATTATGACAAATCAACAGGCACTGGGAATGATCGAAACGCGCGGCCTGGTAGGCGCGATCGAAGCGGCGGACGCCATGGTCAAAGCGGCCAACGTATCGCTTATCGGGAAAGTCCACGTAGGCGGCGGGTTGGTTACGGTGTTTGTACGCGGCGACGTAGGCGCGGTGAAAGCGGCTACAGACGCCGGCGCGGCTGCCGCGGAGCGCGTAGGCGAAGTGAAATCGGTACATGTGATTCCGAGGCCCCACAATGAAGTGGAATCCATCCTGCCGACACTGAAGTCTGCGGATTAACATTACCGGTATAAAATACCGGAAAAAGGAGACGAATAATCATGGCTAATGATCAAGCATTGGGAATGATTGAGACAAAAGGCCTGGTAGGCGCCATCGAAGCGGCGGACGCCATGGTGAAAGCCGCCAACGTCACGCTGGTCGGCAAGGAAAAAGTAGGCGGCGGCTTGATGACGGTGTTTGTGCGCGGCGACGTGGGCGCGGTAAAAGCGGCTACGGACGCGGGCGCGGCGGCTGCGGAGCGCGTTGGCGAGCTGCTGAGCGTGCATGTCATCCCGAGGCCCCACGCGGAAGTAGAGATGATCTTGCCGCACAATTAATGACCGCCGGTCTGAGTTCGTAAGGGGGTGACTGTGTGAAGGTCATCACTGAGCAGTATATACGCAGCTTGCTTAAGGAGAAAGGGCTCCGGGAGTTCCATGTAGAACACGGCCTGATCCTTTCTCCGGCGGCGAAGGATTATTTGAATCAGGAACGTGTGCGCGTATGTTACGATCCGCCCACCGGCCGCGTTTTCGTGGATATTAGCGACGGCAAGCGGTTTGTGGACGCGGAAACCGGCGAGGGTTACGACGAAAAGCCGGAAAGCATGACGCATCTGGTTGGAAACATGCTGGTCTATAAAGACCACGCGCGCATCGTTTTTCGCGGGGAGCTGGATCATTTGCAGTCGCAGATCGTGTTGACGCAGACTTCGCTCTTCGGCAAATCTCCTGAAAAGCTGCTGCTGGATCTTGAGAATGTTTTAGTATTTGTACGAAATCTGCTGCGGGCCGAAGTACTGGACGAACCGGTGGGGGACGCGCAGATGCTTGGGCTGAGCAGCGCGGAGCTGCGGGAGCAGTCGCATCATCCCCAAGAGTATTTCGGCGTCAAAGCCATGACGCTGCCCCACTACGGTATGGGCGAGGCGTACGCGCGGATGAACCTGCTCCGGTCCCAGTCGCGGCAGGCGGAGATCGCGGCGGTGCACGCGTTCCGCGAGGAGGGGACGATTTCGCATCAGGATATCCTGCTTGCGCTCAACCGCCTTTCCAGCGGATTCCACATCCTGTGCTGCCGTTTACTGGCCGGGTATTATGGAGACGGAGGGACGGGCGAATGACGCGGGAAGAACAGATTGCGGCTTTGGTCGCCCGCGCCTTTTCCGAAGAAGGGCTGGTCCAGGTCGAGGCCTCGGCGCGGCACGTCCATCTTTGCGAAGCGGATGTGGAGACGCTTTTCGGCAAAGGCGCGAAGCTGACGCAAAAGCGCCCGCTCTCCCAAAAAGGAGAGTTTCTGAGCGAGGAGCGCGTATCTGTCGTGTCTGAGCGCAGGACGCTGGAAAATGTCGCCATACTCGGTCCGACCAGGCCGCGAAGCCAGGTGGAGCTTTCCCTTACCGACGGCGTTTCACTGGGTTTGAAGCTACCGGTACGGGACTCCGGCGACGTCGAGGGTTCGCCGGGGATACTTCTTCGCTCGGCGACTGGAGAGGTAAGGCTGGACTGCGGTTGCATTGCCGCAAGAAGGCATCTGCACGCCACGCCGGAAGACGCCCGGATACTCGGCCTTAGCGACAAACAGTTACTATCCGTAGAAGTGTTGGGTAGCCGAAGAACGGTGTACCGCGATGTGCTTGTGCGCGTCAGAGAAAGTTTCCGTCTGCGCGTACATCTGGATATGGACGAAGCCAACGCGGCGGGCATGGACGGTTTCACCCTGGGACGGCTTATACAGTAAGGAGAACCTGCCGATGGATATGGCTTATGCCAACAAACTCTCTTCGCAGACGAACGAAGTGATCGGGCGGCCCGTCAGGCGCCCCGGGAAGCGTTTCAAATGCGGCCTGGATCTGGGTACGGCGTACATCGTACTCGTCGTGCTCGACGACGACGACAGCCCTGTCGCCTGCGAGATGGAATTCGCGTCGGTAATCAGGGACGGGGTCGTTTTGGATTACTTCGGGACGCTGGAGATCGTCAAACGCCTCAAAACAAAAATCGAAGAGGGTATAGGGCAGGAGCTTCTCTACACGGCTATCGCCATGCCGCCCGGGACAGAGTCCAGCATAAAGACGCACAAGTATATCGCCGAAGGAGCGGGTTTTGAGGTTACCAACGTACTCGACGAGCCTACCGCGGCGAACGCGGTGCTCCGGGTGCAAAACGGCGTCGTGGTGGACGTCGGCGGCGGTACGACGGGTTACTCGGTGATCGCCGGCGGAAAAGTCGTCAAAGTGGGCGACGAACCTACGGGCGGGACGCATCTAAGCCTGGTCATCGCCGGGAATCGGGGTATCCCCCTAGAGGCGGCGGAGGCCTATAAGCAGGACGCGCGTAACTACAGCGCGCTGCTTCCGGTGGTACGGCCTGTGTTGGAAAAAATGGCGACCATCGTAAAGCGGGGCATAGAGGGATACGGAGCGGAAACAATTTATCTGTGCGGGGGGACATGCAAGCTGACGGGCGTCGAAAACGTGTTCGAAGACGTCTGCGGGATTCCCGCGCTTGTGCCGGAAAACCCTCTGCTGATCACGCCCCTTGGTATCGCGTTGTGCTGCTAAACTTAACGAATTACTCGCACATCGTTTGTGCTTGGCAAAGGAGGTGCTACATTTGGACAACCAGGAACTCATTCAACAAGTATATAATTTAGTTCAGAAAGCCATTAAGAAAATCGAAGAAAGCGATGATTGCCTTGACGTCGCGGCTGTGCCGGGACAAAGTCCGCTAATACTCACGTCCGCCCACGGGACCACTTGTCATCCGGCGCTGGAGCGGTTGGGCGGGATCTGCGCCCTGCTTTGTAACGATGAAGTCGATCTGGATAAGGTCAGTTGCGTCGTTATATATGATCTGACACTGGATAATTTATCCAGGCTGGCGCTTGGATGCGCCGACAACGGCTTTGCCGGGATCGCCGCCAGGGCGCTGCTTATGGGGAAGCCGGTGTACGCGGTCCGCGAAGGCGTCGAGCTTCTCGGATATGAGCAAAGCGGCGGCGCGTATTACGATTTACTAAACGAACATCTGACGAAACTACAGCGATGCGGGCTTGCGGTCGTGGCTGAGGCTGACCTGGACGAAGCTGTCCTGGGTTTGAAAAAGCCGGAGAAAGCCTCGCGGGGAGGCGGCGCCGGAAAGAGCGTGGCTATCGGCAAGAAAGTACTTACGGAGAGCGACGTCAGGCAGGCGCTGGCTAACGGGGCTTGCGAGTTGCTCATCGAGCCGAAAGCTATCGTTACGAGCCTGGCAGCCGAATACGCCGTCAAGAAAAGCATAACGATAACCCGCATGGCGTAACGCCAGGTCGGGCGAAGGTTGTGTAAGGGCTACGCCCGCTCAAGGATAAAAAGCGTAGTTTATCAAAAATAGGGATGTGTTAACTATGTTCCCTGCATTAGTTATAGGCAACGTATGGGCGACCCGGAAGGACAGCCGCGTCGAAGCGATTAAAATGCTCATCGTCAAGCCGTTGAACTACACGGATGAGAACGCCGAACAAACGCCCGTGATCGTCGCGGACTGGATCGGCGCAGGCGTCGGCGAGCGGGTGATCGTCGTGACGGGCAGCGCGGCGCGCTGCGCCGCGGGCGATCAGGGTATCCCCATCGACGCTTCCGTCATCGGGATTATCGACGGTGAAGAGATCGTCTGACGAGGAGGCGTTTTGTATGGACGCGACGGCAATCGCGCTGCAAGCGGGTATCGTAGGCGGCGGCGGCGCCGGGTTTCCCACGCATGTCAAGCTATCGGCAAAGGCCGGCTGTTTTATCGTCAACGCCGCCGAATGCGAACCGCTCATCGAAGTGGATAAATTCCTCGTGCGTACGCGCGCGAACGATCTGGTGCGCGGCGCCGTGGAGATGGCCGGGGCGGTGGGCGCCGACCGGGTGGTGTTCGCCGTCAAAAAGGCGTATACCAAAGAAGTCGACTGCCTGAACGCGGCGATAGAAGCGCAAAACCTGCCTCTGGACGTCTCGGTGTTCGGTATGCGGACCTTTTATCCCGCGGGGGACGAGCAGCTTATCTCTCTGCTGGTAACGGGCAAAAGCGTACCGGAGCGCGGACTTCCTGTGGACGTGGGCGCCGTGGTGGATAATGTATCTACGGTGCTGAACTTTTACGACGCGACGCAAGGCAAACCGGTCACTCATCGCGTACTGTCCGTGACGGGGGCGGTCCGGGAGGCGCTTATACTCCGCGCCCCCATCGGCACGCCTGTCAGGATGTGTCTCGACGCGGCCGGCGAAGTAACGGAAGGTTCGAGCCTCGTCATGGGCGGCCCGATGATGGGTAAGTATTACAACGCTTCAGAGATTGATGACTTAGTGATTAAAAAAACAGATGGAAATATCCTCGTGCTGCCCCCCGGGCATAAGCTCCACGCCATGGCCGGGGCGGATATCCTCAAGCTGCAGAACCGGGCGCGCTCCTCCTGTATCAAGTGCAGGATGTGCACGGATCTGTGCCCGCGCTATCTGAGCGGCCACAATGTAAATCCCCATGTCGTCATGCAAAATTTTTACAGGATCGATCACATAGCCGATCCGGAAGAGTTCCAACGCGCCTTTGGCAGCGCGATGAATTGTTCGGAGTGCGGCTTGTGCGAGAACTATTCATGCCCGATGATGCTCTCCCCGCGGCGCGTCAACGCGTACGTGAAGACCAGACTCGCGGAGAAAGGCGTAAACCCGGAGCGCAATATGCGCCCCATGGCGCGTTCATTCTTCGGCGAACGGCTGGCGCCCACCGCGCGCCTGACAGCCAGGCTTGGCTTGAGCCGGTTTGTCAGGCATTTGGGCGACGGGCTTGTGGAGCTGAAGCCCTCAAGAGTCCGTCTGCCGCTAAAGCAGCATCTCGGGGTAGCCTGCGTCCCGCTTGTGTCGGAAGGCGAACGCGTATCGGAAGGGGATTTGATCGCCGCCGTCCCGGAAGGCAAGCTGGGCGCCAATCTGCACGCTTCGATCAGCGGCGCGGTACTCGCGGTTAATAACGAAACTATACTGATAGGGTAGCTAGGAAGTGCTTGATGATGATGAACGCGATAGGAATGTTGGAATTCAACAGCATAGTCAAAGGGATAGAGACTTGCGATATCATGCTTAAAGCGGCCGACGTCCGGCCTTTGCGGTGCTGCAGCGTCTGCCCGGGAAAATACATCGCGCTCATCGCCGGGGATACCGGCTCGATGAACGCGGCGATGGACGCGGGGGAGAAAGCGGGCGCCGAATTCGTTGTGGATATGCTGCGCATCCCCAGAGTACATGAACAGTTGATCCCGGCGATTTCCGGCACGGCGGCCGTCGAGCGGGGCGAAGCCGTGGGCGGTCTGGAGTTTTTCAGCATCGCCAGCGCTGTCCGGGCCGCGGATGAAGCGCCGAAAGCGGCGTCCGTGAGCCTGATCGACGTAAAAATCGGCTACGCGGTCGGCGGAAAAGGCGTGGTGCTTTTCACAGGCGACGTCGGTTCGGTGCAAAAGGCGCTGGACGCGGCGAAAAACAGGACTTCCGACGCCGGGCTGCTGGTGTGTTCCACATTGATCAACCGTCCGTCGGAGGAGCTATATCTGAGTTTATTGTAAACATGGAATTATTCTAAGTATTAAACGCATTAATGGAGGTGTATTCAATGTTTGACGAACTTGTCGCCAATGTTACGAATGTAGGTGTGTTTACCGAGTCCATCTCAGAGTTTTTCGGCAATCTCTCAATTAATATGGTTATTGTATTTATCATGATGATTTTTATGATCGTGGGCGCTATCGACAAAATCCGCGGGAATAAACTCGGTTACGGCGAACAATTTGACGAAGGGTTCAACGCTATGGGTCCGCTGGCCATCGCCATGGTCGGCGTGGTCGCGCTGGCGCCGGTACTCAGAGTCATTCTTCAACCCATCATCGCGCCGGTATATCAGCTCTTCGGCGCTTCTCCCGCGATGTTCGCGACGACCTTGTTAGCCTGCGACATGGGCGGGTATCCTCTCGCCATGCAGCTCGCGGGAAGCGACGTCGTTGTCGGAAACTACGCGGGCCTTATCCTGGGTTCCATGATGGGGCCGACTATCGTGTTCACGATCCCGGTGGCGCTTTCCATAATCAAAGAAGAGCACCGTCCGTTCCTGGCGTCCGGTATCCTCGTGGGCCTTATCACCATCCCCCTCGGCTGTATCGCCGGCGCGCTGGCGATGAACCTGACCCCCTTCAAGATGAATATCGGAACGGCTGTGGTAAACCTGATTCCGGTTATCATCATCGCGGTACTTATCGCGGTGGGGCTTTGGTTCAAGCCTCAGTCGATGATGAACGGTTTCCTGAAGTTCGGAAACGCTATCACCATTCTTATCACCATCGGCACTGCCCTCGCGGTTTTCCAATATCTCACCGGGATTAAATTCCCCTTATTCAACATCATGGTCGAACCCGACGCGAACGGCGTGATCCCGCTGGAAGACGGCATCATGATCGTGGGCGCTATCGCTATCATGCTGATCGGCGCCTTCCCCATGGTTAAATGGATCACGAAGGCGTGCAAGACGCCCCTCATGAAAGTCGGTAAAGCCTTCGGCATGAACGAGCAGGGATCGGCGGGCCTCGTCGCGACGCTGGCGAACAATATCCCGATGTTTAATATCTTCAATGAAATCGACTCCAAAGGCAAAATCCTCAACGTCGCTTTCGCGGTGAGCGCCGCCTTCGTATTTGGCGACCATCTGGGATTTACCGCCGGCGCCAACTCCGAGATGATATTCCCCGTAATCGTCGGTAAACTGGTCGCCGGTATCACCGCGCTGATTCTGGCGAACATCCTCGCGCCCTCGCTGCTGAAGAAGATCGAAGTGGAATCCAAGGATGCGCCGGAAGCCGAACCGGCGGATGCTGAACCGAAAGAGGCGTAAGCATGAATATAAGCGAACAGATGATTGCCGATATCGTCAGGCGGGTCGTGGAGTCCCTGGACGAAAGAGGCGCGGCGTTTGAGAAGCACAGGGACCCTTCGGGCGTTATGTCTGTGCGTACCTCGAGCGTGAAGCCGGAGCCTTTCGACACAGGTAAGCCGGGAGACAAAGTGTTCCTCACGGACGTGTCCACTCTTGAAGAAAGCCCCCGCCTCGGCGCCGGCGTGATGGAGATGGATCATTCGGATTTCGACTGGACGCTGAAGTATGACGAATGGGACTACGTGATCGACGGCACGCTGGAAATCGTGATCGACGGCAGGCGTATCGTAGGGAACGCCGGCGATATGATCTTTATACCCGCCAACTCCAGCATCACGTTCAGCTGCCCGACCACATGCAGATTCGCTTACTTCGTGTATCCTGCCGACTGGTCCAATCAATAGCATATAGTTGAACGTTACGATAAGCGGCGTCCTGGAGCTGAATAGGCTCATAGGCGCCGCTTGTCCCGTTCCTGGCGGGAACGATAACCGGCGGGAAAATATCGGAGAATGGTATAAAATGGATTCCTTGCAATGATAATTCCTTTTTGATAAAATATTAACATCAGTAAACGTTAGGTGGTGTGGTCATCGTGTATCGGGCAGTTATTGCCGATGATGAGCCTGTTATCAAAATGGATATCAGAGAAATCCTTGAAATGAACGGCTACGAGGTCGTCGGCGAAGCGTTGGACGGTTTTGAGGCGGTACAGCAGTGCCGTATGCACAAACCGGATTTTGTGATTCTGGATATTAAAATGCCCTTGCTGAACGGACTAAAAGCCGCGGAAATCATCAATCGCGAAAAACTCTCAAACTGTGTGCTGCTGCTGACGGCTTACGGGGATAAATCCATGGCCGCGGAAGCGTCCAAAGCCGACGTAATGGGTTATCTTGTGAAGCCCATCGACGAAAACGCGCTCATCCCCGCGATCGAGGTGGCGCTGCACAAGCAGAATGAAATCAATAAAATCAACGCCGAGTGTGAAAAAGCGAAGCAGGCGCTTGAAGCGCGAAAACTGCTTGACCGCGCGAAAGGGATCATTATGGATTCCCGCGGGATGAGCGAGATGGAGGCGTATCATTATATCCGAAAGGTGGCTATGGATAAAGAATGCACGATGGCGCAGGTAGCGGAGATGATCATTTTCTCCAATCATTAGACGAGGAGCTCGTTCGCGCCTGTCGCACGCATACCGACCTCGGCGAAGCGGACATTCAAATACTGCTTGAAGTCAACCATAGCCTGCGCATCGTGCATGATTTAGAGGGCGGGGATATTTTTATCGACTGCCTTACCCCCACAGGCGAACAAGCTGTGGTGATCGCGCAGTTGTGCCCGCCCGATACGAATTATCCCCGCAACATCGTCGGAGAACTCATGCTGCCCAGCAACGAGCCGGGCGTTTTTCGCACGCTGCAAATAGGGGTGCCTTCGCGAAAGCTCAAGGCGGTGGTTACCGGCGATTATCTGATCCGCCAGAATGTCAGCGCTATTCGTAACCCGGAAGGCCGCGTGATCGGCGTGCTCATCGTCGAACGTCATATCCAGGGGGCTGATCTATGGGACCCCGAAAGCCCCAGCGAGATATTAAAAGCCGCTTACGACGCTAAAGAGATGGAGCATGTCGCCGAATATATGAATGACGGGCTTGTACGGTTCAACATGCAGTCGGTGGCGGTCTACGCGAATACCCGCGCCCGGCAGATATACGGCGGCATTAATTATATGGACGATATTGTGGGCATGCCCTTTGAGAATCTCGCTTTTGGAGAGATCCGTTTTGACGACATTTGTAAGACAGGCCGCAACGCTCATACCGAGGTGAAAATCGGCGGCTTTATTCTCAACGTGGTCTACGCGCCGATCTTCGGCAGCGGCAACGAGCCCATGGGCGCCGTTATGCTCATCGAGGACAGGACCGAGGAGAAAAACATCGAAAAAGAGCTTGTGTTGAAAAGCGCCGTAATCGATGAGATTCACCATCGCGTCAAGAATAATTTGCAAACAATCATCAGCCTTTTGCGCCTGCAGCGGCGGCGTATCAGCAGCGCCGACGCCCGCACCGCGTTCTCCGAGACGATGGCGAGGATTTTCAGCATTTCTTTGTCGCATGAGATCCTTGCGCAGACCGGCGTCGATGATGTGGATATAAAAGATATGCTCAGCCGCATGCTGAATCACGCGAAAAGCTATATTATACCTGAAAATCTCGACCTGACGCTGGAAGTCCACGGCGATAGTATCCAGATGGCGTCGAGTATGGCGACTTCTATCGCTATGGTGGTAAACGAACTGGTTCAGAATTGTATTAAACACGCGTTTATCGATAGGCAGCGCGGCTGTATTTTGCTTGTGATCTCGCGCGGTATGCCGTATTCATCCATTGAGATTACTGACGACGGCGTCGGCTATCGCCTCGACGATGTACGTGAAGGCAGCCTGGGCCATAAGCTGGTACAGAGCCTTGTGCAGGATAAACTGTTCGGAAAGCTGATGATAAACTCGTCGCCGGAGGGCACCAAGGCTGTTTTTACATTTCTTACGGAACCGACTATCCAACGCGCCAAGGATCGGGAAAACGCCGTACAGCGTATGCTCGAACACGAACTGGCGGAAAGATAATCGGTTTATAAGCAGGGAGGAGGGCTTTTTTGTGCTGTCATCGGATATAAAAAGCAAGGCGCTGCGGATTGGATATACATCCTGCGGCATAATCCCGGCGGCGGTATTCGAAGAATACGAGCGCTACCTGGATGAACGCGTAAAGAGTTATCCCGGATCGAAAGAATTATATCAGATGTTATATAAAATGGCCCGGCCCCCGGAAGGCGGCAAGTCGGTCATCGTCTGTAGCCATCGCTATAATAAATACCGGCTGCCTGTAGAGCTGGACGGGCTGATCGGTAAGTGCTACCTGTACGAATACAGGCTTCCTTATTCGCCGGAGCACCGGGCAAAGGACGAGTTTGAAGCGTATTTGCATACGCTTGGCGTCCGGGTCCTGGAGGAAGAGATCCCCCTTCGGTGGGCCGCGGTAAAGGCCGGTTTGGGGAAATTCGGGCGAAACACCTTCATCTATACCCCGGAAGCCGGCTCCTACGTCCAGTTTGATGCATGGGTCGTGGATACGGAGCTTGATTACGATCCCGCGCCGGAGGATATTTATATGCCCGAATGCGGCGAGGATTGTCAAAAATGCGTTCAGGCTTGCCCTACGAACGCCCTGGCGGACGGCTTTTCCATGGACCGGGGGAAATGCGTCGCCCACACGACGACCCGGGGGACGGACGGGTCGGATGAAGAGGCGCTAGAACAAATGGGGGCGTGGATATACGGTTGCGACATGTGCCAGGACGCCTGCCCCCGCAACGCGGACCGCTTCACGGAAAAAGAAGAGTTCCCGCTGTTGGCGGAGCATGAAAAATTCCTTTCCCGGGACGGCGCCCTGGACATAGACGAGGATACATACGCGAACGCCATCTTCCCCCATTTCTGGTATACAGGCAAGGACGGGCTGTGGAAGTGGCACGGCAACGCCCTTCGCAGTATGGTTAACTCCGGGGACCCGGCGTATCATGAACGGATAAAAAAGGCCCGGAACCACGAAGACGTCCGGGTAAGGGCGATAGCGGAATGGGGCTGCAGGAAACTCGGGCTGGGATGATTGCCGAAAAAGCAGGTTGCCGGTCTATTGGGGTTATAGGAGTTATTTTATAAGCGGGGGTAGAGCTGTGACGATCATCATTACGGACTGCGACCACGGAAACATCGACGAGGAGACGAAGGTTTTCGCGACGGCAGGGCTGACGTTCCGCCTGGAGCAATGTATAACTGAAGACGACCTGATAGCCCGTTGCGCCGGCAGCGAATACCTGATCAACCAGTACGCGCCGATGACCCGCCGGGTGATGGAAGCGCTGCCGGATTTGAAGTTCGTAGCGCGTTACGGCGTGGGCGTCGACAATATCGACGTAGCGGCCGCGACGGAACTGGGGGTGCAGGTGTGCAACGTGCCGGATTACGGCATGAACGAAGTAGCGGACCACGCACTGACCTTTTTCCTGGCGCTCAGCCGAAAGCTGATCCCCATGAATGAACAGACGAGGGCGCTTCGCTGGGATTACAAAGCAAGTAAACCAATCCGGCGTATGAGCGATATGACCGTAGGCTTGTATGGTTTGGGGCGAATCGGGAAAAACTTCGCGGGTAAGGTTCGTACCCTGGGCTGCAAAGTCGTCGGGTACGACGTCAACGACGCGGTGTATAACGATCCCGCCATCGCTTTTATCGAAAAGGTCTCGTTTGACGATTTGCTGGCCCGCTCCGACGCGGTCCTCATCTTCGCCCCTCTGGAGACCACCCGTGGCGCGTTCGACAAAACCGCCTTGAGCAAGATGAAGCCTTCAGCTTATCTCATCAATACATCCCGAGGCGGCATCGTGGACGAAGCGGATCTCGACGAAGCGTTGAAAAACGGGACCATCGCCGCGGCCGCTTTCGACGTCATGTCCAAAGAACCGGCTGATCCCGCCCATCCTTTATTTCAAAATGAAAACTTTATCTGTACGCCCCATATGGCGTGGTACAGCGAAGAATCCGCCCTGGAGCTGAAGCGCAAAGCCGCCGAAGAAGCGGCGAGCTACGCGAAGGAGCGGACCTGCCGCTACCCGGTGAACAAACCTGCAACACCAAGATGAGCCGGGTACTAGTGTTGTGGACGCTGCACTAGCTATGCAACTCGATGGCGTAACCGCTCCGGTTTAAGGTTTCATAGATCTGCTCGGCGTGGTCCGGGCCGCGGGTCTCAAGCTCCACGTCCACGGCGCATTTCCCGATATTCAAGTCGATATTGTCCCTGTCGTGATGGACGGAGAGTATATTCGCCCCTGTCTCCGACAGGACGCCCAGGAAAGTACTGAGTTGGCGTGGCTTATCGTCCAGGATGGTCCGCACGGCGACTACCCGTTGGGCCTTTTTCAGGCCCTTGGCGATGATTTGGGCGATGATGTTGACGTCCACGTTGCCTCCGGAAAGGACGCAGGCGGCCTTTTTGCCCCGCAGATCCAGCTTGCCGTACATGGCTGCCGCCAATGTCACGGCGCCGGCGCCTTCCGCGATCATTTTGTGGTCTTCCAGTAAGCGCAGGATAGCCGCGGCTATCTCCCCTTCCTTGACCGTGACGACGCCGTCCACATATTGCTCGCAAAGGGCGAAAGTCTCCTCCCCTACCCGCTTCACGGCGATGCCGTCGGCGATGGTGGAGACGCTTTTTAATGTGACGATACCGCCTTTTTCCATGGATTGTTTCAACGAAGGCGCCCCTTCCGCTTCCACGCCCCATACTTCGCAGGAGGTTTTCTTCTTCTTGACCGCAGCCGCGATCCCGGAGATGAGCCCGCCGCCGCCTACCGGGACCAGGATTACATCCAGATCAGGCGCCTGTTCCAGAAGCTCGAGGCCTATCGTACCCTGACCGGCGATGACGTCCAGATCGTCGAAGGGATGCACCAGCGTATAACCGTAGGATTCCCGAAGCTCAAGGGCTTTCTCGTAAGCGTCGTCATAGACGCCGGGTACGAGGACGATCTCGGCGCCTAGGGCCCGTGTCCGCTCCACTTTAGACAGAGGCGTGCCGGCGGGCATGCAGATGATACTGGATATGCCCGCCATCCTGGCGGCGTACGCTACGCCTTGGGCGTGATTGCCGGCGGAACAGGCGACCACGCCGTGGCCTTTCTCCTCGGGGCTGAGCCGGCTGATCCGGTTGTAAGCGCCCCGCAGTTTGAATGAGCCTGTCTTCTGCAGGTTTTCCGCTTTAATATAGGTCATGGCGGCGGCGGAGAAGTCCGGCGCGGGGATTAAAGGCGTCCGCTGCGTCACCCCTTCCAGTTGCTTAGCCGCGTCCTGTATACGGTCATATATGCTTGTCATAATTCGCAGCCTTTCGTAAGACAGGCGGGACACCGAGTGCCCCGCCTGCTGTAGTTTGTTAAACGCGAGCGCTTGTATCAGATATCCGTTTATGCCTCGGCGGCCTTTTTCTCTTTCAGCGCCCTCCATACCTTTTCCGCGGTGATGGGTAAAGTAGAAATGCTTACGCCCGCGGCGTCCATGATGGCGTTTCGCACGGCGCCCATGGTGGGGTTGTTGGCGCCTTCGCCTACTTCCTTGACGCCCCAGGGCCCCGCCACCTCGTCGGTGGCGTCGATGAGGTAGTTGTCGAACTTGCACATATCCTTGGCGGTAAGCACGCGATAATTGGCGAGATCGGGATTGATTACCTTGCCTTTATCGTCGAAGAGCACCTGCTCCGCTACCGTCTCGCTGAGACCCATAGCGAAAGCGCCGTGTACCTGGCCCTTCATCAGGTTCGGGTTGATGATCTGGCCCGCGTCGTGGACGTCCCAGGCTTGCAGGATATCCACCTGCCCGGTCTCTTCGTCGATCTCTACCTCCGCCGCCTGGGCGCAGAAGCTGTAAGCGGGGGACGTCGCCACCGCGGCGCCTTTATAGTAGCCGCCTAACCTGGGCGGACTGTAGACGCCTGTGCCTACCAGGGGCCCCTTGACGATGAAATACTTTTTCGCCACTTCCTCGAACGTGAGCGGTTCGACTTTCGGGCGGGACCTGGACCAGATTTTGCCGTCCTCGCAGATCAGGTCGTCCGGCATCAGGTTCAGCATCAGGCCGGCGGTTTCCAGGATTTTTGCCTTGATATCCTCGCCTGCCCGTTTACAAGCCCAGCCCCCCATCAGGGTCTGACGGCTGGAATAAGCGCCGAAGTCGAGAGGCGTTGTCTCAGTATCCCCAGCGACGATCTTCATGTTTTCGTACCGGTAGCCCATGGCTTCCGCCGCCATCTGGCAGAGGGCGGTGTCGGAGCCCTGCCCGATATCCACAGACATGGTGTAAAGGGTCGCCGCGGTGCCGTCTTCGTTTACCCGTATCATACAGGAAGAATGGGGGTAATCGCTGCGGATGATGGCGTAACCGGCGCCGGAAACGAAAGAACCGGTAGCCATACCGAGGCCTCTGTTCTTCGGCATGCCTTCCGCCCTCTTCTTTTTCCAATCGGTGACCTCCTCGATCTTGTCGAGGCATTCGTCCAGATGGCAGGACTGTATACCGAAGCCGTTGATGGTGATGGTGTCGGGCTGTCTGGAGTTTCGCTTGCGCAGCTCCAGTGGATCGATACCCAGATCCTGGGCCACATTGTTTAAATGGCTCTCAAAGGCGTATTTGGGCTGTGGGGCGCCATGGCCCCTCTGGGCGCCGCAAGCCGGCAGGTTGGTATACATACGCTGCAGATTAAACTCATAGTTCTCAAAGTCATAAGTCAGGGTCAGCAGCCCGCCGGCATAATAAGCCGTAGCGATACCCAGGCTCGTATAAGCGCCGCCGTCCAGAAGGAAGTTGCACCGGACGCCGAGGATCTTGCCGTCCTTATCCACGCCGGTAGTGATCTCATATGTGCCCTGATGGCGTCCCCGGTTATGAGCGAACATCTCGTGGCGGTCGTAGAACATTTTCACCGGGCGGCCCGTCCGCCTGGACAGGATAGCGCTGCAGAACTCCAGGCCCGTAGGTTCGAGCTTGCCGCCGAAAGCGCCGCCGATATAAGGCTTGATGACCCGGACGTCGCCCAGCTTGAGTCCGAATTCCCTGGCGATATAATGCTGGAAATAATGGACGGTCTGTGTACTCGACCAGACGGTCAGCTTTCCTTCTTTCCAATAAGAGATCGCCGAATGGGGCTCGATGGGGCACTGGTAGGTGCGCTGGCCGACAAAGACGTCGGTGCGCGAATGATAGGCGTTTTTGATCGCGTCGTCCGGATCGCCGAACTGCTGATGGATCTCGGTATTGATGTTTCGCTCGTATTCCGCGTGGATCTGGGGCATATCCTCGTTCATCGCCGTCCTGTAGTCCAGGACCGGCGTCAGGGGCTCGTACTCCACCTTGATGGCTTTCAACGCCTTATAGCAGGTCTCTTCGTCGAGGCAGGCCACGGCGGCTACTTTATCGCCCACAAACAGGACCTTTTCTACACATAATACGTTTTCATCCCAGCGGGCGGGGCTGATGCCGTACTTCACGTCCGGGCAGTCCTTCGCGGTGATGACGTCGATGACGCCGGGGATCTTCAGCGCTTCGGAGGTATCGATGCTCAGTATCCTCGCGTGGGCGTAAGGGCTCTGCAGGAGCTTGCCGTAAAGCATATTGGGCATCTTCAAGTCTCCGCAGTATTTCGCCGAGCCGGTAGCCTTCTCCCGGCCGTCTATCCTCGGCTTGCTCTTTCCGATGACGTTATATGGTCTGGGCGCGTATATTTTACCAACATTATCTCTTTCATCAGCCATTGTCTTCGGCGCCTCCTTAATAATTTTCGATTTCCTGCCCGGACGCGGATAATATCGCCCGGATGATGTTGATATAACCTGAACAGCGGCATATATTCCCGGAGATGCCGTCGACGACTTCATCGTAAGTTGGATGGGGATTATTCATCAGCAGCGCTTTGGCTGAAAGGATCATGCCCGGGGAGCAGTATCCGCACTGGATCGCGCCGAACTCGAGGAATTTCTCCTGTACGACGTCCAGGCTGTCCGTAGTGGAAACGCCTTCGATGGTGACGACTTTCCTGCCGTCGGCTTCCACGGCCAGCATCAGGCAGGAGTTCATGGGCTTGCCGTCGATCAGCACCGTGCATGACCCGCAGTCGCCAAGCTCGCAACCCCTCTTTGTACCGGTCAGATCCAGATCGTCCCGGAGGAAATTGACGAGAAGCGTATTGGCTTTAACCGTTTTCGTATAGTCGATCCCGTTTACGTTGATCGTAACGAGAAAATGTTTTCTACCGTGGTCGTCGACCAGAAACTTTTCAGACATTTATCTCACTCCCCCCTAATTATGGCCATCGGCGATGGCTTTTTTAATTGCCCGCTTCGTGAATGTGCCCACCAGATCCCGGCGGTACTCCTCAGAGGCCCTGTGATCCGTGATTGGCTTGCATTCGTCGTGGGCGATGGCTGCGGCTTCCGCAAGGTTGACGTCCGTAGCCTCTTTGCCTTTCAGGAAGGCTTCGACCTTAGGCGCCCGCATGGGTACGGGAGCCACGGCGCCGAAAGCTACGCGGATATCCTTGATGGCCGCGCCGTCCATCTCCACTGCCGCGGCGACGCCCACCGTCGCCAGGGCGCCGGCTTTGCGCAGGGCGTATTTGAAATACGCGCTACCCGTCATGGCTTGGTCAGGAATGACGATCTCGGTCATGACTTCGTCCCGGGTAAGGACGGTCTTGCCGGGGCCCACGAATACTTCTTCGAGGGGGAGCGAACGCGTCCCCCCGACGCCGACCAGCGTCGCCGTGGCGCCGAGTACGATTAGAATGGGGGGCAGATCCGCCGACGGGACAGCGGATACAATGTTGCCCGCTACAGTACCCGCGTGGCGCACCTGGTTAGCCGCCATGGTCTGAGCGGCGTTGGAAACGGAGTTGTACATCCTGTTCAGTACTTCCGAAAAAATCAGGTCGTTGTGCGTGGAAGCTCCGCCGATCACAAGGCCTTTGCCCTTGACATATTCGATCTTTTTCAACCCGGGGACTTTCTTCAGGGAAATCAGGGTCTTCGGCGCGATCACGCCATTCTTCATTTTTGTGAGAATGTCGGTCCCGCCCGACAAAATCATGGCGTCGTCATACTCCGCCATCAGTTGGCTGACCGCTTCTACGCTATCGGGCGTATAGTAATCAAAATCAGGCAAATACAAGTTTTCCTCCCCCTTTATGTCATATTATCAAACCGTTCTTTTCAATGTACATATTGTATGATATCACATTCGCCCGGGGATGAAAAGACACTTAAAATTCCCGGCTATTGCATAGGCATAAGGTTTCCTGTAAGATGAAAACAAATACATGCAAACGGGGGGCGACACCATGGATCGAATCGAACTTGCCCGGCTCAGCCGCTCATATGAAAGCCTCGCGGGGGAAACCGTCGCGGTGTGCGGCTGGGTCAAAACGATACGGGATTCCAAGGCCGTTGGATTTATCGAGCTGAACGACGGCTCGGCTTTCGGCGGCGCCCAGGTCGTGTTTGAAGAAAGCGGGTTAAATAATTATAAAGAGATCGCCAGGCTGGGCGCGGGGGCCGCTATCGCCGTCACCGGCGTCGTGGCGGTTACCCCCGGAGCCAAGCAGCCATATGAGATCAAGGCGACGGCTATCGAAACGCTGGGGGAAGCCGGACCGGACTATCCGCTGCAAAAAAAACGCCACACGCTTGAGTTTCTGCGTACCATCGCCCATCTGCGCCCCCGGACGAATACTTTTCAAGCCGTCTTTCGTATACGCTCCGCGGCGTCCTTCGCCATCCATCGCTTTTTCAACGAGCGGGGCTTCGTTTATGTGCATACCCCCATCATCACCGGCAGCGACGCGGAAGGCGCGGGGGAGATGTTCCGGGTGACGACCCTGGACGCGAAAAAACCGCCCCTTAACGAAAGCGGCGACGTGGATTATACCCGCGATTTCTTCGGCAAACAAACGAGCCTCACCGTTTCCGGGCAGCTTGAAGCCGAGACTATGGCCCTTGCTTTCAGCAAGGTCTATACTTTCGGCCCTACATTCCGGGCGGAGAATTCCAATACGCCGCGACACGCGGCGGAGTTCTGGATGATCGAGCCGGAGATCGCCTTTGGAGGCCTGGACGAGGATATGGCGCTGGCGAAAGATATGCTCCAAAGCGTGCTGGGCGAGATACTGGAGACCTGCCCGGACGAGATGCGCTTCCTCAACGACTTCTATGACAAAGAGTTGATCGAACGTCTGGAGCGGATCGTGAAGTCGGACTTCGCCCGTATCACCTATACGGAAGCTATCCGGTTGCTGGAGCCTCATCAGGCAGAGTTTACTTATCCTGTCTCCTGGGGCGCCGACTTACAGACCGAGCATGAACGTTTCCTCACCGAAAGGATATACAAAGCGCCCGTCTTTGTCACCGACTACCCGAAGGAGATCAAGGCGTTCTACATGCGCCTTAACGACGACGGCAGGACGGTAGCCGCCATGGACTGCCTCGTCCCCGGCGTGGGGGAGATCATCGGGGGCAGCCAAAGGGAGGAGCGGCTGGACGTACTGGAGCGGAGGATGGCCGAGATGGGGATAGATCCCGCCGACTATAGCTGGTATCTGGATCTACGCCGGTACGGGGGCGTCCGGCACGCCGGCTTCGGCCTGGGTTTCGAGCGGCTGCTGATGTATACGACGGGGATATCCAATATCCGCGACGTTATGCCCTTCCCCCGCACTACAGGCTGGGCGGAGTTTTAGGCAGATAAACGTAGGCAATCAGAGTCGGTATATAACCTGCGCGCTCATAACTGCGCTTCAAATAAATCATTCAATACGACTTCTGAAACTATCTCGGCGCTGTAGATGTTTTTTTTCAGACCGAAGGTAGTTATCATAGTGGTAATCGCTGCTTTCCGCGTATTGGTTGCGTTTGTGAAAACAGTTCTTTTATTTCGCAGCAGCTCGGAATACTTCTTGTCAATCTGGTATTCGCCCGAAGAAAACTTGATTTCACATAGATTTATGACTTTGTCGCTTCTATCTATGACAAGGTCGATCTGTGTCCCCAAATCATCGTCTTTTCCAACCCAGGAGAAGGCGGAAGTCAGGACGCCGGATATGCCGAGTTTTTTACGGATTTGGGATAAATGAAGCAAGCAGAGCTTTTCAAAAGCGAAACCGCTCCAGGCGCCATACGCCGACGTTGTCGAGAACCTCAGCCAAAAGTCGCTTGCGTACTCCGCCCGTCTTGACCGGAACCTGATGTCAAAAAGAGAGAAAAAGTCAATCAATTGATACAAGCTGTCTTTTTTCTTTTTACCGAAAGATATATACTCCCGGACAAATCCGCTAAGCGTTAAATCGCGAAGTATTTTCGTCAGAGTGCCGCCATTAGAAATGCCATCTACCCCGATTAGCTCGCTGCGTGTCATGCCGGAGCCTTTTTTTGCCAACGCTTCAATAACGCGCATGTATGCGTCCGCATTTTTGAACAATGAACGGTACAGGTTCGCGAATTCATCACGGAGTTCTGCGTTTTGCGCAAAGTATATGGCGTCGACATTTTGGTACAGACTGAGTTGTGGTTGGAATTGATCCATATAGTACGGTATTCCTCCAAATATCATATACGCTTCGGCGATTTGATATCTGGTCATCGGGATGTTTTGCCGCTTATAGTATTGTTCGCTCTCGTATAGATTGAATGGACTGAGAAAGATATGTCTTGTGAGCCTGTTGTGCAGCCCACCGGTGTTGTTGACAACGTTTTCGGTAATCCACGTCGCCGCAGAGCCACATATGATGAGCAGCACGTCATCTCTGCCGGATGCCCGCCGATTCCAAAAGAAATCAAGCCCAGACAAAAAATCGGAATGCTGCGCAGCCATCCAGGGTACTTCGTCCAAAAATATGGTTACTTTTTTCATGGTTCCCCGTTTGGATATCTGGTCAACGACTTTGAAGAGATTGTTGAAAGCGTCCATCCAATTATTCGCATCCGTAATCCCTTCAAATCCAAGCTGCCTGATTTCGAAATTCCAAGCGTTAAGCTGCGTTTCATTATCTCCGCCCAAAACGCCGGTCGCATAAAAAGCGAGCCTATTCTTGAAGAGTGTTTTTACCAAAAACGTTTTGCCGACCCTTCTTCTGCCGTATACGGCAACAAACTCAGACCTATCCGACTCATAGCAGTTTTCGAGTGCCTCGATTTCGCGTTCCCTTCCCACTATATCCATAATAACCTCAAATCTCCGACGTGATAGTAAAAAGCATTATCTAGCTGAATGTATGTGATTATTGGCACATTACGCTGGATGACACGCTTCAGTTTGTTGGCAATCATACCATATAAATCGAGTTAAGTCAATATATAGAATACATTTTCGCTTTCCCAAGCAAAACATTTTTCCAGCGGAATCTACCTTTAAATAGGCACTTTCCGCTGACAGCCCAATCTATAAAGTGGCATTTTATTTTCTGCATTTCATCATGTGCAGTCCATGCACCTTGTAAAAAAACCTGTCTAACGTTATCATGGAATAAAGATAATCGATTCGGAGCGCAATATGACAAAAGAAATATCACCGGGCAAAAAGCCCGTCAAATCGCCAAATATCAGCGCGGACGGCGACCAGTACCGCATACTGGAGATCGACCCCCGCCTTAAGCCCTTCGCGGGAGATATCAAGCTTCGCATGGACCGCTACCGCAATGTCAGGGATACCCTCATCCCCGGCGGCGGACCGGTATCCGCTTTCGCGAACGGGTATCTGTACTACGGTTTTCACAAAACGAAAGGCGGATGGGTCTACCGGGAATGGGCGCCAAACGCCCGGGAGATCGCGCTGACAGGAGAATTCAACGGCTGGAACGACCAAAGCCATAAAATGCGGAGGCTGGAAAACGGAAACTGGGAGCTGAAGGTTAAGGGGGGCATCCCCCACGGCTCCAGGGTCAAGCTGAAAGTGGCGGCCGGCGGGCGCGTATTCGAGCGGATACCCCTTTACTGTAAACGACTCGTACAGGACGAAGCCTCAAAAGACTTCGACGGTGTGATATGGGCCCCGCCGGAGCCGTATAAATGGCGGGATAAAGGCTTCGCGCCGCGAAAGCCGTTGTATATATACGAGTGCCATATCGGTATGTCCGGGGAGAAGGAAGGCGTAGCGACCTTCGCCGAGTTTGCGGCGGACGTGCTGCCCCGGATAAAACAGCTCGGTTATACCGCGATCCAGATCATGGCCGTCATGGAGCATCCCTTTTACGGCTCCTTCGGTTACCAGGTGTCCAATTTTTATGCCGTGTCGTCCCGCTTCGGCACCCCCGATGAATTGAAAGCCCTTGTGGATAAAGCCCACAGTATGGGAATAGCCGTTATCATGGATCTGGTTCATTCCCATGTGGTTAAAAACACCAGGGAAGGGCTGGCGGAGTTTGACGGCACGGACTATCAATTCTGCCACAGCGGGAGCCGTGGCGTACATAAAGCGTGGAACACCCGCCTGTTCAACTACGGCAAGCACGAAGTGATCCATTTTCTTCTATCGAATGTCAAATATTGGATGACAGAATATCATTTGGACGGCTTCCGTTTTGACGGCGTTACTTCCATGCTCTACAGCCATCACGGGCTGGGCGAGGCTTTTACCGATAACAGCCAGTATTTCTCCATGGATACGGACCTGGACGCGGTCACATATCTGCAGCTTGCCGCGGAACTCGTGAAAGAGCTTAATCCGGGCAGCATATTGATCGCTGAAGACATGAGCGGCATGCCGGGCATGTGCTTGCCTGTCGCCGACGGCGGCATAGGTTATGATTATCGGCTGAACATGGGATTACCGGATTATCTGATCAAGCTGATGAAGCAGAAAGACGAGTTATGGTTCCTCGGCACTCTCTGGTATGAGCTGACCAACCGCCGTCCGGGGGAAAAAGCCATCGGCTATACGGAATCCCACGATCAGGCGCTTGTGGGTGATAAAACCCTGATGTTTTGGCTGGCAGACAAAGATATGTACTGGCACATGAGTAAATTTGAGCGGAACGACAGAATCGACAGGGCCATGGCCCTGCACAAAATGTTTCGTTTCATCGCCTGCGCCGCCGGGGGCGAGGGGTATCTGAACTTTATGGGGAACGAGTTCGGACATCCCGAGTGGGTAGATTTCCCACGGGAAGGCAACAACAGCAGTTATTATTACGCGAGAAGGCAATGGCATTTAGTGGACGACCCGAATCTTAAGTATCAATACCTGCGCGACTTCGATCAGGCGATGCTGGCTTTTCTGGCGGCGCCGGATCTGCTGGACGAGCCGGCGGTATTCCTGATGATCCACGAAGAAAAGAAAATTCTGGCCTTCACCAAAGGGAATTATACGTTTATCTTCAATTTCCACCCCAGGGACAGTTTCCTTTTCGCTTGGAAAAAAAAGAATCCGCCAAAACCGGAGACCCCCGCGCTTGTCTTTCACAGCGCGTGGAACCGTTTTGGCGGGTTCGTGGATGAAGAGTGGAACGCCGGCCTAATCCGTGAAGACGGCTTAGTCGTCGATCACAGGACGGCGGTCGTCGTAAAAACGTGATTCGCCTCATGTTATAAGCTATAGTCTCGGATCAACCGGCTCGCTTTCCATCGCCAACACCCCGAACACACACTCATGCACACGGTATAGCGGCTCATTGCGCGTGAAACGCTCCAGCGATTCCATGCCGAGGGCAAATTCACTCAACGCGAGGTTGCGCTTTTTTGAGAGAGATCGCTTTTTCAGCCGCTCCAAATTGCCATCCAGCATATATTCGGGGCCGTAAATGATAGGCAAATACTCGCGTCCGCGACACTTAACGGCGGGCTGTAGCAATTCATTTCCTTTTTGAGCGATAAAGTCATAAGGTTTGACCACCATACCCTCACCGCCGGAAGCTGTTAATTCCTCCCACCATTTAACGCCGTTCGCTACGCTGTTTTCGTCAAGCAAATCTACAAGCAGATAATCGGTTGCCATAAAAACCGGGTCAGTGCCTGTCATGTGCTTGGCGATGGCGTTCATGTGCCAGACATGATTTTCACCGCACCATGTTTTACCCTCCGTAGCGAGGATGTGGAACGGCGCGATCCGGTAATCGTCAAAGCTTTTGACGTCCCAACAATAACGGCGGTACGCGTCTGTGTATAAGTTCAATGCGTCAGCGCGGGATTGATACCGCTCCAACAACGCGGGCAGAACCGCCTTTTGACTGGATTGCGCTTCCGAATTAACATTTTTGTCATCGAATACGGCGCTTGCTTTGCCAATCGCGTCAATGACCGACGACAATCCGCTTCGTCCGGCGCGTCCGACAGGGGCATATTGTTCTTCCAATAACTTCTGCGCCTTAGCCGACCACGGCATAAGCTCGGTGTCAAGGCATACCCAGTCGGTGTTGAAGTCACTCCAAAAACTGGAAGCTGTCAGCACTTTTTGAAGTCGCGTGAGAATAGTATTTTGGGTTTCCGCGTTGTCGAAGAAATGCCGCCCGGTTCTTGTGTAAATGATTCCGAAACTACAATCGTTCACCTTGAACCGCCGCGCGGCGGCTTCGGCGTCTTTGCATAGCACAATTACCGCGCGGGAACCCATATGCTTCAGCTCGCACACTACCTTACCTACGCCGCGCGTTTTGTAATAATCAAAGGCTTCGGTTGGGTATTCCAAATAGTCCGGCAGCTTACTCGTCTCACAGGGGGACATGGTGGGCGGCAGATAGATCAGCCAATGGGGATCGGCGGCAAAACGGCTCATCACTTCCAGCGCGGCGGCTGAGTTTTCGGCGTTGATCTTTATGCTTCGGCGCAGTCTGGTAGTGAGGTATTTCTGCCCCAACACATCGTCTATGTTCAATACATCATCGTTTATTATAGGCTTGTCGAGGAACGGTTTTACCGGAGCATAATACTCCCGTTCCGCGTCAATCTGCACGATTTCTTTTTCGGGATACCGCCAGGCCGTCAGTTTGCCGCCGAACACACAGCCGGTATCAATGCATAACGTGTTATTGATAGCTTCAACATCAGGCGAAGGTGTGTGACCGTATACCACCGTCGCCTTGCCGCGATACTCGTTCGCCCACGGCAGACGCGCAGGCAGACCGTACTCATCAGTTTCTCCGGTGGTGTCGCCATACAAGCAAAATTCACGGACGCGCCCGCTTCCACGCCCCTGATACTTCTCTTTTAACCCCGCGTGGGCGACAACTAAATTTCCGCCATCGAAGACGTAGTGGCTTCGGAGACTGTCTAAGAAAGTTTTTACTTCTGAAACAAATCCCACGCTTTGGGTACTCAGTTGTTCAACGGTTTTATCAAGGCCATGTGATAGTTGCACTTTAGCGCCGCGCAGGTGCTTCAACAGCTTTATATCATGGTTTCCGGCGATGCAATAGGCGGCGCCTGATTGAACCATGCTCATCACAAGGCACAGCACCTCTACATTTTTCGGGCCTCTGTCGCAGAGGTCGCCGAGGAATATAGTTCTACGGCCTTCCGGCGGCACAGCGGCGCAGTTATCCTTATCAACAGAATATCCGAGCTTATCAAGCAAAGCGCACAGTTCATCGTAACAGCCGTGAATGTCGCTTATGATGTCAAACGGGCCGGTTTCAGCTTTTTTGTTGTTCCATAGAGGTGTACGGATAATCTCGACACTGGCAATATCGTCTTCGCTTTTCAGCACATAGACATAGCGGAAACCCTCTTTTTGAAGATGGCGAATGGAGCGGCGCAACTGTTCGCCCTGCCGCGCGATGACATGACCGCCGAAATCGCGGTCGGGGCGCTTCTCGTTACGCTCTTTGCACAGCTTCTCCGGCACATCCAACACGATGGCCACCGCGTGGCAGTTTTGCTCTTTCGCAAGGCGCAAAACCGAAGCGCGGGCTTCTTTTTGTACATTAGTGGCGTCTATGACGGTCAACATACCAAGTTCTAATCGCTTGTTTGCAACATAATATAGGGTTTCAAACGCCTGCGCGGTCACAAGCTGATTATTTTCATCGTCAGAAACAAGGGCGCGGAAATAGTCGGAGGACAGCACTTCCGTTGGCTTAAAGTATTTTTTTGCAAAAGTGGATTTTCCGCTTCCGGACACGCCCATCAGCGCCACTACCGCAATATCAGGAATTTCTATACGCATTGTGTAAACACTCCCATCTGTGTCGGCGCGCCGTGGGTTTCATCAGTGACGCCGACTTCGGAAAACTGCACAGTATAGCCGAATCTATCCGCGACTTGCGAAGCCCAATTTCGAAATTCTTCCCGCGTCCATTCAAAACGGTGATCGCCGTGACGCAAATCATCCTCATACAAAAAGCTGTAATTGGCATTATACTCTTTATTCGGCGTAGTCAGCACAACGACAGGCGGTTTGGCAAATTCAAATAGCACACGTTCAAAAGCGGCAAGACGTGGGATATCCAAGTGTTCGATGACCTCGACAACACAAGCCGCGTCATAATCCGAAAACCGTGAATCCTTATAGGTAACCGAGCCTTGAATAAGCTGGATACGTTCGCGCATAGCGTCTCCGGCGCGTTCCAGTTTCAACTTATCAGCGGCGCGCTCCAGCGCTACATGAGATACATCAACGCCTGTGATATGCGTAAACTGCCGTTCTTTGGCAAGAAGGCGTAATAAATTGCCCTCCCCGCAGCCAATGTCAATCACGCGCTTCGCGCCGTGGTTTTTCAGTGCGGCAACCACGCTGCCTAGGCGCTGCGCGTTAAGGTTCAGCTTTTTATCCGGTTTGTCCTCCGCAACTTCCACAGGCGAAGTTTGGCCCCCTTCCACCTCTTCCGCCTCTGCATCCAAAAAATCTTCGCCGTCATCCGCGTTTTCGGCGGCAAGGCGTTCAAACGCCATATTGACAAGGGAACGGCGGCGATTAAGGTACCTTCCGGTAATATACTCTTTTTCCGGATGATCAGGGAGCCAGCCCCCGCCGATCCGCAAAAGTTTTTCCACTTCGTCCGTACCTACCCAATAGTGTTTTTGCTTGTCAAATACAGGTATCAGCACATATAGATGCTTCAAAAGGTCACGCAGGCGAACCTTTCCGCTGATGATGAGGTTCACATATTTACTTTCGCCCCAGGCAGGGAAGTTTTCGTCAGATATAAATGACGTATAGCTGACTTCATAGCCGAGCGGCTCAAAAACACGATTCAGTTTTTCCTGTTCGCCCCGGCATGGCAGCATAGTGACGGTCGCTACCAAATCCAGCGGAGAATCAGACAGCGCCTGATGCGCATCCGCCCGTCCGGTCATGGCTGTGCCGAAGACTTTTGCAATCGCCGTACTCATGAAAGACGATGACACATACGGCCGGTCGTTGACGTAATCGAATAATCCGCCGCCTGATGAACCTGCCTTGCCTCGCGCCAAATCAAGGGGGTCTATGTCCAGAAGCAGCGCCGCCGTTGTACGCTCATTTGACGCCTCCGGGTAAAAGACATATGCTTTGCCGTGGTTCAGCTCAAACATCTGCGGGCGATATGGATTCTTATAGAGCAGATAGCCGAGATCGGTGGTGTTCTGCCCCTTGTATGTGATGGTTAAAAGCATCCGGGAACCCTCCTACTTTCAACTATAGTATAACACTCGATGCTCGAGGAACAAGGACAACTATATGGCGCCTCGAAAACTGCTTAGTTCAACTCTTGGGCAAGCAGAAAGTCTCTTATGTTTTTGTGTTTGACTCCGTCGCGGCTCATATCCAATTCATCTAATGACACAACATACTTCGGGAAATTGTCCCGTATGGAAGCATATGCGCCAAACTCGCGGCGGATCGTTTCCTCTGACGCGAGAAGGTAAGAAACTTGAACGTAGAGTTTCTCCTTCCTTTTTTCACAGACAAAGTCGATCTCTTTTGCGCCAGCCTTTCCGACAGTAATTTTATAACCTCGCCGAAGCAGTTCCATGTAAACGATATTCTCAAGGATGAGGTTGATATCCTTGGCGTTGCCGCCAAAAACCGCCTCGCGGATACCGTGGTCAGCGACATAATATTTCTCATTGACCGCGAGCAGTTTCTTACCCTGCAAATCCTGTCTGCGTGCTTGATAAAGCAGAAAAGCATCCATACAATAATTGATGTAGTTCATTGTCGTTTCGGGAGCAGCCTTGCGGTTTTCGCTCTTGAAATATTTTGCAATTGACGCCGCAGAAAAAGTCGTTCCAATGGCGCCGAATATATAGGCGATAATACGTTCCAACAAGTCGACGTCACGGACCTTTTGGCGCTTTACGATATCCTTGAGGACAATCGAATTGAACAAATCCTGCAAATAGATTTGCGAAGGCGTTTCTTCGTAATGAAGGTTTCCGAGATAAGGCATGCCGCCGAGGGTCAGATATTTTATGAACGCCTCCTGTTGCTGCGCTTTCGGAAAAATGGATGTGTAGAATTCCAAAAACTCCGCAAAGGAAAAAGGGTAGATAATAAATTCGACATACCGCCCGGCAAGAAAAGTCGCCAGTTCGCCGGAAAGCAGTTTGGCATTGGAGCCTGTGATGTAGATATCACAGTCGAATTCCACGCGGAATGAATTGACGCATTTTTCCCATTCAAAAACCTCTTGAATCTCATCAAAGAAAAGATACGCCTTTCCTTCGATAAGGGAAATTTTCTGGGCGATTTCTTGATGAAGGGCTTCAGCGGTGCATAACCGCGCGTTGCGCATATCTTCAAAATTGAGCGTGATAAACCGAGAGTCGGGAACCCCTTGCCCAATCAACTCCTGTTGTATCAATTCCAGCATGACCGATTTTCCACTTCGGCGGACGCCGGTCAGCACCTTAATGAGTTCGTTGCCGATAAACGGACGGATACGGCTCATGTACGTTTCTCTTTTTATCATGAAATAAACCTGCTTCCTCAGTAATGCGATCATTATAATGCAAATATATCTTAATTAC